>Ga0315284_10013331_pt1 | contig 11703 bp, 13 predicted proteins | sample YL17G09_16_MG_FD_203696 | JGI IMG/M metagenome (GOLD analysis project Ga0315284, IMG submission 203696) | Sediment microbial communities from Yellowstone Lake, YNP, Wyoming, USA - YL17G09_16 | ecosystem: Environmental > Aquatic > Freshwater > Lake > Sediment | place: USA: Wyoming | collected... | reverse complement strand
TTTTCATCTTCCTTGTTCTTATCTTTTTATAAGCAAGGTTATTTTTGATGTGTTTCACGATAGCCAATGTTTCGTCCTCACCGCCACAACTGAAGACATCACAGGCAGCATATGCATATTCAGGCCATGTGTGGATAGAAATATGGGAAGTCGATAGGAGGAGATAACCAGTAATTCCATGTGGAGCAAACTTATAAAAGTGTTTATTTAATACCTTAATCTTTGTATCTGATGTTGCATCAAGGAGGAGCTTCCGCCAGAAGGGAAGAGAGTCCAACTGTTTTTGGTACATCCGAAGAACTCAAGAAGGTAATGCACGCCATCAGGCGGACTGTTATGAATGCCTTGCAACAGCGATTGCCCCTCCCTATTTCAATAGGTATGATTATCAGTATTTTATCGCCTTAACAAGGATAATAATTTACCCTTCAAGAACTTTAAGTCAATAAATCTGTTCTTGTCAGGATATTCCTATTTCATATTCTCAAAAGTCATTATTTAGGAGAAATGGGAATGAATGAAAAAATACTTTTAGGCCAGAGAATTAAGGAACTAAGAAAACGCACAGGGTTTTCTCAAGAACAGCTTGCAGAAAAGGCAGAAACAAGTCCGAATTATCTAAGCCGTATGGAGCGAGGAACCGAGAACCCAAGCCTCGACATGCTCATCAAGCTTGCTCATGCGCTCGACGTAGAGATGTGGGAGATGTTTGATTTCGGGCATGTCGCAAGTCATAAAGAATTGAAAGAATCTATCCAGTCCTTTGCTAAAACCTCTGACGAACCCACCCTCCGCCTTGCCCTGAAAGTTCTACGAGCAGTAAGCAGATAGCCTGCAATACTCCTACCAACGCCTCTGATAAATGTGATACAATACGTACATATCAAAGGAGGTTTTTATGCCTAAAACAATAGAAGCTGTATATGAAGACGGTGTATTCAAACCGTTAAAAAAGATTCGCCTTAATGAACACCAGAAAGTCGAGCTTAATGTCTTCACAGAAGATGAAATTAATGATATTACCAAAACTGCATTCAGTATTATCGGTATTGGAGAGAGCGCTTTCAAAGATACGGCTCAAAAGCATGACGAATATCTCTACGGAAAAAAGCGGCGTCTTTTAAAGCAAAAAAGATGATCGTATTTGTTGATACAGGAGCCTGGGTTGCGATTGCAGACAAAAGTGATCAATATGCCGGTGAAGGAAGTGAACTATATAGAAACCTCATCTTAAAAAGAGAACAACTTATCACTACAGATTTAGTTCTCGTCGAGACATACAATCTTCTTTCAAAGACTATTGGCAGCAAGGCAACCATAAATTTCAGTAATAAATTGAAATCAATCCCTTTTCTGAAAATCGCATCTGTAACGTTGAGCGATTGGGAAAAGGCATTGAAAATTCTTGAAAAATATAGCGACAAGTATTTCTCCTTTACAGATTGTACAAGCTTCGCCTTAATGGACAGACTAAAAATCAGGACTGCATTCAGTTTCGATGCCCATTTTGCACAGTATGGTTTTACTCGTATTCCCTAATTCTTATGTAATCTCCCCTAAGAGGGGAAATATTTTGTCAAAACCGCTGACGAACCAAGCCTCAGCCTTGCCCTGAAAGTAATCAGGGCACTCGGCAGATAGCGTCTACAATCTGAGCCATTTATACTTTAAACCCATATTTAAATTATTTCTTCTGGAGTGTCCTCAACAGGTTCTTCAGGCGGCAAAAGAAGCATATTGAGTTTCTTTCCTCTCCCAATTCGCTTTGCAAGTTCAATCGTTTTTTCTTTCTCCTCTTCGGTCATAAGATTTATCAGACCTATAACATCGCTTGCATCTTTATATCCGGTTGATCTCAATTTCAAAGCAACAAGATAAGGCTTTTTCACCACCGGAATAGGAATACCCTCAATAGTGCCCGCAGAACGAATTGCTTCCAATTCCCATTTATATTTAGCTACCAAAAGATCTATCCTTATATATTCTCCCATACTATCTTCGATAAAAATAACATCATGTTTGAGCGGATCATCAGGAATTGCACTGCCTTTCATCAGCCTTGCTTCAAATCTTTCAGGTAAACATCTCAGTAAAAGGTCATAAAATGAGGTGGAATCATGTGATGAATGTATCACACTGGAATAAATGCAAAAATCAATATCGAGAGTTGTTCTCTCAACTCCATGTAAAATAACAGCGTACCCACCGATGAGTGCAATATCTATATCAGTTGGAAACTTTTTGATAATGTCTTGGATTATCTTTAAGGTATCTTCTATAGATTTCATATTCTGATACGCCCTCACCTTTTGCTCTTATAGCAATAATTTCTGACATGATTGCATGCATTACCCTAATTCTGCCAAGTGGCGAAAGCTTAAGAAATTCTTCCCGCTCATATTTTTTTCTGATCTCCATAATTGTTTTCATATGATAATTATATCATTATAAAGCGGTCATAAAAAAGAGATTTTTAAAAAAGCTTATTTAAAACATCCCAATAGTAGCATTAGGGTATAATTATATTGATCGAACTTACAAAGTTCCTAGATGAAAGTCGCTAAACTATACAGCTTTAATGACATAAGAATTGAGGACATTCCTGTTCCAGAGATAGGCCCTGGTGATGCACTGCTTAAGACAAAGGCATCAGGCATATGCTCTGGAGATGTAATGCCATGGTATATAGAGAAAAAAGCACCTCTGGTCCTTGGCCATGAACCAGCAGGCGAAATAGTTGAATTCGGCAAGGATATTTTGCGTTCATCTCACCAACTCACCCATTTGCCCATTCACCAATTCAAGTTAGGCGACAGGGTCTTTGTGCATCATCATGCCCCATGTCTTAAATGTAAATTCTGCAGGCGTGGTGATTATGTTCAGTGCGAGACATGGAAGAATACGAAAATAATTCCTGGGGGGATTTCTGAATATATCCTGATACCGCAGATAAATCTTGAACATGATACATTGAAACTTCCTGACAATTTAAATTTTGAAGATGGCACATTAATAGAACCAACTGCCTGTGTTGTAAAGGCACTGAAAAGAGCAAATATAAGACACGGAGACACAATCCTCATTATCGGGCTTGGTGTTATGGGACAGTTGAATATTCTCCTCGCAAGAAAATTCGGAGCTGGTAAAATTATCGGTGCTGATATGATTCCGTTCAGGATTGAAATGGCAAAAGAATTCGGGGCTGACGAAATTATCGATGTCTCAAAGTATAATCTTGTTGATTCTCTCAAAGATCTCACAGATGGAGTAATGGCAGACCTTGTTGTAGTTGGACCTAACAGTGTTGATGTGATGAAACAGGGTACATCATGTGCTGGTGCTGGAGGAACGGTTCTTTTTTTCACACCAGCGAAACCGGGTGAACAACTCACCATCGAACCAAATGACCTTTATTTCAGGGATATAAATATAATTACCAGCTATTCCTGTGGCCCTACTGACACAGCAGATGCACTCAAAATAATAGAAGAAGGAACGGTAAGGGCTGAGAAGCTCGTTACACATAGATTTCCGATTGAGAAAACTGCAGAGGCATTTAGATTGACTGCAGAGGCAAGGGATTCTCTGAAAAGTGTTATTTGTTTTTGATTAGAGGCTTATGGTGTGAGATTGTTCTGTCGCTCATTCTCGTCCCCCGACAAATGTCGGGAGACTCTCTACGAGTCGTAGACCGAGGTGAATTCTGTTCCGACTTCATGTCAGAACAGAATTCAAAACCGCTCTCAGAACAATCTCACACCCTTTGGGGACATACTAAATAAAACAGTAAAGAGGTCTTTAAATGTCTAAAAAGAAAACAATTTTACTTTACTGTGATTGGGAGAAAACAGTACCTCAGGTCCACAAGGGGGAAAAAACATTTACAGAACATAAAAGCAAGCTCTACAAACACAAAGGCAACTTTACATGGCAGGGGATAAAGGCCGAAAAATATAAATCGAGTGGTAGAGACTGGTTAAATATTGTAAGACAGACTCTCATTGACAATAATAAGGAAACAGTAAAATTCCACGTGAGGTATTTTGAGATTGAACCTGGTGGATATAGTAGTTTTGAGACGCATAAACACGAGCATGTTGTCATATGTGTAAGAGGAAAAGGAAAAATCCTTGCTGGCAAGAAAATCTATGACATGAATTTTATGGATACACTCTACATAGCACCTCAATCACCTCATCAATTAAGGAATTCATTCGATAAGCCCTTTGGATTTCTTTGTATAGTCAATGCAAAAAGAGACAGGCCTAAAATTCTGAAATATCAGTAGGAACACCGCAACCCCACCTTATCCTCATCTTAGCAAGTCTACGACTCATAGAGGGGAGGCGAGGAGGGGTAAATAAAAGCCATGTCTTGTCTTATCTAAAAATAGTATGATATTCTTTAAATTCAAAGGAATTAAAATTGGAACAGGATAAAAATAAGACATTTATTGATAAAATCTGGGATTTGTTTGCTTCTGTAAAATTTGCGATTATCATTTTTGCGCTTATTTCCCTCACATCTATTGTAGGAACAATTTTAGAGCAGGGGGCGGAACAAGCAAAAAACATCCAGATACTCACCCGAATCTTTGGCGAATCTCTTGCCCCAACGATGTACGCCATATTCGAGAAATCCGGGTTCATAGATATGTATCATTCATGGTGGTTTTTAACCTTGTTAATTCTCTTTTCAGCGAATATTGTCATCTGTTCAATTGACAGACTTCCGAGAATATGGAAGATGGTCAGTGAACCAATAACTCCTCTCACAGAAGAACTTCTCGAAAAGGTTTCAATAAAAAGAGAACTTGTATTAAAGGGAAAACCTGATAAGGTGAAAGATTTTATCACAAGTGTGATAAAGCGTGCAGGTTTCAAGTTTATTGAGTCAAAAGAAGATAAAGGTTATCAATTCTGTTCACAAAAAGGGAGCTTCACCAAGCTTGGTGTCTACATAACCCATGTAAGCATACTTCTCATATTAATCGGTGCGCTCATAGGGATTTTTTTCGGATTCAAAGGATTCCTTCCACTCCCTGAGGGAATGAGTTCTTCTGTAGTCCTTTTACATTCAAACTCTCTGACCCAAACAGAAGAACATGAAAAAGAAAGAATATTGGATGCTATCTGGACATCTTCAGGGAGTATATCGAGTTCATCTGCAACACTGGGCATGGACGAAAACACTCTGAAGGCAAAGATGCACAAATATGGGATACAGCCGCTTGGGTTCACCATCAGATGTGACGATTTTGATGTGTATTTCTATGGAAATTCTGACATACCGAAGGAATATAAAAGCTGGCTCACTGTAATAGATGGTACAAAAGAAGTGTTGAAAAAGACTATAGCAGTAAATGCCCCGCTTCCTTATAAAGGCATCACATTTTACCAGGCAAGTTATGGTATGGTGCCAAATGCTCAGGGTAAATTTATCCTGAGGATAACTCCTAACTCCGGAGTACCGGAGATTAAACAATTGAATCTTGGTGATAAATTTATCATTCCCGGTACAACGATGGAAGGTACCATAAGGGATTTCAGCCCTGCACTTTCATTTGACAAACAAGGCAAACCATTCACCTATGCAGAGATGATGAATAATCCTGCTGTTTTTATAGACTTCAAAGAAGGTGGAAAAGAAAAATATTCAGGATGGATACTCAAGAGATATCCGACAACAGCAAATCTTCCAGAAGGTCATATTGTGGAATTCATAGATCTATGGGGAGTTCAATACACCGGACTTCAGGTAAGAAAAGACCCTGGTGTGTGGATTGTATATCTTGGCTGTATTGCAATGTCCATCGGTCTTTTTATCGCCTTCTTTATGAGCCATAGAAAATTATGGGTCAGTATTGCTGAAGAAAAAAATAATACAAAAGTAATTATCGGAGCAACCACTAATAAAAACAGGGCTGCATTCGAGAGAAAAATAACGAAGATGACCACCCTTATCAGTAAAAAACAGGAAGGAGAAAAATAGATGGACAGTTCTTTATTCTTTGGATTATCAACTATTGCCTATATCCTGGCTATGATAATATACATTACATACCTGGCCTTCAGAAAACCTCAGATCGGGATCGCTGCAACGACAATTACAATCACCGGTTTTATCTCTCAAACATTTGCGATAGCAATGAGATGGAAGGAATTTAATGATTTAAGCGGAATGGGGTTTTTAAGGTCTGTTCCCCTTACGAATCTTTATGAATCTATGATATTTTTTGTATGGTGTTTGATATTAGGATACCTCATCATTGAGTTCAAATATAAAAACCGTTCTTTTGGGGCATTTGTCACCCCTATCGCAGGTTTAGCACTGGCATTCATAGATATTTCAGGTATGTCAAAAGAAATACACCCCCTCATTCCTGCGCTCCAGAGTAACTGGCTCCTCGCTCATGTGATGATGAGCTTTATCGCTTATGCTGCATTTTCCCTTTCGTTCAGTACAGGACTCATGTACCTCATTTTAACAACCGAGAAAAGAAATGAAAGTGCATACATCTTCTGGACATTTACGCTTGGTATCTTCGTCACTTTACTGTTTTTGATGGGCATTGATTTCTTCACATTCAGGGTCGCGGTGAAGCCCGAGGTATTTATAAAAAGCTATATGTTCAGGGCTTCATTCTTTAATCCATCAATGGTCGTTAAAATAATAAGCTGGATAGCAATGATAGCCATAATAGTTATTGTCTGGAGATACGGGTCTATCCTTAAAATGGTTATAGACAAATTCAGTATTTCTGCTGAAACCCTTGATGAAATCACCTACAAGAGCATCGCTGTCGGCTTCCCTGTATTTACCTTAGGCGGCCTTATCTTTGGCGCTATCTGGGCTGATCAGGCATGGGGGACATACTGGAGCTGGGATCCAAAAGAGACCTGGTCCTTAATCACCTGGTTTGTCTATGCCTTTTATCTCCATAGTCGTATGGTGAGAGGATGGAGAGGGAAAAAAGTAGCAATTGTTGCTGTAACAGGTTTTTTGGCTGCGATGTTTACCTATATTGGCGTTAACTTACTCCTATCAGGGCTTCACTCCTATGGAGATTTCAAATAACCCCTTGAAAGGAATGTGATTTTCAGGCTACTATATTAGTAAGCATCTTGTTTAGAAAAAATGTGGAGGTAACACATATGAACACTATAAAAACATTGTTTCTGCTCGTGACATTAACCCTTATACTCGTCTGGGCAGGAGCTGCCATAGGCGGTAAGCAGGGGATGACCATCGCGCTTATTTTTGCATTAGGGCTGAACTTCTTTGCTTACTGGTTCAGCGATAAAATTGTACTCAGAATGTATGGCGCCCGGGAAGTTTCAGAAGCAGAAGCACCTGATCTTTACGGAATAGTGAGAAGGCTTGCACAGAAAGCAGAGCTTCCCATGCCCAGGGTCTATATAATGGAAGAAGACCAGCCTAATGCCTTTGCAACAGGCAGAAACCCAAAACATGCTGCAGTTGCGGTCACCACAGGTATCATGCGTATCCTGAGCCGTGAAGAGCTTCAAGGGGTGATAGGCCATGAGCTTGCACATGTTAAACACAGAGATATCCTTATAAGCACTGTTGCTGCAACAATTGCAGGTGCGATCAGCTACCTTTCACAGATGGCACAGTGGGCAATGATATTTGGTGGCAGGGGTGGAAATGATGAAGAAGGCGGAAGTAATCCAATAGCTGCACTCGTTATGATGATTGTCGGGCCAATTGCTGCGCTGATAATACAGATGGCTATTTCGAGGTCAAGGGAATACTCTGCAGATGAAGGTGGTGCTCGGATTGCTGGAAATCCACGATACCTTTCAGGAGCTCTCAGAAAGCTTCACGTGGCTTCTCAGAAGATTCCGATGAATGCTAACCCTGCGACATCACATATGTTCATCGTTAATCCATTATCAGGAGGAGGAATATTGAAACTCTTCAGCACACATCCTCCTATAGAGGAAAGAATTGCAAGGCTTGAGTCGATGAGCCTTTGATCCACCTGATGCGGATTAATTTTGGCTTGACTCTGAGCATCCTCTTTCCTCAAAATATGGCTACTTTATGAAAGCTCTGGTAACGGGAGCTACAGGCTTCATTGGAAGCCACTTATGCGAGGAACTCGTCAGGAGAGATTACGAGGTCACCTGTCTTATAAGAAAGACCTCTAACCTTAAATGGATCGAGAACATTAATCTCAAGTTCGTTCTCGGTGACTGTACAGATAGAGAATCTCTCCTTAACGCTGTTGCTGATTTTGACGTTGTCTTTCATCTTGCAGGACTTACAAAGTCCCGTTCAACAGACGACTTCTTCTGTATCAATGCAAAAGGTACAGAAAACCTAATCAATGCTGTCGCTGAAAAAAATAAGAAACTTAAACGATTTATCTATCTGAGTAGCCTTGCTGCGGCAGGCCCGAGTAATAATGGGTCGCCTCTTAGAGAAGATTCAGAACCCAGTCCGGTCTCAAACTATGGGAAAAGTAAACTTGAAGGTGAAAAGGCAGTCCTGAGACATAAGGACTCCATACCGGTGACCATACTAAGGCCACCTGCGGTATATGGTCCCAGGGATGAGGATTTCTTTATATTTTTTAAGCTGATTAAAAAAGGTGTTTTTCCTTATTGGGGAAAATGTTATTATTCATTGCTCTATGTTGATGATCTCGTTCAAGGTATGCTATTGTCTGCAGAAAACAAAGATGCTGAAGGCGAGATATATTTTCTATCGAACAGTAAATCTTACACAGGCGAAGAGCTTGCAATGGAAATAGCATCTGCACTCAACGTAGGTATCACACAGATCAAGATACCAAGATTTGTAATGCCATTTCTCGCTTTTGTTAGCGAAAGAATAAATAAAAAGGGAATCATCAATAGAGATAAAATAAAGGAACTCCGTCATTCGCACTGGATATGCGATGCTAGTAAGGCAATGGAAAAACTTGGATTTATACCAAAGGTCAAAATAAAGGAAGGGATAAAATGGACAGCAGATTGGTACAGGATTCACAGATGGCTGTAAAAAAATCATCAGACATATTTGAGAAGTGTTTCAAATTTGATAAGGCTAAAATACTCATGTCTCATAACCTCTATCCTTTTTTCAGAGTAATAGAAACTGCCCAGGACCCCGAGATCACAATAAAAGGCCGGAAAATGATTATGGTAGGTTCAAATAATTATCTGGGTCTTACAAATCATCCAAAGGTTAAAGAGGCTGCGATAGAGGCCATAAAAAAATATGGGACAGGCTGTGCAGGTTCGAGATTCCTGAATGGCACCCTTGACATCCATGTCAACCTCGAAGAAAAACTTGCCCGCTTCATGGGGAAAGAGGCTGCGCTTATCTTTTCTACAGGCTTCCAGGTTAACCTTGGTGTAATCTCAGCTCTCGTTGGAAAAGATGACGTAGTAATAATCGACAAAATGGATCATGCGAGCATTATAGACGGATGCAGACTCTCATTCGGAGAGGTAAAGAAGTTCAGACATAATGATATGACAGATCTCGAACGGATGCTCAAGGAATATGAAGAGAGAGACAAGCTGATAGTTGTTGATGGCATATTCAGTATGGAGGGAGATATCGCAAACCTGCCTGAAATTGTCTCACTTGCTAAAAAATATGGCGCACGGACAATGGTTGATGACGCACATAGTATAGGTGTTCTTGGAAAAAATGGTCGTGGTACTGCAGAGCACTTCGGACTTGAAAATGAGGTTGACCTTATAATGGGCACATACAGCAAATCCCTCGCATCTATTGGTGGCTTTATCTCAGGTTCAGCAGATATAATCCATTACATAAAGCACATTGCAAGGTCTTTTATCTTTAGCGCAAGTCCGCCACCAGCATCTGTTGCCTCAGTGAGTGCAGCTCTTGACATCATTGAAAACGAACCCGAGCGAAGAGAAAAACTATGGAAAAATACAAGGAAAATGCTCCAGGGCTTTAAGGAACTTGGTTTTGAAGTGGGCCCGAGCCAGACACCTATAATCCCTATTGTGGTCGGTGAAGATCAGAATGCCTTTACTATGGCTATGATGATTCAGGAAGAAGGTGTATTCGCAAATGTAGCTGTCACCCCTGCTGTACCTGCTGGCAGGGCACTTATAAGGACAAGCTATATGGCAACTCATACTGACGAACAGCTTGACAGAGTACTCAAGGCATTTGAGAAAGTTGGCAAAGCACTGGGTTTAATAAAATAGAATGACAGAAATCATCGAGGTTAACACTAAGAAAGACCTCGATGATTTCATAAACGTACCTTTCTCCCTCTATTCACACGACCCTCTTTTTGTCCCACCCTTGATAAGTGATATGAAGGAAAAATTCTCTGATAAAAACCCTTTCTTTATGCATGCAACTGCACGATACTTCCTTGCAAAAAAAAATGGAAAACCTTCTGGAAGGATAATCTCAATTATTGATCATCACCATAGAGAACTTCATAAGGAAAAAGTTGGGTTCTTCGGGTTTTTCGAATCCATTAATAACTATTCTCTTGCATCATCCCTCCTTGATAAGGCTTCAGAAATCCTTAAAAACGAAGGTATGGACTCAATACGCGGGCCAATGAACTTTTCTACAAATGAAGAATGCGGCTTTTTGTTAGAAGGATTTAACGAACCACCCCTCTTGATGACACCATACAATCCTCCCTACTACAATGAGTTAATGGAAAAATATGGCATGAAAAAAACAAAAGACCTCTATGCATACATATGTGATATCCCGGAAGATCTGCCTGAAAAAGTACTTAGAGTTGCAGCGATTGCTGAAAAAAGAGGAATCAGTGTTCGGCCGGTAAACATAAAAAAATTTGAATCTGAGATGCGGATATTCAGGGATGTATATAATTCAGCATGGAAAGATAACTGGGGATTCATACCAATTACCGAAGAAGAAACTGTCAATATGGCAAATAAGCTGAAGCAAATAGTGGTGCCTGAACTTACCCTTATTGCAGAGAAAGATAAAGAGCCTGTTGGTTTTATGGGAATGCTCCCTGATTTTAATTTTGTCCTTAAACACATAAAGGGTAAACTCAATCCTTTAAATATCATAAAGGTACTTTACTATTCAAGAAAGATAAAAGACCTCAGAATGATGCTTCTTGGTATCAATGCACAATACAGAAACAAAGGTGTTGATGCTCTTCTCTGCAGGGAAGGATTTAAAGCCGTTAAAAAAGGCAGGTACAAACGAGTCGAATTCTCATGGATACTCGAGGACAATATCCCTGTCCAGAGGCTTGCTGAGATGATCTTGGGAAGATTATATAAAAAATACAGAATTTATGAGAAGAGACTTTGAGTTGTAATAGATTAGATTTGATGCTACAGATACGTCAGATGATATCTTCTCAGTTACTGATTTCTCAGCCTCAATCCCAAATGGCCTTAATTCTTATCGATTACTTCCTGCAGCCCGCATCACTTTGGGCATTGAAAAGGGTGCATAGTCCATATAGAAATCCATAATAAAAAATGGTTAGATATTTTATCTCTCCCTCTGAAATAAATTAAAAATATTTCCAATTTAATTTTTAATGTGGTATAGTCTATCTAAACTAAAATAAGGAGGGGACATGGCAACAGCAATGAAAGCAAAATGTGCTGCAAAAACCAAAGAAGGAAAGCAATGTAAGAATTCCGCAGCTGGGAAATCGAAATTCTGTGCATCTCACAA
>Ga0315284_10013330_pt1 | contig 11703 bp, 10 predicted proteins | sample YL17G09_16_MG_FD_203696 | JGI IMG/M metagenome (GOLD analysis project Ga0315284, IMG submission 203696) | Sediment microbial communities from Yellowstone Lake, YNP, Wyoming, USA - YL17G09_16 | ecosystem: Environmental > Aquatic > Freshwater > Lake > Sediment | place: USA: Wyoming | collected... | reverse complement strand
TATTCGCGAAGCAACGATGCATAGTCTGCGAAGTCAGATTGCGATGGTGACGCAGAACGTGGTGACATTCAACGACACGATAGCAGCCAACATCGGCTACAGCAAACCGGGGGCGAGCAGAGAAGAGATTATCGAGGCGGCTAAACGCGCCTTTGCGCACGAATTTATCGAGCCGTTGCAGAATGGCTACGAGACAGTCATCGGGGAACAGGGCTCGGGGCTCAGCGGCGGGCAGTTGCAGAGAATTGTCATTGCCAGGGCGATTCTGAAGAACCCCGCAATCCTGATTTTCGACGAGGCGACCAGCCAGGTAGATGCCGACAGCGAATCCAAGATTCACAAGGCCATCGAAGAGATTATGCGAGACAGAACAAGCTTCATAATCGCGCACCGCTTCAGCACGATAATAGCCGCCGACGTCATAGTCGTGATGGATGACGGCCGGATTGTGGCACAGGGCCAGCACGAAGAGCTGATGCGAACCTGCCGCCTGTATCAAAGCTTGTATGAAACCCAATTGGTTCGGGCTTAGCCGGCCCGACAGCGAGGTTATGTTATGATAAATCTCGAAAGACAAAAAAGAGCACACGAACTTTTCAAGCGATACGCCGGCAACCCCATACTCACAACACACGACTGGCCTTACGCGGTCAATGCCGTCTTCAATGCCGGCGCAGTCCAGATGAACGACGAGACCCTGCTGCTGGTTCGATGTGAGGATATGCGGGGCTTTTCCCACCTCACCGTCGCTCGCAGTCACGACGGGCTGACCAACTGGAAGGTGGATTCGTCGCCCACAATGGAGGCCGACCACGATTCAAGAGAGGAAAGATGGGGACTGGAGGACCCTCGCATAATCTGGCTTGAAGAACAAAAACAATATGCGATTACATACGTCTCTTTCAGTGAAGGCGGCCCAGTGGTCTCGCTGGCGATTACAAAAAATTTCAAGACCTTTGCCCGGCTCGGTGCGCTATTGCCGCCCGAGGACAAGGACGCCTGCCTTTTCCCTCGAAGATTCAAAGGCCGCTTCGCTTTAATTCACCGACCCATTGTCAGGGGTGAAGCGCACATGTGGATTAGCTTCTCACCCGACCTTAAACACTGGGGCGACCACCGCGTCCTTATTATGACCCGCTCCGCCTACTGGGATTGTCACCGCGTGGGACTCGGCTGTCAGCCGATTGAAACCGAACAGGGCTGGCTCATTTTCTATCACGGCGTCCGAAATACCGCCGCCGGAGCCATATATCGCGTCGGGCTGGCCCTGCTGGACCTGCAGGAACCCTGGAAGGTGCTCAGAAGAAGCGACGAATGGATTCTGGGACCGCAGGCGACTTACGAGCGGGTGGGCGACGTCGGCGACGTCGTATTTCCCACGGGGGCCACCGTCGATAAGAAAACCAATGAGCTTCGCCTCTATTATGGCGCTGCCGACTGTTCGGTCGCCGTCGCTACCGCCAACCTCGGCGACGTCCTCGATTATGCCTCCTCCAGCCCGGAAGGCGAAAGCTAATCCACACTTCCGCCCTCTGCGTTCTCAGCGGTCTGCCCCTGAGTCTCCTCTACATCCCCATCCTCTCAATCTGCTTCAAAAGATTTGCATACATCTCGACGGACGCTAAGCACAATCCGACAGTAAGAACAATTACCGCAATCGTCACGACCACCTTGGTGACGGCGCTGCAATTCGGATTAAACCACACAAGCGGCAACGCCAGCGGCCCCACGCACAATATCGAAATTACGACAAACGACGTCCTGTGGTACCATTTGATATTGGCGTCTTTCTTCAATTCCGCGTCAATCATAAACTCGCCGCAGAATCGGCACTTTACGGCGTCATCCTGAATCTGCTCCGCACAAAACGGACACTTCTTCATAAACTTATCTCTTTCCTGGTTCTCTGTTCGGTATTCGATGTTCTCTGCCGTAGTTTATCGGCGGGTTTATTGGTCTGGTTAACCAATCCCCAAAGAGTTAACCCAACCATCCCCAAAAAATCAACTAAATACCGTATGCGTCTTATCGCACAACCGCCGCCAGGCCGGGGATTGGCATATCGATTTTTTACTTTTGCCTTTTTATTTCACGCGAGTGGTTCGTAGAATCCGGCGGGCCTTTGGCCGAGGGTGTTTTTCAAAATCCCCAAATTCTCAATCCTACATTCGATGCTATCCCCCGGCTGTAAAAACCTCCCCGACGCAACCGCCACCCCCGCAGGCGTCCCCGTGAGAATAATGTCCCCCGCCTCCAACGTCATTATGAAACTTAAAAACGAAACGACGTCTGCCGCCGAATAAATCATATTGGATGTATTGGTCTTCTGCCGAACCTCGCTATTGACTTTTAATTCCATCTCTAAGTTTTGCACATCCGCGATTTCATCGCTCGTAACTAAATATGGTCCCATCGGACAAAAACCGTCCGCCCATTTACCTGCCATCCAGTCATAAAACTCATCCCACGGCCTTTGCTCCCTGCCCTTCCTGAATGTCACCGAACGAGCCGACACGTCATTGGCAATCATATACCCCGCTATATGCCCCACCGCATCTTTTGGCCCGATGCACTTCGCCTCTTTGCCGATAACCACCGCTAATTCAATCTCATAATCAATCTGCTCGCTATACGCAGGCCACGGTATCTCATCTCCCGGCCCAATCACTGTCGTCACCGGCTTCAAAAATGGCCTCGGCACAGTGGTTTGTCTTGCCGCATCTGACAATCCCAGCTTGAATCCTCGCTTCAGCGACGCCTCCTTGATATGCTCGCCGTAGTTCCCCGCCAGCGCAAGTATCTTCCCATGTCTTCCTATCGGCGTAAGTATCTTCACATTTTCCATCGGCGTAACAACATCCGACGCCTTGACCAGCTCTTCGACCGTCGCAAGGACGCCTCTGTGTAAAATCTCAATGATGTTTCTTGGCGGATTCGTCCCCGGCCATACCGTTGAGATATCGATTATCCCCTTTTCTCCCAGAACACCAACCGATTCAACGCCATTTCCTCTATATGTAACTAACTTCATTTATCCGCCACCTCAAGGTATTTAGCCCTTCGATTTATCGAGGGGTTGGCTCACACATTTTAACACAAACCGCTTCCATTTGGGACGGTTATATGCACAGTTTGGGCTTGGCAAGACAGGCAAGATGTGCGATAATCTCAGTTCAAAGGCAGTTTAGTATTTGAGGGGCCGTTAAAAAAATGGGATTGCAGGGATTATTATCGCGTCTGATGACTTGGCTGCGTAATCACTTGCCGGCCGCGCACACCGGCTACGACTCGCCGCATGTAAGCGAAGACGGCCTGATGTTTCACGATGCACCTCCTGCATCCCCTGCTTCCAGCCGCGCTAACGACAATGCCGTCCAGGCCGTCACCGTCCGCGGCAAAAGCGAATCAATGGAAAAACTCCAGGTCGGCTTCGACCGCCTCATCGACGAGCTAAGCGGCATAAACGACCACCTCCGCAGGCAGGTCGCCCAGCATGAAGACCTTATTACTCGCGTGGACCAATTGCCGAAATTGATAGAGAGTTTTCCGACCATAGTCGAAAACCAGAAGGTGCTCACGGAACAACTCGTAGGCCAATTGAAAGCGAATCTGCTCAAGGACCAGCAAATGCTCGAGGCCGTTGAGAAAATTCCGGCGGAGAGCACCAGACAAACAGATGCCCTTATCAATATCGACCGGCAGCTCGCGGCGTCGGCGGACGTCGATGTTCAAATGACCGAGACGTTCAATCAATTTAATGAATCGCTTGGTAAGCTGAATCAAAGCACGCAAAACCACACTGACGGCATCTCGCAGATGAGCCGGACGTTCGCGGCAAGCGACAGATACCTGAAGTTTATCGTAACGCGGCAGACCAGGCAGTTTATGTGGGTGTTTTACTCGGCGCTGGCGGTCTGCGTGGTAGTGATATTCGTGCTGGTCGGCATCATCCTTTATCTGGGCCACAAACCCCCGGGATAGTGGGCTTGAGAAACGACTAATCGAAGGGGAGTTTGACGCCGCCCTGCGGGGTTCGTTCGACGGTTTGACTGCGCTCAGCACAGGCAGTGCAGGTTCTGTGTCTTACCGTCTGCGGCTGTGAAGTTTGCGATAGTCCAGCGGCGAGATTCCCGTTTTCTGTTTGAAATATCGGGCGATGTGATTGGTGCTGTCATATCCCAGGCTGAACACAATATCCGATATCGACAAATCCGTTTCAAGCAGCATCTGGCTGATAAGGTCAATGCGGACGCGTTTTATCTCGTCGTAAACGGAACGTCCCAATGCCTTCGTAAATTTGTCGTGCAGACCGCGTCTGGAGACATTTAAATCTTTTATGACGTCATCAACCTGTATCAGGCGTTTCGCGTTCTGGTGAATAAAACGCAGCGCCTGGCTGACTAACTTGTCCTCAACCGCCACGATGTTGGTCGACTGCCTTGTCACCACCCTGACCGGGTGAACAGTTATAGTTTGCGGCGGCATCTTTTCCCCGCCCATAATCCTGTCAAGCAGCTCGCTGGCTTTGAACCCGGCATTCTCAACATCCAGCGTCACACTCGACAATGATGGGTTGGAGATATCACACACTTGGTCGTCGTTGTCGACGCCAATAACAGCCACTTCGTAAGGCACCTTGAGATTCGCGTTTGCGCAGGCCTCGGTAATATGCTGGCCGCGGTCATCGTTTGCTGCCATTATCCCGACCGGCTTTGGTAAAGCCCTCAACCATTCCGCGAGAATCGGCTCCTCTCTGTACCAGACACGAGCCGTGCGGGATTTTGGCTGTTTGTAGAAACTTGTTTCGAAACCTGCCTCCGATATGCGGGCTCCGAAGCTTTGGCCCCGGTGGACAGACCAGTATATATTATCAAAGCCGCAGAATCCGAAATGACGGAATCCGCGTTCAAGAAGGTGCTCCGCGGCCATTCTGCCCATCGCAGCGTTATCTGTTATTATGTTGTGACGGTGCGGGTCGGGCGGATTCATTCCCACAGCAACGAATAACGGGACACCCCATTGTGCAAATTCTTCGATGTCTTTGGAGTCACGTGCTATTATGCCGTTAGGACCCCACTTTCTGAGGTGCTCCAGTTCAGCATGTTCACTCCCGCGTGCTATGTACAAGAGGTCCTGCGAGTAGAATACCCACGGAAATACCCACGGCCCGTGCGTCCGGGAATATCGCATAATTCCACGGACCAGCTCTCTGCCGTATGACCGCGAGCTTTCAATCAGCAATGCAACTCTTGGTTGTTTCTTCATACTCGTATTATATATCGGAAAGATTTCCCACAGACAACCAAATAGTTGTAGCACCAATCGCCCCAGCCATTTCCAATCCAGGGTAATTCTTTATTTTGATAATCAGTGGGATCGTCGGGCGCTTGTGCGGCCACAGTGTTGTAGGATGTATCACTGCAAGTAGCAGGAGGTGTGCAATTGTTGCCTCCTCTCGCGGCGGCATTGACTATTTTATCATTATTCTCTTCGGAATACATTAACCATGCGGTAGTAAACTGCCTGAGGTTGTTCAGGCAGACGGCACGTTTTCCACTTTCCCTTGCCCGGTTGAGGGCAGGCAATAATACCGCCATAAGCAGCGCTATAATGGCGATGACCACCAACAGCTCGATAAGCGTGAACGCTTTACGCCTTGTCTTAGGAGGCCCCATAGAAATCCACAGACAACACCCGTTAATATTCATTGTAACATGTTCGTTCGGTAGTGCAGATTTTAGTTTTGTCGCCTTGAGCGAGGTTGTTATTCAAATTCGACGTCGGGGGGAACCGATGGCGTGTAGCCAAGTTTACCCCAGCAGCCGATCTGCATCTTATAGAGGTCCTGTCTGCCTGCATCAGTGGTTGGTATATAGAAATACGAGCCTTGGTCATTGACCATAACGGTCTCTTTGCTTTTCCACATCCATCTTGCGCTGTGGCCATCGGCATACGACACAGTTTGGCCTATGCCGTGCCGAATCAGTGGCGGATCATACCACATCGGGTCAAAATAGCAAACCCAATAGGTATTCGGCGTTAAACGACCCTCATCGAGAAAAACAACTCGCTGTGTGGGATGTTTAATTCCAGTTATGTTTTTTGCATTTGGGCCATCGCCTCCACCATTCATTGAGTCAATGATTGTGTAAGTCATCAATTCGCCTTTTTCGCCTGTCGGACAATGGTAAATCTGGTCCGACTTCAAATACATCCACAATGCGCCTGACTCCATAGCAACTCTTTGATTGCATTCGGGCTGCTGACCTCCAACCGAGCCACCACTGGCGTCAAATGCCCAACCTGGGCCAACCCAGGGTAATTCATTTTGGTGCATAGGATAAGTCCAATGAGTGGAGGGTGGCAGTATCGCCTTGGTATTGCCACTCATACCGGAAGGTGGAGGTCCGCATCCTGCGCTGGCAGGTGGAGGGTCGCCGGGAGCGAATACCTGGGCACTTACAAGTTTATCGTCATTGGCCTGAGCATACATAATCCAGGCGATAGCCAGTTGCCTGAGGTTGCTCAGACAGGCGGCGCGTTTACCGTGCTCGCGGGCCTTGTTAAGAGCCGGCAGAAGAACAGCCATAAGCAATGCTATAATAGAGATAACGACGAGCAATTCAATGAGTGTAAATCCGGCTGCAATTAAACAGTACTTTTTATTCATTAAAACACACCTGCTTAGGGCCGCCTTGGGATTGCTTTTCTTTGCCATTGCTCTACTTTCTTTCATCCCGCCCAAAAAATGATTTTTAGAATCGAAAATTAGCACCTGTATCCTATTGACTCTTTGTTTTTTCATCATATATAGTATAATGCAGGTATGGTTACAGTATATGCCAATTGTTGCCCAATAGATGTCTATTATTGACTTTTATGCGGAATTGATTTTTATGGTTTTCAATGATAAAAAAGAGCCGGATTTTTTCTCAAGCCAAGTAACCAAGGCAAATCGTTTTTACCTTGTCAGCCAGTCTCAAAAAAAACAATCTCTGCGGGTTGTATGCGGCGGCCGCGAGAATTGTCAGCCAGAGTATCGAATCGACCGTTCTAATTTCCCATTTTATTCAATTGAATTTGTCGCTAAAGGTAAGGGAGAAGTAATTCTCGAAGGGAAAAAATTCGCTCTTTTTGCCGGTAAAACATTTTCCTATGGCCCAGGCATAGCTCATGTGATGACCACAGAACACGAATTTCCTCTGGTTAAATATTTCGTCGATTTTACCGGCCCCGAAGCTTTAAAAATGCTGCAGAAATTCGGTCCTGCTCTGGGATGTGCTGTCCAGGTATCTGCGCCTGATGTGATAATAAGGATTTTTGAGGATCTTATCAAAAATGGCCAAACAGGCAGTTCATATAGCCCGCTTATCTGCACAACTATTTTGAAGCAGCTAATTTTCAAAATCGCCGAGACTTCGATTATTGAAAATACACGAACAACAGCGGCCTTTTATACCTACCAGAAATCGAGGGAAATCATACAAAAGAATTGCCTTACTTTTAGAAGCCTTGGTGAAATTGCCGAGGAATGTCATATCGATAACACGTATCTTTGCCGTCTCTTCAAGCGTTTTGACAACCAAAGCCCCTATCAATATCTTATGCAAATGAAAATGAATCTCGCGGCACATCGGCTTCAATCACCAAATTCATCGATAAAGGAAGTGGCGTTGGAATTTGGTTTCAGCGATCCTTTTCATTTTTCCAGGGTATTCAAGCGGATTTTTGGTATACCCCCCGGCACCTTTAAAAACTTACGTTAAAAACACGGATACTGCGAATTTGAAATTTTAAGAAGTAAAAAAGCGTCCACCACGTTATCGAAGCGGACGCTTTTATTTTTGCCATTAAACTTAATTATTCAGTAATCCGCCATTCCTGACTGAACAATGAAAAATCTTTAAAATCAACATTCAAATTGCCATCGAAATCCGCACAATTGGGATCAGCCGAACAGTCGCCTCCAAGCCACTGATTTGCTAATATATCGAGGTCCAGCATATTAACATGGCAATCTCCCGTAAGGTCATAATTTAACTGGCAGGGGGGGCCATCCAGCACAATATGACAAACGGTCTTTTTGGGAATAGAATAAGTAAATGAATTGCCCGTAATATTACTTATTGGCGTATATTCCTTTATATTGTAGCCGTTCGGGTCCAACGCGAAAACTCTTCCCGATGAGAAACTATGCGAGCTTGTTATAGTAAATGTCCCGTTTATGTCGCTATCCTGATTTTTGTTTAAAGCTATTATATGAAGCGGGAAGTTGTTGCTGTCACTGATTGACGCATAAGCTGAACTGTTTACTTTGTCTGACATTGTCGCAGGAACGTTGGTATCTCCGTAAGTCGAATGAAAACCATCGTAATTCCTGTAAATTTTAATCGCCGCGTCAATATAGCCCCCTTCTCCCCAGTAATTAGTCATATATACGCCATACCTGCCGCAAATACCTAAGAAATCCGCGGTGGTAATACCGGTTGCCCATTGCGTTGAAGGGCCCCAAGTATATTCCGTAATTGCGATATTAGTATCGGGGAAATAAGTGGCTATGTCGGCTTTAAATCTTGGGATAATTGGTAAAAATTGCGCCCAATACCATTGATTTACCCAGCTTACTCCTCCATCGGGATATGTATTATTCGGATAAACATACCCCGTATCCCACAGGGTTCTCGGCGCCTGCATCCGAGCGTTAAATGTTCGAGGATCCTCGCGGTTATCACAAATACCATGGCCGTTGCCATCACTCTCCGGGGGATACCAGTGAATATCAAGAACGTCGAGAAGCCTTCTGCCATTGGCATCCGACGCTTTTTTCATTTCATCAAGATAATAACTTATGAACCAGGGCCGGCTTCCTTTAACACTTGACCAGTCGGGAGCATCGCACAGATTTAGGAACCCCGTGAACACGCAAAGGACAGGTCCCGTTATCTGGGCATTGGGGTCAACATTTTTGACCGCCTTAGCACAAGCAATGCTTTTGTCTCTAATCTCAGCGGCACAAGGATCTGCCGGATGAACTTCTTTATGAGTTGAATCCCAAATGTCAACCTCATTATCCAAGCAGTAGAATTTAACCCCCTGTGGACTGCCTGCGGGACCATATTTACTGACAAGTAAATTGACAAATTCATCCATATAAACAACGCCGTCACATACGTCCGGATTCCCGGGAGGGCTGCAGAATGGAGCGCCTTTTGCGAATTGAACAGGATAAAAATACATCGATGGAGCATGATTTGGATCCTGATCCAAATTCATCCCAAAGATTGGCGCGGAAACATAACCTGCCAACTGCAAAGTTACTATCGTATCCTGATTTTGTGAATTAAAAACGTTAACGTCGTCAGTTACGCCTTTGCCTGGTATCTCGCACGGATCGAACATCTGGTCGTTTTCAAAATACCAGTCGCTGCCGGCATTGGACCAGTTGTTTTCCCAGTTATAGGCGGTGCAGCGGTTTCCGCCGAGCCTTTGAATGGTATAATTTGTGTTGTTGCCCCAATTGGAGCCGTAAACATATTTGCTTATGTGAGTTCGGCCCGTATCGGTTTTAACGGTATAAGTAACATTAATAGGGGCGGCTTGAATTGATAAATTTAATGAAATAATAAATCCCGATATTATGAAAATTCTGACTCGCATCGTATTATTCTCCTCAAAATATTTTTCATACAGGCGATGCTCTGCTTTATGGCATGGCATCATATAGTATAATGCATATTTGACTATAATGTATGCCAATTGTTGCCCAATAGATGTCTATTATTGACTTTTTACGGAATTGGTATTTATGGTTTTTAATGCCAAAACAGTTACGGATTTTTTTCCAGTCAGGTATTGGAAGCGAACCGCTTTTACTTGGACACTCACTCGCAAAAACACCAGTCCTTGAAGGTCGTATGCGGGGGTTGCGAACATTGTCATCCCGCTTATCGGATTGACCGCTCGAACTTCCCTTTTTATTCCATTGAATTTGTCGCTAAAGGTAAGGGAGAAGTAATTCTCGAAGGGAAAAAATTCACTCTTTTTGCTGGTAATACATTTTCCTATGGCCCAGGCATAGCTCATGTGATGACCACAGAACGTGATCGCCGCAGATAAAAACAATATGCATCAGGTTCTCATTTTTAACTGACGATATCAATAAGCATCCAGACGACCTGTTTTGAGGTTTATATTTTCGCTCATCAAAATTTTGCGGTCATAACGCTATGGGCCAATGCAAATATCGGCTTGCTGTAAAAGTCAATAATAGACATCTATTGGGCAATAAATGGCATATACTTTAGTCAGAAATATATTATACTAAATGATGTAATGTGCCATGACCTAAAGGAAAACATTGCCAGTATAAAATTTTTAAGATGAGATTAATGATGAAACAGGAAATAATTTTCATAATATCGGTTTCTTTTATTTCATTAAATTTATCAATCCAAGCCGCCCCTATAAATGTCAATTATACCATCTGCAACAGTTGCCTTTTTGAACCATCCGGGAGGGGGGCTGCAGAGGGCATATCGCGTGCCAAAAATGGTGGAAGTTAAGCACAAAATGGTGTTCTTTTTGGGTCTTGCCTGTGTCAAAATATTATAAGGTGTGTTGAAATCCGAAAATTAAGGTTTAGGAAACATATTAGGGTAATAAGTAAGGAGGAACGATATGTATAGAAAATCTATTTCTATTATAGTTGTTCTGTGTTTGCTGACACTGAGCAATTATGCCTTTGGGTGGGGCGAATGGGATTGGACCGCCACTTGGCATAACACATCTGGTGGTGGAACCGGAACCACCAGTGACTGGTTTGACCCCTGCAACTGGGGTACGTGGACAGGCACGGCGGGTCTTCGTTCAAAGGGGCCGCCTGACTACAATACTATGGCGGTTATCGAGGCCAAGCCGCCGGATGCGTGCATCAGCACGTCGTCACCACTCTACGCAACGTATGGTCCGGCCAGATGTGCCCGGCTGACTATACATCCCTGGAGCTGGAATATTTGGGCGCCTAATATCAGGGTTACACTCGTTGACGGAGACTTCAACTGTGGCTTGCAAATCGGTCTGTGTGACTGGACCGAGTTTCCCAGTGATTGGGGGGCCGCAATTCTCGACGTGAATGGAGGAACAATCTACACGGGTGGTATGGGGAACGTTCCGGACTGGAATTACCCCAAACTGCTTGACCCGAATTTCCCCTGGATTCCGGGAAGAGGTCTGTGGATTGGCGGCGGCGGCAGCGGCCAGGGCGCCAACTACGGAATCCTTAATATTCGCAACGACGGACAAATGATTGTCCAGAGAATTAACCTCTACAACGGCGACGTAAATATTTACAACGGACTCCTGTATCAGACCGAAGCTAATACTGCGTTCTTCTATATTTCACAGTCGCACCCAACCAGGAACAAGATTAATATCGAGGGCGACGGAACCACCGGCGGCGAGCTGCGATTGCAGGGCAATCGGACCGAACAGGTCAATTATTACGCCAGCAAGGGCCAAATTTGCCCATGCTGGAAACATGGCGCCCTGTACATCAACTACAACTTCAACGAGCTTACCGACCCTCCAGAGGCAAACTACACTTCTGTCACCGCTGTGTGCACTCCTGGAAGCGCCTGGGACCCCAGGCCGATAGACCGCGCAACGCGACAGGAGTTGTCAGTGACGCTTACCTGGAAACCGGGT
>Ga0315284_10013329_pt1 | contig 11704 bp, 9 predicted proteins | sample YL17G09_16_MG_FD_203696 | JGI IMG/M metagenome (GOLD analysis project Ga0315284, IMG submission 203696) | Sediment microbial communities from Yellowstone Lake, YNP, Wyoming, USA - YL17G09_16 | ecosystem: Environmental > Aquatic > Freshwater > Lake > Sediment | place: USA: Wyoming | collected... | reverse complement strand
TATCGGTTCCTGCTCGATACCGGCTGCGTCCTGTGGGACGGCTCGATCTCCGAACACGGCGAGTTCGTCAGCCGTCCCGAGCCGGGGCAGCCGCTTCGGATGGCCGCAGCAACAACAATGCCTGGCGCGCCGCAGGATGAGATTCGGCTGTTCGCCGGCGCGCTGAATCTGCGGTTGCGTCCCGACGGCCCGGCGTGGCTCCTGGAAATCGAGTCTTGGAGGCAGGAGGGGTAACGTCCATGTCTACGCGAGCGCCGATGATCGGAAGGGCTGGAACGGTTCTCGTTTTCCACGAGGATTCCGCCAGCCGCGCGGTCGTTTCCACCGTGGTCGCTCGCGTCCGGCGTGGCAACGGCCGCAAGCGCCTGCTGGTGAGCGGGCCTGCCCAGTTCGAGCCCCACGTATTCCGGCATATCGAGGACGTTCTCATACCCCTGGTGGATCGGCTGCTCGAACGCCTCGGTATCAGACGAAGACCCAAATCGTTCGAGCTCTCGGTGGTCAACCTGGACGCCGCCTCGGTGGCCAATGTCGGCCTGAGCATTGACGGGTTCTCCGCGGATGCGGCGATCCTGTTGGCCCTGCTGTCGGCCGCGTTGAGAATGCCCCTTCCTCAGGGCCTGATCGCCACCGGACACATCGCCTCCACGGACGGCGATATCCGGGCCGTCGCCGGCCTGCCCGCCAAGCTGGCCGCCGCCACCGAAAACGGCGGGATCGAACGGTTCATTTGTCCGGCGCTCGCAGGTGACAACTCATTACGCATCCTATCCCCGACGGAGGCGGAGGCCGCCGAGGGTGCTGTCGCCGAGGCGAGAAGCAGTCTCCATGTCATCGAGGTGGTGGACATCTGCCCGCTTATCCAGGCGACTTGGTCCGATGAAAGCATCGTAACTGCAAGCCTGCGTTGCGGGTTCTTTCAGACAGCCTCTACCCCGATCGACGGAGGCGCGATTATCGAGCGGGCCGCCGCTCACTTTCTCACCGGCAACGAGGAACGATTTTGGGGCGTGTTGGAGGGGCACCTGCGAGAAGGCCATTGCCAGCCCGCGAGCGGTCTCCTGCATGACCGGCTTAAGTTTCATACGGTCCGCAGAGACTACCCCCCCGTTTTCGGCAGACGGCTGTTTACGCTCATGCTCTCGGTCCCGCCAACGGTGCGACGGTTGAGGCTTGCGTTCCCTCTGGTGTCGATCGACGTGTGTTTCGCGCTAGGCCGCTTTGCCACATTGGGCGATCACGAGGACGCCCAATTCCTCATGGACGCGGTTCTCGGTCGCTTCGCCTCGCAAGTCATTCCGGTAGATCCGGCGCTCGAACCGCCAGCCGCCGGCAACGGGGTGGTGCGGGCCGTGCTCTCGGAGATCAGTCGCGAGGCACTTGCACGGAAGATCGGGCTACCTATTGACGCCGTACGGGCCGGGTACGTCCTCGACCAGATCGTTACCGATTCGTACGACATGTTTCATGAAACAATCTGCTCGTTCTACCTGACGCTGGTGCGGCATACCGGGGCCGCGCCGGCCCCGGTGGATGCAGAGGCGATCGCCGCCGAGGCCTTCGCGCTGCTCGATCGGGCCTTCGCCGACGAGGGCGGTGTTGCGGGGGCGTGGGCCGAGGCCAGGTATGGAACACGGGGCGGGCTGAGGTATGTGCTGGACCAAACGACCGAACGCTTCAAGGCCGAGCAACAGTCCAGGCACGTCAGCCGCGTCGTGAAAGTTGCCGTGGACCCGCTCGACTGGCCTGGCCGCGTGGAGTTCGTCCGCGGGATTTTCGACTACCTCGGCCCCCAGTTGCCGTCCGACCTGCGTTCCCAACCGCCCGAGCGATTCGCCCGGCAGTATGAAGTGATTTGTCAGATGTATGCCCGGTCACTCGATCGGGTCAAGGATTTCTTGCGGACCCTTTGAACGAAAGGAGCATTGAACATGCCTTCAATCCACACCATCCTGGCGGCCCTGGACGAACGTGAGATTGCACGTAGGGTCGGCCTACCCCATGACGAGGCCCGCATGCGCTACCCGCTGCAGCGCAACACGGTTGATTCCTTCGACGAATTCGCCGATCAAATCGGGGACTACTACGCGTATCACCTCTCCGCTTGCGTAGGCAATGGCGGGCGGTTCCCCCGTGGCGAGGCCATCGGCCGCGCCAAGGAACTCCTCGATCGCGAGTATCGCCGCCGCCACGGCGACATCGTCTCGGCGTTTACCGATGCCAGAGATTCGCTCAACTCTGGAATGCGTGGGATCCTGGACGTAATCGCCGACGGGCTTAAGTTCGAAAGCATCGAGCGGTACATCCGCGAGGTCTTCGACCGGCACATCGCCCCCAACGCCTGGGAGGTCAAAGTCGAGGTCATCCGGCAGTTCATCCGGGAATGCGGAGCGAACCTGTCTTCGTCGATCCGCAGCGATCAGCCTGAACGCTATGCACAAAACTATCAAGATCTTATAAGATCCTATATTAACGGACTCCGGGAGACCTCCTCCATCTTGCGGCGGCTGTAAGGAGTGCTGTCATTATGACAAAGCAGGACCAGTTGCTCAGCAGTATCGACTCCGGCCGGACGATCGAGCAGATTGCCCGGCGCATCGATGAGGCCATCAACAGCTTTCTGCCCGGCCCCGGCCAGATCAATCGATACGACGATTTCGTTACCTACGTCATCTGCTTCTGTCGGCTCGTTGAGGCGACGGTCTTGAGGCTCCGCGAGGGGGCGCCGAACGCAAGTCCGAGTCTTGACCGCGGCCGGTTCATGCATGTCCTTTCCCGCGCGTACGGCGCCCAAGGGCTCAAGACGGCATTCGAGATGGCCCGAACCGGGAATGAGGGCGGGCTCTACGCGGTGCTCCGGAAGCTCGGCGAGGTGCTCGCCGGGCAGTACACGGAGAACGAGATCGCCGCGAGGGTCTGGTCGTACTGGAATGGCCTTTCCATGGCGGAAAAGCATGCCGCAGCCGACGAATACCTGAGCAAATACGGCCATCTCCTGCCCTCCGAGCTCACCGAGGGCTCCGCCGGCCGGGTCCGAGCCAACCTGCCCAAGGTGCTTCAGGAACATGCACGCATGATGCAGCGACTGCGCCGTGTGGGTCGCTGATCCGAGCAGACGATGTGGGTGTCATCTGGCCGGGCAAGGAGTAGGGCTGGTCGGGCGTCATGCGTTCGGTCGCAGCTCTGTATCTGCTCCCTGTCCCTAGCCAGGGCTACCACCGGCGGCCGAATACGAGCGATCAGAGTCGCCGGAGGGCGGTATACGCTTCGAGCAATTGGAGTAGACTTTCGTCGGTGAACTGGTCCGGTGAGCACCGGCTCAGTTCGGGGGGCATGTAGGCCCGACAACGGTCGAAGAGGATGGTCGCGACGGCTTGTCTGGTCTGCCAGTTAGCCGGATCCACGTGACGCAGGAAGAGCCAGCGTCTGTATGACGCCCGCGCCCGGGCTTTGATCAGGTTCTTGAGTTGGTCGAGAACGCGATGCATGCCTGAGCCGCTTGAATAGGCGGCGTCCGCCACCGCCCCCTCATATCCGTCGAAGGATTCGCCCCGGTAGCCGGCGACCAGCAAGGCAACGGCCTCGTCGTGTGCCTGGGAAGTCGTCAGCGTACGCCCAAAAAGCGGGGCGCAGTCGTAAATATGCCGAACAAACGCGGCGAGGGTCTGGTGAAACCCCGCCGGCGCGTACGGCTGGTCGGGCGGGGCACGGAACGTCTCCGCCGCGCGGTCAATCGGTGCATCGATCTGCCGGGCCAGGTTCTGCTCGTCGGAATGCTCCACGAGTTGCTCGATGATACGAGCCGCCTGAGTACAATCCGGTTCAGAGTACGTCATGGCCGACATCCGGATGATCCATCCTTCCTGATATGAGCGTGTTCGGGTCGATGCCGGCGAACGGTGAGGCGGGAGCCTCGCTCGGACGCCCATAGTACGTGTCGAAGCCCGGAACCGCCTGGGGCCAGCGGCGGCCGCGTTCCCGCACGATCCGGCGAACCTCAGAGACCGGCATGTAGTACCTGCGGCGGCTGTTGGCGATGATCCAATCGCTGCAGTTCTCCTCGGGGATTGCGAGGCGATCCCGTGTCTTCATGCGGGCCACATGCGTACCGATACGGACGATCGCCTCACCGACCTTCTGGGTGATCAGATCCTCCACTTCGACGAGGTTCTGGAGGTCTTTTCGCAGGTATTGCGCATCCTTCGTGTCGACGTTGAAGATGATGCTCGATCCCACGTTGGACACCGCGCCGGCCTGGTCAGTGGTGAACTGGGTCATGTATTGGTGCGCGAGCGTGAGGGAGACTTTGAACTTACGCGTCTCGGCGATCAGGCCTTCCACGGCGTCGGTCAGGAAGCGGTGGGCTTCGTCGCAGTAGATGTGGAACGGTTGAAGGGAATCCGGGTCTTTGCGGGTCAGGGCTGTCAGGCGGAGAAGTTCCAGGATAAAGCAACCCAGCAACTCGCCCACCTGATCGCCGACCTGAGAGAGGTTCACCAGCACGACGAGACCACGATCCATCACCTCGTGAAACTGAAAACTGCACTGGGGCTGTGACAGCATCAGGTAGACTGTATCGGACATGAGCAGCTTGCCGAGCTTGTTTTTCGGCGGACCGAGATCGTCTTTTCCGTATTGCTTATAGTCGTTGAGCCAAAACCCGCGGGCGGCTTCGTTATCCACGATGCGAAGAACCTCCTCGCGGACGATGTCGCTCTCCTTGGTTTTGTTGCGGAGCATGTTCAGCACATCGAGCAGCGTGCTTCCGGGCATGTTGAGTGCAGCGTAGAAGACGTGGCGCAAGAGATTCTCGAGCCGGTCACCCCAGTTGGTGACGATCTTCTTGAACGCGTTCACTAGGTTCTCGGCGGTCCGGCCGAGGTCCTGTCCGGGGATTCGTTGGATCGGATTCCACAAAGGGACCCAGTCCGAGTCACCGGGATCGAAGTAGATGACTCGCTCGGCATACTCGCGGGGGATCAGGCCGAGCAGTCGCTGGACCAATGTGCCGTGCGGGTCGAGCACGATCGCGCCGTGGCCTTGGCTGATGTCGTGCAGGACCATGTACTCCATCACCGTAGACTTGCCCTGACCGGTCTTACCGATCAAGTGAAGGTGATTGCACCGCATGTGCTTGGGGATGCAGACGGGAATGTCCCGGCCGGCATAGGAGCAGATGCCGAGCGGCGTGCCGGTTTTCAGGGAGTCATCCGGGGGTAGTGGTTCGAGTGCGGCGATGGTGACCTTGAGGTTGTCGACCGTATCCGGCGGAGGCAGGTGGACGAGGCTCAAAAGTTCAGAGGAATTGACAATAAACCCTGGTCGATGGGTCAGTCCCGCAAGGAACATCTGCCGGATGGCTGGGGTCGCCAGCTGCCCGCGGAACTCGTGTTGGGTCAGGTGATTCAGTGGCCGGCCGCCATTCTGAATCAGCCCAGTGAAGACGGCCAAGGCTTGCAGGATTGCCTCGGTGCTCTGTCCACCGTTGAGGGCGCCAACCCGGAGGACCGCCGCATAGAACGGCTTGTCGCTGTGGGCCTTGTACTCCACGTTGCCCGCCATTGCGTTCAGTGGCCCAGACGGCGCCTGTTGTAGATATCGACCTGGGTCCGAGGTGCCACTGAAGAGCTTCAACTGGTACTCCAGATCGAGCAAAGCTTCGACATTCTGGTGCCAGTTGTGCTCCGGTGCCACCGGCATGAAGATCACCTGATAGATGCCGATGGCCGGGTCCGGGATGCGAACCATCGTACTGAGTATCGTCGTGTAGGGGGACCGCTTCAGTTCGTCCGGCCGAGTGAGCAGGTGGGAATAGGGTGGAGGCGGGAACCATTCCTGAAAATGCGCCTGCTCCCACGATTGCTCGGTGATCCCCAATAGCGGATGTCCTGCGACACGTATCAGCTCGCACAGCTCGAACTGGCCCCAGAAGGCCGCTCGGATCACAGCCAGATCGTCATGATGGCAGAGCAGGTAGATCCCCAATTCCTTCTGATTGCCGATAATCTCGAAGACAACCCGGTAGTGGGCGTGCGAGAGCTGCTTGAGGAACAGCTCCGATCGAAGCCAGTCACATTTCTGCTTGGGTGAGATCCACGCCTTGAGACGCACGAGTTGGTCCGCCGGCGCCGGCGGCTCGGGAACCCAAGGCATCATCGTCTCTCCGGCATTCAGTTGTCGGGGACCTGTGATCACCCGAAACACAGGTTCCAGTGCAACCGGTTCCGGGGAGATCTCCGTACGAGATCCCTTGCTCACCTCCTGGAGAATGATCTCCTTCATTCGTTCGGCCAGCATGTGCGGCCGGGCCCGGGCCAACAATGCTTCCTCGATCGACATGCGCGTACCTCCCTTCGTGACCGGTTTCCCTTAGAGGTGGCGGCTGCGTGGTATGCCGGATTTCACCCGAACTGGAGATTGCGCGCCGGTACGCCCGCTTCTGCAGCCCTGGCGTAGCGACAGGGACATCACCATTTCACAACTGCAACTGATGAAACGGCTCCCCTCTGCCGAAATCCCTTGTCTTGCGCATCCGCCCCCTCTTGGGCAGATCAACAGCTCGGCGTCGGTGTGACCGATACTTGCCCGTCCAATGTGTTGACGCCCTTATCCGGTGCGAATATGAGCCGAGAGAGGACAATCGATCAGAAACTCGCGACCTTTCGCAGTTGTTTTTCCGGGCTACTGCACGTCTACGGGACGTACGAACTGCGGACTGGTCGTGTCTGGCAGGTCAAGCAGCCCGTCACGGATGGCGTGTTGCTAGATCACATTGAGGGCCGTCAGCCATACGGGGTCTACCTGCTTGTCCAAGACCGAACCCGGGCCCTGGCCGTCGACTTCGACGATGACGATCTGCTCCCCCCTATGGAGTTCATCCGCGCCGCTAGGCACTATGGGATCGCGGTGTACTTAGAGCGCAGCAAGGCCAAGGGATACCACGCCTGGATGCTTTTTGGGCCGGACGGCGTGCTCGCGGCTCGCGCCAGGCTTGTCGCACACCATATCCTCACAGAGATCCAACGGCCCTTCACGGAGATCTTTCCGAAGCAGGACGTGCTGCACGGCGACGCCTTCTACGGCAACTTCATCAACGTTCCGCTGTTCGGCCGGATGATCGAGCGAGGTCGGACTGTCTTTGTTGATCCGTCGAATCCGACTCTACCGCACCCCGACCAGTGGGGACTACTCGAACAGGTTCAGCGCGTGCCTGCAAGCCTCCTCGATCAGATTATCGATGTGAACGATCTCGTCCGGACCTTTTCAGCTACGACGCGAGCACCAGCGTCGTCGCCGGCGGGCCCAAAACGAACCTTCGGCCTGCTGCCGTGCGCGAGACGAATGCTGGAGAGCGGCGTGGCGGTAAATCAACGGGTCGCATGCTTTCGGCTAGCCGTGCAACTGAGAAGAACCGGCTTGCCACAGGACATGGCGGTCCTTGTCCTCAAGGGTTGGGCAACCCGGAATCGGCCGCTTGGCGGAAAGCGAATCATCACCGACGAAGAGATCGGCTCGCAGGTTGATGTGGCTTACCGCAACAACTACGCCGGCTTCGGCTGCGAGACCGAGGCCATTGCGCCGTACTGCGACCCCGGCTGCCCACTGAAGACCCGCGCCTCATCACCGGCTGCCCGGGGGTCCGACCGCCTACGCGATCGTTCGTGATCATCGACGCTGCCCGACAGTGAAAAAGTCAACGGAGTTCGCCCGCCATAACCGGGGGAACATGGACCCTATCAAAAGGAGTTCACAATGTCATCGAGTTTACCGAGACGGTCGAAACATGATGAGCATGACAATCTGACGATCGGTACTCCTATCGGCGTGTGCCCGGATGGCAAAGTCCGAAAGCCCGTCTGCATCCCGCCAGAGATGCGGGCCAGGCATGTTCATCTCATCGGGGCGTGTGGCACCGGCAAGTCGACCTTGATGGAGGCCATGATCCTCGATGATGTCCGGCGCGGAAATGGCGTGGCCGTCCTCGACCCACATGGCGTCCTCACGCGAGAGGTGGCGTGTCTCTTGGCCGAGCAGGACATCGAACGTGCAATCTACATGGATTTCAGCAACCCGGATTGGGTTTTGCGCTGGAACCCGTTGCGATGCGACGTGAACAAGATGCGTAGCCGGACCGCGGACGACATCGTCCGTGCATTCAAGGGCCTCTCCTGCGACTGGAAAGATTGCATCGAGCACCTCTTGCGGCAGGCTGTCTATGCGGTCCTTCATCTGCCGAACGGCAACCTTCTCGACGTCTCCTACCTGCTGCGAAAAGATTCTGTCGAGAGCCACCAACTCCGCAGCAGATTCTCCAGCCTCATTGATGACGAGTTATCGCGGGACTTCTGGCAACACGACTTCGACAGATACAACCGGGCAGATTTGCTAATCGCGCAGCACAGGCTCAGCCGGCTGCTCGTGTGCGAGTCCGTCGGGCCCATGTTGTCGCAGGGCGACTCTGCATTCAGCTTCCGCGACGTGATGGACACCGGCAAGGTCCTGCTGGTCGATCTGTCGGGCATCAGCCCGCAGGTCCGCAATACCCTTGGCCGTTTAATCCTCTCCCTGCTGCACCTGGCGGCCTTGGGACGTCGTGGCGACCGCGAGCTCTCGTACCGGCCGTTCCACGTCTACTGTGATGATGCTCAAATGTTCATGGGCGACGAGATCGAATATTCATCGCGGAGGCCCGCAGGTCCGGGGTATCGTTGACGCTGGCCCAACAGTACATGTGTCAGCTCAGTACCCGCCAGGCCAATGCCCTTTCGGCCGTCGGCTCGACGATCATCTTCCGGGTGGAGGGACGGGACGCGGAGCAATTCCAGAAAGGCCTCAAGGGGAAGGCAAGCGTGGAGGATCTGATCTCTCTGGGTGTCGGTCAGGCCATCGCGAGGGTCGGCAATCACGTCGTTCCGGTCATGACGAATCCCCCGCAGCTGATCCCGGAACATCACCACCGAGACGAGATTATCGCTCGGTCCCACCGGCTGTACTGCAGGCCCATCGAGGAAGTGATCCGGGCCGTTCGTGGCCGCAACCAGGGGGTTGAGTAAGCCCCTGGTATCTGAACGAGTCTGCTGGTCGGTGTGCCAGAGAGGCTATCGGAGTCGCGCGAACGGGTTGATCGTTCTCTCTCGACGGGATTCCAGACGGCATGGTTCCCGCTGATCAAGAGAACGCGAATCGCTTTCAATGGAGGTACGGAACATGAAGCCACAGAGACCGGTCCATGAAATCCGCTTTGGTAGGATCAAGGTCGCGATTTGGGTCACCCGTACAACTTGCGTGAAACAAGATCGGACTGCCAGCCGCTCCGAATGATGGTGCGAGCGATCATTTAATGCGGTGCGGATGAAAATCGATAGCCCCTGGCCTCGTAGTGCTACGGGCGGATGGTCGTTCGCTTATCGACAGAGTGCGAGGAACTCCTTCATGAAACAGCAAAATGATGCAACGCGATCGGCAATGGCGTCTCAATCAGTGGCTCCTCATTCGCCTTCTGATAAGACCTCGATCTGTGAGGAAATCTCCACGCAGGCGACGGTGGTGCACCCGGAATATCGAGCGGCAGGTGCAATCGATGCTTGCGACCAGACGCTGTGGCTGTTTTGCCCACGGTGCGGAACACCAACCCACGAAGGTGCAGCAATAGCCCTTTGCTCGCGGTGTGGATTTCGGCTGTGTCCCTCGTGCTGAGGAGATCATCTTTACTCGTTCGCATCTTGGATGGGATAACTGGATGCGATCTTAAGCGGATCAAGACACAGGTGCCGCTGGCTATCCCGAAGTATCACCACCGGGACGAGATTATCGCCCGTCCTGCCGGCTGTACTACAGGCCTGGTGAGGAAGTAATCCAGGCCATTCGCCGCCGCAACCGACGGACCGAGTGAGCCCTGTTACCTCGGCGAGTCCACTCATCGAAATGACCTGGGCAGACGATCCGAATCACGTCTTTCGTGTTTTGATCACTGTGTGTGACCTGAAAGCGGATCGGATCATACGACGATTTCAGGTCACACACAGTGATCAAAACGTACTGGCTCCGCTGAAAAGGCCACCACGGCTCGTCCGCACATCATGATGGGAACAGCAGTGGATGCGAAGCAACGTCGCTTCCTGCCTGCGTAGCGGAGATGCTCATGAGCCCTGGTGCCGCACAGCCATGCAGTCTCATTCGACCAGGCTCCCCCTGGCAGGAGCGGTACGCTTTTCGGCACGGCTACTTCCGTTTGGCTGGTGACCCTTCTATGCCCAATGGCCGCCGCGGACGAGTCACCATTTACCAGCGCGGCCACAATCCGACGGTCACAGGAATGCGCACGTTCATTTTGTCCTGGTGCGCCCAGGGGCGCCGCTCCAAGGAGCGATTCGTCGGAGACCTGTTTGCGGCGGTAGGCCGGGCTGATGAAATCAACAAGGCTATCGCAGAAGCCTCGACACCGGTCCGCACGACCAAGGTCGGCGTTGACGAACTCGCCGCCCGGTTTATCGAGTACCAGGAACGGCGGGCCGATGCCGGTGAGATCAGCTCGAAGACACCGGGGCGATATCGTAGTGCCCTGGATCATCTGATTGCGTTCGCGCGCGAAGACCGCGAACCAACGAAACGTGAGTGGGTCCCGAACCGAGACCTCGTTCTTCGCTTCAAAGCACATCTGCAGGGCACGCTGGTTGGTGCCGTGAAGAAGCCGGATACCGGGCGGCTGCTGTCGTCCAAAGGCATGCTGCTCATCCTCGCCACCGCCAGGGCCATGGTTCGTTGGGCAGTGGAGGAAGGTTTGTTGCCCGCGTCTGCCGCGGTGGCGTTCATGCAGGCAGGTCGGGACCGGGCCACGCATCACACGCTCAGCGAGGTGCCGCTCGACACCGATGAGATTGTGCGGCTGATCGCCGTCGCGGACGCGTACCAGCTCGCGCTCTTCTCGTTTCACATCTTCCATGGCGTGCGCGTGGCCGAGCCATGCTGGCTGATGCACGAGTTCGTGGATATCGAGAAGGGCTGGATCGACTACCGCTGCATCGAGGAGTTGGCCTACCGAACCAAAGGCCGAATCGACAAGCGCCTCCCGATTCCGTCCGCCATGCGCAACGCACTGCAACCATGGATGACACACGGCCGTGGCGGGCTGGTGCTGCTCAAGCGACGTTACCTCCGAGCGTCTGGCCCACTTTCCCGCCGAGGGACCGGTCTGCAGGCAATCATTCAGCAGGTGCATGCCTCGGCCCCAAAAGGCTGGTCTCAGCGGGGCCGGGTCGCAGCTGATCTGCTCAAAAAACACGGCGCGATTGAAGGGGATGATGTTCGCCGCGAGTTCAAGACACTGCTGTCGGCTGCCGGGATCTCCAGGGAGGTCACACCGAAAGCGCTTCGACACCACTTCGCAACGGCCCTCGAAAAGGCCGGGGTGCCGTACTACACCCGCAAGTATCTGCTGGGGCATCGGCTCAGCGACAGGGGTGGTCGCGGCTCGGACATCACCGCCATCTACACGCACTTGGAGCCGGATTTCGTCAAGGCAACGTACCAGCGTGTTCTGGATGGGCCCCTCGCCAAGATCGTGGACGCCTTCGGTGCGCGACTGACCCGGCTAGCCGCGACCACGAAAGAGGCCGATGCCACGTCAAGTTGAACAAAAGAGAACGACCCGCGGTGAGACGGTCTCACGGCCGGTCCTATTGAAGGTTCATACAACGGAGATACG
>Ga0315284_10013325_pt1 | contig 11706 bp, 10 predicted proteins | sample YL17G09_16_MG_FD_203696 | JGI IMG/M metagenome (GOLD analysis project Ga0315284, IMG submission 203696) | Sediment microbial communities from Yellowstone Lake, YNP, Wyoming, USA - YL17G09_16 | ecosystem: Environmental > Aquatic > Freshwater > Lake > Sediment | place: USA: Wyoming | collected... | reverse complement strand
GCGGATAGCCCACAGGCTAAAATATTTGATGGTCCGGTGAATGCGGCTCAACAGGTCACTACATCAGGCTATGCCGTACAGAGCGGGTGGAATAGGATCACGATCTATCACCCCGGTTTAAGCGTCAACGATCCTTTAAAGGGTGAGTGGATACGATGGGATGGCTTTGAGCTGATAAAAGTCGAGCCGTCGCAATTGAGCGCGCCGCAGGAAGTAGGGGCGGCGGCATTCGGCAATGACAAGATAAAGCTGCGCTGGAAGGCCGTAAACTATGCCGCGAAATATATGGTCTATCGCTCGGAGACTTCTAATGGTACTTACGGTGTCCCTATCAATACAGTGACGACAACCTCATATACCGACACCGGACTGCAGACCGGAAAGAGCTATTACTACGTCGTGAAGGCTGCAAAGGAAAGTAATCCTTCCGCAGATTCCCAGAACTCGTCAGAGGTAAGCGCCACGACCGGCTCATATCGTCTGGACTATGGTGATGGGCATGATCCCAATACTTTTATGGGTAATACACTCGACAATTCCGACGCGCCGCTATCGGACGCGGCTTACTTCGAGCTTACCAGATATAATGGCACAGTCGGAAAGGTGAGAAAAGTCACGCTCAATAACGGAGAAAAGAATACTATAGAACTGAACAATACCGATATAAGTAACGCCACTATGTTCACTTTAAGAGTAAGGAGTAATGTCGCCGGCGCAAAATTTCAGATTAAACTGAAAGATAGCGCGGGCGTCCCGGCGTCTGTCTCGATAGTCTCTCCCACAGCCGATCTGTGGCAGAACCTGTTATTCTACTTTGGGACCGGAGAACAGCTTGACGGAGTCGATCGATCCAAGATCGATAAGCTGGAAATAACTTCAGAAACAGCCGGAAAGCAGATCAGCATATATCTTGACGAGGTTGATTTTAACATCAGCACCATTTCCGGGACAGCTATGGATGTCGCCATCATAGACGGCGTATCCGGTGTACAGGCCGCTTCTATAGATTTCGGATCGACCACTCTTGACACCCCGAAAGTCCTTGCAAATCAGTATATTAAAATAAGCAATTACAGATCTAATATGAGTTCGTGGGGCATGCAGATATATACGAATAACACGGCCGTTGACGCCAATCCCAAATTTACCGGTAAGCCACCGGAAAATCCGGCCGATGCAAGAGCCGGCGGTCTTGTCGGAACGTCGAATTCGGGTTACCGCGTTCCTATTATATGGCAGGTGTGGGATAATGTGAAGGGGTACTATAACGGCACGGAGACGCCGGAGTATGACACGGAAGGAAGACTTCCTTTTAAGGGTGGTGACAACGACAGGGCAGAATTTGCTTTTATGATGGATCCGGGCGACGCAGACTGGAGTAAGGATATATACACTCCGAGTTACAGGACGCTAATTAACTCTAATGGCGAACTTGGGGCGCCAGTGCCTTTTTCGCCTAACTGGTTGGGCTATGAACCGAGGAGGATTGCGGTAGGCAACACTTTGTATGTATATCTTGCTGTGGATTACACGGGCGCGCCTGCTCAAACATACACGACAAACAAGATAACGATCGATTTTTATCAAAGATAAGAAAAGGAGGCCGGTAAGCGATGAAATATGCATTTATAATAACGATTATCGTCCTGTGCAGTTTTTCCTGGGTGACGGAATCCCATTCTCTTACCATCGGTCCTGCGCGTCTTGAAGTGCGGCTGCCGGCTGGAGAAGTCGCAGTAGCGGATTATTATGTGCAGAATGAGACGGAGAATCCGCTGCACGTGTCTGTAGAACCCGAGAGTTGGTATGGCAGTATATATGATTATAAAGGCCTGCAGGCAAAAGACTGGATAAAAGCGGAACCAGCGGAATTTGATATCAAACCCAAGGAGATAAAAAAAATAGCTGTTAAAATAAAGGTCCCGACAAATATGAGCGGAGAACTGGTCGCGCAGATATTCTTTGCGTCCCTCATGCCGGGTTCGGATAACACCGCAGGCGCTGGGATTCAATCCAGAGTTGGCGCTATTCTCTATGTTGCGATCAAGGATACTGAAAAGGTCAAGGCGAAAATAGAAAGTATTAACGTTTCAGAAACGATTGCAAAAGGAAATAAGGAGGTAGCTATAAAAGTTACCGTAGCCAACGAGGGCAATATACACATCCTGCCGGAGTCAGGGAGGGTTCTGGTAAAATCGGAAGAGAGTGAGCAGGTTGTTCAACTTCCTCTCCTGACAAAGCAAGAGATTCTTCCGAAGAGAAATTTTACTTATACTGCGATATGGAACAACCCGGTTGTAAAAGAAGGAAAATATACCGTATTCTGCGAAATAAAATATGGTAAAATGTACGGCAGGGAAAAAACGGCAAAGCTTGAGAGTTCGTTCGAAGCTGATTCTTCGGGGAAGGTGATGCCAAAATGAAACTTAAGAACGCAATAATACTTTTGATCTCGGCTATGATTATCGCCGGCTCGTCTGGCGATATGAGCGCGTACCAGTCGCTCTCAAGTTCCGTTTCGGTTACCAGCCAGGGCACGATTCCACTTACTATAGGCCCACTTCTTGACGATTTCAGCAAGGGCACGTCTATGAATCTCTGGGGATGCACTACGAGCACGGTTACAAGATCCGGCACATCCGCTAGTCTTGCCGCAAGTTATCCAGGCGGCGTCAGTCTTCCACCACCACTAGGCGCGACCGGACGTTGCCTGCAATTGACTTACGATGTAACCGACTCCGGGCCTGCGAGCGACCCCTATCCTGGCAGCTGGGCGGCGTATGTTACATCCCTTGGCGATGCCAGTATAAACAATTATAATTATTTGTCATTCTGGGTCAAGGGTGCTTTGGGACGCGAATACTTTAAAATCGAGCTCCACCACAAGAATTATGACTACACGAAGCCTGTCGGCTATAATAGCAATTACAAGGCAGAAGTATATGTAACCGACTATCTTGACGGAGGAGTGACCACAGGATGGAGGAAGGTGGTTATCCCCCTGGACGCATTTGCCAACATCAATGACAGGACAAAGATAAAGGAGCTTGTGTTTACCTTTGAGTATACTCAAAGCACCTTAAACGATAATAGCCCAAAAAACAGCACTGTTTATATAAGCAATATAAGTTTTGGAAAGCAGTTTCAGGGATTTGTGAGGGTCGACCACTTCGGAGATAAAGTTTCTAAAAACGCCATTGGCGGTAACTGCACTATGCTTTCAGAGACGTCGCCAGTAAACCCGCAGGGGACTGCTCACGGTTCGTATGCATATCAGAACAGCGAATACGTAAGCAGCATATACGGATTGTGGTTCTATTTTCAGGACGTATGGGACATAAACACACCTATAGAGGACCACCGCTACCTCGCATATGTCTCTACCGTCGGGGGTGGAGACACGGGTTTCGTACCGCAGCCCAGGAATTTTGGAGCGTACAAATATCTTAGCTTTCAATGCAAATCGAGCGCGACCAACATTACCACATTAAAAGTAGAACTGCATTGCCCCACTTATACCAATAGCTTTTTCCATTTTTTTACCAGGAAAAATTTTCAAGACCCAATTACTACCACATGGAAAGAATACACTATTCCGTTAAGCAGCTTTACGTCAAATGGCTGGACGGGCCAAGGTACAAGCGTAACGGCTGGAGCGACCCCCGCCATAACTAGCCTGGGAGAGGTAGTCTTTACTAGAGACGGCTGGGTTTCCGGTTATGGCGATTGGGATGGAGGGGCATATACGGGTTCGTTTTATATAGATAAGATCCAATTCCAAACAAACGCTACTTATACCACCGATGGCAACTCTCCAGCCGCGCCGGCCGCACCGACATATGTTTCAGGCGGGACCATTACGCTATCTTGCACGGCGAGCTCCGACGCGACAGATCTATCAATGGAATGTGTCGCTTTCCAGTATTATGCCGGTGGTGTGTGGAAAACTATCGGGTATGACTACGATACTGCGGATTCTACATATACTGTGCAATGGGATACGTCGAGCTTACCTCGTCCATTTTTATACGGCGTGAGAGCCGTGGCAATGGACGCCGCCGGGAACAGTGCCGTATCGGTCAGTACCAACGTTGGCGGATAGGCGTTAATAGATATTTATTGACATAATTTTTCGTGAGTAATATAATCTCCCTACCCTTGGCGGATCTATAAGATCTACCAAGACTTTGACATTTCGGTGTATATGGGCGCCCGGAAGGGCTTAAAAGGGAATTCCGCTCCAGCTCATTCTATAAATAGCATTGCTTGGCAGTAGAATGAGCTGGGAAACGGAAACGGTCCCGCCGCTGTAAAGGATGACGAAACCCGATACAGGCCATTGCCGTGAAAATTTGCGGCGAGAAGGCACGGGGAGTAGGATGACTCCTTGAGTCAGAAGACCTACCTATATATTGAAGGCATCTCGAGAATGCCGCATATACGGGTTAGTAGAACAGGGAACTTGCCCCGTTTTCCAAGTAGGGCACACTTAAGTGTGCCCTACAATAAGGAGACGGGGATTTTTTATGGCTAAACGCATAATTCTGATAAGGCACGGCGAGACCGACTGGAACATGGAAGGCCGATATCAGGGACAGACGGACACCGACCTCAATGATACGGGGCGCCGTCAGGCCGAGAAGCTCTTCGCTCGATTGCGGAACGAAACGGTCGACCGGATCTATTCGAGCGATAAGATCAGGGCGGTCAATTCTGCGAAAATTATATTCCGCAGCCGCGATATAGAGATCGAGACGAATTTAAGAGAGATATCTTTCGGAGTATTTGAAGGGCTCAATTATAAAGAGATACTGGAGCGTTATCCCGATATTCATTCGGGATGGATGAAGAATCCTTTTGATTTCATGATACCTGGCGGGGAGCGGCCTTCGGATTTCCGGAAAAGGGTCCTGGGGGCGTTTAATAATATAGTATCGTTGAATAAGGATAAGGTAGTGGCGATAGTGGCCCATGGCGGGCCGGTCAATGTGATAGTGCGGAATATCCTGGGCTCCAGGGTGCCGGAAGATTTCATTCCCGGCCCGATGAGCCTTAGTATCATAGAATTTAAAAACGGCAAAACGAAATGCATATCGTTGAACGATACGAGCCATCTCGATGATGAATAAGATCACTTTCATATTGGGCGGGGCCAGGAGTGGAAAGAGCGAGTATGCGTTAAAGCTTGCGTCCAAAGCTAAAAACGTCGCCTTTATCGCTACCTGCGAGGCCCTGGACGACGAAATGGCTCGTCGGATAAAGATGCACAGGTCGTCACGGCCTAAACACTGGACTGCCTATGAAGAACCGCTCGCAGTTGCCAAGATCATCAAGAAGCGATCCGCAAGACATGATACTATTTTGATAGACTGCCTTACTTTATTCGTTACGAATCTCTTGTTGAAAAAGAAGACGACGGAACAGATAGAACAAGAGGTCCTCTCGATCATGAAGGCGCTTGAAAAACATAAGGGCTCCTCGGTGATCGTGTCGAATGAAGTCGGCCTGGGTATAGTTCCTCATACCAGGCTCGGTCGGGAGTTCAGGGACATTGCCGGACGAATGAACAAGATCGTTGCGGAAAAATCTGCCAGAGTGATTTTTATGGTTTCAGGGATACCTTGGAGAATAAAGTAATGGACAATATAAGGAAGATCGCCGGATCGATCAAGAATAGGGACCGTGCGCTGATGAAGAAGGCTCAAGACAGGCTCGACAATCTGACCAAACCGCTCGGCAGCCTGGGCCGGCTCGAAGAGATCGCAAAAGATATCGTCGGCATGACCGGAAACGAGAACCCGGTATTAAAGAACAAAGTGATATTTACGTTTGCCGCGGATCATGGCGTTACTGAGGAGGGCGTAAGCGCATTCCCGAAAGAGGTGACCGCCCAGATGGTCTATAATTTTTTGCGCGGCGGCGCAGGGATAAACGTCCTGGCCAGGCATTCCGGGGCCAGGGTTGTGGTCGTGGATATTGGCGTAGCCGAGGACTTGAAGCCCGCTAGCGGCCTGGCTATAAGGAAGATAGGCCGCGGCACGAAGAATATGGCCAAGGGTCCGGCCATGACAAAGGACGAGGCGATAAAGGCCATTGAGGCAGGCGTAGAAATATTTGAAGAGGAACTCCGAAAAGGTATAGATATCGCCGGCACCGGTGATATGGGTATAGGAAATACCACTCCTTCCAGCGCTATCGCGGCGGTCTTTACAGGAAGGCCGGTCGAAGAGATCACAGGCAGGGGCACCGGTATAGACGATAAGGGTTTACAAAATAAAATAAAGGTTATCAAGAAGGCGATAGAAATAAACAGGCCTGACCGGAATGACGCGATAGATATTCTCTCAAAAGTGGGGGGATTTGAGATCGCCGGCCTTGCCGGGATAATTTTAGCCGCTGCTTCAAAGAGAGTACCGGTAGTCATAGACGGATTTATTTCCGGCGCCGCGGCACTAGTTGCGTATAAGATCGAGCCCAAAACTAAAGAGTACATGATAGCCAGTCACTGTTCGGTCGAGAAGGGACACGGGATAATCCTGGAACACCTGGGCCTCAAGCCTATACTGGACCTGAATTTACGCCTTGGGGAAGGGACGGGAGCGGCCCTTGCAATTAATATAGTGGAAGCCGCCGTTAAAATACTGACGGAGATGGCGACTTTCGAAAGCGCCAAAGTATCGACAAAGAGCGCCTGATATATGACAAGCATTTTATCGGCATTCCAATTCCTGACCATATTACCGTTCAAGGTGAAGCGCTTGACCGATGGCGCGCTCGCATGGGCTGTCGTATTCTTTCCTATCGTAGGGCTCGTACTCGGTTCAATATTGGCCGGCGCGAACTATTTTTTGGCCTCATACGGATTTAACGAGATCGCCTCCAATATTATTCTGGTAATCCTCCTGGTTATTTTGACGGGCGGGTTGCATCTCGATGGATTATCGGACACTTTCGACGCATTATTCAGCGGTAAGTCTAAGGAAGAGATGCTTGCTATTATGCACGACTCGCACGTCGGCGTGATGGGTGTGCTGGCCATAATTAGCGCGCTGCTTTTAAAAATAGCGCTTTTATCGGTGATCGGTCCGGAATTAAAAGTAAAGGCGCTCATCCTGATGTGCGTCTTGAGCAGGTGGTCGATGCCGCTATCGATATACTCTTTCCCATACGCAAGACAGAACGGCAAGGCGAAGACTTTTATAGACGGCATGAATATCCGAATATTTCTGATAGCAACTTTGATAGCTCTGGTAATCACATATTTCCTCGGCGGCCTTATAGGCATATCTATCCTTGGAGTTACAGCCGCGTGCGCATATCTTACAGGGATCTACATAAAGAGCAAGATAGGCGGAATCACGGGAGACACCATAGGAGCTGTCAGCGAATTGAGCGAAGTTATAATATTGGTAAGTTTTATAATCGTGGAAAGGATAGTTATTTAAGTAAATAGATTGGAAAACCTGGCCTATGAAGGAAGTCCTGGTGAGATCCCAGGCGCTGTCGCGCAACGGTAAACCGTCCTAAAGGACGTCGAGCCCGGTCGATTATAGACCCAAGGTAAGTACTCTCGCGTAAAAAGGAGGAAGAGATGTTCAAAAGTAAAAAGTGGAGGGTGGCGGTTTTAGTAGTTGCAGTAGTGTTGTGTGGTAGCGGCGTCTCGTTTGCAAAGAACGTTAGATTAGAGAAGATAGTGGTAACGCCTTCGCGGTTTGAGACGTCAGATTCGGATGTGAGCAAGGCCGTCACCGTAATAGACTCGGATACGATAGCCGCGTCGAATGCCGAAAGCGTCCCGGACCTCATAAAGGGCGAGACGGGCGTAGAGATAAAAAATATCTTAAGCAACGGAAAGACGGCGATAGTCGACATAAGAGGTTTCGGTGAGACGGCGCCGCTCAATACGCTTGTCCTCATAGATGGCCGCAGGACCAACCAGATCGACCTGTCCGGAGCTGACTGGTCGCAGATCAATATCAATTCAATAGACAGGATAGAGATAGTCAGGGGGCCGCAATCCGTCCTCTACGGTGATAATGCCGTAGGCGGCGTGATCAATATAATCACGAAGTCCGGCGCCGGCAAGAAACCCACTGTAGGAGTGGGTTATAAGGGCGGCAGCTATATTTATCGGGAATTCGATGCGTCGATAGAAGGCGGATCTCCATTCCTGGATTACTACTCGGATCTTACACAATCCTCGACCAACGGCTATCGGGTAAATAATGACCTGGAGGTCATAGATGCCACAGCTTCAATAACTGCCAAGCCCTCACCTTATCTTCATATCAGAACAGAAGGCGGTTACCACAAAGACTGGTACGGCCAGCCGGGAGCGCTTTCTCCGGCCAATTTAAATGCGCTGGGACGTACCGGCAGCACCGCCCCGTACGACAGGGCAAAGACCGAAGACTATTATGTCATGGCCAGCCCTGAAACGTATTACCGCAGCGATAATGGTAAAGTTACATTTTCAGGCGATTGTATAGTGCGCGGCAGGCGCACGGCGTCTCTATTCTACTATACCGGTGGTTCCACGCAGCGCAACGACCATATAAAAACATTCGGCCTTACGCCCAAGATATCGGTAGAGAACGATATCCTGAATATGGCGAATACATTCCTGCTGGGGCTCGATTACTATGCTGCCCGCGACGCCATAACGAGCGTTTCCGGAGCAGCCAGGACTACGGTTATTATAGAGAAGAAGACGCTCGGCTTTTACGCGACAGATAGCATAAATCTTACCCCTTCTTTTACAATAAATGGCGGCGGGAGGATAGAACGGGCGTATTTTGACTTTCTTCAAGGAGAAGTAAACCAGAACGACACGAAGAGGCGGCCTACCGAATTTGCCATCGAGGCCGGCGCCAACTATAAATACGCCGAGAGATCGTCTATCTATGCAAACTACAGCCGCTCCTATAGATTCCCGGTCATAGATGAGTGGTTCAGTTCCGACTATGTCTTTGCCGGCACGCTTATACCCGGCATGGGGCTGAACGCCGACCTCGTGCCGCAGACCGGAAACCACTTCGAGGTCGGGATACGGGAAGGACTCTTAAAATATCTCAACATCAATGCCGATTATTTTCTTCAATATCTTAAACACGAGCTTTACTACAACCCGCTGACATTCGTGAACTCAGTATACGATAGCACGATCCGGACCGGTATGGAGCTGGAAGCGCAGCTAAGACCGGTCGACGAACTGGACCTCTCCGCCAAATATACATTCGAAAAGGCATTCTTCAGCGGAGGGATTTTTGCCGGTAACCAAATACCCGGAGTGCCGCGCGACAAAATAACTTGCGGTGTTGACTATACGTTCCGCGATTGCGTGCGGATCCATTACATGGCGAATATTGTGGGACCTCAACGTTTCATAAGCGATCAGACCAATACAAATCCGAAATTGAAATTGTATACCACCCATGACCTGAAGCTTTCGTATTATAAATACGGACTTTCCGGATATATCGCCATATACAATATGCTCGACGACAAATATTCATCTTACGGCGCCATGTGGGGCGCGCCTTACTACTTTACGTCTCCCGGAAGGAACGTAACTCTGGGCGTAGAGTATAAGTTCTAAATCATTTGATTTAAGCCGTTACCTGAGGTATATTTTATCCATGGACAGGACTTTCGGTTTCGCATTCGGCATATCCGCCCTTATACATTCGGCGATCTTTCTGCCTATATCGGGTTTGGCGTTGACCAGGCACGAATCTGTCTTGAATAAGCCAATAGTCGTCGATTATGTAAAGGTTGAAACCCGAAAAGAGCCCCCGAAGAAGATGAGGGCCGCAATGCAGGCTGAAACGCCGAAGCTCGAGCTATCTAAAGAGATTGAAATGAAGGAGAAGAAGGCTGCAGCGGAAGCGTTGAAGAATAGAGAGGCCGCAAAGCGCGAGGTCCGCGAACTCGCACGTGCGCAGGCGCAGGTCAGGTCGACAAAAGATTATATAAACTATTATCAGCTTATACGCGAAAAGATCCGCGAGCGCCTGAAAAGCCATTACAGGAATTACCATGGGGAGGGCGACGTGGTCCTCATATTCATGCTGGATTCCAGCGGCTCGGTCGCGGCTGTCGACGCCGAAACGGCCCTTTCCACCAAGGATGCGAATCTTGTCCGCGTAGCTATTACGAGCGTGAAGGAGGCCTCGCCGTTCCCGCCGTTCCCGCGGGAACTGGCATATCCAAAAGTCGCGTTCGACCTCACCGTTTCGTTCAAAAAACAATAACGTCAGCCGTATTTTTGTGATATAATTCTTCATATTCAGGGAGGATAAAAATGAAAAGATTATTGGCAGCCATTCTGTTTTTAGCGGTATTTGCAGGTTCAGGTTACGCGGTGAGCATGCCCACGGAAGAGGATTATCAGAACCTCGACCAGCTTCGCGCGAAACTTGTCCGCATGCGGAAAGAGATAGACAAGTTCATGAAGGATATTGTAGGGCCGTATTCCGACATGGATAAGACGGGCGCAGGTATATTCGGGCAGGATGTGCGTGTGGATGTTACCGAGAATGACAATAACATCATAGTCAGGGCAGACCTCCCCGGCATGTCAAAGGACAAGATAGATATCACGCTCGCCAATGACAGGGTATTGACGATAGCGGGCTCCCGCGAGGTCATTACACAGAAAAACAGCCCCGGAGTGGTCAGGCAGGAGCGAATGAGCGGACAGTTCGAAAGGGTGCTTCAGCTCCCCAACGACTGCGAGAGCCAGGGTATAAAGGCGATGTATAACGAGGGTGTCCTGGAGATAGTCCTTCCAAAGAAGAAGAACGTCAAGGAAGAGAAGATAAAGGTAAATATTCAATGAAAGCATCGGAATTGAAGAAGGGCATGGTAATCAAAGACGGCGCAAATTTTTTTGTCGTGATCGAAATGGAGCACAGGACTCCCGGGAACTTGCGCGCCATATATCAGGCGGTGATCAAGAATATACTGACCGGCCAGACGCTCAATAAGCGCTATAGCCCGAGCGATTCGGTTGAGAAAGCGGATCTTGAGTCGAAGAAGGTGCAATACCTTTACAGGGACCATGAAGGTTTTCATTTTATGGATATGGATAATTACGAGGCCCTCTCCCTTAGCGACGACATGGTGGGGCCTGCGAAAGATTTTTTAAAAGAGAACCTGGCGGTGGAACTTCTCTATCATGATCACAAACCGGTCAGTATAGAAATGCCTGTCAGCGTGGCGTTAAAGATAGTTGAGTCCGCCCCCGGCGCCAAAGGCGACACCTCGGGTAAAGCCATGAAGCCGGCAAAGCTCGAGACCGGGATAACCGTAAACGTTCCGCTCTTTATCGATGAAGGCGAGACTATCCTTATAGATACAAGGACGGGCGAATATATCGGGAGAGCGTGATTGGCCCCGCGAAGCGCCGTTTTTGATGTAGCGGTCCTGGGCGGAGGCGCCGCCGGCATAGCGGCAGGCATCAGCGCTTGCCGTCTCGGCAAGTCGGTCGTAATATGCGAGCGCATGCCCCGGCTCGGAAAGAAGATACTGGCTTCAGGTAACGGCAGATGCAACCTCCTAAACGAAGACCTCTCCGACAAGTTCTATAATCTCAAAGCGCGGCCTCTGGTCAAAAGCATATTTGCAAAGTTCGGCAAAAACGAAATATCGGAGTTTTTCAAAGCGCTCGGCCTCGAGACGTATTCCGACGCCGGGCGCATATTC
>Ga0315284_10013322_pt1 | contig 11706 bp, 4 predicted proteins | sample YL17G09_16_MG_FD_203696 | JGI IMG/M metagenome (GOLD analysis project Ga0315284, IMG submission 203696) | Sediment microbial communities from Yellowstone Lake, YNP, Wyoming, USA - YL17G09_16 | ecosystem: Environmental > Aquatic > Freshwater > Lake > Sediment | place: USA: Wyoming | collected... | reverse complement strand
ATACTGCCTACAAATTCATAGCAGGGCTCTTAAAGCATTCCAAGGAGATCTGTTCAATATTTGCCCAGACATCAAATTCTTACAAGAGGCTTGTTCCGGGTTATGAAGCTCCGGTATATATAGCATGGAGCCGCAGAAATAGAAGTGCCTTGATAAGAGTCCCCTATTATCATCCGGGAAAAGAGAAGGCAACGCGATGCGAGTTTAGGGCGTGCGACCCAGCATGCAATCCTTATCTTACCTTTGCTGCTATGCTTCATGCAGGGCTTGAAGGTATTGAGAAAGGATATCAAGCGCCAGCCCCTATGGAAAAGAATCTTTATCATCTCACAGATGCAGAGAGGAGAGAAAAGGGTATAGAGACTTTACCAGATAGTCTAGGAACTGCCATAGCCATAACAGAAAACAGTGAGCTGGTGAAGAAGATTCTCGGTGAACACATATTCCCAAGATTCATCGAGATTAAAAAGAAGGAATGGGATGATTACAGGATACAGGTATCTGATTATGAACTCGAAAAGTATCTTTCAATTCTGTAAAGAGATAATATAAAGGAAGCGTATGAAATATCATCATTTTCCGCATAGACAAGGCCTATATGACCCGCGATTTGAGCATGATTCCTGCGGTGTGGGTTTTGTCTGCGATATTCGAGGCAGAAAATCCCACGCGATTATTCAGCAGGGCTTAGAGGTTCTCAGTCGCCTATCCCATCGGGGAGCAACTGGCGCAGACCCCAAGACCGGAGACGGTGCTGGAATCCTTATGCAAATCCCCCATGAATTCTTTGCGCAGGTCTGCGCGAAAGAAAAAATTGATTTACCAGTGCAAGGCAAATATGGTACAGGACTCGTATTTTTGCCGTCTGATACAAAAGAACGGCAGTTCTGTAAAGATATTTTCTTAAAAATTATTAGCCAGGAAAAACAAAAATTGCTGGGATGGCGTCAGGTCCCCTTGGATGATTCGAATATCGGCCTTACTGCCAAAAATACTGCGCCAGTAATTGAGCAGATCTTTATTGCTTCTGCCACAAAACGTGGCGGATCCGCTTCCGCCACAAGAATTGGCGGATGCGCCAATATTTGTGGCGCAAATAATTTTGGCGGAAAAAATCAATTAGATTTTGAACGCAGACTCTATTTAATCAGAAAACAGGTAGAGAATATTATTCGTAACTCAGCGCTAAAAGATAAATCCTTCTTTTATATTACTAATCTTTCCAGCCGTACCTTTTCTTATAAGGGGCTGCTTATGCCCAAGCAATTGGAGAATTTTTTCCTTGACCTTAAAGACGAAAGTCTGAAAAGTGCTCTTTGCGTGGTGCATTCCCGCTATAGCACCAATACTTTCCCGACTTGGGATTTAGCCCAGCCACTTCGATTCTTAGCCCACAACGGAGAAATCAATACCCTAAGGGGAAATATAAATTGGATGCGGGCAAGAGAAGGGCTTTTACAAAGCGATGCCTTTGGAAGAGGCCTGAAAAAAATTTTGCCGGTGATTGTTCCCGGAGGAAGCGATTCCACTACCTTAGATAATGTCTTTGAACTTTTGGTTTTAACCGGAAGGCCCCTGGCGCATGCGATGATGATGCTCATACCAGCTGTGGCTTTGGCTAAAGGAAGCCAAACCACGGTTCTCCAACCTGCCTGCGAGGAGGCTTTTTACAGATACCATGCCTGCCTGATGGAGCCCTGGGATGGCCCGGCAGCAGTTGCTTTTACTGACGGAACCAGTGTCGGTGCAGTTTTGGATAGGAATGGCCTGCGTCCGGCACGGTATCTGATGACCAAAAAGGAAACTGTGGTTATGGCCTCAGAAGTAGGAGTTTTAGATATTGCACCATCCGAGATTTTAATCTCCGGTAGACTAGAGCCGGGAAAGATGCTTTTTATTGATACCCAAGCCGGCCGGATTATCGAGGATGAAGAAATTAAGAAAATAATATTTTCTGCCAAACCTTATGGTAACTGGATACAAAAGAAGATGGTAGAGTTAGAGACTCTTCCTTTACCGAAAGCAAAAGTAAAAGAAACTGCGTCAGATATTTTGCCGCAGCTAAGGGCTTTTGGTTATACCCGCGAAGATTTAAAATTCATCCTTAAACCCATGGCAGAGAAAGCTAGTGAGCCCATTGGTTCGATGGGAGATGATACTCCGCATGCGGTACTCTCTGCAAGGCCGCAATTACTTTATAACTACTTTCGACAGTTATTTGCGCAGGTCACTAATCCGGCAATCGACCCTATTCGCGAGGAATTGGTGATGAGTTTAGAAACGTACCTGGGGCCAGAAGAAAATCTTTTAGCTGAAACACCTCAGCATTGCCATAAGTTACGGGTGAAAAGACCAATTCTCACCAATGAGGAACTTGAGAAAATCCGCCATATCCGGGTGAATGGTTTTAAAACTAAAACTATCTCTATTCTTTTTCGGGTAGCTGATGGTAAGGATTTACAGAAGACCTTGGATAATCTTTGTAGCCAAGTGGTTTTGGCGATTAAGCAAGGCTATGCTTTTGTGATTTTAAGTGATCGCGGCATAAACAAAGACTATTGTGCTCTTCCGGCACTCTTAGCTGTGGGTGCAGTGCACCATTATTTAGTGCAAAAGGCCCTGCGTACCCGCGTGGGGATTATTGTAGAGAGTGCCGAACCGCGCGAAACGCATCATTTTGCGCTTTTATTCGGCTATGGTGCGGACTGTATCAATCCGTATCTGGCTTATGCTGCAGTGGAATACCTGGTTCAGGAAAAAGAGTTGCCACAAGATGCACTTGTAGCGCTAAAAAACTATCGTAAAGCAGTAGAAAAAGGCATCTTAAAGATTCTTTCTAAAATGGGTATCTCTACTCTACAGAGCTACCGCGGGGCGCAGATTTTTGAGGCCTTGGGATTAAATGAGGAAGTTATCGAGAAGTGTTTTTGCGGGACTGTTTCTAGAATCAGCGGGATTGGTTTTGAAATGATTACGCAAGAGGCGATTTTAAGACACCGAGAGGCATACAGAGAAGATAGTTTGGCGCTTCCTTATTTAGGTAATGATGGCATATATCAATGGAAAGAAGACGGCGAATTCCATTTATGGAATCCCGAAACCATTGCTGCTTTACAAGATGCGGTCTGGCAAAATAATTACCAAAAGTATAAAGAATTTGCGCAGCTTGTGAATGACCAGGCAAAGAATCCAACGACCTTACGTAGTTTACTCAAATTCAAGAAAACTAATTCTATACCTGTAGAAAAAGTAGAGCCAGTGGAAGAGATTGTCAGGCGTTTTGCTACTGGAGCAATGAGTTTTGGGTCTATAAGCAAAGGAGCGCATGAGACGATAGCTATCGCGATGAATAAATTAGGAGGACGCTCAAATACCGGTGAAGGAGGAGAAGATCCGGCTCGGTTCTTACCTTTATCTAATGGCGATTCCTCCCGGAGTGCGGTAAAACAAGTCGCATCTGGCCGATTTGGAGTTACTACAAATTATCTGGTTAATGCTGATGAATTACAGATAAAAATCGCCCAGGGAGCAAAACCTGGTGAGGGAGGCCAGCTTCCCGGACATAAAGTAAACGTCGTAATCGCTCATACTCGTTATACCACTCCAGGTGTAACTTTAATTTCTCCCCCTCCGCACCATGATATTTATTCGATTGAAGACCTAGCACAACTAATTTTTGATTTAAAGAATGTTAATCCGAATGCGCGCATTAGTGTCAAGCTTGTTTCTGAGATCGGCGTAGGTACTATTGCTGCTGGCGTAGCCAAAGGCCATGCAGACATGATTTTAATTTCAGGAGGAGATGGAGGAACAGGTGCTTCACCTTTAAGTTCTATTAAGCACGCAGGGCTTCCCTGGGAATTAGGTCTTGCTGAAACACATCAGACCTTAGTTTTAAATGATTTAAGGAGTAGGGTGCGCTTGCAAACTGACGGCCAGATGCGCACTGGCCGGGATATCGCGATTGCTGCTTTATTAGGAGCCGAAGAATTTGGTTTTTGTACTGCGGTTCTAATCGTTTTAGGTTGCGTGATGCTTAGGCATTGTCATCTGAATAACTGTTCTGTAGGTATCGCCACACAGGATGAAGTTTTATGCCAAAGATTTCACGGTCGGCCCGAATACATCATTAATTATTTTCGCTTTGTGGCGCAGGAACTGCGTGAGATTATGGCCAGTTTAGGCATAAGGTCTGTAGATGATATGGTTGGCCGGAATCAAGTTTTAGAGTTAAATTCAGAGATTTTACCCTGGAAAGCCAAAGGAATTGATTTTTCCAAAATTCTCTACAAGCCAGATGTGTCTGGAAGGGTGGGGACACATTGCCTAATTAAACAGGAGCATGGGATAGATGAAGTTTTAGATTTAAAACTAATCGCCAAAGCTTTAGATGCTTTAGAAAAAAGAGAGCCGGTGAACATAGTATTACCTATTGAAAACACAAATCGCGCCACCGGAGCAATGTTGAGCGGCAGGGTCTGTAAGATCTACGGAGAGGAAGGTTTAGCCGATGATACTATTCACTGTAAATTTAAGGGAGTTGCCGGGCAAAGTTTTGGGGCGTGGTTAGCAAGAGGCGTCACTTTTGAATTACAAGGGTTGGCGAATGACTACGTAGGAAAAGGTATCTCTGGAGGAAAAATCATTATTTATCCTGACCGAGGAGCCGATTATAAAGCCGAAGAGAACATCATCATCGGTAACGCTACTTTTTATGGCGCGATCTCGGGCGAGGCCTATATCCGTGGCCTAGCCGGAGAAAGATTCTGTATCCGTAATTCCGGAATATTCGCGGTAGTAGAAGGCGTAGGTGATCACGGTTGCGAATATATGACCGGAGGGAGGGTGGTGGTAATAGGTGCGACCGGCAGGAACTTTGCCGCGGGCATGTCCGGCGGTATTGCTTACATTTACGATATACCTAAGAATTTTAAAGAAAGATGTAATTTAGAGATGGTAGAACTGGAGGGGGTCTCGGTAGATGATGTAAAGATTGTTTATAATCTATTGCGGAATCATTATCAATACACTCAAAGTCAAGTTGCCGGAAAAATTCTGGATAATTTTGCGCGGGAGATTAAGAAATTTATCAAGGTTATGCCTCGTGAGTATAAACGGGTTTTAGAGATGAAGGAACCAGAAGAGGAATTAGAGTTAACTGAGGTTTTAGATGGGTGATATCCGGGGTTTTTTAAAAGTAAAAAGGCAAACTGCAAAATACCGGCTAGTTTGCGAGCGGATAAAAGATTATCAGGAGATGATGCTCTTACGTAGCGATAAAGATTCTCAAGAGCAGGCCGGACGGTGTATGGATTGCGGCACGCCTTTCTGTCATTGGGGTTGTCCCATTGGTAATTATATTCCGGAGTGGAATGACTTAGGTTTCCGTGGCCAGTGGCAGAGGGCATTTCAATTGCTTGATGCAACGAATAACTTTCCGGAGATTACCGGAAGGTTGTGTCCGGCACCCTGCGAATATGCCTGTGTTTTAGGAATTAATGATGATCCAGTAACAATTCGGGAGAATGAATTAAATATTGTTGAATACGCGTTTAAATTCGGTCTGAATAAACCTCAGCCGCCCAAGAAACGCACGGGTAAAGAAATCGCCGTTATCGGTTCGGGACCTGCAGGCTTAGCTTGTGCTGACCAGTTAAATCAAGCCGGGCATTTGGTCGTAGTTTTTGAAAAGGATGAGCAAATCGGCGGGATGTTACGCTACGGGATCCCTGATTTTAAACTCGAGAAACAGATTCTTGATCGCCGGTTGGAGATCTTAAAGAAAGAAGGAATCGTCTTTGTGCGCGGAATGAATGTGGGCGTGGATTATCCGGTAGAAAAATTAAGCAAAGATTTTGCTAGCGTCTGCCTTGCCACTGGTTCACGCGTCCCAAGAGACTTAAAGATCGAAGGCAGGGAATTAAAAGGAATCCATTTTGCTTTAGATTATTTAATTCAGGCAAATAAAAGGGTAAGTGGCGAAAAAATAGCGGCGGATAAATTAATCGATGCGAAGGATAAAAAAGTGGTGGTCATCGGTGGAGGGGATACGGGCGCGGATTGCGTAGGAACAGCGCACCGCCAAGGCGCAAAATGCGTGGTACAGATAGAGCTTTTAGCTAAGCCGCCAGATTGTCGAACACCAGATTATCCTTGGCCAAAATATCCTTTGCTTTGCAAAACTTCTCCTAGCCATGAAGAAGGCGGGGTAAGGGAATGGTCAGTCTCCACCAAAAAATTTAGCGGCAGAAACGGTCAGGTAAAAAAACTCCTTTGCCAGAGAACAAGTCAAGGAGTAGATGGCAAAGGATTTGAAATCGAAGCAGATTTAGTCATTTTAGCCTTAGGGTTTCTGCACACTGAACACAACGGCTTAGTCAAAGATTTAGGTCTAGAACTTGATACCGAGGGAAATGTAAAAACCGATGAGAATTATATGACGAAAGTTTTAGGAGTATTTTCTGCCGGAGATATGCATCGGGGGCAGTCCTTAGTTGTTTGGGCCATCTCTGAAGGAAGAAAGGCTGCCCATTGCATAGATAAATATTTAATGGGAGAAAGCTATTTGCCGAAGATGTAAGTCTTAAAAATTGACATCTTCTGTAGATGTGGTATATTTATAAATGGTAATTCAAAGTAAGAATTTACCTAAATTAAACAAAGGCGTTTTGAGGCCGAATTATCGGTCGAGAAAAACGCCTTTTTTATGGGTGGAGAACGATGGCAAAGTACATATTTGTAACCGGTGGCGTAATATCAAGCCTGGGTAAGGGGATTACCTCTGCTTCTATTGGTAAAATCCTGGAGTCGCGCGGTCTAAAAGTTACCTTAATGAAGTTTGACCCTTATATTAATGTTGACCCCGGCACAATGAATCCTTATCAGCATGGGGAGGTTTATGTTACCGAAGATGGAGCTGAGACAGATTTAGACTTAGGTCATTATGAAAGATTTACCCATGCTAAGACTACTAAATTCAATAACCTGACTACTGGTCAAGTTTACAATGCCGTGATTGCTAAAGAAAGGCATGGTGATTATTTAGGTAAGACCATCCAGGTTATCCCTCACGTTACTAATGAGATAAAAGAGAGGGTTAAAAAAGTAGCTTTAGTTTCTGACGCAGACGTGGTAATCGTTGAAATTGGTGGAACAGTAGGCGATATTGAAAGTTTACCTTTTTTGGAAGCGGCAAGGCAATTCAGATTAGATATAGGATATGATAATGTACTTTATGTACATGTTACGCTAATTCCTTATGTAAAAGTGGCGGATGAGATAAAGACTAAGCCTACTCAGCATAGCGTAGGCACGTTACGTGAAATCGGAATCCAACCTGATGTCCTCATCTGTCGCACAGAGAAACCTTTATCAGAAGCGGTAAAAGAAAAAATATCCTTATTCTGTAATGTAAGAAAAGAGGCAGTTATTGAGGCTAGGGATGTAGAATCGATTTATCAGATACCGTTAGTTTTTAAAAAACAGATTTTAGATGAGATAATTTTAAGTCACTTTAATCTCATCTGTAAATTTTCGGATTTAAAGGATTGGGAGAAAAACGTAGTAGAAAGGGTGCTTAATCCCAAAGATAAGGTTAAGATCGCCATAGTGGGTAAATATATTGCCTTACAGGATGCCTATAAATCCATTTATGAGGCATTAGCGCATGCGGGTATTGCCAATAACTGTAAAGTAGAGATTGAACGGGTGGATTCTGAAGATATTGAGAAGAAAGGTGCGGATAAATTTTTAAAGGGTGTCTCGGGGGTGCTTGTGCCCGGTGGTTTTGGTTATCGGGGAATTGAAGGTAAGATTAAAGCCATCAAATTTGCTCGTGAAAATAAAGTTCCCTTTTTGGGGCTGTGTCTGGGAATGCAATGTGCAGTGATAGAATTCGCCAGAGATGTTTGCGGCTTAAAAGAGGCCAACTCCACTGAATTTAAGCCTAATACAAAATATCCGGTGATCAGTTTGTTAGCAGAGCAAAAAAAGATTAAGGATTTAGGCGGGACAATGCGCTTGGGAGCATACCCCTGTAAAATTAAAAAGAATACCCTAGCCTTCAGGGTTTTTGGCAAGACTATAATTTGGGAGCGGCACCGGCATAGATATGAGTTTAACAATAAATATAAAAAATTATTAGAGAGAAAAGGTATGAAATTTTGCGGCATATATCCGAAAAGGAATTTAGCTGAGATAGTGGAGCTTAAAGAACATCCTTATTTTATCGCTGTGCAGTTTCACCCCGAGTTTAAATCCAGGCCAGATAAAGCCCATCCTTTATTTAGGGAATTTATTAGAGCAGCCTTAGAAAAATCAGGGACGGTTCTCAACTCAAAGCAGAAGTGTCCCTTTTAGGGGGACACTTTAAGATTGTCTTGAGAACCGTCCCTAAAAGACATGGAAGCAATACTTGCTTTAGAAGACGGAACGATATTTAGAGGTCAATCTTTTGGCGCTAGTGGCGAGCGATACGGCGAAGTCGTATTTAATACCAGCATGACCGGTTACCAGGAAATACTCACTGACCCCTCCTATAAAGGCCAAATTGTCACTATGACCTACCCTCTCATCGGTAACTACGGTATAAATTTAGATGATGTTGAGTCAAGAAAGATATTCTTAGAAGGTTTTGTTGTTAAAGAGTGTAGCCGCATTGCCAGTAACTGGCGTTCACAAAAGAATTTAGTCGAATATCTTAAAGAAAATAATGTTTTGGGTATAGAAGGCATAGATACGCGAGCACTCACTTTGCATATAAGACAAACAGGAGCAATGAAGGCAGTTATTTCTACCCGAGATTTAAACGATAAGAGTTTGGTTAAAAAGGCCAAGGCATCTTTGGGACTAATCGGTATAGATTTAGTTAAAGAGGTTTCCTGTGATAAAATTAGAAATTGGAACGGAAAAAGTAAATATAAAATAATTGTTTTAGATTGCGGTGTGAAATTTAATATTTTGAGAAGATTACAGGAAAAAAATTGTCAAGTTGTAGGTGTTCCTGCAAACACCAACGCAGACAAGATTCTTGGTGCAAATCCTGATGGCGTGCTTCTTTCTAATGGGCCAGGTGATCCGGAAGGCGTGTCTTATATAGTAAAAGAAGTAAAAAAACTTATAGGCAAAGTTCCTATATTTGGAATTTGCTTCGGTCATCAGATGTTGGGCTTGGCTTTAGGAGGGAAAATATACAAATTAAAATTCGGCCACCATGGTGGAAATCACCCCGTAAAAGACTTAAAAACCGGAAAGATTGCCATCACCGTGCAAAATCACGGTTTTTGTGTAGATATTGCTTCTTTGAATAAAGGCGATATTAATATAACGCACATAAATCTCAATGACAATACATTGGAAGGAATGAGACATAAAAAATTACCTCTATTTTCTGTGCAGTTTCATCCTGAGGCTGGGCCAGGTTCTCACGACGCACAATATCTATTTGAAGAATTTATCCAAATGATAAAAGGATACCGTGCCTAAAAGAACAGATATAAATAAGATATTAATTATTGGTTCTGGGCCGATAATAATTAGCCAGGCTTGCGAGTTTGACTATTCTGGCACGCAAGCCTGCAAGGCCTTGAAAGAGGAAGGCTTTAAAATAGTATTGGTGAATTCAAATCCCGCAACCATAATGACCGATCCTGAATTGGCCGATGCAACTTATATTGAGCCTATTACCGTAGAGGTTGTAGAAAAAATTATCGAGAAAGAAAGACCCGATGCGCTTTTGCCTACTCTGGGAGGCCAAACCGGACTTAATATAGCCATGAAGCTTGTCGAAAGAGGGACTTTGGAAAAATATAATGTAAAGATGATCGGCGCTAACTATGATGTAATAAAAAAGGCAGAAGATAGAGGAGATTTCAAAAAGGCTATGCAAAAAATAGGGTTGGATTTACCCAAAAGCACCCTCGCTCATAATATGCAGGAAGCAAAAGCCGGCCTTAAAAAGATTGGTTTACCGGTTATAATCAGGCCAAGTTTTACTTTGGGCGGAACCGGCGGCGGTTTAGCCACAACTGTTGAAGAATTTGAAAAAATAGCAGACTTAGGATTAAAGAGCAGTATGATTAATGAAATTCTGGTTGAGGAGTCTGTTGTGGGGTGGAAAGAGTATGAGTTGGAAGTTATGCGTGACATAAAGGACAATGTCGTAATTGTCTGTTCTATCGAGAATTTTGATCCGATGGGTATTCATACGGGTGATTCAATTACCGTTGCTCCGGCACAGACTCTAACAGATAGAGAGTATCAAGGCATGAGGGATGCTGCTATTGCAATTATACGGGAAGTTGGCGTTGAGACCGGTGGTTCCAATATTCAGTTTGCCGTAGATCCGAAGACAGGAAGAATGGTCGTTATCGAGATGAATCCGCGCGTTTCCAGAAGTTCTGCGCTTGCTAGCAAGGCAACAGGTTTTCCTATAGCGAAATTTGCTGCTAAATTAGCCGTAGGTTATACGCTAGACGAAATAAGAAATGATATTACTAAAGAGACGCCTGCGGCATTTGAACCAACAATAGATTATTGCGTGGTTAAGATTCCCAGGTTTACCTTTGAGAAGTTCCCAGAAGCAAAAGATGTTTTGGGAGTTTCTATGAAATCAGTTGGTGAAACAATGGCAATCGGTAGGACATTTAAGGAAGCATTGCAAAAAGGTTTACGCGGCTTAGAGATTGGCCATAGCGGTTTAGATAATAAAAAGGATTATAAAAAAATTCCTCTACCTACAATAATTCAAAAACTAAAAGTCCCCAATGCCTCAAGAATATTCTACATAAAATACGCCTTACAAAAAGGTATGAGCAAAGAAGAAATTTCTGATATTACAAAAATAGATCCCTGGTTCATTAGTAATATAGATGATATTGTGCGATTAGAAAAGAAGTTGCGCAATAGTTGCTCTAAGACAAAAATCATTAATAAGGAACTATTAAGAAAAGCCAAAGAATTTGGTTTCAGCGATAGGCAGATAGCGGAATTTATGCATTCCAATGAGGCCTCTGTCAGAAAATTAAGAAAAAGACAGGGCATTGAGGCAACCTTTAAGCTTGTCGATACCTGCGCTGCTGAATTTGAGGCTTATACGCCGTACTATTATTCTACTTATGAAGCAGAAGATGAAACAAGGAGATCCCAGAGAAAAAAGATAATGATTTTGGGTGGCGGTCCTAACCGTATTGGCCAGGGAATTGAATTTGATTACTGCTGTTGCCATGCCTCATTTGCGCTTAAAGAATTGGGGTACGAGACTATAATGGTTAATTCTAATCCTGAGACCGTATCAACGGATTACGATACATCCGATAAATTATATTTCGAACCGCTTACCTTTGAAGATGTAATGAATATCATTGATAAAGAAAAACCCTACGGAGTAATTGTCCAGCTGGGAGGGCAGACTCCGCTTAATCTAGCAAGGTCGTTAGAAAAAGCCGGCGCCCCCATAATCGGCACATCTGTTAAATCTATCGATGAAGCAGAAGACAGGAGTAAATTTTCAAAATTGCTGAATAAACTAAAAATAAAACAATCACCCAATGGTTCTGCCTATTTTAAAAAAGAAGCCATAAAAATTGCCAAGGAAATCGGCTATCCTGTATTGGTCAGGCCTTCTTACGTGCTTGGCGGAAGAGCGATGAGAATAGTCTATGATGAAGCAACGTTGGAAGAGTTTATAAAAGAAGCGCAGGAAGCCTC
>Ga0315284_10013321_pt1 | contig 11707 bp, 10 predicted proteins | sample YL17G09_16_MG_FD_203696 | JGI IMG/M metagenome (GOLD analysis project Ga0315284, IMG submission 203696) | Sediment microbial communities from Yellowstone Lake, YNP, Wyoming, USA - YL17G09_16 | ecosystem: Environmental > Aquatic > Freshwater > Lake > Sediment | place: USA: Wyoming | collected... | reverse complement strand
TCTCAGCCTGCTGTGCGCGCGCGCCGTCAACCTGCCGCTGCTCAATCTATCAATCACCCCGACCCTCACGAAGATCACCGCCGAGCTGAAGGCCAAGGCGGCTCTCGCCCCCAAGCCTCAACCGGTCGCCAAGCCGGCGGCGGACGCCGCCCCCAGCGCGGAACCCGCCCTTGCTGTTGCGGCACCCGCCGCGCTTCCTCCTGCGCCTGTTGCCGCCCCCGTGACCCCGGTAGCGCCACCTCCACCGTTCCGCCCGGCCCCCGAACCGGTCGAGGAAGAAGCGGCGACATCCGCCGACAGCATGCGCCTTCTGTCGATGATGCAGGAGGCTCACCGGGTCGTCCAAGCCGCTAAGGAGAAGGGCCTCGATATCCGCGTCTCCGGTTCGGTGGGCGTCCATATGCACTGCCCGAAGAGCCGCGATTGGATGGTGCTGCCCACCCTGCCCGTTATCGAACTGGTCGGCCGTCAGGAGCAGGGCGAATCACTGGTGGCCCTGTTGGCCCACCTCGGTTACGAACCGCGTATGCGCCTGTTTGAGATGCGCGGCATCCGCCATTTCATCATTCACAAGTCGAAGAGCGATCTCGTCCTGCACATATTTCTCAATGCCTACGAGGTCTTCCACCGCGTGGAATTCCTGGAAGTCCTAACGCGCGAGGCGGTGACCCTGCCCCCGACCCATCTGCTCCTGTCGGCCCTGCAGGCGGTGGACGCCAGTGAGATGGTCTTGCGCGAAGTCGGCGCCCTAATCGCCGAACACGATTTGGGGGTGGGTTCTCAGCCCGAGACGCTCGACGCCTCCCATGTGACCGATGTGTGCGCCGAGGACTGGGGCTGGTTCCGCACCGCGACCACCAACCTTGACATGCTGATGCAGGTTCTCCCCTTCTGGAAGGACCTGCCGGATCGCGACAAGCTGCGCGATCGAATCGGCCGGCTGCGAAAATCGATTGAAGGCTCGTCCAAGAGCATGCGCTGGCAAATGCGTGCCCGCGTGGGCGAATCCGTGCGCTGGTATCAGACACCGATCCAGGACCTGACGGCACCCGCCGGCGAGTAGCGCGCGCACGGGGTGCGCCCGCCGTGAGCCGGGACCCTGTTCGCAAGGCCGGCCACACGGAACGATGAGGGGACAACATATGCGCGGCATCGCGGGCCGGATGTCGAGCAGACATAAGGCCGGGGCGTTTCCCCCGGCTGACGGGTTCGGCCTGCAGCACATCCCGCCACGCCATGCATCGGGTATAGATGTCAGAATCACGCAAACAGGTGCTTCTCCTCGCAGACAGCCAGAGCCTCACCGGCTGGCTCGAATCCGCCAATCACCAAGACCTGTCCTTCGACGTACACGCGGCCGCTATTGACAGCGATCTCTCCCAACCCTGGATCGCCCCACCCGTCGATCTTGTCGCAATCGACGGTGGGCTCAGCCCCCTGCAACTCGATTTCCTGACCCTCCGTGTGCGCGAGCACTATCCGCAAGCGCGCGTGGTTGCCGTCCGGCCGGTAACCGATGAGATCGCCGAGGACATCCGCCGCCGTGTCGACGTGTGGCTGGAGCGTTTTCCAGACAACGGCCAGCTGCAATCGCTCGTCGAGCATTCCACCCCCGTCGTGCGGCAGCCTGCCATTGCGCTCAAAGTGATCCTCGGCGGCGAAGCCAGCGTGGGCAAGACCTCGCTCATGCGCACTTACGCCACGGGTGTCTTCGAGCCGGCGCGCGACATGACGATCGGCGTCGATTTCCACATCTATTCAATTGCGGTGGAGGGCGAGAACTTACGTCTCATCGTGTGGGATATCGCCGGCCAGGGGCGCTTTGCATCTGTGCGCCCGTTGATGTATCGAGGCAGCTCCGCCGTGGCCCTGGTTTTCGACCTGCACAACCGCACCTCGTTCTATCAAATGGCCTTGTGGTGGCGCGAGGTGCGCGAGCAGCTTGGAGATATTCCGGTGATCTTGCTCGGCAACAAGGCGGACCTTGAGCGCAGCGTGTCGCGCGAGGAGGCCGAGACCCTTGCCAATGCCTGGCACACGCCCTATTTCGAAACGAGCTGCGTCGACGGACGCGGCGTGAAAGATTTTTTCCTCGCCCTATCCGCTGTCGCCTTGCAGCACGCGCGCGCCCATCCTCCGGCCTCGAAAGCCATCACCCTCGACAGCTAGAGAAGGCTCATCCGCCCTTAGAGGTCCGGCCATTCCCCTCAACGAGCCATTGAAAGAAGCCAACAGCGCCGTGAGCGCCCACGGGGCGCTGCTCGTTTCAATAGAGGGTGAAGCCCGGGCGGCCGCCCTGCCGGCCTAGCTGGACGAAACCAAGTTGCACGAGATGGCCGGCCACTTGGCGCGATCGCTCGCGGCACTCGATCGCTCGAAACGCACGCTAACCGAACTCGACCTGACCTTCCAGGACCGGCGCCTTCTCGTGCGCACCGTGCGGCCAGGCGACCTTGTGCGCCTTTGCCCGTGCAAGGCCAACTCGCCGCTCATCAACCTCAGTCTGGGCCCCATCGTCAAGAAGATCGCCGCAGAATTGAAACCCAAGTACGCTCCGGCCGAGCCCGAGGCACCGGCCCCTCCCCCCGCGCCTGAGCCAGCGCCACCTGCCGGCCTGCCGCCCACCATGACGGCGGAGACGCCAGCCGCCAAGGAACCTTCGGGGCTCCTCAAACGCTCGATCACCGAGGCCCCGTTGATCGTACGGGCAGCAGGATAGAGGGGCATTCCCGTGCGCGTGTTGCGCAGCGCGGGCGCCACGCTCGACTGCGGTTCGGGCACGCAGTGGATGCGGCCGCCATCGCACAACGTCCTCCAACGGGGCGCGTCCGGCAGCGCCGGGCCGGCACGGGTCGAGGTTCTCCAATGGCTTGAGGGTCTCCCGCTGGCCAAGTTCAACGAGAGCACGGGCGGCAAGCGCCTCATCTTCGGCAAGATGGCCAGCGAATTGTGGGCCATTATCCATTGCGGCGCCTTCGAGACGTATCACCGGGTCGAATTCGAGGACGTGCTCGCTGTGGAAGAGATGGTGGCGCCGCCCACCCACACCTTCCTTGTGCGCCTGCAGACGGTGGAAGCCAACGATGCCGACCAGCGCGATTTGATCGCGTGGCTGTGTGCCCACGAGGTAAGCGTCGGGCCCACACCGGATGCCATTGAGGCCACCTCCGTCACCGCGCTGTGCGCCGAGGACTGGGGCTGGTACCGCACCGCACTGCGCAATCTCGACCGGCTGCGCTTCCTCGGGTCGGGGGGCCGCCTGCCGGCCTCCCCGCACGTGCGTCACCGCATCGAAGGCCTGTATCAGTCGATCGAGCGCGCACCCAAGAGCGTCCGCTGGCACATGCGTGCCCGCGTCGGTGATTGGTGCCCTCGCACAAGACGCCGGTTTTCCCTCCGGAGGCGGCGGGCGAGGCGTCACACGGAGAGCCTCTTTCGGCGATGCCAGTGCTGGCGTCGTCCATGCGTCTCGCCGACGTTCGCCCGACCCTTCCCCACTCCTTTCCCTGCACCTGCCGCAGAATCGCGCATTGTGCGCTCGGCGAGCCGACCTGAGCGGATTGGCTTTGGTATAATCGGCCAGTTGTTCAGGAGCAGGATTCGTCAAGCATGCCCGATCCACAGAAATCACCTCACACCAGCCGTGTCTGCCCCAACTGCGGAACCCGCGTCGCAGAATCCGCTGCGCGCTGCGCCGTCTGCGGAACCGAACTCACCCCCGGCGGGGCGCGCCGCGCGGCGCCGTCCCGCATGACCGGACGCGGCCCGGCGTTGAGCATCCCCTGGCCGGTGGCGATCGCCACGCCGGCCGTGTTCATGCTGATCGGGGCGGTGATCATCGCGCTGATTGCCCGCTCGGGGCGCGCCTTTGCCCCGGGGGCACCCACCGCAACGCCCACGATCACCTCCGCCCCGAGTGAAACGCTGCCGCCTACCACCACGCCCGAACCGACCCTCACGACCACTCCGCTTCCTCCGGTGGAGTATGTCATCGCGTCCAACGATACATGTGTCGGCCTGGCCATACGCTTCAACGTTTCGGTCAATTCGATCTTGCAACTCAACAATCTGCCGCCCGCCTGCAACAACCTGTCCATCGGACAGAAGTTGCTCATCCCGCAACCGACGCCCACCTCGGTGCCGCCCTCCACGGCCACCTTCACCGCGCTCGAATCGACCCGCACCAGCTGCGAGCTCTTCCCTTACACGGTGCAAGAGGGTGATACGCTGGCCGGCATCGCGGCCAACTTCAATGTATCCATCGACGGGCTGAAGGAATTCAATCAGAACATCTTTGGCGACACGGTCTTCACCGGGCTCACGGTCCAGGTTCCCCTGTGTCGCCGCCTGCCCACACCCGGACCCACGCCCACGGCCACACCGCCGCCGCCCTACCCCGCGCCCAACTTGCTCAGCCCGCGCGACGGGTCGGTGTTCGGCCTGAGTGATGCGTCGGTGGCGCTGCAATGGGCGGCGGTCGCCGCGTTGCGCGATAACGAGAGCTATCTGGTGACGGTGGAAGACATCACCGAGGGCACCGGTCGGCGCACGCAGGCCTACCCGACCGAGACCAAGTACATCGTTCCCAGCACGCTGCGCCCCAGCGATACGAGCACCCACCTCTTCCGCTGGACGGTCGAGGTCGTGCGCCAGACGGGCACCACCTCCGACGGCAAGCCGATCTACTCCTCCGGCAGCCCACGCAGCGACCCGCGCATCTTTGGCTGGAGCGGCGGTCGCACGGCCCCAACCCCCACCTCCTGAACCTCCCCTCCCCAACCTGACCCCACCGGCCCGCCATCTTGCGCGGGCCGTGTGCTTATCTGGGGCGTCCGCGGCTTCTCGCGCTGAGCCGTCGCTCATCTCCGCTAGGGTCCGACGCCGTGGCTCGCCTGCCCGCGCATCGTGGGCTCACGTTGGCGCGGCGCCGGAGCGGCTGATAGAATACGAAGGCGCTGGCCGGTCGTCTTTCACGCCGGCGGAGGAGGCTGGATCATGAGCGATGCACCACGTGCCACGTCGGGGAAGCAGATCCGCCTGACCACACTCTCTTCGTGTGCGGGTTGAGCGTCGAAGCTCAGCGCGGAAACGCTGTCGCAGGTCCTGCGGCCCCTGCGGGGACTCTTTCCCCCAAGTGAATATCCCGATGTGCTCGTCGGATTGGACCCGGCCGACGATGCGGCCGTCTATCGCCTCGCGCCGGATCAGGCGCTCATCGTCACCACGGATTTCTTTACGCCCGTGGTCGACACCCCGTACGAGTTTGGCGCGATCGCCGCGGCCAACTCGCTCTCCGACGTGTACGCCATGGGCGGCCGGCCGATCCTCGCCCTCAACATCGTCGCCTTCCCGCCGCAGTTGCCGCCCGACATCCTCACCGAAATACTGCGCGGCGGGGCCGAGAAGGCACGCCAAGCCGGCGTGGTCATCGCCGGCGGTCATTCCGTCCAGGATCAAGAACCCAAGTACGGCCTCGCGGCGATCGGTCTTGTCCATCCCGACCGCTTGATGACCAAGACCGGGGCGCGGCCCGGCGACCTGCTGGTGCTCACCAAGCCGCTCGGCACGGGGGTCATTACCACCGCTGGCAAGCAGGAGAAGGTGAAGGCGGATGATCTCGCCCGCGCCATCGTTTGGATGCAGCGCCTGAACGACCGCGCGGCCCACTTGGCTCAGGATTTCGGACTGCGCGGCGCGACCGACATAACCGGTTTCGGCCTGCTCGGGCACGCCCTCGAGATGGCCGAGGCCTCGGGCGTCGGGCTTGAGATTGACCTGGGGGCGGTGCCGCTTATGCAGGGCGCCAAGGAATACGCCGCACGCGGCCTCTTCCCGGGGGGCACCCAGGATAACCGCGATTTCTTCGGACCCAAGGTCGATGCGGCCAAGCATCTGCTCGAGTCCGAGGTCAAGCTGCTCTTCGACTCACAAACGAGCGGCGGCCTGTTGCTGTGCATGCCGGCCGATAAGCGCGACGCGTTCACCGCGCGTGCTGCGGCGCTCGAGTTGCCGGTATGGTTCATCGGCCGGGTCAGCGACGGGTCCGGAATTGCAGTCGAGTAGTTTGTAGTGAGCCTCGGCCTCGGCTACGCAACTCATCCAACACACGCGACCCGAACTTCGATCATCCCTCCGTTGCACGCCAGCCACGGTTGACGCCCGCACGCCGCATCGGTAGAATGCAGCTACTCTCTATGCCGCGATCAGCCCTTCCCACGCGTGCACCACGCCAGCGCGCCTTCCTGTTCGGTGTCGATCATAAGGACAGCCCCGCGCTGCTCAGCCTGGACGACAGCCTGGCCGAGCTGGCTCGCCTTGCGCAGACCGCGGGACTGGAGGTCGTGGGCCAGGATACACAGCGCCTCTCGCGACCCGACCCGAATACCTTGATTGGATCGGGGAAAGTGATCGAGTTGCAGCGTTGGGTCGAGGAACTGCGCGCGGAGGTGGTGATCTTTGATGAAGAACTCTCGCCGCGCCACCTGCGCGAGCTGCAGGAGGCGCTTGGCGAGGAGCTGCAACTCCTCGACCGCACCGCGCTCATCCTGGATATCTTCGCCCAGCATGCGCATACCCGCGAAGGCGCGCTACAGGTCGAACTGGCCCAGTACGAGTACCGCCTGCCGCGGCTGACCCGCGCCTGGACTCACCTGGCGCGCCAGGCCGGCGGCGCGGCGGGGCGCGGCGGCACCGGCGGCGTGGGCTTGCGCGGCCCGGGCGAAACGCAGCTGGAGGTCGACCGCCGCGAGGTCAGCCATCACATCACGCACCTCAAGCGCGAGTTGGAAAAGGTGCGCGCGCACCGCAGCCGCTATCGCGCCCAACGCCGCCGCTCGGGCACGCCGGTCGTCGCATTGGTGGGCTACACCAACGCCGGCAAGAGCACACTGCTCAACGCCCTGACCCACGCCGGCGTCTACACCGCCGACCAATTGTTCGCCACCCTCGACCCCACCACGCGCCGCGTGCGCCTGCCCGGCGGACACCACGTGCTGCTCACCGATACAGTAGGGTTCATTCAGAAGCTGCCCACCTCGCTTGTCGCCGCATTCCGCGCCACATTGGAAGAGATCGCCGAGGCGGACATGTTGCTGCACGTGGTGGACCTGGCCCATCCTAATGCGCTCGAGCAAGCGCAGGCGGTCCACGAAACCCTGACCTCGCTGGATATTCCCGAGGTCCCGATGGTCACCGCGCTTAACAAGGCCGACGCGCTCGACCCACCGCGCCCGGACACGCCCCTCTCCCAGCACTTCGAATCGGCAGTGGTCATTTCCGCCTTGCGCGGCCAAGGGCTTGAGCAGCTCCTGGCGGCGATCGAGCGGCGGCTGTTCGAGGCTATGCTTCCCCTGCGCGTCCGCCTTCCGCATGAGAAGGGCAAACTCATCAGCCTGTATCACGAACAGGGCGTGGTTGAGAGCATCTCGCACCAGACCTCCGGCGTGATTATTGGCGGCCGCTTGCCCGGCTACCTGCTCGCAACGTTCCGCCCCTACGAGCTTGCCCCGAGACGGCCGGCACGACGGAGCGCGGCCTGAGTGGCCCCCTGCCCGCGGCGTGACGACCCGCCGGAGGATATGGCTGCCCGCCTCGTGCCGGCTGCCGTGGCGCGACCGCGCACGCGCTTTCCCCCGCTCGCGCTCATCGTGCTGGCCGTTGCGCTCCTTGCCGGCTGCGCTCAGCCGGCGGCGTCGACCCTGTCGGCCGAGACGGCCGCTGCGCCCTCCCTTGTGCCCCTCGAAGCGACGGCCGCAACGATTCCGTCGCCCGAGGCTCCGACACTGACCCCCACCCAGGTTCCGCCAACGCCCGACCCCTCACCGACTGCGAACACCTCCGGCCGCGTTCATCTGGCGGCCGTGGGCGATCTCATGCTCGGCCGCACGATTGGCAAGCGCATCCTCAACCAGGGCGCGCAGGTCCCATTCGCAGGCGTGGCTTCCGTGCTTCGAATGGCGGACATCACGGTGGGGAATTTGGAGTGCGCGATGGGGAGCGGCGGGACGGTGCAGCGCAAGTACTACACTTTCCTCGCGCCGCCCGAGGCCGCGCAAGCCCTTGCCCACGGCGGCCTCGACATTCTCAACCTGGCCAACAACCACGCCCTCGACCATGGAACGGCAACGCTGGCCGAGACGCTGCAGCTTCTCAGCGCCAACGGCATGCGCGCGGTGGGCGCCGGTCTCACCCAGTCCGAAGCGTACGGCCCGCTGCTGGTCGAGGTCAACGGGCTGCGCATCGCCTTCCTTGGGCGGGTCAACATCCCGGTCGAGTTGACCGAGTTCGATACGCGGTCCTGGGCAGCGGTTGGAAACACCCCGGGGGTGGCCTGGGGAGAACCTTCCGAAGTGCGATCCGCCGTTCGCGCGGCCAAAGCTCAGGCGGATGTAGTCGTGCTCCTCTTGCATTCCGGGTGGGAGATGGTCATGGCGCCGCCGAGCGAAGAGCGCGTGCTGGCTCAAGCCGCAATCGACGCCGGCGCCTCGCTCGTGCTGGGGACCCACTCGCATCTCATTCAGCCCATCGACACGACGCGCCCGGGCACGCTCATTGCCTACGGCCTGGGGAATTTCGTGTTCGACGAGTTCGACGGCGGCGCAACCGACAGCGCCATCCTGCACGTAGAACTCACGCGCGCGGGAGTCGAGTCGTTTTCCTGGCAGCCGGTCGAAATCCAGTCCGGGTTTCCAGTCCTCGTCACGCCCACTCCCTGAGCAGGGCCTCAGCCGCAGCCTCAGGCTCGGGGCGTGAGCTTCTCCCGTGCCCCCTTCCAGGGCAGCTCTTTCGGCACTCGTTTGGGCAGGGTCACGCCGGCCAGGCGCGGAGCCAGCTCCGCCAGCACCGCCACCGCCTCGTGCGTATGGCCACCCTCAACCGCCGTGCGCAATCGCCCTCCCAACCGCCCGGTCCACTCCCATTCCCTGTGAAATTGATCCGCCTTGAGCCAGTAGTCGCGCTTTTCCCACGCGGCAGCCGATGTCTCAACCCCCGCGGCGATCTCACCCAGGGCGATGGCGATGAACGCCAGAGCGTCGGAACGTGTATCCAGGCTGCGCTCCCTCATCACCTGGGCGCAGGCCAGCGCGATCCACTGCATCAGCCGCGTTCGGTTGCGGCCCGCACTCTCGGGGTTAATCACTCTCGACACTGAGCGCCTCCAGGAGCAAAGTCGGGATATGGTATCATGCCTCGCGCGCCCAACCGGCCCGCACGCCTCCCGGCCTTCGGGCGCCAAGCTATGGACGACTCCCTCAAGGTTGTTGCCAGCAATCGCAAAGCCGGCCACGATTACGAAATCCTCGATAGGTTCGAGGCCGGCCTTGCCTTGCTGGGTAGCGAGATCAAATCCATCCGCGCCGGGCAGGTCAACCTGCGCGAGGGGTATGTGCTCGTCGATCACCGGCAGGCCTGGCTGATGGACACGCACATCTCCCCTTACGACCCGGCCAGCCGAATGAATCATGACCCGCTGCGCAAGCGGCGTCTGTTGCTTCACAAGCGCGAGATTCTGCAGCTGCTCGAGGGCCAGCAGCAGAAGGGCCTGGCGATTGTCCCTCTGCGCATGTACCTTCTCAAAGGGCGCGCCAAGTTGGAGATTGCGCTCGCGCGCGGGCGCAAGAAGTACGACAAGCGCCAGGCCATCGCCAAGAAGGACGCCGAGCGCGAGATGGGGCGCGCCGCGCGCGGCCGCGGCTAGCTCTCGCCCGCCGCACGGGAGGCCCATGTCCACTCCGAGCTCCATCGCCGGCCTCAATGCGCTGCCCCCCGCCGAGCGCGATCGTTTGTATGCGGAGTTCATTCCCGACGTGCTGTTCGAGCGCTTCGCGATCGACCCCGCAACCTTCTGCAATTCCTCCGGCCAGCGCCTGCTGGAAGTGCGGGGCAAGCCGGGGTCCAGCGCGGTCGAAGTCACCTTGCGGCATGAGCCGCAGGCCAAGGACCCGGTGCTCTACGCGCACCTGACCGACACCGTGAACGGGCAGCTCTTGATCATGCTCTACATCATCAATGACCCCCTCTCCGAGCGCTTCAATACCGACCGCCTGCCCGACGGCACTCCGACCGAATTCGGCATCTTCCGCCGCAATTTGCCCGCTGAAGAGGCCGCCTTCCGCGCCGGGCTCACGCCCGGCCAGGTGCGCCACGGGCTGCGCGTGCTCCGTCAATCCATCGAATGCTTCGAGCACTTCGTCGCCCGCCTGGGTCTCACCATGTTCTTCGCCGAGCCGCTCGCCTATCACAACGCAGTTGTCTTTGAGCACTACGGTTTTACCTATCAACAGGGCCGGCGCTGGATGGAAAGCATCGACACGCGCTTCCGCAAGGACGGCGACCTCTTGCGCCGTCTGGATGGCTCGACCGTCTTCCGCCAGCCGGGCGGCGAGCTCTCCATCCGCGGCCGCAGTTGGGCGATCCACGATGGCGTGCTCAATGAGCCCTTCACCGGCGTGCACATGTACAAGGTGCTCGGCAAGCACGCCGGCATTTCGACCTTCGCCGACGGCGTGTGGTGAGGTATAATGCGCGTTACGGGGATGAATGGCTTCGACGGTTGAGGCTGACCCCGGATGGCAGGCCGAGCGGCGCCGACCTCGTTAACTCAGCGCAAAAACTCAAGTGCCAACCGCACTTACGCGGCTCTTCCTCTCGCGGCTTAACCCGTGAGATAGGGCCTGGCTCCCTTACCGGAGCCACGTTTGCCCCGTTCGTCTTTGCCCGGAGGGGAGCAGACGCCACAATGGCAAAGTGCCGCGGGTCACGCCGCTACACTCGCGAAAGAGGGGCTTTCGGGCCCCAGCGGCTGGCCGGAAGGGTCACCCCGTCGTTCGGGTGCCTTCCGGTGAGAACCAACGGACGACTAAGCCTGTAGAGGTCCTCGGTCGAGTCAACTCGGACGCGGGTTCAATTCCCGCCATCTCCACCTGCAGGGGCGCACGCGCGCCCCTGCTTGATTTCACCTCGCACGGGGGATGCGCGAGGAACGCCTTGTGTGTGCGCCCAGGGCCGCACCGCGACAGGCATGAGATATTGTCAAATGTTGTGGATCGCACTTTCGAAGGTGGCGATCCTCATGGGTAGGTCGACAGGTATCGGGGCCTCCGTCGTCTCTGGGTGAACACCAATCTGGAGACCATCTTGGAAGCGGACGCCGGCGCGCACTAAGGGTATGAGGTCGGACGCATTCAGTTTGCGCCAGTGGTCCTCGGCGGCCAGCGTGAGCTTGAAGGCCAAGGCCAGGCCGGCATTGCGCGACCCGGCGCCCTTGGTTTGAGAAGTACGGCTCTTTACCGTTGCGAATGGCGACCCCGTCCGCCGATCCGGGGCGGGCTCAATCGGGTTCGTTGTGCGCAGGTGGATCCAATGCTGGGCGGGAAAGTCGTAGAGGCTCAAGAGGGTTTCTTGGTCATCCAGCAAGCCGGCCACGGCTTTCGGGTAACGCACCTCGAACTCTCGAGCGAAGACCTGGGTTGCCTCCTTCGCGCTCGCGCGTGTCGGAGCCAACATGACCTCGTGCAGCAGGGCCTTGGCCCTCGGCTGCAGCCGCTTGGGAAGCTTGTCCAGGATGTTCGCGAGCTTGTGGACCCAGCAGCGTTGCTCGCGGGTCTCCGGGTAGCCTGCTACGCGGCCACTGGCGTAGACCTCGGCCAATGCACCCCAGAACCCGAGCGCCCCATCGCCCACGGCCAGCACCGGTGCCATCATCCCT
>Ga0315284_10013320_pt1 | contig 11707 bp, 8 predicted proteins | sample YL17G09_16_MG_FD_203696 | JGI IMG/M metagenome (GOLD analysis project Ga0315284, IMG submission 203696) | Sediment microbial communities from Yellowstone Lake, YNP, Wyoming, USA - YL17G09_16 | ecosystem: Environmental > Aquatic > Freshwater > Lake > Sediment | place: USA: Wyoming | collected... | reverse complement strand
ATCCTGCGCCATTATGGCTGCGATCGTTTCAGGGATTGTGTTGCGATGGAAAGCGCGACGACAGCTCAAGACCTCATAAAGCACACATCCAAATGCCCAGATGTCCGTCCGGTTGTCTAGGGGCTTATTTTGAACCTGTTCGGGACTCATATAGGGCGCCGTGCCGAGTACCGTCCCCGCAGACGTGAGTGCAGACTTGTCGGTAGTGACGTCGGCTGTTTGCACGCTGTCGCAAAGGCTGAAAGCTCTGGCCAATCCAAAATCCAGCACCTTAATGGTTCCGTCCTCAGCAACCATGACATTGGTCGGCTTAAGGTCTCGATGAACGATACCCTTGTTATGCGCTGACTCCAGGGCCTTGGCGATATCGCAGGTTATCTGGAGAGCTCTTAATACCGGCACTGGCCCTTTTGCCAGCAACTGTCCGAGAGAGATACCCTCAACAAATTCGAGGACCAAGAAGCGGAGACCTTCGGCCTCCTCAAAGCTGTAAATAGTCGCAATGCTTGGATGGTTGAAAGCGGCCAGAATTCTCGCTTCTCGTTCAAACCGGGCCAGGCACTCTGTATGGGTGGAAAGGTCGGCCGTCAACAGTTTGAGCGCGACAAACCGCATAAGCTTGGTGTCTTGAGCTTTGAAGACAACACCCATACCACCGGCGCCCAACTTCGACAGGATCTTGTAGTGGGCTATTGTCTGGCCGACCTCGATCATCGATCCCTCCCGCCAGGTTTGGCCGGAAGATCAGATTCGTGAAAATCAGTCCTCATTGCACGACCTTTGAGTCAGAGCTGACTTATGGCACGTACACGTGGAAGGGTATGGAAAGACTACCTGACTTGCTTATCTCATATTAAAAAAAATGTCAAGTTGTATTGAGAGTAAGTATGGTATGCGAATAATCTGTCCGGTGCGTGTAGCAAATGAGATGTCCGGTCTGACAGTCTGGGCCCGAGTAAAATCGATCGGTATCTTTTTTGCCCTCTCGGTACTCAGGAATGCACCTGCGGTTCATTTGTTGTATAGTGCTTGTGCAAAAATGATTTGCGGAATTCGAGACCCTGGAAATTTCCGATGAATAGATAGATCTCTTGATGAAGAACCGCCGAAATTATTACCGTCTGCTTCAAGTGCAACCGGATGCGCCCGTCGAAATTATCCGAGCCGCTTTTCGGACCTTGATGCTGAAATTGAAGCATCATCCCGACCTCGGGGGCTCCACCATGGATGCTGTGGAGCTGAACGAGGCGTACGAGGTGCTTACCGATCCCGAGCGTCGCGCTGCCTACGACAAGGAACTGTATCTCCGGTACACGAAGCGGGCCGAAGCGCCCAATAAATCCCCGCTTATCACGGTGTTCTGCCCTGTCTGCAAACGCCCGCTGGCGCGCAAACCCCAACCAGGCGATCGCTGCGCAAGCTGCCAAAGCCCGCTGCAATCGGAAAAACCCACCGATCACAAACGAGCATATCAGCGCGCGCTGGCGCGCACCAAACGAGACGACAAAGTCTTCTACTACACCACTTGGCCCGGCAAGCCGCAACAAGGGAGAATGATCGATTTCTCCCCCCAGGGCATGCGTTTTATATGCGCGGAGCGGATATCCCCGGGCACGGTGCTGAAAATCAGAAGTCAGCTCTGCGATGCTTCCGGCACCGTCACCAACACGAGCGAAGAAGAGGCAGCCGGTCAGAAGGGCTACGCTATTGGCATAGCATTCCTCGCCGTCAACTTTATCGAGCCTAGAGGATCTTTCGTTTCGACTTCTGCCTGAGAAAAATGATGTATGATTTGATGGTTCATCCGGCACCCCTGCACGGGGATTCATAATGACCGTGCTGTTTGAGGTCGTATGCGTTTGAAGTCGCCGCGCTGGCTTTTGATTCTTGAGGCAATTCTGCTGTTGGGTTCCGTTACGGTTTTAGCATACAAAGCTGCCACAAGGGTACTGCCTCTCCCCGCCGTCCGGATCGAGCAGAAGCGCGGCTATCAAAAGCCCGCGCCCGGCCCTACGATTCTGGATTATTACCGCCAATATCCGGACCGGTACATCCGAGTTGATGATGAATCGTGGCAGTTCACTCCTGACACCCGGGTTGCCCTTCACTCCTTTTCGCTCCGCAACCTGGCCACCGTAGCTTATAAGGAAATTGAGATCCGCTTCACGTATGAATCTCCGGATGGGAAAACGCTGCTTACGCGTGATATTAAAATTCCGGGCCTGCTGCAGGCTCAAGGGACGATGAGCCTGAAAAAGATGAAGGTAATCGGGGTGCCTGCCGCAACCAAGAGTGCGATCGTGGTCGTGGCCAAAGCCTTGATGGTCCGATAAGAAAATATGACCAACATGACTGCTGATGTCCTTATCTGCGGCGCCGGGATAGCCGGCATTGCCGCTGCCTATCATCTGAGTGTCCGGCACGGCGTGAAGAACGTGCTCCTTGTGGATGAGCAGGCTCCACTCTCCCTGACGAGCGACAAATCCACGGAGTGCTACCGCAACTGGTGGCCCGGCCCGGGAGATGCCATGGTCCGGCTGATGAACCGCAGCATCGACATCCTGGAAGATCTGGCGCATGAGACGGGCGACCGCTTCAATCTCAACCGGCGCGGCTACCTTTTTGTCACTGCCGATCCCTCCCGCATTCCGACATTTCAAAAAGCCGCCGAGGAATCAGCGGCCCTCGGCGCCGGCCCGGTGCGCTATCACACAGGGCCGCCGGGAGAGGCTGGATACGTCCCGGCACCTGCACGAGGCTTCGAGAATCAGCCTACCGGCTCGGACTTGATCACTGACAGGGCCCTGATACGCGAGCATTTCCCGTACCTCTCCGAAAACACCGTCGCGGTAGTTCATCCGCGGCGCTGCGGCTGGTTTGGCGCCCAGCAGCTGGGCATGCACATGCTCGAGCAGGCGCGGGAACACGGCACGAGGCTCATGCAAGCCCGCGTAGAGGACGTGCTGGCCAGTCGCGGCCGGGTGGAGGGCGTGCGCTTCGTGAACGAAGCCGGATCAACGACGGTGTCCACACGCGCATTCGTAAATGCGGCGGGGCCGTTCCTGCCGCGGATAGCGAAGATGATCGGTGTGGAGCTGCCGTTGTTTCATGAACTCCACATCAAAGTGGCCTTCCGGGATCACCTGCGCGTGCTGAGACGCGATGCTCCATTGCTGATCTGGACCGATCCCACGCGTCTTCCATGGTCCGAGGATGAACGAGCTGTGCTGGGCGAAGAGGACGAGACCCGGCACCTGCTCGACGAGTTCCCGTCCGGTGTGCATGCGCGCCCGGAGGGAGGAGCCGACGCCGATGTTGTGCTTATTCTCTGGACCTATGATGTCAAACCTGTGGAGCCTGCATTTCCCTTTGAACTCAACCCCTACTACCCCGAGATTGCGTTGCGCGGGCTCTCGGTGATGATCCCCGGCCTGGCAGCCTACGCCGGCCATCTGCCCAAACCTGTTCTGGATGGCGGCTACTATACCAAGACGCGTGAAAACCGACCTCTTATCGGTCCCATGCCGGTCGAGGGATCGTATGTCATCGGCGCCCTGTCCGGGTTCGGCTTGATGGCCTCTTGCGCATCCGGCGAACTCCTCGCCAACCATGTTACCGACAGCACATTGCCCTCCTACGCCCCCGCGTTCTCCCTGGATCGCTACCAGGATCCCGAGTATCAAAAACTGCTGGCCAGCTGGGACAACACCGGGCAGATCTGATCCGATTTTGCCCGTGCCATCCCAAAGCGAGGAAGTCCTACATGCGCCAGGAGCTCACCTTGATGCATGAAAACGAATGACTGAAGCGTGACAATGTGCGGGCTAAAGCCCGCGGCCACTGTACATACGGTCAAGTTGCCGTCCTTCACGACCCGTCACTCCCTATCCAGCGGCGGCGGGCTTCATCCCGCCCCCCGAGTTTATACATTCTGAAATCAGGCCCGTAGGGCCGGCAGTCAATGTATTGTTCCGAAATTCGGTTGTCCCGTAAAACTTAGCGTAATCATGACTTACATTTTGGCCAAAAATGAATTCACAGAACCTAACGACACTAGCTCTCGTTTTTAACGGTTTTGCCCAGTTTTCGCGCGGAATTTTTACCCAAATTGTTACAGTATGCGGCATATTGCGTAAATCACATTCACATACAATAACGGTGAACTCTCATGGCGCGAAATAGAGGAAACAATGGATCTTCGACTAAATATGCGCCGAAGCTCCCGAAACAGTCCAACTCGAAAAACGAGCAAGGCATTTATCGTGCCAACCGAATTTCGGAACAATACGCAGTCAATAGGCCCGGCCGTAAGGCCGGGATGATTGGATTCAGAGGAACCGAGCGCCGAAGGCGCGGCACTTCTTGAATCCCACGGGACCGAATATGATCCGCGGTATGTATTTGATTGAGTGCCGCGCCTTTGGCGCTCATTCCTGGAGCCATGCCCTGATCCCGGCCTTACGGCCGGGCCTATTTAATGTCGGCCCTTATAGTTGGTCTGCACCCAATTTTGGGTGCAGAGCATTTATCAGCTCTGACGTCAACCACGCGGCGCGCAGCTTATCGATTGTTCGATCGTTGGCAGAAAGGCTATGCGGGCTTATGCTTGCATTGCAACGATCTGAACACGCATCGCCCCGCTACGAATTTGTCGGCCCAGTCACTTGATGGCTGCCCGAAGACCTTCGAGCGGGACGATGCGCTTTGGTCCGACAACGCATACTCAGATGTCGTCCCACCAAAGGACTCTACTATAAGGATTGCGCCGGACCGAAGCCAGCGTGTTCTCTCTAACCCGTGGAGGATAGGCATATGGATTCCAACGCAAGCGCAGTAGATTACGCGGCTTTTATCGGTCTGGATTGGGGCAGCGAAAAGCACTCCATCGCCCTTCAGGCTGCCGGTTCCAAGGAGATCGAGCGTTATGAGCTCAAGCAGTCTCCGGAAGATCTGCACGGTTGGTTGAGCAAACTGCGGGACAAATTTGGCGGACGCCCCGTGGCGGTCGCCATTGAGCAAACGAAGGGAGCGGTGATTTATGCATTGATGAGCTATGACTTTGTGCATATTTTTCGGATCAATCCCAAGTCGATGGCCGACTACCGGAAGGCCTTTTCTCCGGGGGGCGCCAAGGATGATCCGTCCGATGCCGAGTACTTGCTCGAGTGGCTGACGCTGCACCGCGACCGCATCAAGCCTTGGGTGCCGGATGACCCGCAGACCCGTGCTCTGCAGAGACTGGTTGAGTTCCGCCGGGAGATTGTGAATCAACGCACCGCATTCACCAACCAGCTCACCCAGATTCTCAAAGATTACTTTCCCCAGGCCCTGGACTGGGCGGGAGATATCGACAGAGTGATGGCCTGCGACTTTTTGTCGAAGTGGCCGACATTGGAAAAAGTCAAGAAAGCCAAACCGGATACACTCCGGACCTTTTACCGGCAGCACGGCAGTCGGAGCAAAGAAGTCATCGAAGAGCGCCTGAAAGCGATCTGCACGGCACAAGCGCTCACAGAGGATACTATCGTCATAGAGACTTCGGTGTCTGTGGCACAGACCATCATTCGTGTTTTGCGCCCCACCCTGGAGAGCATTGATCGCCTCGATGAGGAGATCAAGACGCGCTTCCAGGCGCATCCGGACATGGCAATCTTTGATAGTTTCCCCGGTGCAGGCGCTGCCCTGGCTCCCCGCCTCCTGGCAGCGATGGGCTCGGACCGAAGCCGCTTTGAGTCTGCGAGCGAGGTGCAACAGTATTCTGGAATTGCTCCGGTCATGGAACGCAGCGGAAAGCATATGTGGATACACCGGCGCTTCGCCTGCTCTAAGTTCCTGAGGCAGACTTTTCATGAATTTTCGGGGCAGTCGATCAAATGGTCTGGCTGGGCTCGCGGTTACTACGATATGCAGAGGGACAGGGGGAAGGGGCATCATGCGGCGGTCCGAGCTCTGGCGTACAAATGGATCCGGATCATCTACCGTTGTTGGAAAGATCGTGTCATGTACAACGAAGAGATTCATCTCAAATCGCTTCGAGATAAAGCGTCCGAGATTCTCAACTTTATTGCCAAGGCCGCGTAGGGAATCATGATCTTAAAAAACTTGACAGATTACCTCAGATGTCTTCGGGCCTCGTCCTTCGGGCCTCGTCCTCGCGGCAAACGTATAAACTCCAGCGGCGGGTTTTAGCCCGCCCTGCCACGTTCAATTGTCGGAGCATAGGCCTTGGATACCTGCACCTGTGCAGCCAAATGCAGCGCCGATGTCATGATATCAGCCGATGATCAAATGGTGTCTTCCTCGTACACATTTGCGATGCAGCACAAGAAGGTCACCGGTTCTTTGTCGCTCTCGTTGCTCATGCTGTGAACTTCCATCGTGGGAATGAACACAAAATCCCCCGGCCCGAGGATCTTCTCCGCGACGGCCTGATCGGTCTTGGCATCGTGCTGGAAGCAGCGGACACGCCCCGTGAGGATGTACATCGTCTGGTAATAGAGATGATTATGAATCGGGATTTCTCCACCCGGGCCTATGGTGAAATAGCGCAGGCCATATTCAGCCGCACCATCAGGGCCGACCGAGGAAAGCCAGCGGATATAAACTTCTTTCAAGGGAAAGGGCTTCCCCTTGTACGGATAAGTTTCGATCTTCTGCTCTTTCGCGTCCTTGAAATTTTTGACGATCATGAAGATCTCCTTTCGCGACTGCCATCAACCTACCACAAGGGTATGTCGTTTGCGTAGACGATCCAGATGCACATGAGAATTCTAAAATGAAGGGTGTTTGATGCCCATCACTTCTTGCGCCGGTTTTAGTGGCGGCAGTTTGGAGGGTTGTCGTATGATAGCCGCCGATGACGAGCCGAGTACGTGCTTTTCCAAAACCCCGCAACACAGGAGCAGGCATCATGATGCGATTCAGGCAAACTCACCCATTCCGTTCCCAGCCGGCAAAGAAGCTATTGGTGATCTTTTTTGCGTTTTCACTGGTCTCGATCGCGGTTCTGGCCCAGCAGACACCGGCGAAGCGGCCCTTGAACCATAACGACTACGACACCTGGCGGACGATTCAGGCGCAGCCGTTGACTCGAGACGCCAAATTCCTGGGCTATACGCTCAATCCCCAGGATGCGGATGGAGAAGTGGTAGTCCGCAACCTGGCTTCCAGCCAGGAATGGCGCTACAACCGTGGTCACAGGGCTGAAGCTGCCCCTGCCCCGGCAGTCGATGAGGGCACGGATCAGGGGCGCGGCGCAGGTGCTCGTGGCGGCGGGGGCGGCGGTGCAACCCTGACCTTTACCTCCGACGGACGCTTCGCAGTGTTCCAAGTCCTTCCAACCCAGAAGGAAAATGAAGATGCTAAGAAGGCAAACACGCGCGCCGCGGATATGCCGCAAAACGCGATGGGAATCATGGACCTGGCGAACGGCAAAGTGGAACGAATTGAGCGGGTGAGACGATTCACGGTACCCGAAGATGGGGACTATGTCGCCTACCTGATCGAACCCAAACCGGAGCCTGCCGCGCAGGGCCGCGGCGCCGATGCTGGGGCTGCGGGCGCGGGCACTCCGCCCGCCGGCGGAGGCGGCGGAGGGCGCCAGGGCGCGGCCGGTGGAGCTGCTGCAGGCCGGGGAGGCCGCGGAGGCGGAGCCCGAACCGAATATGGCGTCGAAATGGTCGTGCACAACCTTGTGGATAAAACGCAGCGCAGCTTTGCCGATGTGCTCGATTTTTCCCTCACCAAGGACGGCAAGAACCTGGTCTACACGGTTTCTTCCAGGAAACCTGAAGGGAACGGCATCTTTCTGACTCCGCTCGGATCCACCGCCGAGCCGAAGGCCCTTCTCAGCGGCCGTGGCCGGTACACCAGGATCACCTGGAATGAAAAACAGACCCAGATGCTCTTTTCGAGCGACAAGGACGACGCCGCAGCCACGCAGCCAAAGGCCAAGATCTACCAGGTCGACATGGCGAATCCGACGGCGACGGAGTTGATTTCAATCGCGACGCCGAATTTCAAACAGGGATACGTCATCAGCGGCCGCGGCGCCTTGTCGTTCTCGCAGGATGGCACCAGGGTCTTCTTCAGCATCGCCGAGCCCGGTGAGGCGCCCGAGACCACGGAGGAAACGCCGGCCGCAACTCCGGCCCCTGCCGCCCCCGCGGCCGCGGCCGATGCCGATAAAGTTTCCGCCGACCTGTGGCACTGGAAGGATGGCTTCATCCAGCCCATGCAGAAGGTGCGCGCCAATCAGGATGCCAACCGGTCCTATAGCGTCGCATTCAACCTGGGCAGCAAAAAGCTGACCCAGCTTGCGGATGAGACACTTCCCCAGATCACCCCCCAGGCGGACGGCCGCTGGGCGCTGGGCTCCGATGACCGTCCGTACCGGATCATGGTCGGATATGAGCAGGGCAACATGTCGGATTACTACCTCGTCAACACCGACGACGGCAGCCGAAAAAAGCTCCTTACTAAGCAGACGAGCTCCATTTCGTTCTCAACAACCGCGAAATACGGCCTGCACTTCGACGGCAAGGATTGGATCAGCATCTCCATCCCTGACGGCAAGGAAGTAAACCTTACCAAGGGCCTGGGTGTGAATTTCTATAATGAAAACAACGACACGCCGAGCACTCCGGGTCCATACAGCTCCGGCGGCCCCGGCGGCAGCGGCGGCGCCATCTGGACAAAGGACGACAGTTACGTGCTGCTGTACGATCGGTACGATATCTGGAAGGTCGCACCTGACGGCTCGGGCGCCAAGAACCTGACCGACGGTGCAGGCCGCAAGGACAAAATTGTATTTCGATACGTCCGTATCGACCCGAACGAAAGAGGGATCGATCCGACACCGCCGATGTTACTGCGAGCAGATAACGAGTGGACGCACGACACCGGCTTCTACCGTGAAAAGTTCGAGGGCGGGCCGCCGCAGAAACTGATCATGGCGGCCAAGAACTTCAGCATGCTTGGCAAAGCCAAGAACGCGGATGTCTATATGCTGACGGAATCGACGTTCAACGAATTTCCCGACATTCTCGTGTGCGGGCCAAACTTCAACGACATGAAGAAGGTCACCAACGCCAACCCGCAGAAGGCCAACATCCTCTGGGGTACGTCCGAACTCGTCCGCTTCAAAAACAGTGATGGCATCCAGCTCAGCGCCAGCCTGTACAAGCCGGAGAACTTCGATCCGAAGAAGAAGTATCCGTTGATGGTTTACATCTACGAGCTGCTCTCGAACAACGTAAACAGTTTCGTGAATCCGGCACCGGGGCATTCGATCAACGTTGCCTACTACGTCAGCAACGGCTACCTTGTGCTGGAACCGGACATCATTTACACGATCGGTTATCCCGGCCAGAGCGCCATGAAATGCGTTCTGCCTGCGATCCAGTCGGTCGTGGACAAGGGGTTCGTGGACGAAAAAGCCATCGGCATTCAGGGACATAGTTGGGGAGGGTATCAGATCGCGTACATGGTGACTCAGACCAACCGGTTCGCAGCCGCGGAAGCAGGAGCCCCCGTCTCCAATATGACCAGCGCCTACAGCGGCATTCGCTGGGGGACGGGACTGCCGCGGCAGTTCCAATATGAACACACGCAAAGCCGTATCGGCGCGAACCTGTGGGAGGCTACGATGCAGTACATCGAGAACTCCCCGGTCTTCCAGGCCAATCGGGTGCAGACACCTCTTCTTATCCTGCACAACGACGGCGACGACGCGGTGCCCTGGTACCAGGGAATCGAGTACTACCTTGCGTTGCGCCGGCTGGGCAAGGAAGTGTACATGTGGGTGTACAACGGCGAGCCCCATGGTTTACGCAGGCGCCCTAACATGAAGGACTACACGGTCCGCATGCAGCAGTTCTTCGACCATAAGCTGAAGGGTGCGCCCATGCCGGAGTGGATGGAAAAGGGCATTCCTTATAATGATAAAGATAAGGAGAAAGAGCGCTTCAAGGAGTCGGTATTCGGCAAGAAGAAGTAGTGTTTCCTTCGACCCATCGGATGCACAGGGTTTTCTGAACGAAGATCCTATGTATCCATACCGATGACAATAGAGAACTGAGGTGGCCTCGGCCGCCGAGACTGTCTCAAAACTCATGCGCCGGATGACATGCCAGCGTTTTCAGCCCTGGGAGGGCTGAAGACAGAAGCTCCGGGCAAGCGAAGAAGCTGTGAAATAATTCGAAGAAAGGTGACCGATGGCAAAACGGAGCCGCGCGCGTGAGCAAGCGGGCAGTTTGAATCCTGCTCCCGTCCGGTTTATTGATCGTAACTCCAAATCCCTGCAGGCATTAGATGATGGATAAACTGTCAATTGCCCGCTTGCTCACACGCGCGGCTCTGTTTGCTGCTTGCGGCTGCCATGCGTTTGGCTGGATTGCTGCAAGAGTGCTCTTGTCCTTCGTGGCGGATTTTGAATAACCTGTATTTGTTCTATCCGGAGGAAAGCAGGTAGGCGATTAATGGGGTCAGAGTCAGCGGACTGAGCAGTGTGGTTACCACGACTGTGCCGGTCACAAGAGGTGCATCGAGATCATATTCCACCGCCAATATTGTCGCCACCACCGCCGCGGGCATGGCGCATTGCAGAACCGCCGCCTGCCGCGTGACCCCCGACAGGCCGAAAGCGCGGGCCAGGATCAAGGCAATCAGCGGCGATGCAATCAGCTGCAGGAACGCCGCCGCGCCGATTAAACCGACGCGGTTGCGCGGCCAGGTGCGCGCCTGAGCAATCTGCAAACCCAGTATTACGAGCATGAGCGGGATCGCGGCATCGCTCAGCAGCGTAACCGATCGATCCACGAACAGAGGGATTCTCCAGTCAGCCCAGCGTACCATCGCAGCTGCCATCAAGCCGTACACCGCGGGAACCGTCAGCAGTTTTCGGAACGCCTGCAGAGCCGAGAGTTTTCCCATCGAGGCGACCAGAACCCCGACCGTGTAGAGGATCACGGTGCTGAAAACGAAGCAAACCATGGCGCGCGCCAATCCCCGTTCGCCGAAGGCAAACTTGTTGGCGGCAAGACCGTAGTTGCCGCTGTTGACAAATACCGAGGCCACCACAAGGCTCGCCAGCAACTGCCGTCCCGCGCCCAGCAGCCTACCGCACAGGAAGGATAGAATCGCCATGACGGCGCTGACCGAAAGCGTCAGCAGCGCCAGCTTGCCGAACTCGCCGGCGGCGATCTCAACGTGCGCCAGCGAGGTAAACACAAGGCACGGGCTGAAGATATAAAAGGTCAAGCGGGAAGCGGACTTAATGTCGGGTTGCAGGGTCCGGCCCAAAGCAAACCCGGCGCCGGCGGCGAGCAGTATGGGGAGCAGATTGTCGACAAATACACTCTGAATCAAATCGAGTCCCATGTTTTTCCTAACTGAATCCTGGATATCTCGCCGAGAATCCTGGAATATGCCCTTCCTGGAAACCGTTTGTCAACATCAGTCCGTCGCAGATCTGCGATTCAGACACTGCAAGACAAAAAGCAGCCGCGAACGACACGAATAGCCATAGCCACAACGAAAAAACCTTATCGCAGAGCGCGCCGGCAACATTCGTGCCATTCGTGGCCGCTTTAAGAAGAATAATGAACCGGCTAAGGCGCCGTTCGCCAATAACTTGAGCAATTATATTTTCATTTTCCTGCTCGTTTTTCAGGGCCTGGGGAAGATTGTGTAATTCCATTCTCCATGA
>Ga0315284_10013317_pt1 | contig 11709 bp, 7 predicted proteins | sample YL17G09_16_MG_FD_203696 | JGI IMG/M metagenome (GOLD analysis project Ga0315284, IMG submission 203696) | Sediment microbial communities from Yellowstone Lake, YNP, Wyoming, USA - YL17G09_16 | ecosystem: Environmental > Aquatic > Freshwater > Lake > Sediment | place: USA: Wyoming | collected... | reverse complement strand
TCACCGTGGCCGAGGATTAGCATTAGAAGGAGGGAACCGATTAAAAGAAGCCATTGATGAAATGCGCACCTCTTTATATCTTGACCAAATCGTCTCTTCAGAATTCAGAAGGTGTATTCGTAAAATCCCCCGGGTTAAAATCGATTAATGGATAAGTTCAAACTCGTCAGTAACTTTAAACCCTGCGGAGATCAGCCGCAGGCGATAAGTAAATTAACTGAAGACTTATTAAGTAACAAGAGATTTCATACCCTCTTGGGTGTCACGGGAAGCGGCAAGACCTTTACCCTTGCCAATGTCATCGAGAAGATTAATAAGCCTACCTTGGTTATTTCACACAATAAAACGCTCGCCGCGCAGCTTTACAGCGAATTTAAGGAGTTTTTCCCGGAGAATACGGTTGAATACTTTGTGAGTTATTACGATTATTATCAGCCAGAGGCCTATATACCTTCCACTGATACCTATATCGAAAAAGATGCCTCGATTAATGACCGGTTAGACCGGCTGCGGCTTTCCTCAACCAGTTCTTTGCTGTCGCGTCGCGATTCTCTGGTGGTTGCTTCCGTTTCCTGTATTTATAATCTCGGCTCTCCCGAGGAATACCGCGATTCAATGGTATACATTGAAAAAAAGCAGATTATCTCGCGGGATGAATTATTAAGCAGGCTGGTCGGTATCCATTATGAAAGAAACGATTACGAGTTTATCCGCGGCAGGGTGCGTGTTCGTGGGGATACGGTTGAGGTTTTTCCTGCGTATCGAGAAACTACCCTGCGCATAGAATTTTTTGGCGATGAGATTCAAAATATATTCGAATTAGAGCCGTTGAGTGGCAAGATTAAAGCACCTTTGGAAAAGGCAGCGATTTATCCGGCGAAACATTTTATGGTTTCTGCCTCGCACACCGAAGCCGCCTTAAAATCAATTGCCTGGGAATTAAAAGATCGGCTGGAATTTTTGCAAAAACAGGGCAAGCTCCTTGAGGCGCAACGCTTAGAATCCCGTACGCGTTATGATATGGAAATGCTCAGAGAAATCGGTTATTGCCACGGGATTGAGAATTATTCCCGTCATCTTTCCGCAAGAGCCCCGGGTGAAAGGCCCTATTGCCTGCTTGATTATTTTCCTAAGGATTTTTTGGTGATTATTGATGAGTCGCACGTGGCTATCCCGCAGCTGCGCGGTATGTATGAAGGCGACCGTCAACGCAAAGAAACCTTAATCGAATTCGGCTTCCGGCTGCCTTCGTGTTTGGATAACCGGCCGTTAAAATTTAACGAATTTATGGAATTGGTTAACCGGGTGGTCTTTGTTTCTGCAACACCCGGCGAATACGAAATAGAAAAAACTCAAGGTGTCTGCGTTGAACAGATTATCCGGCCTACTGGTTTGGTTGACCCGGAGATTATCGTCAAGCCTAGCGAAGGCCAGATTGAAGATTTAATCCAACAGGTAAAAGAGCGCGCAGAAAAGGACCAGCGCGTGTTAGTTACCACCCTGACCAAGCAGATGGCCGAGGACTTAACCGCTTATTTAGAAGATAGGGGATTGAAAGTAAAGTATCTACATTCCGACATCGAGACTATTGAGCGCTCAAAGATCTTGAGAGACTTAAGGAAGAAGGAGTTTGATTGCCTGGTAGGAATCAATCTTTTAAGAGAAGGCCTGGATTTGCCGGAAGTCTCATTAGTTGCCATACTGGATGCGGATAAAGAGGGTTTCCTGCGCTCGGCTACCGCGCTCATTCAGGTAGCCGGACGCGCAGCGCGCAATATTGACGGAACGGTGATTATGTATGCGGATAGCATAACCGGCTCAATGCAAAAGGCGATCAACGAAAGCTGCCGCCGCAGACAATTGCAGTCAGAATTTAATCGCAAAAATAAGATTACGCCGCGCTCTATCCAGAAGGCAATCAAGGAAGGGATTGAAGGCCTGCGGGAGGCAGAGGAGTTAGTTATAGATTTAAGCGGCCAGGATAAAGACGAATATGAGTTGAATAAATACATTTCGCAGTTACAATATGAAATGGAACTTGCTGCGAGAAATTTACAGTTTGAAAAGGCAGCGGTGATCAGAGACAAGATCAAGGAGATAAAGGGTGCTGTTAGCCATTGACATCGGCAACACCAACATTAATTTTGGAATATTTAAACGCCGTAAGCTCATCCAGAGATTCTTTATCCCTACAAAAAGTTATCGTATAAAAAAGTTAAAAAATGTCCTGGTCAAATATGATGTCACGGAAGGCATTGTCTGTAGCGTGGTGCCTTTTGCGACTAAGATTGTTGCTAGAGATCTGAAGAAGCTATTGGGCAAGCAGCCCTATATTATAGGTAAGCAGATAAAGGTGCCCTTGAAGAATCTCTACCGTAAACCTAAGCAGGTAGGCCAGGATAGGCTGGTTAATGCCTATGCCGCAGTTAAATTTTTTGCTGCGCCTTTAATTGTGGTTGATTTCGGCACTGCCATTACCTTTGACGTGGTAGGAAAAAATAAAGCCTATTTGGGCGGAATGATTTTGCCGGGTTTAGAGATTTCCTTGGAGGCACTTGCCCAACGCACCGCCTTACTTCCGAAAATTAAACTAGCCAGGCCCAGGGAATTTATCGGCCGCGATACTAAAAACAGTATGCTTAGCGGTATTGTTTACGGCCTTGCCGCGCTGACCGATGACTTCGTAGAAAGAATAAAGGCGCAAGTCGGGGAAAATGCAAAGGTCGTTGCCACCGGTGGTAATGTTAAACTTATTGGCCAATACTGCAAACGGATTGATAAAATAGATAGAGACCTCACCCTCAAAGGCCTGAAGATGCTGAGGGACCTGAAATAAAAAAACTCTTGACAAAATATTTTTTTCTTTTATAATTAGCACTCTGCAGAAGAAAGTGCTAATAGTTCGACTGCGCTCACTATTAGTCCTGAGCAAAGTCGAAGGACTAAAATAAACTAAAATAATTGAGGGAGGTGTAAGAGATGGAAATCAAACCATTAGGAGACCGCGTGGTAATTAAGGCCTTAGAAGCAGAGAATAAAACCAAGGGCGGCATTGTGTTACCGGATACAGCCAAGGAAAAACCCCAGGAGGGTAAAGTAGTTGCCGTAGGCAAAGGCAAAGTTTTAGAGAATGGGACAGTGCAGGCGCCAGAGGTAAAAGTCGGGGATAAGGTATTATACGGAAAATATTCTGGTAATGAGATTACTACCAAGGACGGCGAAGAGTTATTGATCATGCGCGAAGAAGATATTTTGGCAATTATTAAATAAGAAGCAAATTTGCTTCGCAAATTTGAGGAGGAATTATGGCAAAGCAATTACTTTTTAGGGATGAAGCCCGCAGGAAAATTTTAAGCGGGGTTGAGCAGCTCTCTGCGGCAGTCAAGGTCACCTTGGGGCCAAAGGGCCGCAATGTGGTCTTGGATAAAAAATTCGGCTCACCTACCATTACCAAAGACGGAGTAACCGTAGCTAAAGAGATTGACCTTGAGGATCCCTATGAGAATATGGGCGCCCAGATGGTCAAGGAAGTAGCCGAGAAGACCTCGGATATCGCCGGTGACGGTACAACCACTGCGACAATTTTGGCTGAGGCGATTTATCGCGAAGGCCTGAAGAACGTTACTGCCGGAGCAAATCCCATGGCCTTAAAACGCGGCATTGAAAAGGCCGTGGAAAAAGTATTCGAAGAATTGAAGAAATTATCCAAACCGATTAAGGACAAGAAAGAAGTGGCCCAGGTGGCCTCAATTGCCGCCAACTGCGATACGGCTATCGGTGACTTGATTGCCGAGGCCATGGATAAGGTAGGCAAAGACGGCGTAATTACGGTTGAGGAAGCAAAGTCAACTGCCACTACCTTAGAGGTTGTCGAAGGAATGCAGTTTGATCAGGGTTACCTTTCACCTTATTTTGTCAGCGATGCAGAAAGAATGGAGTGCGTTTTAGAAGAGCCGTATATTTTAATTAATGAGAAAAAGATATCTTCGCTTAAAGATTTATTGCCGCTTCTGGAGAAGATTGCCCGCACCGGAAAACCCCTTTTGATTATTGCCGAGGAAGTTGAGGGCGAAGCCTTAGCTACGTTAGTGGTAAACAAAATCCGCGGCACTCTGGTTGCCTGCGCAGTCAAGGCACCGGGTTATGGCGACAGGCGCAAGGCCATGCTTGAAGATATCGCCATTCTTACCGACGGTAAGGCAATTACCGAAGATTTAGGCATAAAGTTAGAAAATGTTGATATCGATGATTTAGGCCGGGCAAAAAGAGTAAAGATTGATAAAGAGAATACGACTATCGTTGAAGGTGCAGGTAAAACCTCAGCGGTAAACGGCAGGATTGCCCAGATCAAAAAGCAGATTGAAGATACAGATTCGGATTATGACAAAGAAAAACTTCAGGAACGCCTGGCAAAGCTTGCCGGAGGCGTTGCGGTAATCAACGTGGGTGCAGCTACTGAAACCGAGATGAAGGAAAAGAAAGCCCGCGTAGAAGATGCGCTGCATGCCACCCGCGCCGCAGTTGAGGAAGGTATCATTCCCGGCGGTGGCGTAGGTTTACTACGGACTATAACCGCGCTGGAAAAGATGAAACTTGAAGGCGATGAAAAAATAGGCGTCGATATTGTCAAGCGTGCGCTTGAAGAACCAATCAGGCAACTTTCCGAAAATGCCGGCCTGGAAGGCTCGGTAGTGGTGAATCGCGTCAAAGAAGAAAAAGCCAACGTAGGTTACGATGTCAATCAGGATGCCTATGTTGACATGATTGAAGCGGGCGTCATCGACCCGACCAAGGTTACCCGCTCCGCTTTACAGAATGCATCCAGTATTGCTGCACTCTTGCTGACTACCGAAGCGTTAGTGGTGGATAAGCCGGAAAAAGATGGCGAAAGAATGCCATCCATGCCACCACCTGGCGGCGGCTACGGCGGAGGAATGTATTAACAAATTCAATCCCGCCTTTGGCGGGACAAAAATCAAAATTAAAGAAGGGGCGAAGAAAAAACTTCGCCCCTTTTGTTTAGCGCTTAATAATAAACTTGCTTTCTGGCCATGATTGTGTTAAGCTATCGAACCATAGGATATTGAAATGCTAATTTTTCTTTTAATCTTATCATTTATCTTGGGATTTGGGGCGGCAGCACTTATTTTTTTCAAAAAGAAGCCCCAGATACCTCATGATATCGAGACCTCCCTTAAGAAGGCCACAGTCTTACCCGCGCCTAAGCTTCCCGAGCCAACCGAGTCGGAATTAATGCAAAGGATAAGGTCGGAGACGATGGAAAAAAAGGTTTTATATGAAGAGGAGCTCTCCTTAATCTTTAAGATGGGCCAGGAGATGTTTTCCAGCATTAGTTTTGAAAGCATTGCTAAAAGTATGGTTGAGATCGCTAATAAGATGGTCAATGCGCGAATCTGCATTTTTCTTTTAGAAGACAAAAGCACGGGTTATTTTGTCCCTATTTATAGCCAAGGGGTGAATCCGCAGCTCATGGAGAATATGCGTTTTAAGAAAGGGGAGAGTATCTCAGGCTGGGTTGCTTTAAATAACGAGATGTTAGTCAAGAATAATATCGAAAATGACCCCTGGTTTAAGAAACAAAATAAAGGAGAGCATTTTCTTAATTCACTGGTGAGCATTCCGCTCTCGACTAAAGAAAGAGTGATCGGCGTATTGAACCTGAGCGACAAAAAAAACGGCGAACAGTTTGGAAATGATGATCTCCAGTTTTTAAAGGGGTTAACTACCCAGGCTTCGATTGCCCTGCAAAACGCCAGTCTCTACGAGCAAATTCAGGATAGCTACCTGCGCACAATCACTGCCCTTGCCTTTGCCTTGGATGCCAGAGATTCCTATACCCGCCAGCATTCAGAAAATGTGACTAAATACGCGGTGGCGATTGCCCATGAGTTAAACTTAAGGCCCGGCCAGACCGAGCAGATACGCCGGGCAGGCCTGCTTCATGACATCGGGAAAATCGGAATACGCGACGGCGTGTTACTGAAGCCCGGCAGTTTAAACGAAGAGGAGTACAACGATATAAAACAGCATCCCCTAAAAGGGGAGATGATTGTCAGCGCTTTACCGTTTCTTAAGGAAGAGGCAAAGATGATTAAGCATCACCACGAGCGTTTTGACGGAAAAGGTTACCCCGACGGTATCAGCGGCCTGGCAATTGAAAAGGGCGCGCGGATTCTGGCAGTTGCCGATTCCTTGGATGCAATGTTAGAGCAGAGAGTCTATCGCAAGGCCTTGGGGCTGTCGGTTGCTTGCGAAGAGCTTAAAAAGAATATTGGTAAACAGTTTGATCCGGAAGTAGTGAATGCCTTGTTAAAATTAATCGAGAAAAACCCCAATCTTTTTACCTCTACTCTCCATAAAAATAATCATTGACAAGATAAGGTTCTTGTTGTAAAATCCATCAAACATTTTTATGTTCTATCTCAAAAAAGGGAATAACTCCTAACCCATTGATAAACAATAAGTTATATCAAGAGAGGTCAAAATGGCAGAGTGGATAGGCATAGGCAGGCGCGGACGCCGCTGCTACGGATTTGATGAGATTGCGTTGGTGCCCGGGATGGTTACTGTCAATCCCAATGAAGTTGATTCAAGTTTTGAAATTAACGGAAAAAGATTCCGCGTTCCCATTTTGGCAGCAGCGATGGATGGCGTGGTTGATGTTAGATTCGCCGTCCAGATGAGCAGATTAGGCGGGATTGCGGTATTAAATTTAGACGGCATTCAGACGCGTTACGATAATCCCGCAGAAGTATTGGGTAAGATTGCCAAGGCATCCAATTCAAAAGCCACAGAATTAGTCCAGTCGATTTATACCCGGCCGATTAAAGAAAAATTAATCACCAGAAGAATTAGAGAGATTAAAGAGAAAAAGGCAAATGCCGCGGTCAGCTGCATCCCGGCAAATGCACAGAAGTTTGGCAGGATTGCCCAGGCTGCGGGTGCAGACATTTTTGTGGTTCAGTCAACAGTTACCTCCACCAGGCATATTTCCCGCGAATACAAAAGTTTGGATTTATACCGCTTCTGCAAATCATTAAAGATTCCGGTAGTTATTGGCAACTGTGTAACCTATGAGATGACCTTAGAGCTAATGGATACGGGAGCAAAGGCACTTTTGATTGGTATTGGCCCGGGTGCTGCCTGTACCACCCGGGGTGTCTTGGGAGTTGGCGTGCCGCAGGTTAGCGCAACCGTAGATGCGGCGGCTGCGCGCGACTATTATTACCGTAGGCGCGGCAAATATATTCCCATTATTACCGACGGCGGAATGTCTATCGGCGGTGAGATCTGTAAGGCCTTTGCCTGTGGAGCAGATGCGGTGATGGTAGGTTCTGCTTTTGCCCGCGCAAAAGAGGCACCCGGCAGGGGTTATCACTGGGGTATGGCTACCTCCCACGTTAATTTACCGCGCGGTACCCGGATTTACGTTGGTACTACCGGTACACTGGAGGAGATACTCTTTGGTCCGGCGAGAGTAGATGATGGTTCGCAGAATTTAATGGGAGCCTTAACCACCTCGATGGGGTGTTTGGGCGCAAAGAATACCAAAGAAATGCACGATGTGGAAATTATTATCGCTCCTTCCATTCAAACCGAAGGGAAAATCTTTCAGGTCGTGCAGAGAGTGGGTATGGGAAAATGAAAAAACGCAAAAAGCAAAAAACGATTAGACGCAAACGCAGGATAAGTAAACGTAAAATTGGCAAGCGAAAGATCCTTAAACGTAAGGTAAGGAAGGTTAAGGCTAGGGCTAAGGTTGAGAAGTCCAAGGCGAGCAGACGCACAAGAGTCATAAAAAAAATTAAACTGAAAAAGATTTTGCCCAAGGTTTCTGCGCCGCGGCGTCAGACGATTGTTGTCTTAGATTTTGGCTCCCAATACACGCAATTAATTGCCCGCCGGGTGAGGGAGAATAAGGTTTTTAGCCGCATTCTACCCTATAATACTTCGGCAGAAGAATTAAAGGCAATCATGCCCAAAGGCATTATCCTTTCCGGAGGGCCGGCTTCGGTTTATGAAAAAAAGAGCCCCTTGCCTGATAAGGGCATTTTTAAGCTGGGCATACCTATATTAGGGGTATGTTATGGCATGCAGGTAATTGCCCAAAGCCTGGGCGGAAGCGTAAAACACAACCCCCAACGCGAATACGGAAAGATTGAGGCATTTATCGAAGACACGCGCGATCTCTTCAATCATTTACCCGGCAATATTACCTGCTGGATGAGCCACGGCGATCTGGTAAAGAGATTGCCGCCGGGTTTTGTTGTCACTGCCCACACCTTGAATACTCCTGTGGCGGCGATGGCAAACCGGGCTAAAAAAATATACGCGCTGCAGTTTCATCCTGAGGTTACACACACTCCTAACGGAAATCAGATCATCATCAACTTTATCTTTAAGATTTGCGGTTGCTCTGTGCGTTGGACGATGCAGTCCTTTATCAAAGAGGCGGTTGAAGATATCAAAAAGACCGTCGGGAATAAACGCGTGGTCTTAGGGCTTAGCGGCGGCGTTGATTCTTCGGTCTGCGCGATGCTGGTGCATAGAGCTATCGGCAAGAATTTAAAGTGCATTTTTATTGATAACGGATTACTGCGCAAAGATGAAGCCAGGGCGGTAAAGACTACGTTCCGCGGTTTGTTTCATCTTAGTTTAGATTGTGTTGAGCGCAGTAAACGCTTCCTTGATAAACTGCGCGGCATTACCGATCCCGAACAGAAACGCAAGATTATCGGAGAAGAATTTGTGCGGGTATTTGAGGAAGAAGCCGCCAAATTCAGGGGTGTTGAATTTCTTGGGCAGGGGACACTTTACCCTGACGTAATTGAATCGACATCTGCGGCCGGTTCGCCTTCCGCGCGCATAAAAACCCATCATAATGTCGGGGGGCTTCCCCTGCATATGAAATTAAAATTAATCGAGCCGCTAAAAGAATTATTTAAGGACGAGGTAAGAGAGTTAGCGCGCACCATCGGGCTTCCCGAAGAGATTATTTATCGCCAGCCCTTTCCCGGCCCGGGATTAAGCGTGCGCATTATCGGAGAAATCACTGAAGAGCGCCTGTGTATCTTGCGCGAAGTGGACCGGCGTTTAATTGATGAGATAAGAGCGGCAAAGCTATACGATAAAGTCTGGCAGTCTTTTGCGATACTGCTTCCGGTAAAAAGTGTCGGGGTGATGGGAGACAGCCGCACCTACGAGAATGTGGTGGCGATTCGCTGCGTAGAGAGCCAAGACGGGATGACTGCTGACTGGGTAAAGTTGCCTTACGAATTATTAGATAAGATTGCCAGTAAAATTATTAATGAAGTCAAAGGCGTAAACCGCGTGGTTTACGATATCAGTTCCAAGCCTCCGGCAACGATTGAGTGGGAATAATTGAACCTTTCTTAAGATGCCTCGCAGTGATTTCATTCATCTTCATTTACACACCCAATACAGCCTTCTCGACGGCGCCTGCCGCATAGCAGATATTCTCGGTTTAGCCAACAAGTATAATATGGATTCCCTGGCGATTACCGACCACGGGAACATGTTTGGAGCCGTTGAGTTTTATAGCGGGGCGCAAAAAGCCGGGATTAAACCGATTATCGGCTGTGAGATTTATATTGCCCCCGGCAGCCGCTTTGAAAAGTCAGCGCACGGCATCGAAGAGGCATCCTACCATTTTATTTTGTTGGTTAAAGACGAGACCGGCTATGCGAATCTGATGAAACTCGTCTCGATGGGTTATTTAGAGGGTTTTTACTATCGCCCGCGCATCGATAAAGAGATTTTAGCCAAATACGCTAAGGGCATGATTGGTTTTTCTGCGTGCCTTAAGGGTGAAATCCCGGTATTGTTACGGGCCAACCGTTTTAACGACGCCCTAAAGACAGCGGATGAGTTTGTGCAGATTTTAGGCAAGGATAATTTTTATTTGGAGTTACAAGAAAATGCTATTCCCGAACAGAAGACAGTAAATCAGGGGTTGCTGCGCGTGGCGAAAGAATTATCTTTACCAATCGTTGCCACCGCGGACGTGCATTATTTAAACAAGGAGCACGCCAGCGCCCATGAGGCGCTTTTGTCTATTCAGACGCAGACTACCCTTGATGATCCCAATCGGATGAGATTTCAGACGCAGGAATTCTATTTTAAAAGTCCGCAGGAGATGAAGGCTCTTTTTCAGGAACATCCCCAGGCAATCAGCAATACTCTGGAAGTTGCCTCTCGTTGTAATCTGGAGTTAGATTTTTCTAAAGTGCACCTGCCAAAATATGAAGCGCCGGTAGGAAAGACAAAAGATGAATTCTTAAAAGAATTATGCGGGCAGGGACTGTCTTTCAGATTTAAAGAGGTAACACCCCAGATCCGAGAGCGGCTGGAGCACGAATTAAAAATTATTACCCAGACCGGTTTTGCCAGTTACTTTTTAATCGTCTGGGATTTTATTCACTACGCAAAAGAAAATAAGATTCCTACCGGCCCCGGACGCGGTTCCAGCGCCGGGAGCTTGGTGAGTTACCTCTTGGGTATTACCGATATCGACCCCTTAAAATACGGCCTGCTCTTTGAGAGATTCCTGAATCCGGAACGCCTGAGCCTGCCCGATATTGACATAGATTTTTGTTTTGAGAGGCGCCAGGAAGTAATTGATTACGTTACCCGGAAATACGGGCGAGAAAATGTCGCCCAGATTATCACCTTCGGGACGATGCAGGCGCGCGCAGTAGTCAGAGACGTCGGCCGCGTCATGGGAGTAAGCTACGCTGACGTAGATAGGATTGCCAAGATGATTCCTCAGGACCCGGAGATTAAACTGAAAGAGGCGATTGAAGGGGAAGCCGAGTTAAAAAATCTTTACAAAAATGATGCGCAGATTACCAAACTTGTCGATACGGCGGTTGTTTTGGAGGGGTTAACCCGCCACGCCTCGATTCACGCCGCCGGAGTGGTTATTGCGGATACTACTTTAACCGATTACACCCCGCTTTTTAAATCCGCAGACGACAAGATATCCACCGGCTACAGTATGCAGGCGCTGGAAAAAATCGGCCTTTTGAAAGTAGACTTTTTGGGTTTGCGCACACTCACGGTCATTGATCAGGCGGTTAAGATTGTCGCTGCCAGGTATGGCAAAAAAATAGAAATAGAGAATTTGCCCCTTGATGACGAGAAGACCTTTAAACTTTTATGCGCTGCGCAAACCTGGGGTGTATTTCAATTAGAAAGTTCGGGCATGCGCGATCTCTTAAAGAAGCTGCAGCCGGAGCGTTTCGAAGACCTGATTGCTCTCTTGGCGCTCTACCGGCCGGGGCCCATGGGTTCAGGCATGTTGGATGATTTTATTGAACGCCGGCACGGCCGTGTCGCAATAAGGTACGACCATAAAAAATTAGAAAGGCTTTTGGGCGAGACCTACGGAATTATGGTTTATCAGGAGCAGATTATGCAGATTGCATCGGAACTGGCGGGTTTTAGCCTTACCCAGGCAGACCTTTTACGCCGGGCAATGAGTAAAAAGATACCCGAGGTAATGGAGCAGCAGAGGAATAATTTTGTCCACGGCTGTATCAAGAACGATATTGCCCCAGGCATAGCGAATAAGACCTTTGACTTAATTGAATATTTTTCCGGTTACGGGTTTAACCGCAGCCACTCTGCTGCCTATGCCTTGATTTCATTTCGCACCGCATACCTTAA
>Ga0315284_10013316_pt1 | contig 11709 bp, 10 predicted proteins | sample YL17G09_16_MG_FD_203696 | JGI IMG/M metagenome (GOLD analysis project Ga0315284, IMG submission 203696) | Sediment microbial communities from Yellowstone Lake, YNP, Wyoming, USA - YL17G09_16 | ecosystem: Environmental > Aquatic > Freshwater > Lake > Sediment | place: USA: Wyoming | collected... | reverse complement strand
CCCCTTTGATTTCCTGTAATTTCGTTTATTAGGCTTAATGGGGGATCGTTCAATGGTAGGACAACGGACTCTGACTCCGTGAATCAAGGTTCGAATCCTTGTCCCCCAGCCAAATGATTTAAAGGGGTTAGGCAAATTCGCTCAACCCATTATTTTTTAATTTCTAACCTATTTCTAACAATTTTAAATTTTTTACCTTTCTGGCTCATTTTCTCTACCCCTTCCTTTTTCCCCTAAAAGTAACCATTCCTGGCCAGGTAAACCCCCTTTTTGATGCCTGCCTTAAGGGTCCTTCCCCAATGGTCTGCTTCGCGGTTTCTGGGACCGCGACCCTCACCCGCGCGTAAACCAAAATTTTAGGATTTCGTTTCGTAATGAGTAAGGTCTTAAAAACCTGCCTCCACCCTCTCCACTTCCCCGGAATAGCGGCAAATGCCCTCTTTTGTTACATTCAGAAGGCCCCAGGAAAGGCGATCTCCGACCGGCCCATGGATGACCCCCGCCTACGGATTTCCAGGCCGACAGTGGCCAGCCAGGGGAGAACAGGAAAATAAAGGACTGGCCAAAGAGGAAAGGAGGAGAATGTCGCCTTTTTACATGGAAGGCGACAGCAGATTGGACTCTGTAAGTTTAACGCTTTCACCTGGTTAACCCGGATGATACTTGAGGAGTAAGGATTCCCAATAGAAATCCTTTAATTCTCTTACGAGAACCCATTTCCGAGAATGCGTACTTTGTATCCTGTGGATTAAATGTAGTTTTAAGACCAAAATAAACCCCATTTATTCGTCGTTCATCCAGAATACCAAACAGTTATCGGGTCCGACCCCAGAACACCTGTTACAACCTTCCACCGTTGGGGTCAGTATTTCAAGATGTACCAAATGGCCCGCACCCCATCCTTCCAATTGATCTTCTTCCCTTCAGAGTAAGTCCGCCCGGAATAGCCTATCCCTACTTCGTAAATCCGAACCCCCAGCCGGGCAAGCTTGGCCGTGATTTCGGGTTCGAACCCAAACCGATCCTCCTCGATCCTGATCTTGGATAGAACCTCCTTTCGGAACACTTTGTAACAAGTCTCCATGTCCGTCAGATTCAGGTTAGTGAAAATATTGGACAAAGTGGTGAGGAGCTTATTCCCCACATAGTGCCAGAAAAAGAGAACCCGTTTGCACTCCCCTCCCGCGAAGCGAGACCCATAAACCACGTCGGACTTTTCTCCCAGGATAGGGGCAAGCAATTTAGGGTACTCTTGCGGATCATATTCAAGGTCGGCATCCTGGATGAGGACGATGTCCCCAGTCGTATGGGCAAAGCCTGTGCGCAGGGCCGCTCCTTTGCCCTGGTTCCGGTCATGGAAAAAAATTTTGCAGACTCCAGTTCCAGCGTAATCTTGAAGGATTTCCCGCGTACCGTCCGTGGAAAAATCGTCGACGACGACGATCTCCCTGGCAAGTCCTTCGGGCAGGGGAGCTTCCTGAACGCGGGCGATAATCTCGCGGATTGTGGCCGCTTCGTTAAAAACGGGAATTACAATAGACAGTCGCTTCATGGTAGCTTCTACAACAAAGAAGGTTCCTGTGTTGTTAAGTGAAAATTGTTCTCGCCATTGTTATTACCTTTAAAATTCTCGTATATATGACAACAAATATCAACTCGCCTGCACTTATTATTTATAAACGAAACATATGGAAATAATGATCCTTACCTGTGCACTCTACCAGAAGGGATACATTTACTAACTCAAATTTACCTAAATGGCTCAAAGGACGAAAATCTTTACGTATATCCTCAGCTTTCCATAAATGATGTTTCCTGAATAATAAAATCAACCATCACCCTCTGCCAAAAGTAACACTCAAGACCAAAAAATGCTGCTCTCAATTACATAAAAAGCCAATCCTTCTTACAAACGATCTTTTAAAGCAATTCAAGGTTTAATGTCAAAGCATACCGGCTTATCCGCGTCAAGCTCGTAGTATTCACTCCCGCCTGCTCTAAGGATGCGGACGGATAAATTGTAGCAACAGCTTTTATTAAACCTCTCCGGTTTCACCGATGATGTCCATCCGGACTCCGTGTAGCCTTCTACTTTAAAGTGTTTTGCTACATCGGGCCTATACTTCCTTTTTGTAGGAATTATTATCTCCTCTCCACGATATCGGAAAACAAGATAAACACCCTGCCCGGAGTCCTTGCTATTGTCGTCAACTGCCCATCCATCTATTTTAAACAATTTATCCTTCACGGGGTCTATATTTGCCTTATCTTTTAACTGTCCATACAGCTGGCCCTTTATCGTATCTATGTACATCAAGCCTCCATTGACCCTTATCATCTCCCGCCAATCAGGACCTGCTATCTTGATCAGTTCCCCGGTGCTTGGCGCCATGTCGAAGAGCCCTACCCTTCCGTCATTATAAAGGGGCTTTAGACTGCTGTACCCGCCTATGTTCTTCGGCACGGCCTCGGACAGCAGATATCGGATATTGTAGTCGAAATAAGCTTTTTCGAACTCCCCGGTTCGGATAAGCTCCAGCAAGGCGATATCCATCTCATAGGAACTTTTTGGTATGCGAGATACATAACCTGATGCAATGGGCTTCTCGTGAATCGTTTGAAAATACAGCTTAACGGTTGGGAAGGTTATTAGATCAACGACGCCATCCGCTCCAGGGAGATCTTTCAATATCCGAATATATTCCGGCGCAGGTATCCTCGTGGCCGGCAGGGGCCTGGGCAGGTATTCCAAGAAAAGAATCATCAGTAATAGCCCCGCTATTATCTTACCCCGCTTCTGTTTAAAAAGTGACTGAAAACCTGCGGCGCAGATAACCGAGGCGCCAAGCATCACCATCACCATCATCCTCACGGGGCAGCCAGAAATCTTCAGCGGCGGGAATACCTTTTCAAAAAATGCGTAAGGCATAGGCACGGAAGCCACTATTCTCCCCCATACCTGCAAAACGGGCCCCAAGCCCATTGCGGCAAAGAAGATTATGGCAAAATACCAAAAACGCAACCACTCTATTTGAATATCGCCCCTTCTCTTCCACGCATAAAGGAGGATAAAGAGGACCGATATGCCGATATGCACGCTGCTCTCGTTGACACCGGCCGTCAATTTAGACCAATATAGTTGCGTTAAATGAGCGAAACGCCAGTGGGCGCCGTATATAAACGGCGCCAAGAGATCCAGCGAAACCTCTTCAGGTGGATGGATCCCTAATAGGGGTTCCCGAGCGCTGAAGCGGAGCAGCGAAAACACCAAGGGTCCTGAGGTCATGAGGACGCCTATAATAAAAACGGACAGAGGGGCCATGCATCCTTTCCTAAAGAGAAATAATGGATCCTTCTTCCTTATAGCGAGCCATAGGACTATCATGAACCCGATAATTACGCAGTACAGAAAATAGTAATAATCGCAAAGGATAACGGCGAAAAGGACTAAAGCCGAAGATATCGCTACGGTAACAGACGGTTTGCCAACAAATATAAACCATAAAAGGATAAACAGAGGTATCCATTCCAAAGATACCAGCTGCAGGTGCCCTTCCGCGTGAGTAAAGTGATAATTTGAGAAGGTAAATATTCCCCCGGCGATAACGCTTCCCCAGTAGGATTTCGTAAAATGGTACGAAAGAAGGAAGGCGGTAAGTCCCCCTATGGTAAAAGAAAAGATGACAATAACGTTGTGCGTCTCGACCAGCGTAAGGAATCTCAAAAGGCCTATCCCCATAAATCCGTTGAAAGGGTTCAATGTGTGCCCGAGGAGCGAGATGCCGAACGGATAATATAGGTATGTCGTCCTCCAGGGTAATTCATGGAGCTCTGTCACCGCCTTGTTCACCCACCAGATATTCCAAACGTTCTGAAGCCCATCGCCACCATCGGCGAAGAAATGCGTGGAAAATTTCAGTATAAGCGGGAAGGTAAGCACGCAGAATATGATGTAATAAAGTAAGGTAGGAAATGCCCCCATGCGGGATACCACCCAGATATAGTGTTTAATATTATTTGGGACAGGAGTGATATTATTTACCTTCATCTTTAAAGGTTTTAAGGGCCTCAAAAAAATGGCTTGAATTTCGAATAATGACCTCGCCAACCGATACGCGGGCGGCGCCGCCAGATAGATGAACACTATTATGATCAAGGCAATCAGCGAATACTCGCGCAGCGAAAGTGCCTTGAGTTCGACCAGCGGCCGCCATAATACGCTATATTCCGGAATGTACCAGACAAAGCTTTCAAAGGCATAGTTGTGGTTGGCCAGGAATTCCAGGCCGTCCTGGCCGAAGACCGCGCCGTTGATCCCGACCCAGAACGAAAGCGCCAGAGCCAGGAGCGTCAAGAAGTCGCCGAGGATGGACTGGTTGCGCGACTCCAGCCGCAATGCCAGCGCCAGTGAAGCAGGTATCGAGGCGAAAAGGAAAAACCGCGGGCCCCAGAACCAGCCGCCATACCATGACCACCACTTGGCATAGAGCAGAACGAGTCCCGCGACAAAAAGCAGGCAGAGCAGATGAATCTTCCGCACTTCCGGTTTACCGGGCGATTGCTCCTGCCGCGGTGGCAGGAACATTCCGGGCGCAAAGAACAAGATTCCTTTGCCGAACGAAAACAGAATCGCGAGCAAGCCGAACAGGAGGGGATAGCTGAAGCCGGGCAATCCGGAGTAAGGCATGAAGGTTTTGAATCCCGCGTTGTTTTCGTAGCCCGTCGTGAAGGGCGAGCCCCGGCAAATCCAGGCCTCGACGAGGATCAACGCTCCCGCCATCACTGGCAACAGGAAGTAGCGCCATTTCCGCTCGCTCAGGCAGAGGGCCAGCGCCACCAGCCCGAGGCCGATCATGGCGCCGGGCGTGTTGGCCACGCCAAGGATGATGGCCGCCGATCCCAGCCCTACATATTTCCCGCTGACAATCGCCAGAATTCCGACGATGACCGTGATGGCCGTGAAGGTTTCGGCGGTATAGGCGCGCAAGTGATTTGGAAACATTGAGCCGAGGATCAATATCAGGAAGAAGTGGCGGCGGGCGGCGACCGAAAGCTGGTCCTTCAGCAGGTGGTTAATCACCAGCAGCCCGAGAGCGAACAGCACAAAGTTATACCTTAGGATCCACTCGGCCGGGGAAGCGACGATCTTGCCCAGCAGAAACATCGGGATGGAAAAAATCGGTCCGACCATCGAATAGGGCATGTCGGACAGCTTGCCCTCTTCGAGCAGGTCCCTGATGGCGTTATAACGCCGTGTGGAATCGCCTTCGAAGCCGTAGTGGAGCTGAAGGAACAGGATGGCGAAGACGACTATCACCGGTCCGGCGGCGATCAATACAGCCTTGAGAGGCGACCGCGTAGGTGTGATGCTCAATAACGGAACCCTCTGGGATTAGACATCAATTTGCAGGATGCTGGCCGGTTTCATCTCAAGACGGTTCAAATTGATAAAAACTCGCCTTTGGTTATGGAAATCATCAATTTAAGGGCTTAAACACTTTTCCGCTTCCTTCAGGCAAAGTATACATTTTCTAAAAAATTCTTACAACCCTTATCCGCCGGGGGATGGGAGGGAAAGCCCCCGCCGCGTGCCTTTAGTTGCCAGCTTTTTTAACAAGGAAAAAACGGGCGAGGTTGCCTAGTGATCATTCCTGCATTTTCTTCTTAGTTACCCACCTCTTTTTCCCCGTCTTCAAATAGGTTCAGCCCTGCAGGCGTTTCTGGATGGCGACGGTGATCTCGGCTTCAGTCCCGCATTCCGTCAGATCCATCCCAGAAGGCTGGAAGCTCAATTTCAGGGGAAGTCTATCCGGTTTGGGGAATACCGTCAAGGGAAAAAGGGGACGGATAGGCCCAGGTGATAAGGAGCGAAATTCCCTCATGGAATTGGTTTCAGAGATTAGATTTCAGGGGAATGGCTTCAGGGAGGTGACTACGATTCCTTCCTCCCCCTTTTCTCCTAATTTCTGAAAAATTGTCGCGAGGCTGCCGCGCCGGTTGTGAGTTAGTTCGGCCAAGGATTTTACCCGCCCCTCCTAGACATTTAGAGGTGACATTAAAGGTGTCATCAGGAGCGCCATTAAGGGCACCATCTAAACCGGGATCCAGGCGTGTCATAGACGTGTCATGGACATACAATAAACGCGCAATATTACCTCAAAAAATGCATTGAGCGTTCATTTAAAGGAAGGAAAAAAGAAGAAGGTTAAAGCTTTCATAAATAAAAAGAATAAATTATTCTGCTTTAGGCGGATTTATTTCCCTGAATTCGTCCATCAGGTATTCACTGTAAAAGTTCATATATTCAGCGGTTCTTTCGTCTAATATCTTTCCGTTTAAAAATTTTAAAAAATGACAGAGCAAAACCCAATATACTTCACTCGAAATTCTAACGGGTTGCTGTTTCTGAGCACTACACCAAAAAGGATCTAAGCTATTTCGAATTACGGGCTGCACTAATTCAAATCTAACTGCGGATTCATTTGGACAGCCATTAGTATCCGGTGGGAGATAAAACTGACTTGGATACAGCAGTGCTTGTGTTCTAATCACCATTTCTTGACTATGATGTTCTTTAAAACTAAAAACAGGCGCACATAAGAAGCATTCATCACGGTTTTCAATTTTATACCATTCACTTTCCACACGGGCCAGAACAATAACCAGTCTTTTTTTCCCTTTCAAAACATAGAGGAGCTCACCTTCCCTTAAATTTAGTTCTTTAACTGGATAATGCCTCTCATCGCCTGGATTATAATACCTCATGGCAAACAGGGTTTTCTTTTCATTTATGGGATCATAGCTTATTAGCTTTAGTACAATGGGATAAGTTTCGGGATATACAACATGAGCCCAGTATAACTGTCCCGGTAAAAAATCCCAGTTCTGTTCTTTTCTTAAAACCTCATAAAAAGGATCATAGATAAGATCTTTTGATCCTCTTTGGGGTATGCTCATTTTTTTCACTTTCCTCCAAATCGAAAATAGCATCCCCCCAAATTTTTATATCTGAATCACCCTCCCTATCCCATGCTCTTTTACAATCGAAGTAACTCTTATCCATTAACTCAAAAATAGATTTTTTCCTCGTAACTTCTTGAGACATGATCTTTATATGGGGTATATACTTTTCTTTTAATAATTTGAATTTCTTGGGGGAGATATGGACATTTCTTACTGATTCGGGTGGCTTCCAGGGTGGGATAGTTTCAAATTTTAGTAAATCACCCCTCTTAGCATCTTTCATTGGTTCGGTATCAAAATAAACGTAATCCAATAGTTTGTTTAAGTCGGCATCCCCCCATTCTTTTACTAAATTATCAATGATTCTCTTTTCCTCCCCGGAATCTTGCTTGCCATTTTCAAAAATATCATAGCTTGTTAGTTTAAAGGATGCTCCTGATTTCCCATTTTTTAAATCGAAGGGTATTTGTTCCAGGTCGGGAGATCCTAGAAATGTTTCAATTTCATGGGCATATGGACCAAAATGGTAAAAACGCCATTTCAGATTGCTTAACCTTTTTCGATACAATCTGTAATACTCTACCTCAACTAGGTAAAATATTTTTATGAGTCTAGTCTTAGCAGGAGATAGAATTTGCCTTTCAATAAATGAGAGCAGAATTTTCTTAACTATCTGAAGCTCTTTGCTTTCCATTTTGAACCATGAAGGTGCTTTTTATATTATTATCATTCGAAAGGGACAAAAAAACAATGATCGTGGCCCGCCATTTCCCAGAATGTGATTCTGAGTGCCCCGCATGTTCCTGCCAGTTGTCCAAGTACCGGCGGGCCAGCGCCTTATCCCGGATGATAAGTAAATTCTCCGCGTTTTTCTCTTCCGCAGCCTTGGTAAAATTGAAGCTCCCGGGGATAACGGTTTCTCCATCGATGATCATGACCTTGTTGTGGGCAATGGCATGGCGGGAATCGATTTGGGTGGGAATCCCCGAGTTCACGAGAAAAAATGGGATTCTTAAGAGAGGTCTCTAGTCCTTGGAGATTCATATATTCATGGCTTAAATCATCAAGCCGGGGGAAAATGCTATCCCTTTCCTTCCGAAAATATTTTCCAATCGTAATCTTCATGTAGACGACTAAATTCAGGTCCAATGGGACAACGATACTTCCGGTCACCCGAGTAAGGATTCTTCATCGGCCGGTGTACTTTCCTTAAAAACAGTTGTGCAATCCTTATTCCGGGCACCAGCGTTAAGGGAACAGTAGAAACATTTGACAATTCGAAAGTAATGACTCCTTTGAAACCGGGTTCTATCGAATTAGCCGTCGCAATCTGCAATCCAAGACGCGCCCATGAGGACCGCCCTTCTATCTGGCACTCAAGATCTTTGGGAATCGAAACATATTCAAAAGTTGATGCCAGCACTAATACACCCGGATGTAAAACAAGACGATCTCCAAACGGGATAATTTGAAGCTCTTGGATTTTTCGCGGCTGGAATTTCTCCTTCGGTTGACCGATTGCTTCAAATATCCCAAATCTATGAGTTCTAAAGACGACGAACTGATTACCTAACCGAACGTCCAGCGAGACATCTCCGATTTGTCTTTTAGATAAAATAGGAGTCATTATAAGAGGATCTTCTCTGCGTTTGAAGCATGCTTCAAGGCTTTTCTTGGACAGTGTGCTCATCGATTTTGGCGATCTCCTTGCCCCACTTGGAATGGACAAAGCTGTTTTCGCATCCCTTGAGCACTAAGCGGAAAAGTAAGCCAAAGTCATCGGCACCCCCCCACGAAGGCTTATTGGCTATTTGGCCCATTTTGTATGCCCATGCTGAGGACATGATCTCTTGAAAGGATGCAGGTTCCCTGCTGAGATGAGATATTTCATTGGGAGGGATTCCACGTTGAAGCCGTTTAATCAGTTCAACGACCGCCTTTTCGTGTTCACAGAGAAGATACGGCTTGGAAAGTTCGGGAGGTAGCATTGATATCACCTTTTCTGCCACCTCCTCCCAATGTTTATCTATGAAGTTATACGCCTCTTTTGTGGTAGAATGCAATTCTATAACCTCAAGATCTCTTTTTGCCTCCGTTAGACGTTGCCCAATCCTCAACCATTCGATGAAGGCGTTGATCTCCGGCTTGGGATAGCCGGTATCTCTATTTTCAAGCAGGTCTGATTTACAGCGTTGAAGCATCTTACGCAGCCGATAACGCCATGGCGGGTAGTTAGAAGACTGCAAAGGTGACACATCTAGGACAAATCGAGCTGCGAATTCCAATGATGCAGCGATAGCAGATGGCCCGAAAATATGGACGCTAACTCGGTCACAGAGTAGTTCGACTAATCCTTGTTGTGCGACTTCCATGGTTGCGCGCATTTCTTTCGCGACGATATCTTGAATGACCATCTCCCTGAAAAGCGAATCTACCGGCGGAAGGTTCCTGGGAAGGTTCTTTTTTACATGGTCTTCAATTTGTTTCTTTATTGCTGCTTCATCGGAAGCCCAAGCTTTAGCAAATTCATCGATGACCCATTTTCCTACCAGAATATGGCCAAATTCATGGCCCCAGTTGGCATGAAGCAGGCAATTTGACCTCTCAATCCGCGGGAAAGAGATACAGTAAATAGAAGCACAATTTTTCAGGTCAACCTTTTCTTTCCATTCAGCAATAGGGAACCAGGACAAAGCCGAAAGGCAATTCTGGTAGGCACCTACGAATTCACCAATAATAGAATAATTGTAGGCCCATGAAGGGCGGATAACGAAATGGCACTTGGAATTAGTTCCTAGTTTAAAAAGTTGCTCAGCTGATGGAACAATGCTCCATGGCGTTTGGGAAACTCGCGCCCGCTCCACATAGCGAAGGTGAGGAGTGATAAACACAAGTAGTGCATTGATCTGTCCAAGATCTTGGGCTGGAACAATCTCCTTAACCAGATCTGCCAGCATCTTGGCGGTCTCCGCGATAAGTTTAGCAAGGATCTTTGGAGCTTCGCTGGCGAAATCTTCGGCGAGTTGAACATTCTCCGCGAGTCCGACGAGTGTTTCTGCACACCTGTGCAACTCGCGACGGCGGATTTGCTCGTTCCAAATGCCTTCTTCAGAAGGCGAGAAAGGGGGTGAGTTCATTGGCCGTCGGTTTCCACTCGTCTTTCAGGGTAGTAAATGGCCGAGGAAGGCCATTATTGTTGATCTGAACGAGAATCGACTCGGCTATTTCACGGAGTAGAGAAGCACCCAGTTTAGAATTCTCTGAAGAAAGTTCCTTGCTCCCTTTACTCGGCATTCCAGGCGAGATAAGGTATTTGTAGAGATTAATCAGGAAAGATATCAGTTCCTTTTCACTTTGCATCCCCGCACTTCGGATCTGTGGTGCCATTCGGAACAGACATGAATAAAAGGTCGGGCGTACTGAGGTCGCTTGAAGTGCTAACCCTCCGCTAACTGGCGGATCAGACGGTTTCTGGGCGTTCCAATCCATGGCGAGCAAGAATTTTCCAGACCATGATAACGCTTCTTTCTCAGAAGGGTCAAATTCCCCTTTCCTGTTGCCCAATTTTTCCAGAGATGCCGCTGCACGCACTAAGGTCGAACTTGTCTTAAACAACTCGGCAATCAGGCCAAGATCTTCCATGTGAACACCTCCTTTAAAAGTTTTTTAGGAAGAGAAAATCCCCAAGGTTTGTGATTGTTATGAAAACTCGCTTTTAACGAGTTGAACATATTAGAAACTGAATTATATGTCAAGCAAAAAATTTCTTGAAACCCTTTGGGTATAGCCCGAACAAAGAAAAAATATTTCAATCGCCATTCTCCAACCCCTATTCTGACAGTCTCACTGCTTGCTCCCCTTTATGATAATATTCTTCGGCCAGAATTGTCAAAGCCTGAAATAAATTAAGCGGATTGATGTGTCAAGTCTTGGCAGGGTGTTGCTAAAGTCAAATGATGATTTTATGCGTAAAAATGTGGGTTCAAGGCGAAAACCCTATTTTCCTAGAATAATTTCCCTGCAATATCCGATAGTTTCCACAAGAGGGGTTTGCCGATATCATAGATTTCGAATCCGTCTTCTGGTTTGGGGCCATTCTTTTGGAGGTTCAGACCGACCTTGAGTTCTGTTTTGGTTGTTCCCCTTTCCTCTCTGAATTATACCGAATCTCTCTAAGATAAGTCGTCTGATGCGGCGAAAGATTCCGCCGTGAAAAGATGAAAGGGCCTGGGGTTTATCGTTCCCCCGGACGATCCCCCCGGGCCCCTGTTTAGGCCATTTCGGGCCGTCCGTCACCCCGCCCCCGCCGGAATAAGCATGCAAAGAAAATAGTCCCTATCCCTTGACCCTATACCTCGTGGACTCTCTACTTTCGTGGTTGGTTTGCGAAGGGGAATCTTGCTCCCCACCATCCTTCCTCTCGAAAGATTGAAAAGTGATAATTTTCATTACCGTCACCTTTCTATTCCGCTTTCCATTTTTTATATCAAGAGGGATAAAAATCGTTCGATACTAATTACCCAAGTATGATCGGAATATTTTTGGAGCACTCCTCTCTTGTCGACCACCTGGATTCCCAGTGGCTGGGTATTATGAAACCAGCGATGCTGATTGAGCAAAGTTTTGGATAATTTGGTGTCTCCGGATTTGACTTCAACCGTCAAGATTGGCCGCTTATCTGCGGCCACCACAAAATCGATCTCCTTCTTCTCCAGCGTCCGGATGTAGTGCAGAGTGAAATTCCCA
>Ga0315284_10013314_pt1 | contig 11710 bp, 11 predicted proteins | sample YL17G09_16_MG_FD_203696 | JGI IMG/M metagenome (GOLD analysis project Ga0315284, IMG submission 203696) | Sediment microbial communities from Yellowstone Lake, YNP, Wyoming, USA - YL17G09_16 | ecosystem: Environmental > Aquatic > Freshwater > Lake > Sediment | place: USA: Wyoming | collected... | reverse complement strand
TAATCATTGAATGCATATTCTTTTAAAATTATTAATCGATCATAACTTCGAAAACAAAAAATAACTTCGTTGGAAACATCATAAAATAATTCATCCGTACCATAAGTAGCTTTAATATTAATATTAATATTAGCTTTAATATTCGCCCCAGTCGAGATATCATTATAATTGGTCTGGTTAGAATCAACTATTTCAATAAAATCAGTATCTTCGTTAATTTGAAAATCCAACATCTTTATATGAATAATCGAGAATTTTTATATGAGTGTTTTCCGTTGCATTTGTCAAATTGGTCAAATTGTTCAATTAGTGCAAAATCATTATTTATTTTAGATTGTATATCTATTTGATAATCTAGCATTGGTCCTTTGGATGTATCAATATATCCATTAATTATGATTTCATTTTTATGAACACTTTCGTGGCATTGTCGACATAAAATAACTAAATTATGCAAGTCATTTTTATTTAAATGTTTTTGATCAATAATTTTTCCATCGGGCAAACATTTTGATTGGAATTTAATATGATGTGTTTCTAATTCTTTATGATAAGAGAGTATGGGTCTGTAAGTACAAATTGCACACATTTTTACTAATAATAATTTATTGTATTTGGATCTCTTAATCGGAATAGTTGCTAATTCTCCCGTTAATCTTTGTTTGATAGTTTCGGCCATATTAATAAAACGCGGATCCCGAATAATATATTTGGCTACGATTAGAGCATATGATCGCGGTCCGGAACCTGGCACCAATCTTCTGTCGAATACTAAACAATCTGCCTCAATATTGTGTTCTACAAGTAAATGATACATACGTAAATTTTTTAGAGCTTGTATTTCTGGATCAAAAGGAAGATTATGTAAATGGGATGAAAAAATATACGTAGCATTAAATTCACTTAGTCTCACTAATGTACTAACTACTAAAGATTGTGCATCAGTCTCATTAGTTCCCCGACATACTTCATCTCCAATTACCAAAATATTAGGACCTGATTGAGCAGTTCTCTTCAGAATTGCATCCAGTTCGGTCATTTCCACAACAAAACTAGATTGGCCTTTAAATAAATTGTCATTACCAGTAATTCTAGCATAAATTGCCAAATAGGGTTCGTAAATAAATTCTTCGGCCGGAACATAGTATCCTATCTGTGCTAAAATAATTGCCAATCCAATAGATTTCATCAAAGATGATTTCCCACAACTATTAATACCGTATAACATAATACCATTTTTATTATCGAGACTACCCAATTCAATATCATTTGGTACATATGGTATTTCTTTACACAATCTTTCAATAATAGGATGTCGTAATTGTTTGGTCTTGATATAAGATGGGGCATTATTTTGAGATAGTTCTATTTTTGGCCTACAATAATAATATTGATCAGCCACTATAGCACCAGATACCAAGAAATCTATTTCGGCAATAAAATTAGTTATTTTATGTAATATTTGATGATGATTGGTATACAATTCTAATACTGTCTGAATAAAAATTTTTTCCGTTAATTTTCTTAATTTTTCTTCGGATTCATCTAAATCAGATACATAATCATCTAATGACAAAATAGTTATTTTTGTCCTGGATTTTGTTTGTTTAAATATAATGTCTGATTTTAAAATTTTTAATCGCTCATCAACATCCAAATCTACCCAAATATATGTTTTCTTCTTTTTAGCAAGATAGGCTTTTAATAATTTTTCATGAGTTCTAGTTACCGTAAAACAATAATTTTTATCACTAGATTCTAATTTTACTATTTCCTTATCCGATTGATTTATAGTGATCATATCCGATAATAATTGCTTGACTGTTACTAATATTGATTTGCTACGTTTAATTTTATTGACCAACTTATCAATTTTTGTATTAAATCCGATATTAAAAATAGATTCTGTGATATCTGCGAAATTATTATAATTTTGCATTAAATCAATATTATATGTTTGACTATATTCATTTTGATATTCTATAAATTTTGTAATTAATGATTCAGATAACATTTTAGATATGGTTGAATTATCTTTGATACTATTTATTATGCGTATAGTAGCTTTGTAATAATGATCCATACAATAAAATTCATATGGAGTAATTCTACCCCTAGCCATTTGTCGGTGATATCGTTCCAAATCATAAATATTTTTTAATTCGGCATGAATCTGCTCAAACAGTCTGTTATTGAGTAATTCATCAATAATATTGTATCGCATATGTATAATTTTTTTTTCTTCCTGAGATAATGGATTAGTCAAACTGTATTTTAAAAATCGTCGCCCCATTGGCGTAGTAGTTTTATTAACAACATCATATAGCGATTCGATTTTTTTATTGTATGATTCTAAATTATTAGAATCAATGACATTTAATTGTTGAATCGCATTATTACCTAAAATTAAATGTTTACTATATGAATAAAATGTCGGATATGATAAATTTTTTAATAGGTTTTTATTATGCTCATTAATATATCTTAACATTAATATTAGGGAAATCAATACATAGGGTTTATTTTCCAGATTCAATAACTCAACTGGTGATGTTTTCCTATTCAAATTTACTTGATTATTCAACTTAAAAATTGACGCCAAGTAATCATTTTGATAATTAATTTTGAACAAATTCGGAGTTAATAACTTCGATAAATCAGTGGTTAGTCCATTTGGTACGATTGGTTCAACTAATCCAGTCTGATCAACACCATCATAAATATAAAAATAATGTGCCATTTTATCTAATTCTAAATATGATTTGATGTTATCAACCGTATTATATGTCTCACTGATTTTATTAGATTTATTCGGTTTGAAATAAATAATTGTTTCTGCGGGTCTAAACCCCTGTATGATTCTTAATAATTCATCCAAACCAAAATTTTCATCATTCGGCTCACTATAAAATTCATAGATAATACTATTACCAGTGGTAATATCGAGTAAGGTTATACCAATTGCAAGCAAATCATTTGACAAATTTTTTGACAAAATTATTTTTTTCAATTGGGGTTCGGCCACCATATAAACAATTAATAAATAATTTGAATCTATTTGCTTGTCAGATATATATGTTCCAGGAGAATAAATTCCAGTTACATGTCTTTCGAATTTGTTTTTAGATTTAGCTTCTGTATTAGGTTTTTCTTCGAAAATAATTACAGTATATCCATGTTTTGTTAAGCGATTTAGACTATTACATAAGTTAACAGTCGGAAATCCTAACATTCTTGCTTTAGATCGGGGATCCGTCTTATTAGAATTTTTACCACGCTTGGCGAATCTTATTTGTAATATTTCTTGTATTTTTCGCAAATCGAATCCTTCGAATTCCGTGTCGTATGATTCATAGAATTTACCATTTTGCATAAATACAATTGCATTTTCACCATAAATTTTAGTATAATATGATTGATATTCAAAATAATCATCAATCATTCTCGGATCTGGTGTTTTATTATTTGCATCTATTTCTGACATTTTTATAAAATAATAACGTTATATTATAAAAATACCTAAATCTTTAAATTATTTTTTACTTTTACTTAGATCGTAAATTGTTTTTATGATGATTTTTTTTAATTTATGTCTAAATAAATCTTTTAATGTATCGCTGTTATTATATAAGTCATACCATTTAATATGAGTGACAGCAATATATTCTCGAAGGACTTTTTCAACAAATCTTCTAGTAATAAAGAATTTTTCGATATATTTAAGTACATGTTTATGATCATCTTCTGAGACATTTGATTCAGAAATTTTATCTGGATCTGCTATTAAAGTAATGCTACCTTTGTCACCTTTTTTGCTTATGTGAAAATATTTTAATAAACTCTTATATAAAGATTCTCTATATAACCATTTTTCGGTTAATTTTGTGAAAAAATAATCAATAGTTCTGTTTTGATATCTAGGATCCGAATTTAGAGGATCCAATTCATAAAAATATGGATTAAAAATTGTTGGATTGAAATTCATGACCGGAATAGTCCATTGGTTAGTGATTGGATTTTTGAAAATCCAGTCATAATCATCTATATTTGTCGGAGTTATTAGGAACGTGGACATATGTATATATATCTATTTGAGAATATATATTTTTTTATTGTATATTTTATAGTTTGGTTTTCAATAAATTCGATCTGAGAATATCATATCTCAGCAACCTAACCTTTGGTAAGGTCAATATTTTTATTCGTACCGGATGGTTGATTTATTTTATATTTTATATTTTTGAGTATGCATTTGTATGTAAAATTTTTTAAATTTTTATAATGCGAGTCAATTGATTTCCAAACGTCTTTATATACATCTATGTATTTTTTAATGATCTGAATAAAAAACATTTTATCAAAAAATTTTGTAATAATTGTATCCGATATGATAGGTTCTTCTGAATTTGTTTTATTTGTTTTATTAATTTCTCCGTAACTAGATAAGATATCAAAAGAATATTTAGAAAAAATATTATCCATATAATCTTTCATCCAATGGGTTTTGGCAATATCATAATAAAAATCTATAACCAGATCAGAAATATTTTCTATATCCGATCCAAATATTTTCCATGTGGCATTATGTACACGTTTAATTGTTTCAAAATAATAATGGGGATTTTCAATTGTCCAATTAATAACTTGATTAAACGTATGTAGGTCATAAATCTGTGTAATAAATTCATATGGATCAAAATAAAAAGTTAATAACATACTATCTTTTTCTGACGGGACATGATAAATTTCATTATCTTCGAGTTTACAAATACCCCGCATGTGATACTCATCTCCTCTTGGATCCGGTACAATTGGCACCGGTACAATCGCGCATGTATTATTATTAACATCCATGATTCTCTCTATAGTTACGGGATTTACATATGCATGTCCTTTTTTATAACACTCTGTCAAACAATTTGCCCTATCAATTGTTTGCAGGGGTAATTTTTTCTTCTCCATAAAAATATTAGGATCTGTCAGATTTTTATTATCTGTCAGATTTTTATTATCTGTTATATTTTTATTATCTGTTATATTTTCATTATCTGTTATATTTTTATTATCTGTTATATTTTTATTATCTGTTAGATTTTTATTATCTGTTAGATTTTTATTATCTGTTAGATTTTTAGAATCCGTCATTATTGAATTATAATTAGATTTTTTTGTATAAAATATAATTTATATAAGTTTATCATAATAATTCACAAAATTTTTCCTATAAATTAAAAATCTTCGTAATTAATATAAATTTATGATGAATGAAGCAGGCGATATTCAACAAAAAATAAAAAAACATTTTCAAGATATAACTGAGATAAAACGTAATTTTCTGAAAAATCAGACAGATCTCAATGAAAAAATCAAAAATATGCGATTATGCCATGCACGTGCAATAATTGATTTAGACATATATACTAAATATGTATGCAGTCGGGGACCAAATGCTACTCCTAATGAACTAGTTTCATTGAGTATATGCACTAGTCTGATGAATGTTATTCATTTAAATATTAAATCATGCGAAAAATTGGCATATGGGGACGGATCTTTAAATATTGGCACAGAATCACCAATGGCTCCAATTACTATCAAAAATGAACCAGATGCATCTTCAAAAGTTAAAATTACCAGTCATCTAACTAAAAATGGAACCGAAGAATTAAGTTTAAAGGGTCTGGCTACAACTGAAGTAAGATCAGATAAGTCAGATCTGGGTTCATTTAAATGCACTCAATTTACAAGTCCAATGCAATCATCAGATGAAACTACTACCGATATTATAAATAATATGGAAACATCCGATATCAAAAAATGGTTAAAAACCGAAGCTCCATCTAAACAAAAAGGTGGGGCCGATTCATTAGTCGAACAGTTTTTAGTTGATAAACCAACTCTAATTAATTACTGGGCAGACTGGTGTCCATATTCCGTGTCATTTAAACCGGCATGGGAAAAATTTGTATCAGAAGAAGCCAGAACAAAATTTCCGCATATTCAGGTACTCGATTTTAATGTCGGTGCCGATCCAAAATTAGACGCTCTAGCTAAAAGAGTTGGCGTCAGGGGATATCCAACCGTAGCATTTTTTAATAATGGTAAAATAACACTAATGGTTTGCGGTAATAAAAATGCAAATGATATTTGTAAATTCGTCGAAGGACATTTTAATAAAAAATAATAATTTAATTATTTTTTATTTAAATAATAAAAATAAAAAACAAATCCAGATATAGTCATAATCATTAACAATTGTATCAATATATGATTATATCCGGTCGGATTTACAATAACGTATATCAGTATAAATACGATGATTGGAGCAAAAGATGATAAAGCTATTGAATTATGCGTTTTATAAATACATGCTTCACTATGATCGTACAAATTATAATAGATATCTACAGGGGATTTCGCATTCATTTTAGTAACTAATTGAATAATATCAATATCTTGATTATTAACTATTTGTTCAAGTGTATATGTCGTTCCATTGATATCGTACGTATACGAAATTGTAAATTTATTATCTGGATTTTTTTCGATATTAGTTATATTGGCATTACTTTTGATCCAGTCATTTTGAATCTCACCCGTAATATAAGTTTTATACATACCATGTAATGTAATAATAAATTGTCCAATATTTCCAGCCGATTTTTCCATCTACTATTATGACGATTTTTTTATTATAATTTAAATTTTTGGATCAATCTTCATATTTTCATTAATACATTTATCTTTGTTAGATTTAATATCTAGATTTCTTTGTATGGATTTGTATATAGATTCGCATATTTCTCTACTAATACTATAATTTCGCAACCAGATACAAAATACTACAAATATAATTACCAATATCAAACGAATATACATAATATTGTTTTGGAATATGATATTAATAAATAATGAACAAACAAGTATTGCCAATAAAATATCCGATGCAATACTCGTATTGTAGATACGTGTATTATTTCTGCTTGTATAGCATAAAACCAGAATTATTATAAAATTAGCGATAATTCCATAATGATTCATATATATACACGTCAGAATTAATTATACTAATCCGAACTAGATTCTGTTTCCAATCGTATTAATTTTGTTTTTTGTTTTTTGATTCGGTTTTGATATATGCAATATCTATAAGGACTATCAACATAGGATTTATTCCCGGACAACCCGATTCTCGGCCCACAATATAGTTGTTCCGGATCAAATTCTATGGTGGATCTTAAAATAAAATTATCATCATTTTTTCTAATACTAACAGATTCATTTTGCGTCAAATCCAATATCGAATTATATTCATACATATTTAAAATATGATTAACGACATTACATGGTCCTTCAATAAGAACATCAGTATCCGTATTTAAAATTGATCTAATCAAAATACCAAAATATGTATCAGCATCATCATTTCCAAATACAATGTCTAGGCCTTTAAATGTCCCAGCTTTATACGTACCATTACCAAATCTGTGAAAATAATATACATAATTAAGCAACTGTTCCGGATTAGCATGAACATACATATCTAAATGTAAGTGATTTCGCAGATAAAATTCTATTTCCACTAATCGGTATTTAACATTATTAATCTTCAAATAGGATTCATTAAGTAATTGATTCGCAATTTGTTCAAAATAACTTTCGTCAAGAGTTTCATAATCGAGTTCGAGTTTGAATTTGGGCATTTTATTTTAATGATTGATAATTTTTTATATTAGATGAGTGTAATTTTCAATTTTTTATTAATGGTCCGAATTATTATGAAATTGGCTTTAGAGTACAATAAAAATTGATAAATAATAATACTATAATAAATTATTTGTTATAATACTAATATATCCGATGGATAGATTAATACCAGATATTATATGCATAATACATAACCGGTTAGATTTCATAAACCAAATAAATTATAGATTAGTATCAAAATATTTTGCCGAGAATTGGCCGGTTACCAATTTATTTGATAATGTACCAAATATAGATAAATTAACCGATAAAATCTTATCACAATATTTGTTCATTATTAAATTAAATGCTGATGATAATCCTAAAATAACCAATGTTAATTATTTGCGCAATTTGCAAATATTAGATGCTGGAAATAATTGTGGAATAAGAGATAATGGAATTCAATTGCTAACCAATTTAACTGAATTATATGCTGGTGGTAATAATAAAATAACCAATGTCAATCATCTGCACAATTTGCAAATATTGGATGTTACCTGTGATTGTGGAATAGATAATATGGGACTTAGTCGACTAACTAATTTAACTAAATTAGATGCTAGTTATAATGATGATATAACCAATGTCAATCATTTGACCAATTTGCAAATATTGGATGCCACTGGTTCTTGTGGAATTGATGACAATGAAATCAAACTATTAACTAATTTAATTGAATTATATGTTGATGATAACAATAAAATAACCAATGTCAATAATTTGACCAATTTGCAAATATTAGGTGCGTCGGATAGTTATTGTGGAATAAGTGATAATGGAATTAAGTTGCTAACCAATTTACTTAAATTAGATGCTGGTGATAATAATAAAATAACCGATGTTAATCATCTGATAAATTTGCGAATATTGTATGCTAGAGGGAGTGATTGTGGAATAAGAGATAATGGAATTCAATTGCTGACCAATTTAACTCAATTAAATACTGGATATAATAACAAAATAACCAATATCAATCATTTGATCAATTTGCAAATATTGAATGCGAAGGGTGATTGTGGAATAAGCGATAATGGAATCAAATCGTTGACCAATTTAACCAAATTAAATGCTGGGTATAATAATAATAAAATAACCAATATTAATCATTTGATCAATTTGCAAATATTGAATGCTAAGGGTAGTTGTGGAATTAATGATAATGGAATTAAGTTGTTAACCAATTTAACTAAATTAAATGCTAATGAAAATGATAAAATAACCAATGTTAATCATCTGATCAATTTACAAATATTAAATGCCGAGGGTGGTTGTGGAATTGATAACAGAGGTCTTAGATCATTAACCAATTTAACTGAATTAGATGCCAGTTGTAATATCAAAATAACCGATGTCAAACATCTAATCAATTTACGAATATTGAATACTATTAATATTAGATGCTGAAGTATAATAATAAAATAAAAAATTATTTTATTTAAATATCATGATTAGTTTTTTTTCGAATTGTTTTATATTTATATCCGGCCAAATCCCCATCATTAATAGCTGATATATTGGCTAGTTTTCTATTAATATTTTGCATAATTCGTTTTTCATAGGGAACATTGCTGACAAAAATAATTCTCTGTAAAACAGGTGTCTTACCTCCAGATCTAGCTGCTCTACCCAATGCTTGTAATAAATCGCTTGCCGAATCTGGATAATTTAGTAATACGGCTCTTGGACTAGTTCCGATTGTGTCATGTAAACTAATCCCAACGTTTCCGGCTCGCATTTGACAAATAATAATCTTTTTTTGGTTAGATTGAAATAATTTAATTGCATTAGTTCTTTCATCTAAAGTTTGCGAACCGGAAATGACGCACTCTATATTTAATTCGGATACCAATATTTTCAACGTGTCCAAATAATTAACAAAGATAATAACGGATTTGCCATTTTCCAAATATAATTGAGTCTGTTCAATGAATATCGGAACTTTTTTTAATTCGATTTCCTGTTTTAACTTTTGGATTCTGGCCAAATGGTTCGATCCAGTATTTACAGCTTTTAATTCAGCCATACAAACAGCTATTTCTTCATATAGCTCAGAAATAGCATCGGCTTCATCGGCAATAAATTGTTGCGCACACCATTGATTTGATGGAAATCTGTCACCTAAATCAGCAATTTTAATTCTGTGTGTGAGTTCTTTAATTTCCTGAAAAATTATCATAGATTTGGCATTGGATTGAGCGGTTTCAAAATCAGTTTTCCTTTCATAATCGGATCTTTTAACTTTATAATTCGGATATTTATGTTTTAGTGTCTTAACATAATGTATATAATTTCTTGGTGATGGAATAATACCAAATAAGTAAAATGGTATTTTCATATCATTAAACTTTTCACAAATAGTAGCACTTAATAACATCACTGGAATTTTTTTCCAAATTAATTGTTTAGTCGACATCAACAATTTTCCATTATCCGTAGATAAATTTTTACATCGATGGGCTTCATCAAATATCATAATAGCATCTGATGGAACTTTAGTCCATGTATAAGCGAATTGATTTGCTTTTGTTGGATCCACTTCCGTATTTTTCAAATATGTCGAATCAATTCTAGATTTAAACTTGTAAGACTTATATGTTTTGGCATTTCTCAATGTTTCGTAATTAACAATATCATATGGTTCGATATCAAAATATTGACAAACATCAATCCAGTTACCCATGATAGTTTTGGGACAGACGATAATGGGTCTGCGACCTAATTCTTTACAAATCGCAATAGACATATATGTTTTGCCAATTCCAGTATCCGAAGCATCTAAACAAATTTTGTCCTTTAATAAAATATTGATTAATTTAAGTACATGGTCTTTCTGATATTCTAATAATTTATGAATGATATTATTGGATAAAACAGTTTTGGAATAAACTGCAGGAGCCGGTTTTACTGTACCAGATATCTCCGTTAAGAATGAACTGATATTGTCAGACATTTATTTGATATGATATATTGATATTATTTATAGTTATTTATAAATCAATTTTTTTTATCATATAAAATTATATGGAGCTCGAAAGAAAAATATTATCTATTATCGAATCAGATCACCCCAAACACGACAAATTGGCATCAATTTTGCAACTTATTATCAATTTTTGTAAAATTAATAAAAAATCTTATTTTATTTTGGGATCGTATGCTTTGAGAGAATATCGAACTATCAGCGATCTAGATGTTAATATGGATTTTGATCAATTCAAAAAATTAAAACGGTTACCATTCGGTGAAATACAACCTTATAATAACCAAACAAGGTGGTTTTATGATTTGACATCCAAATATCAAAAAATAGATGCAAGTGCTATAGATTTTTCAATCGAAATATTCCAAAAAAACCAACTGAAGGATTTCCAAATGAAAAATTTTCACTTGGATATTTAAAAGAGCATGATGGATTAGACATAGATAAATACAAACATCAATTTTTTAATTTGAAAACATTATTGGCATGGAAGACCGCAATGGGTAGAGATAAAGATAAATTAGATATTGAATTAATTAAGAAAATATTAAATCAAACGGGTGGAACAGATTATTATAAATATGTCAAATATAAAAATAAATACGCGGAATTAAAAATTCGCAATTGAATCAAAATAATTTATTCATAGATCTATCAATAAATTATTAACCTAATAAGTGCAATATATTATAATTAATAGTATTTAATTTTTATTATCGCCTTCTAACTCTGGCAAATCGTCTATTTCGACCACTTGATCTAGTTATTCCTGGATAATTTGGGTATTCGCAAGGGTCGCAAGGATCTGGTCTACATGGATTGCATGGATCCGGTCTACATGGATCACAAGGATCTGGTCTACATGGATCACATGGTCTGCATGGATCACATGGTCTACATGGATCACATGGTCTACATGGATCACATGGTCTGCATGGATCACATGGATCTGGTCTCCATGGTCTACATGGATCACATGGA
>Ga0315284_10013312_pt1 | contig 11711 bp, 7 predicted proteins | sample YL17G09_16_MG_FD_203696 | JGI IMG/M metagenome (GOLD analysis project Ga0315284, IMG submission 203696) | Sediment microbial communities from Yellowstone Lake, YNP, Wyoming, USA - YL17G09_16 | ecosystem: Environmental > Aquatic > Freshwater > Lake > Sediment | place: USA: Wyoming | collected... | reverse complement strand
GAGAGAGAGAGAGAGAGAGAGAGAGAGAGAGAGAGAGAGAGAGAGTAGAGAGCAGAGAGAGGAGGCGACGACGACGCGACGCAACGGCAAAGGGAAAAAAAAGAGTCGACGAAGAAGAAGAAACACCAACAAACCTGGCAGGCGAGGCCTAAACTTGGCGCTCACCAGCACGCGCTGGATCTCTCCCGTGCCCTCTCGCGCCGAGCTGAGGGCCGCGGCGAGGCTGTGTGTGGTGTTTTTGATTTCGGAGGAAGGTGAGTTTTATTTCGTCCGTCGTCATTTTTCCGAGAGACGCTCGAAACAAAAAAAACCTCCATCAAAGAATCTCACCTTCGCATGTCGGTCGCCATACTTCCAAACCGCCACCGCGCCGCGGGGGAAGGTCAGAGCTCGCGGCGAAGCTGGAGGGTTTGAGAGATCGCGGCTGGGGTGCGGCAGAACAAGGGTTCGGTGTTTTCTTCCTTTTTTACTATCGAGTGAGCGAGAGTGTCGTCTCCAAAAAAATGTGAGAGATCGACGACGGCCCCGACGAACGCTCCACCGCCGACCTCTTTTACTTTTTCAGCTCTCTCTCCTTCGAGAGAGAGGGTTGTCGCGCTTTTCGTCCCCGTCTTCCCATCTCTCACTTCTCTCTCTCTCTTTCTCTCTCTCTCTCTCTCTACCCGGAGCGAGGCCGCCCCTGTCCTCCTTCTTCTGCATCGTTCTTTCGAGAGAAAGAAGGGAAACAGAGCGAAGAACGCAGAGGAACGAGCGCGTCGTCAAAAACACCCTCGCTTCGCGCCGGTTTTCGAGAAGAGAGGGAAACAAAAATGGATAACGACCAGCTCCCTTCCTTCCCCTCCTTTCCGGCGCGCTCCGTCTTCCCGAGCGGCAACTACGGCAGCGGTGGCATCGGCAGCGGCGAATTCGGAGGATCCTGGGCAACAGCCGTGGCTGAAAACAGCAACGGCGGCAAGCTGTTCGGCGGCGGCTCCTTCTCCTCCTCCCCGGGGCGCGAGCAGGCCCGCCTCGCCTCTGCCTTCGCCGCCGTCGGCTCCGCGCCTCCGCAGGCTCCGCAGCCCCTCGCCCTCGCCTTCGCGCCCGCTCCCTTCCTCGCCCCCGGCCACTCGCACGTCTCTTCGCCGGAGATCTACCGCCAGTTCTCCCCCGTCTTCGCGGCAGCGGCGCACGCGGCGCAGGCGCAGGCGCCGCTGCAGCTGCCCCCGCTGTTCGGCGGCGGCGGCGGCGGCAGCCTGGGGGGCTCCCTCGACACCCTCGGCTCCGGCGGGGGCTCCGGACCCGCCTCTCCGGGCTTCGAGGAATTCATGAAGCAGCTCGCCACGGTGCGGTCCGCCGGGTCCGCTGGGGCGATCTCGAGCGGCTTGGACCGCAGCGGAGCGCTCGGAAGCGGAGGAGGGGGAAGCGGCGGCGGCGGCGGCGGCGAGGCAAACAGCGGTGGCTGGAAGCTCTTCCCGTCGCCGTCGCTGATCGCGCCCGAGGCCACGGCCCTCGAGGCGGCCGCTGCTGTCCTCCCCCCCACGCGCAGGAGCTCCCGCAGCCGAGTCCTTCCCAACGTCGGGGGAGCTGGCGCTCTCTCCTCCTCGTTGGGTGACTGGGGGGCAACCTTTGCCGCGCGCGCTTCTTCCGCCGCCGCCGCCGCCGCCGCGAGCGAAATCGGCCTCCTTGTCCCACCCTTCCCGCAGCAGCAGCAGCAGCAGCAGCGGCAGCAGCCAGCAGCAGCAGCAACTCCCGCCTCTTCTTCTCGCCGCCCTGCTCCTCGGCGCCAGAGAGCGATTCTTCCGACCGGTCCCAGCCCCACGAAGAAGGAGAAGAAGAAAGGCACCGCCGTGGCGAAGAAGAAGAAGAAGAGGGCGCCCCCGCCGCCGAGGAAGAAGAGAGTCGCAGTCGCCGCTGGCGTAAGCGGAAGCGGGAAGAAGACCTCAAACTTCCGCGGCGTTAGTTTCCACTCCCGCAGCGGGCGATTCGAAAGTCATTGCTGGCACAGGAGCTACGGCAGGCAGAGGTTCCTGGTGAGTTCGAGAGAGAGTTTTGTGTTTTTATTTCAAGAGTCTTTCGGCGACGACGACGGCGAAAGAAAACCGACGGAAATAAACTTCCTCTCTACTCTCTCTCTCTTTTTCCTACCCCCCCCTCAAAAAAAACTCTCCACCCCAAAAAAAAAATCAGGGCGCCTTCGCCTGCGAGTGGGGAGCCGCCGAGGCGTTCGACCTCGCCCAGCTCTGCTTCCTGGGCGACGAAGGCGACAAGAAGCTCAACTTCCACGCCGGGCGCTACCCTCGCGAGCTGCGCGAGAGGCTTTCGGCGCTTTCGGCGGACGACCTCGTCGAGGCGCTGAGAGCGCAGGCCGCGGCGACGCGGGAGGCGAAGGGAGGGGACCTGTCGGAGGGCGCGGGGCTCGTCGGGAGGCTGGGGAAGCCGGCCGAGGCGGAGGAGATCGAGAGAGCCGAAGCAGAGGCAGAGGCCGAGGCTGCGACGGCGGCGGCAGCTGCTGCTGCGGCAGAGGAGGAGGCTCCCCCTGCTGCCGCTGCCGCTCCTTCTGCTTCGCCTCCTTTCGACGACAACGGAGGCGCTCCTGCTCCTGCTGGTGCCATTGAGGCAGCCTAGAAAAGGGAAGAAGAGACCCGACCTTCTTTGATTTTGAATTTCTCGAGAGGAGAAAAAGGGTGGCGCTGCGAAACGCGCCTCTCTCTCTCTTTCTCTTTCTTTCCTTTCCGTTTCTTTTCGTGCTCCCCATTTTCCGATTCAAGCAAACGTGCATAAACTTTAAAAAAAAAGCTAGCGAAAATAGCTGCGCGATTTGACACACCAGAAGCTTCGTTTTTTCATTTCTTTTCTCTCTCTCTCTCTCTCTTTTCCCCCCTTGTTCATTTTTGTAACTTTTCTCCTAAGAACTTTTCTCCTATTCGTACGTGCTCCCCTCGGCGGGCTGCGCCAGCTTTCGGCTCGCGGGAGTGCTCATCTCCTGCCTGAGGTCGACCAGGATCTTCTCCAGGGTGTAGGCGCGGCGCCAGTTGGCAAGGATGTGGAAGTGGCGTGGGTCGACCTTTTTTTTTTGAGTTTTTTCCCCGGTTTTTGCCGTGTTTTTTTAGCGTGAGGTGTGAAGAAAAAACAAAGAAGCGAAAAAACGACAGACGCCAACTACTTTTCCTTACCGTCCCGTCCGCGGAGACGCAGGCCATATTTATCTTGGTCATGAAGCGGAGGGTCGGGGGCTAAGGGAAAGAGATTGAGATTGAGAGAGAGAGAGAGAGAGAGAGAAGGACGAGAGGTGAGAGGATAGAAGAAGAGAGGCGAGACGTCGAGGTCGTGAAGGAGAGAACAGACTTTTTTTGAAACTCGCTTTCTCCCTCTTCGTCCCTTACCCTGTCAGGGTAGTCGGGCCCGCAGACGATCTTGATCTGGTAGATCCGAGAGTCGTGCACCGTCTGGAAGTGTTTTGGGGGGTCAGGATTTTTTTTTTTGGGGTGGGGGGAGGAGAAAGGGAGGGGGGGCGTGAGGTCGAGGTCGCCGTTCGTCGCCGTCGGTTTTTCGTCGTCTTCTTCGACTCCAACTCTTTCTCTCTTGCTTCTCACGTTCGGCGGGCCCACTATCGTCCCAGTCCAGTCTCGCATGTAGGTGTCGCCCAGGTCATCCATGCCGTACGAGACCGTGCCGTCGCCGATGCCTTTCTCGCCCTTGTCGAGCTCCTCGAGGAGGCGGAAGTTGCGGGGGACTGAAAGAATGAGTTTTTTTTTCGAGGTGAGCGATGATGGGCATCGATGATCAAAGAGACCCTCTTCTCTCCTCTTCGCTCTCTTCTGTTCTCTTTCCGGCGCGCTCTCTAGAGAGACTCGTCGCGAGACAGCTCTTGAGAACTCACCAACGACATCCGACATGACGGAACGCGAACAGAAGGAAGAAAGAAAACGGGGTCTCCCTTTCTTCTTCACTCGAGTGTTTCGACCCCGAATAGAAGAAAAATTGAAAAAAATAACGGAAGAGAGAGAGACCTCGGTTTTCCTTTTCTTCAACCTCTTCTTGCCCGCTTCTTCCAACACCCCGGTCCCCCCCCCCCCCTCTTTTCGATTGAAAATATAAAAGTTAACAGGAAGAAACTCTGCATTCACACATAAGAAAAGCGGGAAAAAAAAAGAAGAAACAGAGAAGGGGGGGAAAAACTCTCTTTCTCTCCTTCGCCTCTCTCTCTTTCGTCTCTCTCCGTAAACTTCCTCCTCTACTGCGAGTTCGGGCTCTTCTTCTTGCCCATGCCGACGACGACGTTGACGAAGCGGCGGTTGTACTTGATGCGCTTCATGGCGCGGCCCTGCAGTTTGTTTATTGAGTTTTTTTGGGGGGGGGAGGGGGGGGGAAGGGAGGGAAGGAGGAGAGAGAGGAAGGTAACGAAGAAAGGGTGAGCGTCGGTTTTTCTTCTTCGAGGTGGGGGGGAGGGGGGGGCACGTCGGAGAGAAGCCAAAAAAGGAAAAAGAACCAGAAAACTGACCTTGGGGAGCTTCTTCTTGTCCTGCTTGGCGACCTTCGGGGTCTGGCCGCGGACTTTACCGGCACGGGCGAGCGAGCCGTGGACTTTGCCTGTCGAATGAAAAAAGGTGGGAAGAGGTTGAAAGAGAGGAAAAAAGTGAGAGCGAAAGAAAGAAGGGAAAAAAAGTGTGATCGCTCTCGAGCCGCCGATGACCTTGGCAAAGGTCGATTCGGGGGGGGGGTGCTTCGCCCAGCTCGTGACGCCTCTACGAGACTCGTCCTCTGCGCGACGGCGTCGAACATTTCGTGTTCTACGTGCGACAAATCGCAGCGGATCAGAGTGCGAACCAGGAAGAGAGCGTCGGAACGGGGGGAAACGCAACGCGCGTGATGCCGCGGCCGCTGGTGGCAGCGACGCCGACGACGCCTGACGACGGAGGTCGAACGCCTCCTCTCGTTTGCTCTGCGGATACATTATCTGAGGCGTCGAGCACGCAGGGCGCACGCTCTTGCGGCCTGCGCCGAGTTCGAGAGAGAGACCGAGCAGCAGCATCTCCGAGGAAAGACGGCGGGCAAAAGGAGAGCGGCGACGACGACGGCTCGTGATCGTTCGATTTCCTTTGAGACACTTTTCGAGTCCCAAGAGAGCGTTTGCGTCGCTCGTCGTCGCCTGTGCCATCGAGACAGAGCTGCTCAACGATGGACAGCGGCGTGCATACGAGATGGAACGTACCCATTGTGCGAGTGCTGTTTGAGTAAGGGGGGGAAAGAGAAGCTGAGGCAGAAAAGTCGTGTGCGTTGTGAGAGAAAGAGAGTGAGAGAAAAAAATCGAACGAAAAACTAGCTCCCTCTCTCGCCACTCTTTTTCTTTTCCAAGAGAGCAGAGCGCCGAGGCAGGGTTCGATTCTCATCTTGCTGCTCCCGTCTCTCAATAACCGTAATCATCGCGCCAGCGCGTTGTGCGGAAAAAGAAAGAAATCAGAGAGAGAAGGACAGCAGCAAGGGAGAGCGTTGACGAGAGCTTCGACCTCTGATCGAAGCAATGGCCTCTGTCGTCGCCGCCGCCGCAGCAGCAGCTCGACGCGCCCTGCTCTCCTCCGCCGCCGCTGCGCGATGCTCCTCTTCTTCGCTCTCAGGGCTGGGAGCAGCAGCAGCAGCGACAGCAGCAGGAAGCAGCAGGGCATGCACTGAAGGCCTCCTGGGCAGCAGCTCCCGGATCGCCGCGGTCCCCAGCTGCAGCTACGCCGCCGCCGCCAACGGGATGAGCTCCCCCCGGCGGTGTTTTTCGTCGGCGGCGGCGACCTTTGCCTCGTCCCCGGCCCCGCCGGCCCCCGCCGGGCCCGGGCCCGCCCTCTCCGCCCCGCTCGTCGACCCCGCCACGGGCCGGCGCGTCCCGGGCGCCTCCTTCCCCCTCCCGGCGGACGTCTTCGGCCTCCCCTCCCGCCCCGACATCCTGCACAGGGTCGTCGTGTGGCAGCTGGCCAAGAGGCGGCAGGGGACGGGCGCCGCCAAGACGCGCGCCAACGTCCGCGGCGGCGGCCGCAAGCCGTGGAAGCAGAAGGGCACGGGCCGCGCGCGCGCAGGGTCGATCAGGTCGCCGCTGTGGGTCGGCGGCGGCAAGGCGCACGCGCCGGTGCCGCGGAGCTTCGAGACAAAGTGCAACAAGAGGGTGCGGCGGCTCGCGCTGGCGACGGCGCTGTCGGCGAGGGCGGCCGAGGGGCGGCTGTTTGTCGTCGGCGGCGGCGGCGCCGGCGTCGGCGGAGCGGGAGCGGGAGCGCCCCCGCCGGTCTCCCTCGCCCCCGACGGCAAGACCGCGACGCTGGCGAGGGTCCTCGCCGCCATGCTTCCCGCCGGGGCGAGGCCCTCGGCCCTGCTCGCGGACGGGGGAGGAGACTGGTTCGAGGAGGTCGGCGAGGGAGAGGACGGAGGAGGCGAGGAGGGAGACGAAGCGGAGGGAGGAGGCGCAGGAAAGAACGCCCTCGCCACCGACGGCGACGCGCCGCCACCGTCGGTCGCCGCGGCGACCGCCCTGAGGCGCGCCGCCTCCGCCCTGCCTCTGGTCGAGGTGCTCTCCCCGGCGGGCCTGCAGCCTCTCTCGATCCTGCGGGCGGATTTCCTGGTGATGACCCCGGCGGCGGTCGAGGCGGCCGCGAGGAGGGTCAGGGCGCAGGTGAAGCGGTGAAAAAACTAGTCGATTTTTTCTCTTTTTCAGCCTGTTAAAAGGCATCTCTCTTGTCTCTCTTCTACACTCACTCACTCTCTCCTCCACGCCAAAGGCACGACGGAAGGCACTCTCTCACTCCCTGCGTTCTCTCTCAAAACACACTGCGCGCAAAACAACAAAAAAAAACAAGAAAAAGAGAAAGGAGAAGTTGCTTCCCTTTTTGTTTCTCACTTACCCGCGAGGAACTCGCGTTTTGTGTTGCTCCCCGCAGCCGGCTGCGGTTGACGCTGCTCACGCTTCGCTTGCGCGCCTTCTCTTTTGCTTTCTTCTTTCTTCGGCCTGCTGATTTCTATCTTTCTTTTTGGAGAGAAACGAGGGAAGACTTTTTCGCGCCGGGAGAGTAAGAGAGAAAAAAAGAAAAAGGAGAAAAAAAAAACTCTTTTTTTACTTTTCCTTTTTTTCTCATTTCCGGCCCCCCTTTCTCCCTCTCTCTTCACCCCCCGCCAAACCGCGACGAGTACGGAGCCTCGAACTGGAACTCGACCACCACCTGCCTCCCGGCGAACCACCGCCCGTGCAGCGCCGCCCTGGCTCTCTGCGCCGCGGCGGAGTCGCCCATCCGCACGTAGACGAACCCCCTCGGCGAGGCCGGGTCGGCGAAGACGTGGTCGACGGCGCCGCCGCCGCCGCCCGAGGCGCCGCCCACGCACTTGGCGCACTCGGCGGCGACGTCCTCCTCGATCTCTTGGGCCCAGTCCGGCCCCGCCTCCTCTCTCGGGTCGAACATGTTTTTGAGGAGCAGGCAGCGCGTCGGGATCGGGGAGGCGGGTCCCAGGAGGCCGTGGTCGAGGGAGAGGGAGAGCGCGTCGGCGGAGAGGGCCGGGCCCGAGGAGGCGGGAGGCTGCTGCCTCTGCGGCTGCAAGACGGCGGCCGCGGCGGCGGCGGCCTCGGCCGCGGCGACCCCGCCCCCGAGCTTGGACATCAGCGCGACGCGCGCGTCGGCCGTGAGGCGCATCCCGCCGCCCGAGGACTCGGCGGCGATCGAGCTTCCATTGTTTCTGGCCTCCTCGGCTCCCCCGCTGTTGTTGAAAGCGGCGGCGGCGGCGGCGGCGGCGGCAACGGCGGCGGCCGCGCCATCGACGGGCGGTGGCATCGGCGGCAAAGCACCTCCCCCTCCCCCTCCAGCGGCGGCGGCGGCGGCGGCGGCCGCGGCGGCGGCCATCCTCGCCTCCGCCCTCGCCCTCGCCGCCTCGGCCTCGTCGACGGGCCGCAGCAGCTCGTGCTGGCTGGGGAGCCCCGCCGGCGCGGCCCCCAGGGCCTTGACCTTGGCCGGCATTGCCGTCGGCCGCACCTGCAGCCGCGTCCCCGCCAGCGCCGCGCCGTCGAGCCCCTCCATCGCCCCCGCGGCGTCCGCCCCCCTCGAGAAGAGCACCCATCCGAAGCCGGACGAGCGGCCCTGCGCGTCGGTCGCGAGCTGGACGCCGTCGACGGCGCCAAAGGGGTCGAAGAGGCCGCGGAGGTCGTCCTCGGAGACCGAGGCGTGCAGCCCGCCGACGAAGAGGCGGCACGGGCCCTCGGGGACGGCGGCGGCGGCTGGATGCTGCGGCGGCGGCAGCGGCGGCGGCGGCGGAGGGAGGGCAGAAGAAGAAGAGGGAGGCAAGGGCGGCGGCGGAGGAAGAGCCGCGCCTCCTCCCCCCTGGGGCGGCAGCGGCGGCGGCGACGCCCCTCCTCCGGCGGCCGCCGCCGCCTTCGCCTGCCTCTTCGCCACCACCGCCGCGGCCGCGGCCTCCGCGTCCTCGCCGGCCAGCGCCGCGGCGGCCGCGGCCATCGCCGGGTTGAGCCGCCGCTGCGCCTCCCAGGCCAGGTTCTTCTCGGCGCCCGAGCCGCGGACCGACAGCTGCCTGCCCGCCATCTGTGGCGCCGCCGGGGCGCCGAGCGCCAGGGCGGCGGGCACGCCCTCGCGCGTCGCCATCTCGACGTAGGCCATCCCCTTGGACCTGCCCCCGGCCGACGCGTCCCTCGCGGGGCCCCTGCGGCGCGAGCCCGCGGCGGCCATGCGGTCGGTGATCAGCCTCACGTCGACGACGCGGCCGGCGTGCTTCGTGAAGTGGGAGAAGACGTCGCGCTCGTCGGCCTTGAGGGGGAGGCCGGTCACGAAGACCGTCCGGATGTCGCGGTCGAGGGCGGCGAGCTCGCGCTCGGCGGCGCGGGCGGCGCGGACCTCGGGGGGGGTGCGGGAGCTGCGGTTTGTTTTTTTTTTTTTTTTTTTTTTGTGGTGGTCGAGGAAGGTCTTAGAAATGAACAAGGGGAAAACCGATGCTTCGGTTCTCTTTCTCTCTTCTTTCGTTTCTCTTTCTCTCTTCTTTCTCTTTTCCTGCGTTGTCCTCTCTACTCACCGGGCTCGTCTGTTGCGCCGAGAACGGTCTCCTCGAGGGGATCTGGACCTCGACCTTGAGCGGTGGGAGCGGCCCCCCTCGCGCTCCCTGGAGCGGGACCTCGAGCGAGAGGAGCGTCGATTCCGGTCGGCGTCGGGCGGCGGCGGCGGCGGCGGGAGATGGAGAGAGGAGGAGGAAGGGCCTGCTCCTTCCTCTGCCCCGTTGCTCGCGCCTGCTCTGCCTCCTGCCTGCCGTTCGAGCTCGGCGAATCTGTTTTTTGGAGGTTGATCATTGAGAGAGAGAGAGACGTGGTGAGAAAGAACCGTGGTAAAAGAGAAAGCATTGATTCCTCTCCTAGTAATTTATCTCTGTCGTCGATGGAAAAAAGCTCACTCGTCAAAGTCGGTCATTGCTTGCTTGCTGTCCAGAGAGAGAGAGGCTAGAGGGAGGGATCTCTCAAAGCGAGCGCAGCTCCAGAGAGTCCCAGCCCCGCAGGAGAGAGAGAGAGAGAGAGAGAAAGAGAGAAAGAGACAAAAGAAAGAAATAGTGGCCTTTTTTTTTTTCCTTTCTCTCGCCGACGATTTCTTTCGCCTCTCAAAACTGCTCGACGATCTCATCAGCAGACGCCTTTCCCCCTGCAGCCTTTCCCTTTTTCTCCGCGCACAAGGGCAAAATGGTGCGTCTGATCGCCTCCTCCTGCTCGGCGGACGCAGGATCATCCCTGCGGCATTCTGGACGCGAGATAGGAGAGCGCGACGAGGAAGCCAGAGGGCGGAGGGCGAGCGAGCTCTTGAGCCCTCTCTCTCTCTCTTTGCCTCTCTCTTGCTCTCGATGTGGAGGTTGGGAGCAAAAGAAAAGAGAGCCGCCGCCTCGGCTTTTGCGAGGCCCGTTAGAGCCCTCAGCGACCCTTCTTTCGGCTTCTCTTACAGGCCGATGGCATCAACCGCTGAGGCGCGGTTTGAGGGGCCGGTCGACGGCGAGCGAGAGGGAAAGAGGGACGATGCGAACGGATGAAGAAGAGCGATGGCGGACTGCCGGCGGCGGCAAGGGAGCGCCGCCGCCGCCGCCGCCTCTTCTCTCATCCGAAGCTGGCTTTCTCGCTGCGCTGCTGTCCGTGCGCCTCCGCGTGCTCGCCGATCTCGATCGGGTCTGCGCCCTCGTGCAGAGAGAGAGGCCATCAGTTGTCGCGCGGATCGCTGGGCACGCGCATCTCTCTTTCAATCTTCGCGCGCTGTTTTTTTCGCTCCGGGCCGCCGTCGATCGACTTTTTTCTCTTTCGCTCATCGTGCCATTTTTCTCTCCCTCGTCCGAAACAAAACGCAGGTCCTCTCCTACGACATCGACCTCCTCAACCCGCCGGCGGCCCTCGAGGCCCGCAAGCACAAGCTCAAGAGGCTCGTCCAGTCGCCCAACAGCTACTTCATGGATGTCAAGTGCCAGGGCTGCTTCCAGATCACCGTCGTGTTCAGCAACTCGCAGACGGTCGTCGTCTGCCCGGCGTGCTCGGCGGTGCTGTGCACGCCCACGGGCGGGAGGGCGAGGCTTACCGAGGGCTGCTCGTTCAGGAAGAAGGGAGATTAGAGAGAGAGTTGGAGTGCGTTGACGGTGGGGGACAGGGGGGGGAAGAGAGAGAGAGAGAGAGAAGAGGGGAACCGAGATGATCCGATCGAGAAACTTTCCGGCGGCTCCTTCGACCTCGCTCTCCCTCTCTCCCTCTCTCGACCTTCTGCTCCCCCCACTTGAACGCCTTTGACGCTCGTCTTCTTCTGCACTTCTGCCCCGCCCCGCCGCACCCCCACTGATAAAACCACTGTCTTTTTGTTCCTTTAAAAAACCACGCGAGCTTATTGATCACCTCTGTAAGCTTGTCTCAGCCCCCTTACACAAAATCGGAGAAGGAGAAGAGAGAGAGGAAGAAAGCTTCTCTTTGCGGGTCTCGAGGCCAGAGAAGGAGGAAGGAAAGAGAGGGGTTCCTTGGATCTCCTCGTAAGCGATCTCTCGATCGCTGTCTCTCGCGCGCTCTGTCTCTCTCTCAAAGCAGCTGCATGCGAAAGAAAGAGAGAGAGAGAGCGGGAGAGGATGCGCGGGCTTGGCGTTCTGCGTTTTTTTAGTCGAGGGTTGAGAAAAAGAGCGAGGGAGAGGGAGAATAGGGAAACAGTGTCGAGGTCCACAATCGCTTCTTTCGCTTTTTGCCTTGCTCCGTTCTCTCTCTTCGCTTTTTCTCAAGCAGCGTCGTTCCACCCGCGCAGAGACAGTCCACTAAAAGCTCTCTTCGCGCACACTCTCTCGCTCGTTCGCTATGTCGGTGCGTGAAGACGAGAAGAAAAGACGCTCTCGTCTTTTCGTTATGTCGTCGTCGTCTTCGCCATCGCTTGCCGACGGCTCCGGCTCTCTCGCCTTTCGTTCGCCCCTCTCTCCCTCTCTCTTCTTCTTTCTCTGCTAATGGATTGCATCTGTGGTATCTTCGCTGTCTCCATGACGCGCTCGCGTGCCGTTGGGAGACGCTCAAAGTGTCCAGAGAGGCAGAGAGCGGGCCGGGCGTATCCTTTTTGCTCCGGCCGCCAAACACCGATCGGAACGAAACATCGATTGAACTCTTTCTCTCTCCACTCTGACTCTCTCTCTCTCTCTCTCTCTCTCTCTCTCTCTCTCTCTCTCTCTCTCTCTCTATCTCTCTCTCTCTCTCTCAATCTCTCTCTCTCTCTCTCTATCTA
>Ga0315284_10013310_pt1 | contig 11712 bp, 22 predicted proteins | sample YL17G09_16_MG_FD_203696 | JGI IMG/M metagenome (GOLD analysis project Ga0315284, IMG submission 203696) | Sediment microbial communities from Yellowstone Lake, YNP, Wyoming, USA - YL17G09_16 | ecosystem: Environmental > Aquatic > Freshwater > Lake > Sediment | place: USA: Wyoming | collected... | reverse complement strand
TGGGGGCACGACAGCTGGCACTTCCTGGGCACCGTCCTGCTGGAGAACGACGCCTTGGTGTTTCACATCTTCGAAGCCAGGCAGCCGTGAAGAAGAAGAAGCCAAAGACCGTCAAGTGCGCCTATTGCGGGCGTGAACGTGTCCCCGTCACAGCCAAGGGGTACATGCGCCCGCACGTCAAAATGGACGGTCGACCGTGCATGCACGGCAACATCCCGTTTCCGGAGGCTATCAAGCCCTAGTTCGGCGTCTTCGTCGTCAGCGTGGTCTTGGCCGTCTGAATCTTGGCCTGGATGTTCGACCCGTAGAGTTCGTTGACCTTCCGGACCGCCTCGGTCAGCCCCGTCTTGAGCGCCTGGCTGAGCCCAAGGAGCCTCGTCTTGCTCACCTGCGTGACCTGCTGCTCCGGTAGCCCGGCGGCCACCAGTTCGTCCCTGAGACGGCTGATCTCGGTCGTGCAAGCCATCACGAGGTCACGAACCAGCGGCTCCACCACCTGGGCCACAACTTCCTCGGCAGCCTCATCGGGTTTCACGAGGTTCGAGGCCGTCTCGATGTTGGCCCGCAGTTCCTTGGCCAAGCTGGTGTAGATGAGCGCGATGTCCTTGTCGTCAGGGGCGCTCTGGTAGTTCCCACGCGCCAACGCGACGTCATCGGTCAGCTGGTCGATCAGATCGCCCAGGCGGTCGAACTTCGTCTTCGGCTTGACGTTGAGGCACGTCGCACAGTGGTCCAGCATGTCCTGGAGGGACTGGCGGAATTCCGCAGCTAGGGCCTCGACGCTGGTGCCGGCCCGGTAGGCCGTCGCGATGTGCTCCTTGTCGGAGTCATCGATGACGAGGCAAACGCGACAGGTCACTCAGTTACTCCTTGAACTCAGCTTCAGCACTTGCTAGCGTAGCGGCTATTGCCCCTTACGAGGGGACTTCCGCCTGGTCGCTCAGGCTGTCTCTTCCGCCAGGTCGCTCAGGTCGTCTGTCGCTTCCTCTGCGGGCTCTTCGGCCGCCGGGGCCTCTACGGGCGGTGCAAGCTCTTCGGTGGCGTCCAGGCCGCCCTCAGGGGCCGTGGGGGCCGGTGCCTGACCGCCGTTGCGGAGCGAGAGGTAGATGTCGTGAAGCTGACGCTCCAGTTCATCCTGGGAGGACATGACCTGCTTCATCTGTTCGATGACCGGGTTGTCCTGCCCGAGGGAGTCGACGAGGGTGAACAGTAGCCCCTGGCTACGGTTCTGATTCCACCAGGCGGCGAAGTCGTCCCAGCTTTCGAGCTTCACATCTGTGGCTTTTGCCCCGCGGACTTCACGGGTCAGCTGACTGACCCGTAGGCTCAGCTGGGGGTTCGTCTTTTCGAGACGCTGGGCGACACGCTTCAACTTGGCGATGGTGGGGTTCATCATTTTCAGACTAACTCAAGGAGCAACGGCGGCACTCTAGGGTCACGGGGTCGAGGAACTCGTAGATGTCGATGAGCCTGTTGGATAACGCGATCGTCACCCTTCAAACTAGCGAATCGCTAAGCAATCAGGTAGCTACCCGTGCCCTGACGGTGCACCGTCACCGACTCCAGGTAGGGCCGCCACACGTCCGGAATCACAGAAGTCACGAAGACCGCATGGAGGGGTAGCGAATGCGGCTTGGCTGGCTTCTTCAGAAGCTTCATGCCTGCTTGCTCCGGGGTACGTGGGCCCTTGCGCTCATTACAAAAATAGCAACTTGATACCACATTATCCCACGTTGTCTTACCTCCCTGACAGCGTGGCAACACGTGGTCGTAGTTAAGCTCCTTGGGGACGAACCTCTCCCCGCAGTATTGGCATTTGAACCCATCTCTCGTGAGCAAATTTATGCGACTAAATTTGACACCTTTCTTCGTACGACGCACATCCGTGCACAGCTGCATTACAGCTGGGATCTGGTAGGTCGTCGAGGGGCTGCTCACCGTGTCTTCGTACTCTTCCAGTACGATCACCTTGTCCTGGTAAACCAGGGTCACGGCGTCTTCCCAGCTGAGGATCGAGTGGGGCTGCCCGCTTTTGTTAAGGAGAAGAGTCCGGAAGTTCATGAGGTCACCTAAAGGGTGTTTGAAGGCAATCTAAGCTATTGGCTGCCTGGTGTCAATGTAGTAGTTTCATACAACATGGCAGATAACGAAGACCTCCTCGACAACCTCACTGACGCCATCCAAGCCCTCAACGTGGCCATCGGCGAAGTGAGCCTATGCAAGGCCAGCGAGATGGTCGCGGAACTCCAGGACATGCGGGACCACCTGGTCCGACGGCTAGAGGCCGCAGAACACGGTGCCTCGGTGAAGCACCGTCAAGCCAGGAAGTTGATCGCGCTGGCCAAGAAGTTGATGGCCGCCGGTCCTGGTGGTAAGGACCTCCTCCGAGAATTCACCCCGAAGGAAAAGAAGGACCGTCTCCTCGCCATGGCCCGCCAACTGCTGGCCGCCGAGGGCGAAGCCGACCCGGCCGGTGAGGCCCTCATGCTCAAGGTCGACACAGCCCTGGAGGCCCTGGCGGCTGCGCAGAAGGCCGTCAAGGAGGCCGACGGCGCTCTCGACGCCCTGTGTGGCCTCGTGGACGAGTCCGACATGGACAGCCAGTCGTCCAAAGAGTTCTACCGCCACGCGGGTAAGATAACCAAGGCCATCCAGGCACTGCCCGCGGTGGTCACCGACTTCCATGCCGGGCATGCTGGAATCTCGCGGTCGCTGGGCAAGGCCAAGCTGGTCAAGTAGAGCGACGGGATCGAACCCGTCAGACTCTCGTTGGAACGAGGGCACCCACCTTGAGAGCCGCAAACTGGATTCGAACCAGCTGTCTCATTCTTACCAAGAATGCGCCCCTCCTAAGGGACCTCTGCGGCAGTGGTGCCCCAGAATGGGCACCCGGGTGGAGATGACAGGAATCGAACCTGCATTAATTGCATTGCAAGTGCAACGCCTTACCGTTTGGCTACATCCCCGTTGGTACACACTAAGACGTCGTGACCTCAGGCGGTGAGCTTCTCCAGCAGCGCGAGGCGGCGGCCCGGAGGAGGTTCACGGTAGGGGTTCATGGCGTCTCCGATTTGGCGCACGTCGAATGCATTCCGACCCAGGACGTATCCGTTGTCCCGCGGATGCGTGTCTCGATGTCGCAACCTTCCTGGTGGCAGACTACACAGGTGATCCGTGGGTCATCCGTGGGCACCCAGCTGAGCGCGCGGGCCAGCTGGCGCACGGAGGCGCGGAGCTTGTCGACCTCGGTGGGTTCGGGCGGCGGAATGTAGAACGGGTCGTGGTTCACTTGGTCGGCTTCCAGTGATGATGCTTCATGCTACCGATGTCCAACGTACCCTCAGGGAACACATCACCGTTCGCGTTCGGGACCCCGCGGTCGGCCACCCAGACGTAGGGGTCATGGTCGTTGGCAGCACACTCCTGGCAGAGTGGATGTGGAACGCTGGCGCCCATCGAGGGCTCCACCTTGGCGGCGACGGTCTTGCGCTTCAGCGGTTCGTGCGCGAACAACGGCTTCACGTCAGCGGCAAGGCCGACTTCCTTGTACGACCATTCAGCTTGCGTGATTTCCTGCCAGTTCGAACCCGGCGCATCGAGCCGGTGGCCAGCCTGCGGAACGCAACCTTCGCAGAAGGCGTGGAAGGTCTGCTTGTCCTTACGCAAGCGCACGTAGAACTTGGCCATGGGCAACTTGTGCCCACATTCGTAGGGGTAGGTACGGGAACTCATCCTGTGACTCCAGGTCCCAACGTGCTGCGGTAGCGCACGAGTTCTTCCCGCTCAACCCACACGGACGCATGGCATCCCGTACAGTGTACGTACATGGAAGACCACTGGTGACCCAAGGTGGTCTGGCATGCGGGGCACCTGGGCTCCGACAGCCATGGGACGTGCGGCGGCCCCTGTACCTCCGAGGTCTTGCCGCTCATCTTGTCGTGAACCTTCTGGGGAATCTTGGCCACCGCGCTGGCGAACGCCTTGAGACTCACGTGCGGAGGTTCCTGACGTGCTTGATGGCCTGAGCCAGCTTTGCACCGCTGCACCCGCGCTCACGGCCCGCACGGCCAGCAGCGATGTCCAGGAGGTTCATCTCAAAGTCGTCGTTCGTGGGGCGCGCAGAGCGCTGCGTCGGGGGCCGACAGACAGCACGGCCGCCCTCGACGCGGTACTCGACCACGGGACGGGCCTCGTCCTCGCATACCTCGACGCGGTACTCGACCACGGGACGGGCCTCGTCCTCGCATACCTCGACGCGGTACTCGACCACGGGACGGGCCTCGTCCTCGCATACCTCGTGACTGTACAGCTGGCACCAGAGGTTCAGGAACGGGAACGTCTTGGCGATCAGGGCCCACTCCTCCAGGATCTGCGCGGCGCTGGGCCACTTGCCGATGTTGTAGTTGGAAGAGCCGATGCGGCCGTCCCAGTCACACCATCCGTGGGGGCCGCCGACGAAGGACGAAGAGACACGGGAGTTCGTGAGGTACTCCAGTTGCAGAACACCATTCTCGGTGCAGAAGCGGTCGACGTCATCGTAGTCGACGGAGAGGTAGTGGCCCTTGTCCTCGCGCTTGATACCCGTGAGTTCGAAGACCTGGCGGTCCCACTCATGGTCGTTGCAGGTGCTGCCCCAGTGGTTGGTGCGGACCAGAATCTCCATGGCTTGCTCGGGCGACACCGGGTCCCCGTGAACGACCATGGCGGGCCACTTGGGGAGACCGAACTGGTCAGCCGCCTTGATTTCCTCGTCCGTGACAACAATGCTCTCGTCCATGACTCATTCCTCGTTCTCGGCCCCGATGAAGAAGCCCACGACCAATATGATGCAGAAGACCACGACGTCTACGAAGTCGATCATCAGACCCCTGACGTCACGGGAGGAAAGCCACGCGGTCCACAGTCGGGATCGTTGCCCTTGTCGTCACACATGCAGTCGTGACAGTGACCGCTGGTTTGCGCAGTCAAGAGCTTGAGCGCCTCACGGCCCTCCTTGGTGATGTACCAGAGTTCGGACGAGCCGTAGTAGCGGGCCAGCCCGCGACTTTTCAAGGCACGCATCGTACGGTTCCGCGAGGCACCAAGGCTCACGCAGAGCCAGGCATCGTCACACGGGCCGTCGTTCAGGGTTTCCAGGGCTTCGCGCTGCGGAGCCGATAGTGAACGCACCATCGACCCCCACTGCGCCTCGGTCCGTAGCTTCACGGGCTTACCGTGGTGGTCGTGGGCTTCACTTCGAGGCTCTTCTTGAGCGCCGCGAAGAGGTCCATCAGGGGGTCAGAGGACACCACCTTGGCGACCGGGACGTCCTGGCCAGCGATCTTGGCGGCCACGGCGGCCTCGACGCGGCTGGTGTACTCGTCCTTGTACTGGGCGACGTTGAACGACGGGGCCTCGTAGCGGGCCACCAGCTGTTCGGCCATGGCGACCTCTTCGTCCGAGAACTGCGTCTCGACGGACCCGCTGGCGTCCTCGAAGCTGCGGACCTCGTTGGCGTAGTAGACGTAGCTCATCATGAGCCCACCGCGGTAGGGGCGGATGACCACCAGCTGTTCACGACCGCGCGTGGTGTAGCGGGCGACCGCCACCTTGCCCAGGCGCTTCATCGTTGCAGCCAGGAGCCCGTAGGCCTTGGTGCCGCCCTTGCCGGGGCCCATGTAGTAGTTCTTCTCGATGTTCACGACGTCCACCGAGTCGGCGGGGACGAACTCCAGGATTTCGGCCGTGTCCGTCTTCGGCGCTTCCATGGTCTTGAGTTCCTCGGCCGTGAAGGTGACCCACTGGCCCTTGGAGTACTCGTAGCCCTTGAGAAGGGCGGCGCGGTCGACGAACGAGCCCGTCACGGTGTCCGCCAGCAGCTGCTTGACGCGGTTCCCGGCCGGGGTGATCTGGTTGAAGGACACGCCCTCCGCCGTAGCCGCAGTATACAGCTTAAACGGGACGGTGACGAGGCCGAAGGAGATGGTACCGGAGGCAGTTGATCGAGTGCTCATGTCAGAGAGCTTAATCAGCCCAGGGGTGGTGTCAATACCCCAGAGCTAATACTCCATTTTCAGTCCGAGACGATGCAGGTTCTGATCCCCGAGGTCCTGAATGGCCGCCTTGCGGCTCGTGTAGAACGTACAGTCGCCGCCTTCCTGGCAGCCCCAGCCCGTGTAGTCACACCAGGCGGTGAGGAACATGTAGCGGCCATCACGGAGCTTGAACAGGCCGATCCACGCGCCCTCATCATTGGCCCTCGCGGGACGAAAGCGGCCATCTTCGGCACCAAGGACTTCGGCGACGTCTTCACGACGAACGAGGACCTCCACGAGGTGCTCACTCCGCACGTCCTGGACGTACCTGACTTCACGCCGCACGTCCCTGGCGTAATTGAACGCCTCTCCCCAGTTGTAGCCGTCGATGCGCGGTGGGATGCCCGGGGGCTTGAGCTTCTTGGGCATGGGCGGCGTCCGCTTGGAACGTGCCTGCAAGAGGTCGTTGAGATCCCGGATCTGTACGTCAGGTTTCTTCATAGTGTCCTCAGAGAGCCCGCCGAGAATCGAACTCGGCTCAACCCGGTTGCAAGGGGTCCCCGTCCCAGACGGTTCGGGCTCATGGTCTCCCAGGACGGAATCGAACCGCCACAACGCTGGTAGGAACAGCATGCCGGGAATCCACCCGGACCGGGAGAGGTTCCCGGGCGCCCCGTCCAAAGGGTTCCCGAGGAGTGCCTGCGTAGCCTGCCGCACGAAGTGGAACAGAACAGGGCGTTTTCAAGGCGCCTGACTCATCACACGGCCCACACGCTGTGACGTTGACGGGTAAGGAGGACCCAGGACCGAGAACCACCAAGACCGGGGCACCCGTCAACGTTTCGTCCTTCCGGACTCTTCAGACAGCGATCTTGAAGCGGGTCCAGTGCCCGCTAACGTAACCCCAGGAGAGACCACCAGCAAGCTCCGTGGTACCCGTAGTGACGCCACACAGGTTGCCGTGGTCGTCGACCTCGACGTAGTGGGCTTCGTGGGTAGCGGTCTTGGACACTAAGGAGCCATCTGTGTTGGTCTCCTGGAACGTAACTTCAAATGTACCCATGTGACTCCTTGCGCGGTGCTAGCTTTCTTTACTCTCTAAGGAGCAAGAGGACACGTTATTTGTGGAGCCTACGGGAATCGAACCCGTATCTTGAAGCTGCCAGCTTCACGTCTTCCCGTTTGACGAAGGCCCCGAATGGGTGCGGCCGTGAGGATTGAACTCACCATCTCTGGCTTATGAGGCCAGCGGGACGCCATTGCCCCCTTGCCGCGGAGCCCCCAACAAGATTCGAACTTGCGTTGTGCGGATTAGAACTCCGCCGCCTTTCCGGACTAGGCTATGGGGGCAATCAGGCGCGTTCCCTGGGAATCTCCAGGGAACGGCCGCATGTACATTGCGCGAGGTAGACCTCGCGACCATTGATGAAGCGGAACACTCGGGTACCGCAGAGGACCTCCCAGGTGTGGGGAGCGCAGTGGTGCCGCTTCTTACGCGGCTGCTTGGCGACGGCGGTCATCCGTGGTCCTCCCGGCGCCAGGAGCGACGGGCGTCCTTGGCCCGACGGGTGCGGCGGTCCTTGATGTGGATGGCCTTACGGCTCATCATCGGGACCACCAGGGGGTTGCGGGGGTTTTGGGGAGGAAGTTTCATGATCATAGCCTAACCAGGCGTTGGGCGGTGTCAACCGATGATCGTGCACCTCATGGTCGTAGATGTCGCAGACGGGACAGTACCAATCTCGGGTGGTATCCTCCCAGGTCATTTCGCGGGACCCAGGCACAGGCCCTCTACGGAGACCTGCACGCTTACCTTCGGGCTGAATCGCGCGGGTCGATCGTCGACCGGGACTTCCGGGACGCAGAGGAGAAAATCATCGCCGGTTCCCACGAATCGAAGGCCTCGCACCTCGCACGTGACCCGCGCTCCCGTCGGGCGGCTGGCCTGGAGAAGCCGATCATCATCGCCGGCCGCCGCCGCAACAGCGGCACGCGCCGCCCACTCGGTGTTGATGGTGCTCGTCATGTGCCTTCTCCCAGCATATCCGCAACGTTCTCGGGGCGTGACTCAAAGTATAACCACGTTCCGTCTTCTGTCGCCTCTCGCTCGCAGGGGTCGAATCCGCGGTCCACGTAGAATTTCTCAGCATCCGCTTTTGAGTGGAGGCCGACGCGCCCTTTGAGTCCCAGGTCCCGCGACATGTAAGCGAGATCATGGGGAGGAAGTTTCATGATCATAGCCTAACCAGGGCTTGTGGTCGTGTCAACCTCGGGTCACTGCACGGGGTCGGACATGCACGAGATTGCCGCACTTATGTTGTCCCCAAGAGCCCAGCAGGTCACATGACGCTTGTCGTCATGGTAGACGGCCATGTCGGGCCCCTCGTTATGGTTGTTCGTGTACTCCAGCTTGTGGAAGTTGGGCGCGTTGGGGTCGCTGTGTGCTTGCTTGGGGTGGTACGTGATGACCACCGCCGCCAGAACGACAAGGATCACACCAAAGCCAAGAATGTTGTATTTGTCTGTCATGTTTCCTCAGAGCCCTGTACGAGATTTGAACTCGTGGCCTACGGTTTACAAAACCGTTGCTCTACCGGGCTGAGCTACCAGGGCGAAGTAAGATAGCTTAGGGCCACGTGCCCGTGGTTGTCAACCCTTCATGACCCAAGAAGGGCGCACGATCCATTGAAGCTTGTGACTGGGCAACTCCACCTGCACCAGGTGTTCCCGGAATGTCGGAGCATGCTCGTCCAGCCAGGCCGTGACGTCCTCGTGGGTACGACCTTCGTCGTACAGGTGGTTCACGATGTCGCAGACCTCCGCGGGGCTGGCGTCGAAGAATAGCTTCACCCTGGGGTTTGTGTATTCGACGCGAATGGGATCCTCCGGCCTGTCCTCGATACTACGCCCCCAAGCCGCTTGAACGGCCTGCTCCAGCCGTTCCTGGGCGGACATCCGTGGGACGCCGATGTACCCTTGGAGACCCGTGCGCATCGACGTAGCGACGAACTCGCAGAGCGCCTTGGCTTCGGGGGAAGTGTCAATGACGTCGTTCATCGGAGCGCAGCCTCCACGGAGTCCAGGTAGGACTGGTGGAAGCGGTGGTCCCCGTAGGTCGCCGCCTTGGGCTTGCCCTCCCTGATGGTCTGGAGGGCCTGGAAGGGGCTGTAGCCGTAGACCCACCGAAGGATCGCGTAAGCGAACGCGGGGCTCCTGGAGCCGCCCTGCTGGCAGTGCACGTACACGGGACCGTGCCCGATGTAAAGCTTGGCAAAGCTCACGGCGTGCCGGACCAGACCCTTGGGGAACGGGGTGCCGTCGTCGGGCACCTGGCACTCCGACAGGAGGTTGATGCCCTTACCGTCGTCGCTATGCTCGGTCTCGACGTTCAGTACGCTACGGACACCCAGGGCGTCGTAGAGGTGCTGGTAGTCGGCCTGGTTGGCAATAGAGCCCCCGATGATGATGCTCGGATGGACGGACCACCGGTGGCATTCGTGACCGAGGTACAGGGAGTTCGCGTACGTTTCGAGGATCATCGAGGACCTTTCGGGTAAACTTTCAGGTAAAACAAGCGCAGCGCCCCTGGCCGGAATCGAACCGAGCCCACTCGTGATCGACAATCACGCGTCCCCGCCAGGGAACATCAAAGGCAGTAACTAAAGTGGTCAGTGTGAGACAATTTGAACGTCCAACCTTCCGATCCCAAACCGGAAGCTCTACCGTTGAGCTACACACTGCTGTATCCGTAACCTAACCCAGTGGGAGCTACAGGGATCGAACCTGCCTGATCCGGAGTGTAAAACCGGCGCCGTCACCAAGGCGACACAACTCCCAAACGAAACACACGATGGTAGTCCAGGTGGGAATTGAACCCACAAAGGTACCGCTTTTGACGCGGCAAGATTTGCCATTCTCTATTAACCCACTGGACCATGTTTCCGGTAACACGAAGCTTGTCGCGTTGATACCAACCAACAAGTTGTCCAGCTTGGTGTGTCGTCAACCGCTGTTAAAAAGCGGTGTACACGCTTAGGTATATCAACCCACCCCCGTGGTTATTGGGCGAAGCTGAAGACGTCCGCCGCTACTTCTTTCCCGTCTTCCCCGCTGCCTTGAGCGCCAACAGCTTCGCGCGCTGCTTCTTGGCGCCTGGCTCCGGGGGCAGCCGGGCCAGCTTCTCGTCCACGCTCAGCAGCTTGAAGCCGCTGGCCACATCCACCGCTTCTGCCTGTGCACGACGAAACTCTTTGACAGCCTTGGTCTTGGTATACATTCAGACTCCTTGGGTGGCACCTTAGCTACGTGGGGTATTCATGTCAAGTGGTCTTCTCGTCAGGAGTTGAACCTGAACAACCGGTGTCGGAAACCGATGCCCGAAGATCCGTCGGGACGAGAAGATGCATGAAAACGTAGGCTTTACCATAGTCTTATTACATGTATTATGCTGAAACGTGAAGCCCGAGTCATCCTCGGGTTTCCACCCGAGTCCAACCCGTCCACCAAAGACATCCGGAAAGCGTACCGGAAGCTAGCGCTGCTGAACCACCCGGACCGCGGCGGCGACCACCGCCGCATGGTCGAGATCAACACGGCGTTCGACATCTTGCTGGGCAAGCGCCAGGAGGACCGGCGCAGACCTCAGGAAGCCCCAAGGCGGCCTCAGGAAGCCACCCAGGAGCAGGAGGAGCAACGAGCCGCGGAGCGGAAGGTGGAGGCCCGACGGAAGGCAGCCGAAGCGCAGGAAGCCGCACGACCAAAACCCGACCAGCATCGCGAGGGCCGTATGTGTTCGTTCTGCCAACAGAAGCAATTCTGCGTGGACTGCGACCTGTGCTTTGGTTGCAGCAGGACGACCGGCTGGTCAAGGTGGTATCCTAGAACCTGAGGAGTGTGAGCAGGCAGAATCGAACTGCCGTCTGCTGAAAGTCAATCAGCCGCCCTACCGCTGGACGATGCTCACGACCACCATTGCCCCACCATGCCCGGCACCAGCGTGCCGACCCGCTACTTCTCCCACGGGAGGGACCGAAGTGCGTCCCGGGGCCGACAGCGAACATCCGCGTAGGAAGACTGGTAGATAGGCTCCCAGCAAGCTGGACTCCCAGACCGTCACCGTAGTGACAGCCCCAATGGTGGCGGAGAACGGAGGAATCGGACCTCTCACCCTTTCGAGTGCAGCGGTTAGCAACCGCTTGCCACACCATGCGGCAGTCATTCTCCAGTCAATTCGGATGCGAGCGACAAGAACACGGGTCTCTCCCCGTCGTCACGCTGACTTGCACGCCCGCGTTTGGCGTTCCAGCCGAAGGCCGGATCCCGTGCAGCCTTTCGGCTGGCCGGGGCGACGACACACCTACGACGTGGGAAGGGTTGCCGGTGTTCCCGGTCAGTTCCCACATCCGGGTCGGTACCTAGCGCCAGGTACCAGTAGGCCACCCTTCCCGTGCGTGCCCTCGTAAGGCGCACGGGACGTCGTGATGGGTGGTCAGCTGTCCTCCTCGGGTAGTCGTTTGACATCCCGGTGGGGCAGCCTTCGTTTCTTGCCACCTTGAAGGTGGTGGCACACGGCGCATCGGGTACCAGCGGGTACAAGCTGGCCGTCGCAATTGTCGCACCACGTGGGTGCGTGTGTCTGTGCCTTCGTGCGTTCGCGGTTCGTGCCCATGAGGGAAACTAGAGCGGCTGTGGTTCGTAC
>Ga0315284_10013309_pt1 | contig 11712 bp, 14 predicted proteins | sample YL17G09_16_MG_FD_203696 | JGI IMG/M metagenome (GOLD analysis project Ga0315284, IMG submission 203696) | Sediment microbial communities from Yellowstone Lake, YNP, Wyoming, USA - YL17G09_16 | ecosystem: Environmental > Aquatic > Freshwater > Lake > Sediment | place: USA: Wyoming | collected... | reverse complement strand
TTTGTGCTGCAACTGCGTCGTTCGTCTTTTACATACCACCAGTATGCTCAATCCTCTCTCCTTGTTTCGCTCCAAAATCATCTCAGCCAATGGTATCCATTATTAGTTAAAGGTCAATAAGCAGTGTACAATCTAATACAAATGCAATAAATCATTTGATTTTTTTAGTTATCTTTGCTTAAATCTATTATGTTGTTATTAGTAATCTTGTAATTGCGGGCCGGGAGTTAATATGAACTTTGAATTTCAGGCAAAACCTACCATACTAATTATAGATGACAGTGAACAAAGCAGGGAAATACTGCGGGCTTACCTTGAAAAGGAAAAATATAAAATAGCCTTCGCTACCAACGGGATTGATGGGCTTAATCAGGTACGAAAAAACCCGCCTGATTTGGTATTGCTTGATATCCTTATGCCGGGAATGGATGGATTCAAAGTGTGCTCCGCCATTAAGGAAGACCCCAAAACACGGCTTATCCCAATAATAATGGTAACTGCCCTTAACGAAAAAAAAGACCGTATACGCGGAATAGAAGTTGGCTCTGATGACTTTATAAGCGTACCTTTTGACAAAGAAGAACTGCTTGCAAGAGTCAAATCTCTGCTCAGGATGAAGCATTACAGCGACCAGTTAGACAATGCCGAGAAAGTCATTATCGCTCTCGCAAAAGCGGTTGAGGCAAAAGATGCTTACACTAAAGGGCATGTTGACAGGGTGGCAACGCTTGCTTCAAACCTTGCAAAAGAATCGGGGCTTTCAAATGATGAGCAACAAACGCTTTATATGGGGGGATTGCTGCACGACATAGGCAAAATAGGAATCTCAGATTCAATACTTAACAAGCCCGGAAAACTCACAGACGAAGAATTTATCAAGATAAAAGAACACCCCTCTACAGGAGAGGACATTTGCAAACCTCTGAACTCAATAAGGTCTCTTCTGCCTGTTATAAAACATCACCATGAAAAAATGGACGGGTCTGGCTACCCATCAGGGCTCAAGGGTGATGAAATTCCCATATCAGCAAGAATAATGGCGGTAGTTGACGTTTACGATGCGCTTACATCAGACAGGCCTTACCGCAAGGGAATGGATAAGGAAAAGGCTTTAAATATTCTTCAGGAAGAAGTTGATAAAGGCTGGTGGGACCCTGTTTTATTTAAGAAATTCAAGTCATTGCTGCTCCAATAATATCTTATAATCGTTCAATAAAATATTCCTTGCCTATCTTTTCAAAAAACATTTACCTTATATGATACAATAATCCTGATATATTTATTCTCGTTTGTCTTAGTATAATTTTTATAATGTATTCCTAATAAGTTTAATAACTACGCAACATCCCCTAAATTCCTCATTACCTAATTATGTAAATTTCACCACGAGTTTTCTTTTAAATACACCTGCTATTTTGTCAAGAGTGTTAATCGTGATATTATTATCCGGACTTTCAATTTTTGATATTGCCTGCTGAGTTGTATGTAACTGTTTTGCAAGTTCTTCTTGAGATAAATGATATTGTTCTCTAAGTTCTGCAATCTGTAATGCTACCATTGCACGAGCATGCTCCCTGTTATAGGCTGACTTAATTTTTGAATTTTTTAGTAATTCTTTCTTTACACCATTAAATGAAACAGTCCCTTTCATCTTTCTTTACCTCCATTACGTTTAATAAAATCGTTCATATAATTAATCGCTTTCTCAATTTCTGCTACAGGAATTACCGATGTCTTTTTCATAAAAGCATTTGTTAAAATCACATTCTTGCCCCAGAAAAAATATAATATACGAATCTCTAATCTGCCAAAAGATAACCGTAACTCATAAATCTTGTCTTCCAGTTTAGCTGCATGAGGGCGCCTCAATGCCGGGCCATGTTCCTGGAGCAATGAAATCCATTTTAATATTTTACCTTGAACAGCTTCTGGTAAACTGACAATAAAATCTCTTACAGGAACTTCCTTTTGTATAGTCTGATAAAAGTAGTATTTATACATTATCTACCTTATATTATACACCTTATAATGTGTATTGTCAAGATATTTATTTAAGAATTTCTTTAAACTTTTTGGTGAGCGCGGGGACTACCTGGAAAAGGTCGCCAACTATACCATAAGTTGCTATCTGGAATATAGGCGCATGAGAGTCTTTGTTTATAGCGATGACGACATCGGACGTCCTCATCCCGACCTGATGTTGTATTGCCCCTGAAATACCGCAGGCAAAATATATTTTCGGAGCTACCGTCTTGCCTGTCTGCCCCACCTGGTGGGAATACGGTATCCAGCCGGCGTCCACCGCTGCCCTGGAAGAGCCTACTGCTCCCCCGAGCACATCAGCGAGGTCCTGTATAAGCCTGAAATTCTCAGGGCCTTTGAGCCCTCTGCCACCGGAAACTATTATATCAGCATCATGCAAGTTGACATGTGTTGTCGTATCCTTGACGAATTCTATTACTTTTGTCATTATGTCCCTCTTTGTGAGAGGCACATCCACAACTATAATTTTGCCTTTCCTTGAGGTGTCTTCCGGCAATTTCTTCATTACTCTGGGACGGACAGTTGACATCTGGGGCCTGTAATCAGGACAGATAATCGTCGCCATTATGTTGCCGCCGAATGCCGGACGGGTCTGCATGAGTAATCGTTTTTCAATGTCTATATCCAGCCCCGTGCAGTCAGCAGTCAGGCCTGTAGGCAGCATGACCGCAAGTTTTGGAAGCAGAGACCGCCCTATTGTAGTTGCTCCACCGAGCAAAATGGATGGTTTATACAGTTGAACCATATTAAATATAACCTTGGCATATGCTGAATCCTGAAAATCGTTCAATAGCTCATTATCAGCCACATAAACCTTGTCAGCGCCATGAAAAATAAGCTGGTTTGCTTTTTCCTTAATGTTATAACCTATAAAGACTGCACATAGTTCTTCCTGCAACATTTCAGCAAGCTTCCTGCCCTCACCCAGCAGTTCATAAGAAACCGTATCTATTACTCCATGTTTCTGCTCTGCAAAAACCCATACTCCTTTATACTGTTCCTTGTTTGTAACCTTTCTTTCTTTCTGCTCAATTGCAATAGCATCAAACTTACATGCAGGCGGGCAAGCACCGCACAGGTTACATTTATCAAGGTCTATAACTGCAAACTTGCTTTCAACCTTTATTGCGCCAAACGGGCAATATAAAATACATATTTTACAGCCAGTACATTTATCTGCCAATACGCTTATGCTCATAATATCTTATTTTCCTTCAATTTATTTACTAGTTTTTCAACCACATCATTCGCATCACCTTCAAATATCTGCCCCGACTGCCTCTTTGGAGGCGTGAATATTTTTATCACCTGTGTCGGAGAACCATTCATGCCCAGCCACTGCGCATCAGTCTCCATGTCCGCAGCTTTCCATACGGGTATCTGGGCTGATTTTGCCTTTAATTTGCCTCTTAAAGACTCCAGCCTTGGTTCGTTGATTTCCTTGACAACAGTAATAAGCGCAGGTAATGACATTTCCCTTGTTTCATACCCTTCATCAAGCATTTTCTCAACTTTTATATATTTTTTTTCAACGGAAATTTCCTCAATCTTCTTTACAAAAGCTATAAATGGTATGTTCAGCTGCTGCGCAATGCCAGGCCCCACCTGCGCGGTATCGCCGTCTGATGCCTGCTTGCCGCATATTATAAGGTCAAAATCCTTTAACTTGTTTATTGCGCAGGATAGAGTATATGAAGTGGCAAGTGTATCGGAACCTGCAAATGCGCGGTCGGAAATCAGTATTGCTTCGTCAGCACCCATGGACAGCGCCTGCCTCAGTGCTGAATCCGCCTGCGGAGGGCCCATGGTTATCACGGTTACCTTCCCTCCGTGCTTTTCTTTAAGGCGTATTCCTTCTTCTATTGCATACATATCAAAAGGATTTATTATACTTGCTACACCCTCGCGGATAAGAGTATTTGTCTGCGGGTTTATTTTTACCTCCGTTGTTTCCGGCACCTGCTTTATACAAACAATTACATTCATCCCTTTTTCCTCTTGCTTTCTTTTATAAGTTCAAGGCCAATGATATTCCTCTGAACCTCATTTGTGCCTTCGTATATCTGTGTAATTTTTGCATCGCGCACATACTTTTCCATAGGATAGTCGCGCATATAGCCATAGCCGCCAAAAACCTGCAGTGCCTCTATCGTTACCCTCATTGCCACATCTGACGGAAATGCTTTAGCCATGGCGCTTTCCTTGGAAAAATTCTTTTGTTTCCCGCTGTCCAGCATCCTTGCTGTTGCATAAACCAGTGCCCTTGCAGCTTCCACCTGCATAGCCATATCCGCCAGTTTATGCTGTATTGCCTGCAGTGATATTATCGGCTGGCCAAACTGTTTCCTCTCGGCAGCATATTTAATGGCTTCGTTGAGGGCGCCTGCCGCTATACCAACTGCCTGGGCGCCTATTCCAGGCCTGGAATGAGCAAAGGTTGCCATAGCAATTACAAAACCCATGCCTTCCTTGCATATAATATTCTCTTTCGGAACCCTGCAATTATCAAATATCAGTTCTCTTGTTGCCGAGCAACGTATACCCATTTTATCTTCTTCCTTACCAAAAGAAAAACCTGGAGTCCCTTTTTCAACTATAAAAATACTGGCGCCACGCGCGCCTTTCTCTTTATTGGTCATTACCACCACCGTATAGATATCTGCTTCGCCGCCATTGGTAATGAACACTTTTGTGCCGTTTAAAATATACTCATTACCGTCAAGCCTTGCCGTAGTTTCAGTAGCGCTCGCATCACTGCCTGAATTTGGTTCCGTTATGGCAAATGCAGCAAGTTTTTCACCTGAGGCTATGGGTGGAAGATATTTTTTCTTCTGCTCTTCGCTGCCATATAGTATTATTGGAAATGACCCAAGAGAACTCGCTGCATAAGACACCGCTACTCCTGCGCAGCCCTTGCTCAGTTCCTCAACTACTATGCATAGGTCCAGGCATTTGCTGCTCATGCCGCCATACTCTTCCGGTATGAAAATCCTGAAAAGGTCTGCCGCTGCTATAGATTTCAGTATTTCTTTCGGGAATTCGCCTTTTCTATCAAGCTCTTCGCGGGCTGGAATTATCTTATCCTTAACTATTTTTGCAGCCAGTTCTTTTATCATCTCCTGCTCTTCAGTAAACAAATAATCCATTAATGCCTCCTGTTATCAAATAGTCGTTGGTCGTTGGTCGTCGGTTGAAAGCTTCTGCCTGCAGCCAAATGCAATGGAGCCTGTGGCCCCAACGGCCGGCTGCATTTTATACTGCTGTTTTCATTTTTATAAGGGCTTCCCGTGCAGCCTGCTGTTCTGCATCCTTTTTACTCTTTCCGATGCCCTTGCCGTACGTCTTGCTTTTTACCCTTGCTTCTATTTCAAATGACTTTTTATGGTCAGGGCCTGATTCCGCCTTAACTGAATATTCGGGCAGTATTTTATATTTTTTCTGTATTATTTCCTGGAACAAGCTTTTATAATCTACACTGTCAAGTTCTTCCTGCTGAGAAATTTGTCCCAATATAAATTTTTTTGCCGCTATAAGGCCCTGGTCATTATATATCGCAGCTATCAACGCCTCAAAAGCATTGGCTATAATTGAAGCTTTTTCCCTGCCACCTGCGGCGTCTTCTTCCCTGCTCAATAAAATGTGGTCCTGTATGCCTATTCTTTTGGCCCAGATATATAATGTATTCCGGTTTACAAGGCTTGATTTCATCTTTGACAGCCTGCCCTCATCCATGCCTGAATATTTATCAAACAAATAATCCGAAACCACCATATTCAGTATACTGTCCCCAAGAAACTCAAGCCTCTCGTTATCCATGCTCAGACAGTGGACATTGGCATAAGACTTGTGTGTCAGCGCCTGTTTCAACAGGTCTTTATTCTTAAAACTGATACCTATCGCCTCTTCAAATTTCTTCAACTCAAATGACATATTTTAACCACGCTTAATCAACCTCACATTATATATGCAAATTAACATCAACTGTAAAATAATATTGGGGGTATGCACTTGACTCAACCAGCCACAAGATGTAGTAAGGGGCGCCGTACTCAAAAACAACTAAAACACAATATATTGGGAGTGGTTGAGTCAAGTGCATACCCCCATAATAATATTTCATGTGGTAATGTAATGGTTTATATTTTATTCTATGTACTTCTTAACTGCCAGCGTAGCATTATGTCCGCCAAACCCCAGGGAGTTTGAAAGAGCAAAATTAACGTCCTGCTTCCGGGCAATATTAGGAACATAGTCAAGGTCGCATTCGGGGTCAGGAAATTCATAATTGGTTGTAGGAGGAATTATACCATTTATTATAGCCATAACCGTAGCTATCAATTCAATCGCTCCTGCCGCTCCAAGAAGATGGCCTGTCATGGATTTGGTGGATGATACGGGTATTTTGTAAGCCCTGTCTCCAAAAACTTTTTTAATAGCAAGCGTTTCACACTTATCATTTAATGAAGTTGAAGTGCCATGAGCATTGATATAATTCACATCATCAGTTGATGCTCCGGCATCTTTAATTGCATTGGCAATGGCTCTTGATGCAGATTCCCCATCGGGTGATGGAGCTGTAATGTGATAAGCATCGTCAGTTGCGCCATACCCGCACAGCTCCGCATAGATGTGCGCTCCCCTTGCCCTTGCGTGTTCCAGTTCCTCAAACATCAATATTCCCGAACCTTCTCCCATTACAAATCCGTCACGTTCCTTATCAAAGGGCCTGGAAGCATGAGAAGGGTCGTCATTACGCGTTGATAATGCCCTTGCCGCACAGAAACTTGCAACTCCCAGCGGAGTTATACAGGCTTCTGCCCCTCCGGCAAGGATAATATCAGAATCGCCGCAACGAATATTCCGTAAAGCTTCGCCTATTGCATTGTTGCTGGAAGCACAGGCGGTGCATGTTCCAAAGTTCGGGCCTTTAAAACCATATGCTATAGCTATTTCTCCTGCCGCCATGTTGATTATCATTTTGGGTATCAGAAAAGGGCTCACCCTGCCAGGCCCATCCTTAATGAGGACTTCGCACTCTTCCTGTATACTCTGAATCCCACCTATACCTGACCCTACAATAACACCTGCCCGGAGCCTGTTTGCTTTTTCTATATTTAATTTTGAATCCTCAATGCAAAGCTTTGCCGCGGCAAGCGCAAGCTGAACAAACCTGTCAGTCCTTTTTACTTTCTTTTTATCAATGTAGTCTAACGGGTTAAACTCATTTATCTGACCGGCTATTCTGGTGGTATATTCAGCAGGGTCAAAAAAAGTAATAGTGCCGATACCCGACCTGCCACTTGCAAGCCCATCCCAGAACTTATCCTTTCCAATCCCTATAGAACATAAAACACCCATGCCGGTTATTACAACCCTGCGGTGCACTATATGATTCCCCCTAAAACAAATTGCGGCATTAAATTGCCCGCATTTTAATGTTAAACATCCTGCTACTGCTTGGCATTGGTTTTTATATACTCAACCACCTTGCCAACCGTATCAAGTTTTTCCGCTGCTTCATCAGCAATTTCCAGATTAAACTCTTCTTCAAGCGCCATTACCAATTCAACGGTATCCAGCGAATCTGCACCAAGGTCATTGATAAATGAAGCTTCAAGTGTAACCTCTGACGGGTCAACTCCTAATTGTTCAACAATAATTTCTTTTACTTTGTCCTCTACAGCCATTGGTATTCCTCCTCCTTAGAGTATTTACATTGCCATTCCACCGTCTACTTTTATCACTTCTCCAGTTACATATCCTGCCAGCTCCGAAACCAGAAACAATACAGCGCTTGCAACATCCTCCGCCTGGCCTAATTTTGAAAGCGGAATTAATTTCATCAGGTTGTTTTTTATTTCTTCAGACAGGATATCAGTCATTTTAGTCTGAATAAAACCGGGTGCCACCGCGTTGACATTGATGTTTCTGCTTGCGAGTTCCTTGGCGCAGGTTTTTGTAAGCGCTATCACTCCACCCTTTGATGCCGAGTAATTTGCCTGTCCTGCGTTGCCCATGATTCCTACAACCGAAGCTATATTGACTATCCTTCCATACCTCTGCTTCATCATCACCCTGGATACCGCTCGGGTACAGTTAAATACCCCCTTAAGGTTTACACCTAAGACACTGTCCCATTCTTCGTCTTTCATCCTTATTATAAGATTATCCCGGGTAATACCCGCATTGTTGACCAATATATCAATTCTACTAAATTTGTCAAGAATTTTCTTTAATACTTCTTCCACGGATGTGATTTGTGATACATCCAGCCTGTATGCTTCTGCCTGAGAGCCGATTTTTTTTAGCTCTTCTGCTGTTTGGCCTGCAAGGTTTTCATCAATATCGCACACGGCAATATTTACACCGTTCTGGGCAAGCTTCATTGAAATTGCTTTCCCGATTCCCTGCGCTGCGCCTGTAATTAATGCAACCTTATCTTTCAAGCCTAAATCCATAATTCCTCCCATTAAAAGCCGTCGTACCGTCGTTCGGTATTTCCGTATATCCGTAACAGCAGTTGCTTTTGGACGGTAATACGTAACGACGATTAGGTAGTTCACATTGTACGGAACGACCGTTTTCATATTGAATTCAATGCTTCTGACAGGCTTTTTTCATCCTCAACATTCAGGGCAACAGCCCCATCAGTTATTCTCTTTATAAGGCCTGTGAGTACCCTGCCGGGGCCTGTTTCAATAAATACTTCAATCCCTTCCTTAACCATACGCAATATTGAGGCTTCCCATAAAACCGGGCTGTTTATCTGGTTAATCAGAGCTTCTTTTATATCATTGCCTGAAACTACAGGGCTTGCTGTATAATTGGCTACAAGAGGTATGCCGGCAGCTTCTATTCTATATTTTTCCAACTCCGTAATAAGTTTTTTTCGGGCAGGTTCCATGAACTGTTTATGATGAAACGGCCCTGAAACCTTTAACATCATTACCCTTTTTGCTCCGGCTGATTTTGCAGCATTCAACGCTTTTTCACAGCCTTTCTCCGTGCCTGAAATTACAACCTGAATGGGAGAATTAAAGTTCACGGGCTGAACTGCATAGTGCTCCTCTTCCGATTCTGCATTTATCTGGCCACATACTTTCTTTACCTGTTCCGGCGAAAGCCCTATAATTGCCGCCATCGTGCCATGGTTTTCTTCAGAAGCTTCCTTAATAAACTGGCCCCTTTTAATTACAAGCCTGAGACAATCACTAAAACTCATTGCCCCTGTTGCAGCAACCGCCGAATATTCTCCAAGGCTATGGCCTGCCACCATAACAGCGCTTATTCCTTTTTCTTTAATGACTTCAAGGCAGGCAATTGACGTGGTAAATACAGCCGGTTGGGTTATTTCAGTTTTTTGAAGTTCTTCTTCAGTCCCGTTAAATATTTTTTCCCGTAAATTAAAACCAAGCACTTCATCGGCCTTATTGAAAATATTCCTGGCCGATTCATAATTATTGAAAAATTCCCTGCCCATGCCTGCATACTGTGAACCCTGGCCGGGAAATATAAATGCGATTTTTTTCATGGTTTTACCACCGTATCACGCAAGAACCCCAGGTAAAACCAGCTCCAAACCCTATAAGTTCAATAATGCCGCCTGTCTTAAGCATACCCGCCTGATTCATTTCATCAAGCGCAATTGGTATGGTTGCAGCAGAAGTATTGCCATATTTTCCAATGTTTACGAACATCTTTTCCATGGGAACATGTAACTTTTTTGCAACCGCCTGAATTATCCTTATATTTGCCTGGTGCGGAACAAAATATGTTATGTCGTCCGATGTCAACCCGCAGCGCTTGAGCCCTTCAACGGCTGATTCATATAATTTAGGCACTGCCACTTTAAATGTTTCATTGCCACTCATCGTAAAATAATGAAGGTTCCGGTTTATGGTATCCATCGTTGCCGGATTCCTTGTCCCTCCACCGGGCATAAACAGGAGGTGGGAATAATTTCCATCCGCACTTAAAAAAGAGCCAAGAATACCGCTTTCACCTTTTTCTTTGCGCAGAACTACAGCGCCTGCCCCATCTCCAAGCAAAACACAGGTGGCCCTGTCTTTCCAGTTGATTATTTTTGATAATGCCTCCGTTCCTATAACCAGCGCTGTTTTAAATGCATCATTTTTTAAAAATTGCTCGGCAATCGTTAAAGCGTATATGAATCCGGAACAGGCGGCATTTATATCAAAAGCCGCAATGTTCTTCAGTCCCAGATTTTTTTGTATAAAACAGGCTGTCGCCGGAAATATCATGTCGGAGGTAATCGTAGCAGTTATTATCAAATCAATTTCTGAAGCAGCTATGCCTGCATTACTTATGGCTTTTAAAGCTGCTTTTGTGCCCAAATCAGAACTTGCTTCATCGTCGCTTGCTATATGTCTTTCCCGTATACCGCTTCTTGTGACTATCCATTCATCAGAAGTATCTACTATCTTTTCAATATCAGCATTTGTTAATATCTTCTCAGGAGCATAGGAACCGACACCTATGATTTTTACAAGCCCTTTGTTCATCTTATACTCCCGTTCATAATCATTTTCTCAATATGGCTGTTGGTGTCCTCTTCAACAAACCTTGCCGCAACCTTTATTGAATTCCTTATTGCCCTGGCATTGGAAATGCCATGACAGACAATACAGGCGCCATTAATTCCAAGCAGAGGCGCCCCGCCAATCTCATCGTAGTTGACCCTTTTTCTAATGTCCCCTAAAACGCTTTTCAGCAACATCCCTGCAAGCACTTTTATCAAAGGTCTTTTTACAATTTCCTCCTTAAACCATCCAAATATGACTGAAACCACGCCTTCTGACAGTTTAAGTATTACATTCCCCACAAAACCATCACAGACAACGACATCAGTTTTACCCTTCGGTATATCTCCGCCTTCTATATTGCCGATAAAATTCACTTTACTTTCTTTTAGCAGTTTGTAAGTGTTAAATGTCAATTCGTTTCCCTTATTCTCTTCTTTGCCAAGGTTCAAAAGCCCCACTGTAGGATTTTTCTTTCCAAACATGTGTTTCATATATACTTCACCCATTATTGCGAACTGCACAAGGTTCTGAGGCTTGCAGTCAACATTTGCGCCAACATCCAGAATCACGCACATCCCGTTAAGCGTGGGCATGACTATCGCTATCGCAGGCCTGATAATACCGTTCAGCCTGCCTAAAGTGGCAAGAGCAGAGGTCATAGTTGCGCCTGAATTGCCGGCTGAGACAAGTGCGTCAGCCCTGTTTTCTTTTATCAGGCGGGCGCATACCATTATTGATGAGTCCTTTTTCTGCCGGAAAGCTATTGTAGGCGAATCATTCTCGCTTATAGTTTCAGTTGCATTCTGTATTGTGATAGGCAGGGAAGCTATGGAATACTTTGACAGTTCCTTTTTTATTACCTGCTCATCCCCGACTAAAATAATATCATAATTATAATCAATCGCAGCCTGAACGGCTCCCTGCACAATACTTTCAGGAGCATGGTCACCCCCCATGGCATCAACAGCTATACGCATCTCTTAACTCCCGTTTGAAACAGATTACAGAGTACAGATAACAGATTACAGAGTACAGATAACAGAGTACAGAGTACAGATAACAGAGTACAGAGTACAGATAACAGAGTACAGAGTACAGATAACAGAGTACAGAGTACAGATAACAG
>Ga0315284_10013308_pt1 | contig 11712 bp, 11 predicted proteins | sample YL17G09_16_MG_FD_203696 | JGI IMG/M metagenome (GOLD analysis project Ga0315284, IMG submission 203696) | Sediment microbial communities from Yellowstone Lake, YNP, Wyoming, USA - YL17G09_16 | ecosystem: Environmental > Aquatic > Freshwater > Lake > Sediment | place: USA: Wyoming | collected... | reverse complement strand
CTCCTTTGATATTCGGTGCTCGGAACAGGTATGAGTCGTCACGGGCGAAGACCATTGGAAAGGTACTCTTGTCAGAGTCACTCAATACGAACTCCGCCAGACTGTCCTTCAGAGGCTCAAAGTCGGTTGCAAGAACCTCGATGTTTCCCGACTCAAGATTCTTCATCACGATTCCCTGGAGCCTGACATCTGCAGCTGTGGGTGGCTTCTTGCCCAGAAGATGGACAGTGAACCGTATCTTGTTGCCAGCCTGAAGACCTTCGACCCTGAGCACTGTGTGGTCGCCCTCTTCGGTACGGCACCGAACGCCATTGTGATGGCAGTCTGAATCGGGAAGCTGTTCGGCCATTATCCGTTTGAGGCTCTCGCCAACGACCACATGCTCGAAGATAGTGTAGTCCTCAACGGCATTCACCTCCACTGAGTCCCCACAATCCGTGCATGTGGCGTAGATGTGAAGCGGTGCCATCATTCGCTCTGACCGTCCGATAATCCGACACTCGAAGACAACTCGTCTGCCTCTGTTCTCAGCCCAGAGAAGCTCATCGGGAAGCCCAGACAGCTCGACATCATCCACGGCCTCATCGGACTCCATACATTCAGTGTGCTTCACGGCTCTGAACTTCTCGTATAGCCCGTCGCCTAGCCATTCTTGAACAGCAACTTCCGAGTCAGGCTTAGCGTAGGTCGCTTCGACTGCTGAGAGCCTCTGTTCCAGCTCTTCGTCATGAGTCACCAGACAGATCAGCTCGACTGTTCTCTTCGTGCGTTCGATTGGGAATCCAAGCCGCTTTCGAGCGAACCCTGAGTATCCGACGATCAAGTTCTGACGGCGACCTCTTTCGTATTCCTGCAGCAGCAATCGAACGAACTGCCACTCTTGGAGTCTGTCGTTGAGCTGCTGCCTCCATTCCGTCCACCACGCATCACTCACTTCGAGGATGGAACTAGAGCTACCTAGAAACTCATACCGAGTTCCAGATTGATGTGTGCTAGGAGGAGCGCAGGCATAATGGCCCGAGCTTCGAATCTCGAACTCAGCCATCGGTCTGAAGTCCTTATGTTCCTCAACCTTCTCGGTACGCAAGTAGACATGGACGCCACGAGCTGTGGTGACTACCACCGTTGCTTGGCTGATGTCCTCAATACTCCTTCCCAAGAAGTACTCGGCTTCTTCAACGCCGTTCGGCTCGTCATCCGAATCGAGGACAACCAGGTTGCCTGACACCTCGCCAGCTATCACTCCGATGTTGCGAGGTTCTCCTCCACCAAACCACTCTACGATCTGCTCCTGGGACGGCACCTTCAGGGTGAGAGGTTTCCAAGTTGCCTCGCCGTCTTCATCCTTCGGCAGCAAGCTGGCCTCGGGTTTCTTGTCGGCGAACCTCAGAGGGAGGACGCCAATGCCCATCTCCACAAACTTCAATGCCTGGGTGAGAACTGCACTGCAGTAGGCTTTCTTCTCTGGTTCACTCTGTGCTGCGTTCGACTCCTTCATCTCGGTCACTTCCTTTCTTCTCGAATCGCCGAGCCAGCGCTGCAGCTCTCTCCTCAAGAGCTATACTTGCCTGTCGACAGAGGTCGCCGTGGAACTTCCCACCAGTGTCAATGATTGCGTGTCGTAACAGGCTCAGAGAGTTGGCTCGAACACGAACATGAGTTGTGTTTTCGCTCATGCATCCCGTTAGTGCTCAGACTTAGGAGGATGTGTCGACGCAAACCACCATCACTTTTCGTAATCGGGAGATGGCTGAAGGATTACTGTGAGTTTCTCGTAAGTTGACAGCCAGCGCAACGCTTCCTTATCACTGTCACCATAGAGCCTATCCAACAAATCTGGAGGCATAGCAGTCACATCGTGCACCACCATCATTACAAGAACCCTCTTGAATGACTCGCCCAACTCTCTTGCAGCTCTGCGTGAGATCATGGAAGGCGTCATCTCCTGTTCCACACAGTCGTCAACGAATCGCTTCAAATCCATGGTGAACGAAGGCACAACCTCATTTCCAGGGTCTTGTCGCAGTATGAAGTCCATGAGAGACGGAGAGAAACGAGCAAGTGTCGCAAGTGTTTTGAAATCCTTATCTGACTCCATCACTGCTACTGACGGTATCTGCAGAGTCTTTCTGCGGAAATATCCTGACCTCTTCATGCTAGATAGACCCATCAATGAGCGTACTAGAGTTCGTTGCTTATGCCCGTAGGTCTCCCACGCAGAATCAAAATCAGAATGTGATTGTCCAGAGAATAGATCACGACTGTACTGGCGTGATAACAACTCCAACCATCTCAGGAGTACCCGTGACACTAGATCGCTGAAGTTCTGGTCAATCGCATTTCGTGCGTACTGTGATGCCAATAACTCCAGTTTCCGCTGCCGTCTGAACTGCCCTGAGGCAATGCTGCTTGAGGAAGACTTCTCCCATTCCCTCCAATCGTCTTCAGCATAGCATTCACCATCCGAGAAGAACAAACGAAAGACTTCAAGCCATTTATCAGGTTCCAGATTATACACAATCACCGTCCGCTCGCAAGCACGCCCAGGTTTGGATCCAATGGTCATAGTCTCTTTGTGGGACGCAACCAGACGCTCTCTGGCGAGAGCCACAATCTGACGCTGCAGTGAGCTTATGCCTTTCGTTCTCCCTGCAATCCTGTCCGTCATCGCTCGCAGAGTTCGCTCACCTGGTTCGTTGTTGCAGGCAAGATGATGGATAATCTGAAGCTTGTACTTCGGTGGACGACCTGTCTTCGTCATGTTAGCGTGGTATCATGTTACCGCATATTTCAATATTCCTTCAATCTGGCATCTTACCGAAAAGTCAAACAACTTTGCGTTGTTGGGTAGATTAACAAAGCCCTCCTTTCTTACCCTTGATGTTAGAGGAAGCAGGAGTCGTTGGTTGGTTCTCACTTCCTTCAATCGGCGATTCTTCGCAGACTGCGAACATCACTTGGGCGAAGGCGATGGAACATTCCCAGCATGGGATGGCTAGGAAACGGGTTCTCCCATCGCCGTCGCCCTCACAAGAGGGATGATCTAATGGCGAGAAGAGGATGGCCGCAAGAGCCAGGCCGACATAGCATGGCAGCGAGGGGATTGAAGACGAAGACACGAACGCCGAAACACAAGCCTGCAGTGGCTGTGGAGCAGATGACGACGCTGAAAGATAAGCCGAGTGCTGAGGAAGCCACGGAGACCATCTGCAGCGAACTTGAAACTGCTGCTGCGAAAGAGAGCAATGGCAGCGAGGAGAAGGCTGTCGCACTTCTGGTAGACGACGATTGGGTTGGGGCACACATCGACGAGCTGATTCAGAGCTTCGAGCTCGACAACGGCATCAAGACGAAGTTGGTAGCCAGGATTCGGAAGAAGTACACAGCTGATGGCGAGTGAGATGGCGAATGAGCGGCTAGAAGCTCTCCTAGCTCAGCATATCAGATCACTTCTCGCTCATGAGCTGTGCAGCACGCTACCTGGGTACCTACATGAAGCCGTGTATGAGGAAGTCATGCGTGGAGGAGTTAGAGATGGGCACTGAACGAACCGACCTGGCGAAATCGATACGAGATGATTTCAACAAGTCTCTTCAGAGTCTTGCAACCGCAGGGACGAACTATGACGAGTACCGAAGCTTCATCATTCGATTTTGGCCTGATGAGGAGGACAGAGAGTTCGGGCTCGATGCCGTTACCCTGGCTGAAATGGCTGGCGAGAACCTGGGCGACTGGCATCCATTCCAGGTCTTCTTCAAATGGAAGTCGTGCCGAGAGTTCTCGAAGTACATCACGCAGTTTCGAGACGAAGACATCAAGTTGGGATTCATGAGCCGATGAGACACTGATATGACAGAGAAGTCTAGTCAGAGCGACATGAGCCAGGTCAAGCTGCTTGAAAGCGGCAAAGCCGCAAGACGACTGCTCAATCGTCTCAACTCACATCGCCTCACCGCTCGTGACATGAGCGACTTGATGGCGCTTATTGCCAAAGAGACTTCCACTTTGAAGAGCTGGACGCATGGCTTGTCTATGATCTCGTTCCACGGTGCAAGAGCTTTCGCAAAAGCTAGTCCAACTGCGGCAGCTGATTGTGGCCTTGACTCCTACGCATTGGCACAGATAACCGAAGAAAACGATCACCTGCCCTGGATGATAGAAAGGGTGCGGGAGAAATTCTCTGGAGACCTGAAGATACAATTCAATTTGCGGATGAACTCCATGGATGCCTTGAGCCAGCTAGGCTCGCTGGCCTTTGCCGATGAGCGAGAGAGCGAAGAGTGGCGTGCTGTCTCAAGCGAGGTGTGGACGAGCTGGGCAGAGCACAGAGGTTCAATCGCTTGTGTTGAGGGTTCAATCAAAAGCGGAAAGACCGCCCTGGCCCTATTGCTGAGCGAGCACTTCATGGCGAAGGGACGCATCGTAGCGAGCAACATAATGGTCAACTCACCTCCACCAGAGTACCACTACTGTGCCCAATTGTCAGATATGTTGCTCACAGTCTGTGAGGCTCGATTGCAGAATCGAGAGATTGTCATCCTCATGGACGAAGCTGGCCTTTTCTGGGCTCGGGTCGAAACCGTCAGGCCACGCAACATCGACATGAGCAAGCTGCTGCTTTGCTATGGCAAAATGCACGCTTGTCTCATCTTCATTTCGCACTTCGAAGAGCAGCTTCCTGGCATCATCGCCCGAAACAGCGTTGCGACATTTCAGAAGCGTGGTATCAAAGAGGCCTACGTGGAGATCGACCAGGGCATACGAATCAAGCCACGGCTTCTAACTAAAGTTCCTATGACAACCCTCCAATACGACGCAGACCAGCTACAATATTATTCATTAGATATGAATATTAATGAGTTGTTCGATTTCATGTCAAGTCTGCCTCAGGGCAAGAATCAATGGGAACTAATTCGCAATTATGTTCTGAAACACAAAGGTGAAGTCTCCGAAGAAGGCCTAGATCCAAAATCCATCGCCAAATGGTTGCGAACGAAGGGCAAGTCGGAGCGAGAGATTGCTGTGCTCGTTGGCAAATCAAATTCAACGATACACGAGTGGCTTGTTTCCGAGCAGAAAGCATAGAGTTGCAGTCCCGTGCCAGGGCGAGAAAGTGTTATTGCTCTGCTCGGTCGCTTGTTCCACGGCATTCGACAACCCCGTGCGTGCGTAATGCGTGCGGAAGGCCGAGCAGGAGAGGGGCCGAAGGGAGGCGAGTAGGCTCCAGCCGTCCTCCCCGAGCCTCCCCACCGTTTTAGGCCCTCTTCGTCGTGGTCTTCCTCTCCCTCGTCCCTAACCCTGTGAAGGTCGTCGCCTTGAGCCTCTCCATCGTCCTCTAGGCCTTCTCTGTGGTCTTGAACTCTCTTAGCCTTATCTTGTTTGAGTCTCTTGTCCAACCCGTCCACTGATCGTTGTCCCTCCCAGGCGTCTTCTCAAAGGTTGCGTGAGAACAGTCCTCCACCTCTGTAGCTGAGGCCGCTGTGAGGCGTTCTCTTTGACTGCTTCGAGAAGTATCTCCTGTAATCTAGGTTCTTGTATTGCTAGGCCCCATGAGGCGCCGTAACGCAAAGGAAGGCCGAATGACCGTGAGTTCGAAAGGGTGATGGGAAGCGTGCAGACTCATTCATATAGCTAGAGTACGCTCGAAATGGCGAGGTGGGTAATGGAACGGGGATTCAACTCACTCATATGCCTGGTCATGAAGTTGCTTCATTTGGCTCAAAGACTTATTCAGACTAATCAGGCATGAATACAGCTGAAGAAGCTCATCAGTCACAAATCCCTCCAGTTTGGATGGATGTGGCAACCTTCTTCTCTTTTTGAATTTCAGCAACTGTCTTTCGAAGCCAAGAATACTTCTCGCCATGACATATGAATCTCGGTACTTGCCACAGAACCATTCGATGTTCCTCACAACCATTCGTTCTCTAGTCTTTTGACTATCCACTGCATGGATGGTGCTGTCAACAAACAGCTTCTTCTTGATTGCCAAAGGTGTCATGATATACTCGACCAAAGCCAGCAATTCATCCGTGGTTTCACACATAGATTTGAAAGAGTCTTTTAGTCTCTTGCGTTGAGAATCTCCAAAATAGCCAGAACAGAAGACGGATATGGACTTCAGAATGACTTCATTCTCTTGGGATACCTGCTTCCAGGCTTTCTTCAGTCTTTCAGGAGATGTTGTGTCAATATCTGGCTCAGGAATATCAATGTTGTCAAGAAGGACGATCTTCTCGTCAAGCCTCTGCATTCGTTCCACAGTATTGACCCAGTTGCCATAGGTCTTGACATAAACAAAAGGATCAATCTTGCCGAAGATGTTGACCGACAGAATAGTGGGCGTTCTTCTAATCCTTCCCCAAACATCGAAGAAATCTGAAACAAGTTCGGAATCCAAGCTAATCTTCGTTGTTCTGGAATACATCATAGCGGCTACTTCAGATGAAAACTCGACCACTATTCCACAATCGTAGTAGAGGATTGGCTTGTCTAGATTCTCTGAAAACTCCTGGTGCATGAAGTAAGCACCCTTTATGTAATCGGGAATTCTCTCAGCACCAATGAAGTCTCCAATGAAATCCAATGCAAGCACATTCGTCTTTCCTGGGCACACTCGAAGCCCTCGCCCAAGTTGTTGAGTTAGTATGATTCTTGATTCTGTAGGTCTCATGAAGAGAAGAAGGTCAACCTCTGGATAATCCACACCCTCGTTGAATATATCTACAACAAAAGCCAAACGATATAGTCCATTCTTGAAATCCTCTATTCTTCTATCTCTCACATCTTTGTCTAGACCAGAATGAATAGCAACACTCAGAATGCCACTCTTGGCAAAATGCTCGGCTGACCTCTCAGCATGCTCAATTGTTATGCAGTATGCTAGCCCCCTTCTGTTACCTGCCCTAGCCAAAACTTCCCTGATAATTGCTTCATCCCTTCTTTCGATGATCAGGTGTTGATTCAAGTCCTTCACAACATATCTGTAGCCATTGTGTCTTATGTCGGAATAGTCAATGTTGTCCTGCAGTCCAATATAGTGAAAGGGAACTAGATATCCCTGGGATATGGCATCTTCAGTATCCATAAGAAAGACCAGATTGTTATCAACAAGCCTGAGTATGGATTTCTGGTCAGTTCTCTCTGGAGTTGCAGTCAGCCCAAGCAGGTACTCTGGTTCGAAGTACTCGATCACTTCGAGGTATGATTTTGCAGCCGAATGGTGAAACTCGTCAATTATGATGTACCTGAAGTGGCTTCTTGTGAACTGTTTGTAGTTCTTCGGATCAGATATAGAGCTTATGTTGGCAAATAGAACATCGACTTCTGCATGCTTCCTCTCATATGTGTTGAGAAACCCCATTGTGCAGCCTGAGAATACCCTTTCAAATGATTCCCTCACTTGCCTAAGAATCTCGTTGTTGTGAACCACATACAGAATTGGTGTTCCAACTGATTTCGAATCCCATATTGACAACAGGGTTTTCCCTAGACCAGTAGGCAATACAACAAGCCCTTTCTTTTCTCCAGCTTTTCTCTCCAAAGAGAGCCTTCTAAGGCATTCCAGTTGCACATCATTTGGCTGAAGTACTTTACTGTTGAATTGGACGAACAGCTCATTATCATCTCTAATCGTCTTTCGGATCATCGCCCTGCAGGACGATGGGTCTCGAACAATCTGTCCGTATGCTAGTCGCACTACCTTCCATCCCACCGATTGAAGATAGTTTTGGCGTTCTGTCTGCCTTATGAATTCCTTCTCTGAAACCTTACCTTCACCGTGATAAGAATAGCCCTCAACTTCTAATGCAATTCTATTCTTTGCCGATACCAGGGCGAAGTCAATTTTGTATTTCCTCTGATCCTCTGAAATCACTTCATATTGGGGAATGCAGTGATCAAGCCCTTCGTCCCCGATCACTGGAAATATGATATCCTGTAAGCACTTGGCTTCAGCCTCACTTCCGAAGGACTTGCGATGTACTCCGATGAATTCCTCTAGCCTCAACCAACTTCCCCAGGTTAGCCCAACGAATGGCTAGGGCTGGTAAATAGGTTGCTGGGCAGTTCGAGCATTTCAAGCGATTCTCTGCAATGCAGAGGATTGAAGGTCACTGGTGATACGGTACGCTCCAGTCTTTTCTCCGCTTCGCCCTATCGAGCTCTTGCAGGATGCTGCGAACCACCAACTCCTGTATCGGCTTGCCCTGGCTGTCGACTGGTTCCCAGACCTTTGGTTGTATTAACGAATGTGCGACTATCTCTCGTTCGGCCATGTGCAGCAGCGTGCCGCAATCTCCAAAAGGAATCCCACCCAGGTACCTCCTGAGTCTGATTCATCACCAGCCTAGAAAGGTTCTATAGGGAAGAGACCGATATGCAGCCGCTTAAAGACTGCTGCGAGATGCCCTGAAGCAATCGAGTTGCGTCCTTATGAGAATTGTCGAACGAGACTTCACGAAGGATGAATTCATAGCCCATCTTAGTGATAACTTCGACGAAGTCTTCAAGGAAGATGTACGAAAGAAATGGTTGAAGATGTACTGCGTTTTGGTCTCGGACGACGATTGGCAATCCCGACTATTCGCCGACGATGAACTGCAGCGACATGGTGAAGTGCTTCGATTCTCTCCGAAGATCAGAACTGAACCCACAGCAGATGAGGAGGACAGAGGTGCATTGGGTCAGGGAGACACAGAAGAGTTGGCCCAGTCTGAGGAACCTGAGTCAAAGGAACCCGAGACCTATTGGGTAGTACCACACTGCAAGGGGCTTGTCATTCTCTATACGACAGCGAGCAATGAGAAGTATCAATCTGACCTGGGAAAGAGAATCGACAAGACCTGTGGCGCTACCAGGATGTGGATGAGGCAAGACTTGTACAACATATTCTGGCGGGGTATGATGGAGGACACAGAGGGGTTCGTATACTACTTCAAGAGCACAAGAAGAGCGTATGAGGAGACACTTTGCAGACTAAGGCCTGAATACAAAAGGAGACTGAACTACAGCGGCTTGGATGCCACGCAGACTCTTGAAGAATTCAGAGAGTCGTACGGTGTGACACCTGATGTCGTGTATCTTGAAACTCAAAAAGGCGTTAAGCTTCACATCCGAAACGACGGCCTGTTTGCCGTTCAGGAACCTTCAAAGGAGGCGATGAACCTCTTCTACAAGTACCTGGACGAAATCAAGCCTAGGATTCTGGCAATGAGCGATGTGTCTAAAGCGCTTGGGTACGACATAATGCGTGACTCCTCAGATCGGAGCGTCGTTTCCATAGACGCTGGTGTGATATCTCTGAAGGATAGGAAGTTGGATACGACCGTTTTGACCAGCCTGAAGGACAACATCTCCAATTTCTCGATGATCGATGAACACTTGGAGACGGGGAGCCTCAGTTACACCGCAACTGTTGTGGATGCGAAGAAGGGTTCTGTGTTCAACATTACTGCTTCGGAGTCAAGAATTGTCATTGTCCCGAAGTTCAACTTCACCTTCGAATCGTTTTTCTCCTTCTACAGAGAAATCGCCGAGTCTGTCGACGAACATGCAGAATTCAGTCTTCTATCCAACAGCTGAGTTGGTGATACGACGAGTCCTAGCAAGAGTCCGCTTGCTGATGACGAGTTCGTTGCCCTTCTGGAGAGGAAAAATCTACAGGACGAGTACTTGCGCCAGAAACCACGAACCATGAGAGTTGCTAAGAGTGATTTTCAGGCTCGCTCCGACAGCGTTGAGCAGTCAATAGTTGCAGGGATTGAGGATGCAAGGAGGCACAGGGAGATTGTCAACGCATGTGTCTTCCCGTTCACGAGGAGTAAGGGCGAGCTGCGAACAGAAACGGGTTATGAATTCATATGTGGCTCTCCGTTGCACGAACTAGGCGTTGAGAATGCAGATTTCCTTCTCTTCAAGAACGAGGAGCGACACAAAATTGCAGTAATCGGTGAAGCAAAAGGCACGGTCTCGAACCCAGACAGCATTGTGAACGAAGCGAAGTCGAAGGTCGAAACAGCTCTCCAAAATCTGGACTATATCAAAACCAACTACCTAAGACTACCAAAGGACGAAAATGTGCATATCGAATATGTTCTCGCTGTTCCAGTGAACTGGGCAAATGATGTGCTGAACTGTATCATTGAAAGAGGTGGTGGTTTTGTCACATGGGCCGTTCCGCTCACAGGAGACGCAGAGCTACGAATGGCTTTCCCTCCCAAGCGACTAGCCAAAGGCATACGACGAATAAGCATGATGCATCGTGACCACAAACTGAATGAGATGCTTGACGGAGGAACTCCCAGCGAAAGGAACGAGTTTAGCATGTTCCCTCAGATGCACGGCTATCTTGAACTCACAACACTGCTGCGGATCACCACGATAGAAGGCTCCAAGGTCATGGTAACTCGGGACAGGCTGGCTGGTCTGCTCTCAAAAGAACTGTTCTACATGGACGATAGCTATCGGAACAGAAAGGTCGATTCGATAATCGCAGATGGATTGAGTGTCGGCTTTCTTGACACGATTGCGGGTAGCGGTGCATTCAAGGTCGTGGCGCTCGGCAAAAACCTTAGGATTCTTGAGGACACGCTGAAGAAGAAGTGGATGGCCAGGCAGCTCAAAATCAAGGAAGAACAGGCAGTTCAGTCCAGAGTGTCCAAGCTGCAGGAGGAACTCAGGATCAAAAAGGAGAAGGAGAAGGTGTGGTTCTGAGCGAATCCGTTGGCGTCAACTAATGCTCTCCAGGAGCTATTCCCTGCGTTTCAGCTGGGCCTTCTGACGGCCTGAGAGGAGGGTGTTGTTCACACGATTATTCAGCGCAACTTCCAAGTGGAAGGAAACTCATCCGATTCTTGGGTGAATGGTGGTGAAGTTCGAATACACTCTCAGGGGAGACCCTGCTCAGAAGCTGGCGACAATCAAGCAGAGGGCTGCTCAGAAGTTCGTGACTTTCGTGGGAGACCTAGAGAAGGGCACTTTCTCTGGAGGCCTTTCGTTGCCGCTTCTGGGAGACATGAGAGTTAGGGGAAGCTACAAGATTGTGGAAGACAAGATCACCGTGACCGTATCCAAGAAGCCAAGCTCGTACACCTGGAGCCAAGTGGACTCAATGCTTCGGGGTTTCATCGAAGGCGACTAGAACCGACAGTCGTCGTAGAAGGAACTCCAGGAGTGTGACTATATAGCCCGCTCTTCATGTGTTTAGTGCGTGAATCCGTTCAAATGGATATCAAAGCAGCTTGACAGACTCGAAGATCTTAAGACGATATCCATGGTCTTGTACTTCGTTGCGGTGCTCATCGCAGGTCTTTCCACTCATTCGTATGATGATCTGATGTCTGTATTCACTCTGGCTATTGTTGGCATCATCTTGTCGCTACCAGGCTCGCTCTTGATTGGTGCCATTTTGAAGCTCCTAGCTCGACTCTACGAGGCGTTCTTCCCTTCATAGGGGAGTCAGGTCTCCCTGAGAAACGAAAAAGGATGGAAAAGGGTTTGCGAGGGGCTACTAACCCCTCCTTTTTGATACCCTTCCCGAGATGCCATCCTGGAAGGACATTGTACCTTTTCGAGTCGAGCCAGTCGGAAAAGTGGGTTCAAATCCCCTTCGATTTGAATCCCGTAGAAAGAACCAAAGGGAGGGATGGGCGATAACTGCCAAGGGGAAATGGAGGAGTCACGATGTTTGATGAGATCCTAAGAGAGGTTCCG
>Ga0315284_10013307_pt1 | contig 11712 bp, 15 predicted proteins | sample YL17G09_16_MG_FD_203696 | JGI IMG/M metagenome (GOLD analysis project Ga0315284, IMG submission 203696) | Sediment microbial communities from Yellowstone Lake, YNP, Wyoming, USA - YL17G09_16 | ecosystem: Environmental > Aquatic > Freshwater > Lake > Sediment | place: USA: Wyoming | collected... | reverse complement strand
ATAACATCCGTCGCTTGGTCGGGCTGTACAACCCATTTTTCCGAGAACACTTTTATGAGTGGTTACAATTGATACGAAGTGATTTAAAACCCGTAAAGACATAGACTTTTAAAAGAGGCTAGATTTTATATCTAGCCTCCTTTTGTTTGAAAAATCCTTTTAATAGGGGTATCGTGGAAGAATAAATATAAAACTATTTTTTCCGAATATGAAAAAAAACAATCTCAAAATCTAATCCGAGAAAGAAGAGACAATATAATTTTGCCAATCGTTTAGAACACCGCCGGGTAGGGAGCAACAAGAAGAAAAAATAAATTTAAAAAGTCCCCCAAAATTTTTATGGCCAGCACCGTGCCCTTACGGTGTTTTTTTGGTATAATTAAACATATAGTTTTTTTAAAGAGTTTAATGATATAATATTAAAAATATGGCGATAATAAAAAAGAAAATCTGGCAAAAATATTTTGAACTCGTAAAATCGGGAAAGAAAAAATTTGAATTAAGGTTGGCCGATTTTGAGGTTAAAATGAGGGACACCTTATTGCTTGAAGAATGGAATCCTAAAAAGAAAAAATATACCGGAAGAAAAATTAAAAAGAAAATAAAATATCTTTTAAAATTCAGTCTTAACGATTTTGGCCAGAAAAAAGAGATAGAGAAAAAAGGATTATACGTTATCCAATTTTAATATTATGGTAAAACTATGGAAGTGTCCCAAGTGCAAAAAGGAATTTAAAAATAAGAATCAGGTGCATTCCTGCGTTAAATTTCCGCTGGAAAAACATTAAATTAAATTGCAATAAAAAAAAGATAGCATTATAATTAAAATAATCGAAACAAGCTTTAATAATAAATTAGAATAATTAAAAATATGCCTATTCCATTGTTAGTCATTTTTAAGATTCCTGCTTTAGTTTTTGCAATTATTGGTGCCCTGAAGGTTCGCAATATCGTAAAGCGAAAACCAGATGATGAAAAAATATATTGTTTTTATAGATTTTTCTTTTTTCTTTCCCTTATATTTGCCACATTTTTTATTCCGGTGTTTGTGAAAAATTTAAAAATAGTTCAAATAGGATTTTATGCGGCAAACTTTTTTATTTTTTTTGGCATGGCTTATCTTGGCAAACTAATTTTGATTATGACCTATTTTAAACAATTCAGAAAAATTCTTTTTTGGTTAATGATTACGATGGCTTTCGGAGAGCTTTTTTTGGGTTTAATTTACTTCAAACCGGCATTGGTTTTGGGTTATCACGTATTCGAGCTGAGCTTTATCGGATGGACTATTAATTTTCCTAGCTGGTTAAGCCTTTTACACGGAATTCTGACCATTCTACTTTTAGGATCAGCTAGTGCAATGTTTTTTTTAAAGGGTCGTCAACAAGAATATCCTTACTTAAAAATTCGTTCTTACCTTTTCGGCTCAGGCGTTTTTTTTCTTGCAATAGCGGCTGTCGCTTATTTTCTTTTCGGGGCTTTAGTTATAATTAATTTGGATAAAGATATAATCCATGGGGTAGCTTCAATTCTATCTCCAGCATTAATTCTTGCGGGGATTTTCTATAAAAAGAATAAAAACGAAGAAGAACTTAATGACTAATAAAACATTTCCTCTTTCGCTATTATGGTAAAACTATGGAAGTGTCCCAAGTGTAAAAGGGAATTTAAAAATAAGAATTAGGTGCATTCCTGCGTTAAATTTCCGCTGGAAAAACATTTCGAAAATAAAAAAGTCGAAGAAAGGCGTTTCATCTTCATCTGCGTTTCCGCTTTGCGGAAACTCGCTAGTCGAAGAAAGGCGTTTCTTCTTCATCTTCGTTTCCGCTTCGCGGAAACTCGCTAGTCGAAGAAAAGAGTTTCATCTTCATCTGCGTCTCGCAAAGTGAGACTTGATATATGAAAAATACTGCAAAGTTAATAATAAGCATATTAATCTGCGAGCTTGCCGGAGTTTTGGGCTCAATTTTCACAACGCCGGCGATTAAAAGCTGGTATTTTTTTCTCGAAAAGCCCTTCTTCAGTCCGCCAAACTGGCTTTTCGCGCCGGTTTGGACAGTTTTATTTTTTCTGATGGGTGTTTCTTTATATCTGGTATGGGTAAAGAATTGGAAGGTTCAAGTTCCCGAAAATAATTCTGCTAAAAAGGCGTGGAATCCCGTTTCGGACAAATTGTGGTCGGGTTCTTGGAAAGAAGAAAATGCAGTTGCGATTTTTGTCCTCCAGTTGGTTTTGAATATTTTGTGGTCGGTAATATTTTTCGGCCTGAAATTGCCAGGCCCGGCCTTTTTCGAAATTTTAATGCTCTGGTTCGCAATATTATATACAATTATAAATTTTTACCGGATATCCAAATCTGCGAGTTTCTTGCTTTTACCTTATATCCTCTGGGTCACCTTCGCCGCAGTTTTAAATTTCTCAATCGCAGCTCTGAATTAAAAAACCGTCCGAAGGGGCGGTTTTTTTTGGTATAATTAAACATATAGTTTTTTAAAGAGTTTAATGATATAATATTAAAAATACTAAAAGGTCGATTGATTTTTTAATAGTAATAATAAATCTCATATATTGGTATGAGGAACACAAAAAACATTATTATTGTAGTCTTAGTTGTAATCATATTTGTTATGGGGTATATGCTTATGGTAAGTTTTCCAAAGAAAGCGAAAGCTGAATGCACGGCAAAATGTACAGAGACCGTAACGAGCGCAGTTCAGCAATGTGCGACAGGAGCCCTGCAATGCCAGCAGACCCTGCAGCAAATTATGCAAGTTCCCGCGTGCGCAGCTGCATTATCGCCACAGTAATTGAAAATTTAGAAAACGTATTCAACCAAAAATCGCCCTATGCCTGACAGCCGGGCGGTTTTTTGGTAGAATAAAAACGAAAGGTCTTAAATTTAATAATTATAGAGATTAAAATAGATGATTATTACTCAAGAAGAAAAAGATAGTTTAGAACAGTTACTAAAAGATTTTGAGAAAGAGCTTGAGGTAAGGGGGATAGAGAAAAAAATTAAGGCACGGGTTAACAAAGAAGGAATTTTAATAATGGAAGTCTTGGGAGGGGCGGATTGGGTTGCTAAAGTAGCCGAAGTTATGTTGGAATTTACGAAGAAGAATTCGAATAGAATACCAAAAAATTTAAGAGCCTTCCTTGAAACAAGCCCCGCGGTCTATTTACCATCTGTTAATTTCAGAAAAAAAAATAGCAGAAAGTTTAAGAGGATTCGAATTTGCCAAAAGTTTTAAAAAACTTGCTCTCCATGGAAAGGGAAAGATTAGAAAAGTAGTAGTTTCATTTGTGTTATCTTCCTTAAAGCTAAAGAATATTAAATATTTTGAAACAAAAAAAGAAGCCCTTAAATGGCTTAAGGAAGAATAAAACAGGTTAATTAATTGCCGAGAAGAAGATTTTTTGGTAGAATAAATTAATAATATGTCACAAAATAATATTGAATTAAAAAATGAAGAAACTAGAGCTTGGCTGGGAGATAATGGAATTGTTCGAATAAAACTAGGTGAAGACTGGGGAGGGGAAAAAGAGGAGGCTATGGAATATTTAATAAAAGAAATTATAGAGATTGCAAATAATTTAACAACCAAACCTAAATTATTAATTAATTTGGGTTTAGCTCCCCACCACTTTTATTCCAGTATTTATAGAAAAAAGATGGTAAAGCTTGCCAGAAAAGCCCTAAAAGAATTAAGTTATGAAAAAGTAGCAGTATACGGAGGAGTGGGAGGGAGGGCCCAAAAAATAGTGGTTTCATTTATTACAGCAGCAGCTGGAGTAAAAAACATTAAACTCTTCGATACCGAAGAAGAGGCTCTAAAATGGCTTAAAGAAGAATAAAACAGGTGTGAACATCGTCCAGCGTGGGGAGCAAATTCCCGCCTCGCACAAGGGGCGGGGTTTTGTTTTGGGCGACCGCCATTATTAGTTGACTTTTATTAAATAAAAATATAGTTTGGTAATAGGAAGAAAGAATGGTTCTTTCCCAATATAATCATAAGGATAGAAAGGGACAAAGAGATGAGCAAAGATCGAGACTATGATATTATCGAGGAGGCTGAGAAAATCGTTAAAGCAAAAGAGAATCAGCCAGAAATCAGCGAAGATGACTTGGAACGAATAGATTTCCTCGCCTGTCTTTTCGGGTTCAGATCAGAAGTAGATAAATGAAGATTAGAAAGGAGGAAAAATGGATGAAAGACCCATGCAACATCAAAACTCAGATATAAAACAAGCACTTGTCCGATTGACTGATGCTTTGTGTTCTTGGGAGCGCAGCACAGGAATAGATTCGGTGCTTATACTCAGAGAGAAAGGCGGATTTGTTTACAGAGCCGTCAGTGGGAAAGCCAATATTCCCGATGATATACCAGACAGTCATTTAATGAAGATAATTGAGAGTAATTTGACCATCAAGGAGTAGTGAATTATGGAGACGCTTTCGGGCGTCTCCCTTTCTTTTATCTTTAATAAGCAGAACAGGTCCGAACATCCCTCCGAAGGCGGGCAAGCGTCTAGTCGGGGGAGCAAATTATTTCAAGAGTTAACCACACTCTTTTTTCTTGTAATCTACTTTTACTGTGAGATTTGGTTTAATGCCAGATAGTGCTGGCAAAAGATGATTCAGGACTTGTTCGGCAGTCATTCTAAATACATTGTCGCGAGCGGATACTTTTGTCCATCCTTTTTTATCGCGGTAATAACGTTCAGTGAAATTCTTAGTGCTAATTAAAATTGTATAACTATCGTTAGTTAACTTCATATTTTTTAAATTCTAGCATATAGGTTCTAATATCGTCCAGTCGGGGGAGTTTTCTTCAGAAAATCGTTCTATGCCTTTCAGGCCGGGCGGTTTTTTAATTTTCCGATTTTTAGAATCTGTTATAATGAAACAGGTATATTGATTATTCATTTTTAACCCCTTGACAGGTATATCACATATGATATATAATGGAGATGTAGAATACAGAGTAAAATTTTATAAGAATATTAAGACAGGACAAGTTCCCGTTTTGGATTATATCGAAAACTTAAACGAAAGAGAAAGAGCAAAAGTTTTAAGGTATATTGAATTATTGCGAGAGAATAGGGGTTATTTAGATGAACCTTATTCAAAACATATAAAAGGTAAAATTAGAGAATTAAGGGTTGATTTTGGTAAGAATAAACATAGAATATTTTATTTTTCATTCATAAAGAAAACAATAATTTTACTTCATGTTTTTTTGAAGAAAACTACCAAAACACCAGTTTCTGAAATAAAAAGAGCCGAAGAAAATTATTATAATATTTTTAAAAATCCAAAAATATATGAATAAGACTAAAAAAATTCAAAAAGCAGTGGACTTCCAAGAATATCTTAAAGAGAAATTGAAGAACCGCAGACTTAGAAAGTATTATGATGAATATGGTAAACAATTAGAAATTGCTTATCAGATTTTGCAATTGCGTAGACAGAAAAAAATGTCTCAATTAGAATTAGCCAAAAGAATGGGCACAAAACAAAGCAATGTTGCCAGAATGGAAGCTGGACAACAAAATTTTAGCATTGATACCCTTCAGAAAATTGCCAATGCCTTTAAGTGTGATGTAAGAATTGGATTTGTGAAATAATAAATAACTTTATTTAAAGGGATAACTTTACGCTTTTCCGCCTCGCACCCTATACCTTTCGGGTCGGGCGGTTTTTTGGTAGAATATAAATAGTTTAATATTTCCGTAGTGGTATCTTATATAAAATTTTCTATGTATAAATATATAATTGGTTCAATAATTATTTTTTCTATTGTAGCTATTTTTATACATGGTCCAGGAATTTCTGATTTAATAGTGGCTTTATTGTCAGTTTCCTCTTTTTTATTTGGCATTTTTATAGCGTTTGCAATAGCTAACAGGCAATCAAGATTTAATTCAATTAGAACGGCTCTAAGGAGAGACGATGCTATGTTATTAGTGATATATAAATTGTCAGCTAGTTTTGGACCAAAAGTCTCCCAAAAATGTAGAGAATTAATAGATAATTTTTTAGTTAATTCCATAGACTATGAATTAGTTGATTATGAAAAATCAGTGAGTAAATTTAATGAATTATTTGATTTTTTTGTCAAAATAGAACCTAAAACGGAATCACAAAAAGCAGCATACGATAACATCATCGGCGCTTTAAAAGAATCATCTGTTAATAAAAAAGAAATAATCCATTGGATGAATGAAAAAATGTTAATCTTTGAGTGGGGTAGTCTTTTAATTTTAGGATTTATTATTTTAATATCCCTTTTTATTATAAACAATAATTCGACCATATCCGTGCTTATCACTGTTTTATTGGGGACATCTTTAATATTATTTTTATCAATTTTAAGAAAGCTGGATAATTTGCGCTGGAAGGAAGAGTCTTGGATTTGGAATCCCCTTATACAGTTATTTATAGAGTTAGGTTTAAGTCCTTACATTCCTAAGAGCGTTTTAGATAAAAGGGGGTTAAAATTAAAAAAGGGAATTACTTATCGTATTGTGAGGTATCCTAGTCCTTATCCCGATTTCTCAGATAAAACAATTAAAATTATAAAAAATTAATTATTCGTTTAGTTTTTTCCGCCTCGCACCCTATACCTTTCGGGTCGGGCGGTTTTTTAGTAGGTATCCACCAATCATTGGCAAGTTAAACATTTTTTGCTATTATCTGATAAAGTTCTTTAGAGGGCGTTTAGATTATTGCCCTCGGAAAGGAAATGGATTTGAAAAAAGGGTATTTAGATTCTTGCTCTTTTAAAATCTACAAATTTCCTCACTGCTAGGCCTGGGTCTTTGCCAAGCACGGCAAGACCACGCAAGGCTAACGGGTAGGCTGAGAGGGACTTTCAATAGTTCCCTCTCTTTTTTATTTATTCTTCTCGAACAAGGGGCGGTTTTTTTTGTTTGATGAAGGGTTGACTTTTTTGAATTTTATTTTAATATAAAAAATGAGGGGGGATTAGTTCTTCCCAATTTTTTTTGGAGGTGATCAGAAAATGATAACAAAGGAAACATTCACGAGGATCGCCAGCAGGTACGGCACGCCGGCATATGTATATGAAGAGAAGATCTTCAGGGATCGGATAAGAAGGCTCATTGCGAGCATAGCTTACCCGAATACAAGCATACTGTATGCGGCAAAAGCAAACACAAACCCTGTCATTGCGGGAATTGCGAGAGAAGAGGGATTGGGAGTAGATGTTGTTTCCTGCGAAGAGATAGCGTTAATGCTGACGCCGAAAGTAGGCTTTCAGCCCAGACAAATCCTCTATACCGCCAGCAACATCACCGACGAAGAAATGATATTTGCTGCAAAAAAGGGAGTTCTCCTGAATATCGATTCGCTTTCTCGTTTGTCCAAGTTTGGCAATTCATATCCGGGAGAAAGAGTCTGTGTCAGAATAAACCCCAACGTAGGAGCCGGCCACCACGACCATTGCATTACCGGCGGCCCGGAATCCAAGTTCGGCATCTGGTATTCTGAGACGGACGAGATCAAAAGGATAGCGAAAAGATTCAATCTGTGTATTATCGGCATTCACCAGCACATCGGTTCGGGGATTCTGGACGTTGAGAAGTTCCTTTTAGCCATGGATGTTCTTTTGGCAGTAGCGCCGGAGTTTCCTAATCTGGAATTTATTGACTTCGGCGGGGGACTCGGCGTACCTTATAAACCGGAAGACAAATCATTGGACGTTGAAAGGCTTGGCAGAGAAATGTCGAATCGCTTCAGAAAATTCTGCGATACATACGGGAAGAAGCTGTTGTTAGTGATTGAACCCGGGCGCTGGTTTGTGGCCGAATGCGGTCATTTGCTGGGCAGGGTAAACACAATCAAGCGGAATCCCGACGGCCGGATATTCGTGGGATTAGATACCGGCATGGGACACTTGATTCGGCCGGCAATGTACGGTTCCTATCATCCTATAGTCAATATCTCCAATCTTTACGGTGAAGCCAAGGAGAATTACGACATAGGAGGTCCCTACTGTGAAAGCGGCGACATTTTTGCCAGGGAACGCAAAATTCCCTTAATTAGAGAAGGGGATCTTCTCAGTATTGAAATTGCCGGAGCTTACGGCTATTCAATGTCGTCTAACTACAACCTGAGAAGAAGGCCGATTGAAGTCTTGGTAACTCCGAATAACGAAATCCTGATAATCAGAAAGAGAGAAACAACGGCAAGTTTAATCGAAGGAGGCATGTAATGGCAATACGCATAGCAATCGCAGGTCTCGGCAATGTCGGTCGCGGCGCAATAGCGGCCGTGAAAAGAAACCCCGACATGGAGCTGGTCGCCGTGTTCAGCAGAAGGCCGGAGGCGGCAAAGAAAGAGGTCGAAGTTCCTGTATACCATACTGAAGACAACCGATCTTGGCCCGGAAAAGACCAAATTGATGTCGTGATTCTTTGCGGCGGATCAAAGTCGGATGTCCCCAGACAAGGCCCGGAGTTTCTCGAACGTTTCAGCACCGTTGACAGCTTCGACACTCACGCCGATATTCTGGAGTATTTCAGAAAGATGAGGAAAACAGCTTTGGCCAGCGGAAACGCAGCTATAATTTCTGCAGGCTGGGATCCGGGAATCTACTCTTTGGAAAGAGTGCTTGGGAATGCATTCTTGCCGGGCGGCACGTCTTTCACGGTTTGGGGACCGGGAGTCAGCCAAGGCCACTCGGAAGCAGCCAGGAGGGTTTCCGGAGTACTGGATGCCAGGTCATACACGCTTCCAAAAGAAGACGTCGTTGCGGACCTGGAAATGAATTTTGAAAACCTGAAGCTTACCGGTAAACAGTTGCACAGGCGCCTGGTCTACGTTGTGGCCGAAGAGGGAGCCGACAAAGAAAGAATACGCGAAGAAATCACTGAGATGCCTAACTACTTTGCCGGCTACGAAACAGAAGTGGTGTTCATCTCCCAAGAAGAAATGGACGCTTCGCATTCCGCTTTTCCTCATGGCGGCACGGTGTTTTCCTTCGGAAGAACCGGAAACGGAAACTTGTCGAAGATCAACTATCAGTTGAAACTGGCAAGTAATCCGGAATTCACGGGGAGCGTCCTGGTTGCCTGCGCAAGAGCAGCTTTCCGCTTATATAAGCTGCGGGGGGCTGGAGCTTATACAATGCTTGATTTTCCGCCCCGATTTCTAAGTCCGCACAGCCAGGAAACCTTGTTGTCAGGATTCATGTAGCACGCTTGTTCATTGCGAATCAGTTAAGAGGGCTGTCCTTTTTAGGCAGCCCTCCTTTTTTATTTGAATTTTTGGAGAAATTACCATTGACATTTTAATAATTTTATTTTAGAATATAAATCATAGAAATGGAGGCAATATAAAGTATCATTAACAACTGAAGATGGGTTGTTGCGAGAAAAATAAACAAAAAGAAAGAGAGAAAAAATGACAGAGGGAATGACAGAGGGAATGTTAACAATAGAGGAAGTATGTAAGCTGTTGCGTGTGCATAGGAATTCGGTAAGAAGATGGAGCAACGATGGGGGACTAAAGGCCTACAGGGTTGGGCTTCGTGGCGACAGAAGGTTTCGTCCGGAAGATATTAAAATCTTCCTTGGATTAAACATTGATAATTCTTCTCTGAGGGAGGAAGAAATATTTACAGTAAGGGAGGTGGCGGAAATGTTACACGTGTCCATTGGCACCGTAAGGAATTGGGGGGATGAGGGAAGATTTAAAACCTACCGAATCGGGGAAAAGAGGGTTAGAAGATTTAGGCAAAAAGATATTGATTCTTTTATTAAAAACAGAGACCGTCAGTGACGGTCTCTTTATTTTTGATTTTTCTCGAAAATAGAGGTAGTGTGAAGACGGAGGGAAAAATTGAAAGCTCATTGATATAAATAAAATAAAAGGAGGGGAATATGAATTCGGTTCAGCCGGTAAAAGTTTTTTCTACCAGCGGTTCGATTGAATTGGCCCGGAATATCTGCAACGCCTTGCAAACTCGTTTGCCCAAAGAATTTCAGTCCGGGGGATGCCTGATTCTCAGTAATTCGGGGTTTGAGAAATTCGACAACGAATGCATTCTGCCCCACATCGAGAATGTCCGGGATCATCTGGTCGTGATTATCCACACCCATGCCCCGCAAATCCATACCCAGCTGTTCGAGCTTTTTCATCTCATTGATGCCATCGTCAACGCCGATGCCAAAGAAATCATGCTGGTATTCCCGTATTACGAATATTCCAGGTCGGACAAAAAAGACCAGCCTCGTATTTCCGTAATGAGCAGGTTTTTGGCGGAAATTTTCAACAATCCCAATCTCGGTATCAGGAAAAAAATCATACTGGATCCCCATAACGACCATATTCTCGAGTATTTCCGTCCGACAGCCAACGGTATTTCAGCGGTTCTGCTTTTAACCGATTATCTGGAGAGGGAATTTCTGACACCGGAACTAAGGAAAAATAGCGTTGTGGTTTTTTCAGACCCTGGCGCCGCCTATCGCTACCGCGAAGTAGCCCATATTCTGAATCTGTCCACCGCTTACATCGACAAGCAACGGGCCGGCGGGAAAACCACTCCCATCAAAGTTGTCGGGAACGTAAGAAAAAAGAACTGCTTGTTGTTTGATGACGAGATTTTAACCGGTGGCACCGCGATCGGAGACTCTACCATGTTGTTGGAAGCCGGCGCATTATCCGTAATCTTTTTGGTCATTCATGGAATATTGGCCAGCGAAAAAATCCCGGTTGGCGCATTAATCAAGAAGTTGGAAGATTCTCCGATTTCAAAATTCATACTTACCGACAGCGTGCCTGTCAGTCATAAACTTATAGGCACTAATAAGTTTAAAGTCATTTCCGTAGCCAATCTTCTGGCGGAAGCGATAAAGCGCACCATTTTGGGCGAATCATTGACCCAATTGTACCTGCCGGAAAATGTCTCGCTTTACCGTTAAAAAACTTTAGCTTAAGTCAGAACCAAGCGCTAACACAATAACACGAGTTAGCGCTTTTTATATGCTATATAGTCAAAGAAAATTATTTCTTTTCCACCTTCGTTCCGCTATGCGGAGCTCGGTGTGGGTCAAAGAGAATGATATTCTCTTTTCCACCTTCGTTCCGCTATGCGGAGCTCGGTGTGGGTCAAAGAGAATGATATTCTCTTTTCCACCTTCGTTCCGCTATGCGGAGCTCGGTGTTTGAATTTTGGCAAAAATAGGGGTATTCTGAAAATAATAGGCGAAGAGATCTTGTTGGCTCTCTTCTTCACTTTCGATTGCTTAATGAAATAAATATTTCATTTCGACGTTCAATTGATAAGATATAAGTTGAGACGAAAGATGAGATTTATCTCATCGAACTTATAAATAAAACCTTGGTAAATGAAAATAAAAAATTTTGACGGGGAATTGTATAAAAAGGCCCGCATTACCGACCTTATTATTTTCGGCATCAATTTGATAATCGAAAACAAAGAAAAATGCACCTTTGAAAGACTGATTAAAGAGTGTTTTACCTTGTTTCCTGAAGCTTTTAGTTTTTCAAAATATTCCCAATGGCCGGATTCCCTTAAATTAGACCGCCGGCTGAGAACTTTAAGAAAAAGAAAATTAATTTCCGGCGACCCAAAAACCTCTTTTTCTTTAACCAAGCTCGGCAAGACAATCGCCCTCGAAACTTCCAAAACCTTCAGACAGAGAAAGTTGTTTAAATGAAATGAA
>Ga0315284_10013306_pt1 | contig 11713 bp, 7 predicted proteins | sample YL17G09_16_MG_FD_203696 | JGI IMG/M metagenome (GOLD analysis project Ga0315284, IMG submission 203696) | Sediment microbial communities from Yellowstone Lake, YNP, Wyoming, USA - YL17G09_16 | ecosystem: Environmental > Aquatic > Freshwater > Lake > Sediment | place: USA: Wyoming | collected... | reverse complement strand
GATTACTCCTGCATCCCAAGATCATGGTGCCGATTTCTTTGGCAGGCTGGATATTGGATTCGGCTTTGGAAAAGTCAAAGTTATTCTTCTCGGTCAAGCAAAATGTGAATCTCTAAAAGCTCCAACAAGTGGCACCCATATTGCTCGAACCGTCGCTCGGTTGAAAAGAGGATGGGTCGGAGCTTATGTTACCACAAGTTATTTTTCAGAATCTGTGCAGCGGGAAATAATTGAGGATAGTTACCCAATACTTTTGATAAATGGGATAAAAATTGCAGAAATCACTATGAAAATTATTCATGATGATGGCTACCCAAGTTTAGATTCTTTCCTTAAAGATGTTGAAATGCAATATAAGGGAAAAATATCAAATCGGCGTCCTGAAGAATTACTTCTAGAATAAATCAAACAATTTTTTCAATAATTGTATCAACCGCATTTTGAACATCGTTCTTAATATCGTGCTCCCAAATTCTGATTACAACCCAGCCGGCCGATTCTAATTCTTTTTGCTGTGTATTATCTCGTTCAATTGTATTGCGTATCTTTGGAAGCCAATAATCCCGATTTGTTTTCGGTTCGACGTAACATATTGGACAACCGTGCCAGAAGCAACCGTCAATAAATATCGCTATCTTTTTTTTTGAAAAAGCGATATCGGGATTTCCGGGCAGGTTTTTATTATGGATCCTGTACCCTCGGAGGCCCTTGCTCCAAAGAAGTTTCCTTAACTGCAATTCCGGTTGGGTATTTTTTGATCTAATCTTTGACATCACCCTGCTTCTCGTTTCTTTTGGATAGCAGTCGGTCATGAGGAAGAAATTTACTTCAGCATTTTCTTAATCTGTTGCGCAATCGAACGGGCCATCAATGGAGGAACTGCACAGGCAACCTGTTGCTGCTGATAACTAAGTTCCCCTTTGAACTCATACCAATCAGGAAATGATTGAAGTCTTGCAGCTTCTCGGACGGACAAGCCCCTGTCTTCCCTTGGATGGATAAACATGCATTTGCGGAAGTTGCTCACAGTAATACTTGGTTTATCATCTTCAAGACGTTTGTAGATGTAGGAATGGCAACGGGATTTATCGTTATAATTGTTGATTAGATCTTCTGGAAGATTTGCCCAATTTTGCCCAGGCTTGAGATACTTGTACCTTTTTAGGACAAGATCGTTGCTTAAAGTTGTGATATGGTTGTAGACATTTTCTGAGAAAATATTCAATTCAGGTGATGACTGCAACGATTTTGCATAATTGCTCATCAGCGATGGTTTTTGATAGGATTGGATTTCACGGGTTTCACCCATCTTTATTGAGGGAAGACCAGAAAATGCATTTTTCACCGTTGGAACGGAGACTTTATTTTTTTCGGGGAACACAATTTTTTTCTTATACTCTGTTTTAATCTTCGAGCGTTTTATGCCAATAATAATTACACGTCTTCTTATCTGGGGAACCCCATACCATTGCGCATCTAAAATTTTCCAGCCTTCGATAAAGTTCAACTTTTCTAATGTATCTAAAACACTCTTTTTAAAATCTCCATTTGCCAGTGACGCAAATCCAACGACATTCTCAAATACTATAAAATCGGGATTTAGATCATTAATTAAACGTAAATATTGCTCGAATAATGAATTGTTAGGATTGTCTATCGTGCGTGTCTGTCTATTGGCTTGAGAAAAGCCTTGACACGGAGGGCCCCCAATAATTCCTTGAACGCGATACCCCCGATCTTTGAATATTTTTCTGACTTTTCGGGCATCGAGATTGTTAATATCTTCGACTTCTGAGTAGTGATGATCCTGCTCGCCTTTCAGCATATGAATTTTATTATGATTTGTTTTTATTGTATCAATTGCTCTCGAATTATTGTCGCTTGAATAAACAATATCAAATCCTTCGAGGAGAAAACCCAGGCTGAGCCCACCAGCTCCGCAAAAAATATCTAAAATGCCATTTTTTAGGTCAGCCATTTTCTATCATCCATTAGTTGTCAAACATTTTTCCATTTTTCTAAATCAACATGCGAAGCGCCATCCCAAACATGGGTAGTAAGTTCAACAAGCGGTTTCACCCCAACCCCTCTGAGAATGACACCAATTTCAAAATTATTCCTTAGACTATGCTTTGTGAGATTTGCACTACCGATGTATGCAATGTTTTCATCAGCGATCATCATTTTTGTATGAAGAGCATATATTTGATTTCCGTTATTATCCGTTTGAAAAAAATCTCGGATTTCAAGATACGAAGATAATCCTTCTTTTGCAAATTCGGTTGCAATGCATTTAATCGGCAAAATTAGATCTAGTTCAGGCTCACTGCAAATCTCTCGCCCAAGAATCCGTATCGAGATCTCATTTTTTGCTGCTCCGATAAGAGATGGAAGCAAATATTTAGCCCCATACTCATCAAAAAATGGATTGACAATCCATAAATCATGTTTTGCCGCCGCAGCAATTCGAATCAGTGTTGGATAAATCTCATCGAATTCAAAATTGCTGGTATTGAATTTTTGTGGTATCGTTGCCGCAAAGGCAATTTCAAGAGTGTTTGGGGTGGAATTCTTTTTTTCATAATCCTGAATCACTTCTGCCGCGAGGATCTCTGTTTTAAAAAAGGAGAGAGACTTGATGAAATCAATTTTAAAAAGATAATCCTCAATGTTTTGGGCAGGTGTCTGCTTAATGAGCACCCCCGATTGTATTAGATCATAAAGTATCGCGGGATTCGTCGCTATATGATATTCCTGCTTTAATTTATGCAATATATCAGAACCGCGAATTAAAGAGGAATCTTTTTCAAAAGATTTGACAATAGCCTCAACTTTCCTAACGATGTCCGGATCTTTGAAGCGGGATGCAACTTCGTACACCATTATTTCAACCTTCTCAGGAATTCGCGCTCCCAGAAGCCGAGCAGTCGGCCCTGCTCATTTTCACGTCCAATTAAATAATCACGCCCAAGATCCCTGTTGAAATGAGTGCAGGAAATTTCACTTATATGGAGGCATGCATGGCACGATGCTTCCGAAGTGATGCAAACGGGATCATAAAGGCAGGTCTCAACACTTTTTAATGCCATATCAATCCACGGAATGATTCCTGTTTCAAACAGTGAGTGCATTCCGCCAATTTGGAAATCATGGGCATTATTCGTGTAAATTATTACAGCGGGAATTGTTGGGAAAATGACCTCAGCAAGAGAGTCCTTATCCATGCCCACAAGACCTGCTGCATTTCTTATAAGTACATGGGATAGAGTGTGAATCAGCGAGTACACATGTTTTGTTTCCGCCAGAATTTCAGGAATTTCATCGTAAATCGGAATTTCGTTTGGTCCAATCTTCTTCAAAAACCATTGTTTCAACCCGTGTTCATCATTTTTTTCGGGAATCGCTGAAACGAAGTGATTCTCCTGCATCCAGCGGAGAATCTTCCATCGATCAAAAACAATAACAATCCCTTCGGTCTCCGTTGGATTTACATAAATTGGAGTCTTGTCTGGATACTTCCTATCATAATTAAACCCTCTCAATGTGCATTCACTAGGGTTAGGTGTAGATCGCGAGTAGCCAAACACTGCGGATAATACAGGGAGATCACTGACAACATACGCTTCACTTATTCCTGCCATCTCCAGCGCTTTTGGAAATTCTCCAATGCGTGAGAGATTAGGATCATTCCTTGCCCGCGCTTCATCCATTACATTTTTGACATTTTTTGTTTCGGGAAGTTTGACGGTATCTTGAAAACTCTGGAGTGATGAGACCAAGGATAAAAGTGCTTCCCCCTCAACGCTGAGGCTTTTCTCTATTTGCTGGATAGCGACCTGGCGCTTTTTCTGCGTTTCAGTGCCTTCAACGACACCAACAGCAGAATTGATAAGATCTTCTGGAAAACCCTTCGCCAATAATTCTTGACGGATTTTTTCTGCATTATTTTTGCGTTCATCATCTCTTGATGAGTCTCGAAATTCCAGATATTCTTCTTTAGAAATTATTCCTAGATACTGTGCAATGTACAGTTTTAGCAGGTCTGAATTTCCATAGTTTAATGATTTGCCTATGCCTCCAGTATTGATCAGGGATATTGAATGCGGATAGAAGACTTGGCTTTTTCTAAATGGTGCAGTCTCCATTGGCTGATTGCATTCGCTGCACCACCCAGACACATTGCCTGTTTCGACACCGCAAATATTGCATCTCCATTTCCAATTCGAGGTTCGGCTGCTGTTGTTGGTTTGAAGTGTGATAAACTCATATCCATGACTTGGGCATGGCCGTATTTTAAGGCCGGAAATTTTTCCACATTTATGATAAGTAATCATATCCAGCTGCCGCAATTTGCCGCTGCATGAACAATTGTATCCATGTGCCCCGAACTGATGCGCAAACCGCTCAATATTATCAAAAGAATAGGATTTTCCGCAGGCATTACACACGAATGTTAAGGGAAACAACTCAACATCGATCGCTTTGGGCTCAAGAAAAACAAAAGATTCGGGGCGAGGTGTCTGAGGATACCCTCGTTTCCTGCTGAATCGTTCAAGTCTCCTTATAACTTCCGCCGATAAACGAGACTCATTTATAGACTCAGATTTGATGGTATCCCACGAGACGATTTTTGCGATGGCTTGAGTGTCTGAATGATCAATTATGCATTCTGGGAGATATCTAAAAAGAACCTGACTCTTTCCGCGCTGCATTATTCAACACTCCGAGAATATTGCGCACGAACCATGGTCATCGGATGATAACTTTCACGAGTGGGGCTAAGTTCTATTGGTATATCCATATCCCTTAGGCTCATAAGCGGTTTATCTGACATAATCATAGGGATGAATTTTGGTTTTCCATCATATGCTAGGATTTGATCGACATAATTCTGAACCCGATTTCTGATGTAATCCCGATAATACGGACCCATGTCCTGCTCACTGCACTGATAGCACGATAGGATAAATTTGGTAATCTGATCTACAGTAATTCTTTGAGATGTTATTGCCTCGCGGAATGTATTGGTCATATAAGGGCTTCTCCCAGATCCGTCCTTGACAAAATTCAGAATATAGGCAGAAAAAATACCCGGCAAAGTTCTGTTGACCGCGAATTTTGCCCACCTGTTCAATGGAACTGGCTCTACCAGTATATCTTTGAATTCATGATATTTTGTGAAATATTTGTAATAGCTTTGATCCCTCTCTCGCGCCGGGTTGAAAACAACAAAAATAATGCCCGGATATTTTCTTCCCACACGGCTGTATGCTTGAATGTATTCAGCGGTGTTTCTGGGCATGCCGCGGAACACCATAAAATTCATTTTGTCAATATCGACGCCATGAGATATCATGCTTGTAGCAACAATCAAATCCAGAGGTTTGTCTGGATTGCAGCTCTCCACGGTTTTGAGGATGTCTTTCACATCTCGAAAAGTGACATCTCCAGTCATCCTTGCTGGAACCATTTCGCGGATATTTCGTTTTTTAAGATCAACGTTAACCATTGTCCGAATGGATTGGCTTATTGCATCGCCCTCTAATTTCACTAAATTATAGCTGAGGCCAAGATCATAGTCCTGTAGTGTTTGGCTTACCTCCTCCACTGAACTAAAACCAACATTCATTTCAAGTGCTTTTGAGGGATTTTTCTTTAATTCTTGAATTGCCTCATAATACATTTCGATGAGATCGAGAACTGCAAAAATCACAGTTTTGTTGTGAGGCATGACACCAGCGATCAAGCGGGAGGTTTCATCTCCATCCTCCCAAGTATAAAAATGCCGATTTGACGGGAATTGATGCCCCTTTTTCATGTAGAGCTGCCTTATTTGACCCCAGTACTCGGTCATTGTTGCAGAAGAGCCGATAATTTTTACCTGTTTTCCCCCAGACAGCTCTTGTGCATATTGTTGGATGAATGTCTCATAGTGAGAGTCATATGTCCCAAGAGATTCCCGTATCAAATGCATTTCATCTTGAATAATCAAGGTTGGAACAGGGTCAAATAAATTTACAGAAAGGTAATGTTCAACTTTGCAGAGATTCGGATCTTCATTATGGTAAGGCTTTTTCCAGTATAGGCAATGGTCCCCGGTAAAAAAGCCGTGTTTTGGGCACTTGCCGGATACCGATCCAAAAATTGTTTTGAATTCTTTACTCCAGGCCACAGATGCCATTTTATCCAGCGTTGCAATGATGAAGGTAGGCAAATATCGATACACTTCATGATCGGAAATGTAGACCGGTATCTCTTCTTTGCAGCTTGGATTTGTGCATAGGTGGATTATGCGGAGTGAAGCAGTATCTCCCTGAAGGATAATTGATTCTTCCCCGCAGAATGGGCATTTTGAAATAATTTTATATTTTTCTTGTTTGTCCGGATCTGTGTTTATAGGACTGACTTCGTCTTCAGTTTCATTAAACCGCGATCCCGCTTTGTAGACACTATTTGGTGTGTTGTCTCTCCCGACGTAGTATCCCGTGCTGAATTGAGCATATTCTGAAGAACTGATTAAAGAATGCTGCCTCCTAAGCAGCTCCGCTTTTGCAAATATGTCCGCGATCCTCTGAAGCTGCTGAAGCGAAAGAAGACGGAGAGGGAATCTCGTAATTGCGGACACTCCCTCTTTTTTCCCTCTCAACCGATCAAAAAAGATAGTGAATACAACAAGACCCAAATAAGCTTCAGTTTTTCCTCCGCCGGTTGGGAAGTAGATCAAATCAACATCCCCTGCAGTTGTTGAACTTCCTCGGCCAGATGCAGCTAAAATATCCGGTATCTCCATTACGATAAATGCAATTTGAAAAAGACGCCAGGACGAGAATCCTTTGCTGGATTGGGCGAATGTTTTATTCATTAATGAAAATGCTTCCATAGCTTGGCTGTCATTCTGGAGAGAGATGATTCCATTCTTGAAGCGCCTTACCTCTTCAATAAAATCGTTGATGTCTTTGCGGAAGAGACTGCGAGCTTGTTCTGTCAAATCGCCACGGCTTTGATATTTTTGTTCAAGATCCTTGATCTCATCTTCCATCATTGCAGACAGCGATTTTAAAAGAGGCAAAGGATTCGTAGACAATAGGTTAAAATCCGGATTGATATGTTCCGTTGATTTTTCCTTTTTTTGAATGAAAATAGGCATATGCTCAATGCGGACTATTGTACCCTCTTTCACTGCAGAGCAGTTGATTCCACTCGCATGAATATTGCCGTCGTATTTATAGTCATCTTTGAGATAGTTCAGGATATAATTTTTAAAGGTAAAGCCAACAGGCTCAGCTGATAGAGAGGTTTCAAACATGGAATTTTCGATATCCAGTTTTTCCACATTCTCTTCAAGTGAATTCTCGATGACCAATGTGAGTTTGATGCTATCATTATCGAAATCTGCAATTTTGTATGAAAGCTGAACGCTCCATTTGGGTTCCGGAATATTATCTCCCCAATTTTTAATAAATTCACACCAAGATTCATCTGTCGCTAAAGCTGATCTCTGCACAAGTTTATCTTTATTTTTTGATTCTCCGTTCGCGCCAGAATTCTTTTTTGTACGGAAGCGGTTTGGATCATTATCAAAACTCTCTCTAGCTTTCTCGATAAGTTGATTGGCTTCGGAAAATGCACCAGAACCCTGCCAATCTTTCTTGATTAGATCTGATATTTTTTTATCAATCGAAATAGCAATTGGTTTTATTTTTGCATAGGCGGTTCGTAACCGATAGCCAGAATCAGAAGATTCGCTTTTTTCACCTTCAAATTCTAAATCAAGCCCTGCAGGATCACGGCTGTATATCCCTTCATCCTGCTGTTTAAAGACTTCCTTCTGCTCCTCTAAAGTTGGAAACACCTTATAATAAAAAGCGGCTTTCATTTTAATTCGAATTCTACCATCATCGACATCCTTTTTGGAGATCAGAACCTCAAATCCTGCGGATGAAGGAGCAGTTTTCGAATAAATATATGATACTGCCGATAATTTCTTTTTTGGACTGAGGTTGCCGATAAATAATTTTTTCGAGGGTTTTTCATCAAGCACTCTATCAATCGATGTGCCGTCAGCAGTATATCGTATCTTATTAAGAATTCTTTCTGCGAATTTTCCCCGTACATTGTTATTTGCTCCAGTACATTCTGCCATAAGAATCTCCTCAAGTTGAAATTACATTATCAAGCACTTTATCTGAAGATATTCCGATAATTTCTACCGATCCAATACGCTCAATTGAGACAATGTTCACGAAATCTTCCAAATAAAGATCCAGCTCCTCGTCTATCACGGCATTATCAATTTTTCCTTTATCCGCTTCAATGCCTGCCAAGGGTATTAATCTGTTTAAACGCCTTGCAAGACTGCGGTGTATTGTCCGCAGTCTTTGTATTGCTCCGGCGATTTCTTTGTAGTTATTAACCAAAAAGGGCTTATCATATATTTCTCCAATTCGCCGAACATTCTCTAAATCGCCTGGTCCGATAATTGCACCGTTGATCCATTGATAGATCGACATTGCGGTGTTTGGCTCCTTCGCTCCTCCTTTGTGCAGTTTTTCCACAAGATCGATGAAACTGTCTCCACTCTCTTCGAGTGCCTGTTTAAGGTAATAAGACCAAGCTTTTTGATATACAATCACTTTCATCATAGAGGGATGTGATTCTACTTTACTAATAACGGATTGTGCAAGAGATTTTCGTGTCGAATTTTCGATGAGAATGAGGAGGTCCCCTTTTTTTAGATTCTTTCCCAAACGATCTTTGACCTTTTCTGTAGACTCATCATACACTTGAACTGGCTTTTCTTCATGAAGTAAAATATGCCTTCCGCCATGCAGAGTGATCATTACCGCTTTTGTCGGGATTGAATGATCTTTTCTCAGCCGCTCATTCACGGATCTGGTTTCAGCTTCATTAATATATTCAAAATCAATTGCCCAATCGAGCGACAAAAAGTTTGTTAAAATTGATTCTGGAGAGATATCCCCCATTTCAACATCTTGCGGATCGATGAATATCAATTCTGTTTTTATTTTTTCCTGTTTTGGTGTAGCCGCTGATGATAATTCTTTAAGCTCGCGACCTGTTAGTCTCTTTACAATGCTGAGTTTTGAAGCATCCGAGAAGTAGTTTTGAACCTGATCAATCTCATTTTGAATATACTTTATTGAGGGTATTTCTGACTCATAAGCTATAATTCCAACACGCCGTGCCCGTGCATAAGAGAAGATATCTTTTTGATAATACCGGGGGCATCCATACAAAATGCATGTATCAAATAATTCCTGTTCTTTCGTGCTCTTGTAAATCCTGCTGGCAGCAAGAAAAACAATATGCTTCTCCTTTAAATGGGAAATATCCATTTTTTTCTCTATTTCAAGGAACCTCTTCAGCGCTTCATTGAGCGCCTCATTTTTAGTGATGAAAAGAACGCTTTTTTCATTTGTCAAGGCTTCTTTGATAATTTGCTGGATTACCGGATGCTTGCCAGTTTTTTTCTCGGCCATATATTTGTAAATCTCGATGAGTTTATCAGATGAATGTACTGCAAAAGAGGCAAAGAGCGGTTCTTCCGCTTTTATTGCAGAGCATTGATTTCTCAATGCATTGATTCTTGCCTTCAAGGGGATTGTTCCCCATCGTTTTGATAATTCAATTTCTGCATATTCAATAGGTGAAGTAATTTCTTCGAGGCCATATATGCAGCCAAGAAAACGCTTCGCTGTTTCTTTAGACGCAATTGAATTGAGTGAGTTTGCCGAACGAGACAATTCAAAATAGTCTTTTCGCACAGCAATGAGCATCGCGTTCAATTTGTCCTCTTTTACTGGTGCAATGACTTTTTTTACACCGCTTGCTTTAGTGCGAATCTCTTGATAATTCCCGCAAAATGGTTGGTCAAAATTGTATATGCCAGATTTAAACTCAATCTCGTCGATCTGGCAGTCCGAGTTTAATGTTGGCGAATCCCATCCCCAATAGGGATATTTTTTCTCGATCATCTGCTTTGCGAGATTCGTTGGAGGATCTGAAGAAACGACAAAAATGAAGGGGATCGAGTACCGGTCTGTCCAGTCAAAGATCTCTTTTGCCTGCTCCTCAGTCAAATCTGCTGTTGCTTCAATAATTGCACCGAATATTTTCTTTGAAACTTCTGGATTGGGCAGTGCAACAGGTCCCGGAGATATCAGCAGTTTTGGTTCGAGAGTTGTTTTAGATATTTTGATGATATCTCCACCAGCTGTGATCCTGCCAACCGGGAAAACATTCGTAGCCAAAGGCATCGAATTTGCTTGGAATGCGAGAAAATGATCTTTGATCTCCTTTCGAAGTTCAACCCGGCTGCTGAAAACAATCAGCTGGGTCCGGCCTGATGGCAGTTTTTTTTCGTGAAGCCGGAAATACAGAGCTTCGAGAGCTAAAAGTGGTGTAATGGTTAATTTTAAAGAAGGGTATATTAAAAGTGCGGGCGTGTCTTTTACCATTGCTGCTTTAAAAAAAAGCAGAGAAAGGCGATTTACCGAATGGAGGGAAATTTTTCTCCCATTGAAGTTTAAATGACCCTTTTCGAGACTCCATAGTATTTTGCTTTCGGTTGTCTCGCGAAAATGTTTTTCCCATTTTGAGATAGAAACCGTTTGTTTTAGGTTCAGAGGGCTTTGAATTGAAATATTCGTTATGATTCGCCTATTAATTTGATGATAACACAAAACGATATATCTTTCTGTATATTTTTAATTTGATAATTTTGCAATAGAGTTCTATCCTTTTAATTTTAATCAGAATGTTTTTTGTCTTCAACTCATATTAAAAAATTAATTGGCATTTCTAATACAATCATTATCCCTTTTTCCCATCCCCCCACCTTTTGCCGCACGCTCCATCCCTAAAAGTTGATCACTCCGTCCTCATTTATCCTCCGTCGAAGACACCGGGAATAAGAGAGTCGGTATTTTGAGGAGAAATAAGCCCATTTCAGGCTCCTTTTCTCTTCCGGATAAATGTGTCACTACCGGAAAACCCCGTAAAACCCTCAGTTTCGGTTCGTGTGGAGAATACGCCCAATTATCGCTCTGTTTGCCAAAATACGGCTGATTTGCACCTCACCTTGTGGCTTGTAAGGCCCTTTAAATCGAGCTGAATGGAGCTACCTGATTCACCCCATCCGGACCCCCAAAACCCTGCCAGAACACCACTATGAGGCTCATTTTTTCGACGGGCTTTTTAAGAGATAGAGTTGGGCTGATATAAGGGGGGCCGATTGCGGTGGGAAACGATTAAATTCAGTATACGATCTCCAGGAAATTCAAGCCGTTGATAATTATTGCTTGGATTTTGAGTCCCGATCATGAAAACTATTTCACTTTCCTGATCTTCCCTGCCTGAAAATCAACCGCGAAAATATATGACGCCTGGTTAAACCCCGCCTCAAGTTCCCTCTCGGGAATCGACTCAGCACCTATGAACTGATGAGATTTCGTCCTCTCCTTTCCGATCGCATTGGCAATTTCGAAAAACTCCATCCCGGCGTCAACGGCTTCTTTTGTCTCACGCTGTTTCCATTGCTCCATAGCTTCTGCCAGAACGGAATAAACGAACTCCCGGTCATCAACAAATATCGGGAAATACCCTTCCTTGGATCCTTTTTTCGAGACTAAAATCCCTTTTCTCATGGTTCTCATGGTATCGCTAAGGATTCATGTTCTGAAGGACAAAACCC
>Ga0315284_10013305_pt1 | contig 11713 bp, 6 predicted proteins | sample YL17G09_16_MG_FD_203696 | JGI IMG/M metagenome (GOLD analysis project Ga0315284, IMG submission 203696) | Sediment microbial communities from Yellowstone Lake, YNP, Wyoming, USA - YL17G09_16 | ecosystem: Environmental > Aquatic > Freshwater > Lake > Sediment | place: USA: Wyoming | collected... | reverse complement strand
GCCGCCACCGCCGGAATGCTCACAGAACCTCCGACTAATTTGAAATTCGGACTGCAGGCGGACACGACCCCCGACGCGTTTGAAAGAATGCAACCAGAAGACTGGATTACGGGCGCGTCGACTCACACCAAAGACACCGTCACGCTCACGAGCGTCAACACGTATTCTTCTGCCATCAATCACCAAATCGAGGCCGCCGCACAGATCGGAGCCGTATTCATCGAAGCTGACGCCACCAAGCGTGCCAAAACTGTATGGGAACTTCAACCAAGTGTCAAGACAGACTTGGATAGCGTAGGTTTTCCACAGTGCAATTGTCAAATCAGCAAATTCGATTGGTATTCGCTCTTGCCACAAACGGTGTTGAGCGAAATACTGAACGTGTCGAAAACCGCGTATGTTCACACCGATCTGTACCTTTTGTCAGGTTTCACGTACATGGATGCCGTCACGGGCGCGGATACCTTTGAAAAGACCAGCACGTCCTTGAGACAGGGAGAAGCGCCCGGCGAACTCGCAGGCCTCGCGGTGTCGCCCGGCGCCCTCACGAAGGATACTCACGAGAACAAACTTTTTGCCATATATTCGCAAGCTGGCGGCAGCGTTACCACTAGAAAAGAAGTTTCTAGCGTGGACTCCGCTCCGAAACAGGTAGAAATCCAGACGTCGACAAGCATAACCGGAGACGGGGAAGCCTCGGCGACGAAGCCGGATTTCTTTACGGCTTTGAACAGCTATCTCGTAGACAGATTCAATGAAAGCTACACATACAACCAAAAACGGGAAACCGAAGACGTCGGGACCGATCTCGGAGTCGAAGTCCTTGCGACTGGTCCTGAAGACTACATAGACCCCAACAGCGTTCTCGGGGCGGCCGGCGGGTCCTTGTTCGACAGAGCGGCACTTGGCGATCCGGATGCTCTGAAATCCTTGCAAAACAAGATGAACTGGGACTGGTCGTCGTCTGAAAAAGCTTTGAAAAACCTCAACACGACATCTGCAGAAGCTGAGGGTCAAATCAACGACGCCTGGGCAGACCTCAAGAAGAGTGCTGCTGAGACTAAACGCAAAGTGGAAAAACTCACTAACGTCGGGGGCGCCCTCGGCATCGTGACCGAGACCAAGTCTCAACCCCAACCCGTCACTCCGTCCCCGATCAAGATTGACCCGACCGCCAGACCGAATTCGTCGGACGGAGCGCTTCAGACAAACCCGTTCCCGTCAAACTCCCATACTGGGAACACGAACATACTGCCCGTCAGCCCGCCTGCGCCAAAGAAGCCCTAGCTTTGTCTAATTGCTTCCTGAAAGCGCTTGTCGCATTTCGCAGGGTCCAAAATATACAACACGATTTGTTCCGCATACCTGCTTATCGGAACTACGATGCACATCGTGTCGAAATTCCCCGCGTCTATCATGTGTCGAATTTGCTTCACCAAAAATGTCGCTACTATCGAGCACCTTCCGTCTTCGGCTCGATCTATGGAGCACTCCGTTTTCGCTTGCTTTCTGACGTTAGCAAGCAAACTTTTGTCGTCAGAATTTAGACAAAGGGCCAACGTATGCCCGATCTGCACTGAAACGAGAGAAGGGACGTCCCACCTCGCCTTGTCTATGATCACTCCGCCTATGGTGGTGGCTTGAATTGTTGCCATCCAAGACCTTACAAGTATGGTGATTCACAATGGCAGTCAAAGACGCGCCGCCCCCGGTGGCGGATCCGAATCTCGGTCCTGGCGGATCTCGTCAGCAAACTCTTCAATCGAGAGAGGCACATTCGTTCCTATGGACCGGCCATATCGTCCATGTCGACGTGGAAACTATGGTCTGTTCATTGGCAGTCGACATGGGAGGGGCGAAGGAATGGCACGACGTGCCGCTTCCGGCACCGGGAGGGACTGGACCTCGTTCTTGGGCCGGCTGCATTCCCGAACCTGGAACAAAAGTCCTGATTCAATGGAAGAAATATGATAGTAGAAACTTTCAGCCGTACATAGTCGGGTTTATGACGGCCGGGACGTTTCCGGCGAGACATTATGAGCCTTTCTCGACTTGCGACCCGGAGGACGCCAAGGAAGCGCTCGCTCTCGATCCGGAACTTGCCTTCGATCCCCGTTACAGACTCGACGTGATTCGTCTGAAAATGCGCAAAGCGTACAGCGGAGACTTCTTGGCGTCGTCAAGCGCCGGGGCCGATTTTCTGCTGGATAAGGATGCGACGGTTCAAAATAGGGCCGGAAACGAATTCAAACTTCGCGATTCGGATCAGACGGCTGTTTTGCAGACGCTGAACGAATTCGTCAGTTCCGCTGCCGGGCTTTACAGACGGGGGCTGATTCGTCGGAACGCATACAACTTATTGCCCGATCTTATGCTTTCGGCGGCTGACAGAGACTATGGGAGGATTGGCAGCAAGAGCGTCGATGACGTGCTGGCAGACCAGACTGTTACTCTCACCAATTCTGAGGGTAGCTGGAAAACCGTGTTGGTGACTCAAATCGACCCCTCGAGTCCTGCTTTTAGCGTGCTTAGCGAGTTCGGCTTTGTCGATTCGACCGGAAAAGTGAAGATTCCGGATCAATCCAACCCGATTTATCCGTTTGCCGTCACGGCCGATGGGCGAAGACAAAGCTACGTGGTCAACGGCAGTCACGACTTGCGTTGGGACCAGTACGACGAATGCTATGTTGAAGATAGAAGAGAGCTATATCACACTCACGACGGCGTCATGGCCGTCACTGAAGAGGGAGACGGCATCCAGGTCGACAACCCTTTGAAGCGTATTTTCATCGAGGACGTATTCGGAACCGTGGTGGGAAACGACCCTTATACGGATCCGGGCAGAGCTCTCTACCAGAGGGTTTTGTCCATGTCGATGTTCAATTCGGTTGACGATATGGAACAGCCCCAGGCGGAGCTGTTTGCTCTCGACACTGCGCAAGAACCATCTTTGGCCGACAGGACTGCTCTGGCCCGGCTCTTCAGAATCAAGTGTCCTACTGACGATGCTAAGCAATACACGTTTGGAATCACAAAAGAAGGGCGCGTGCTTCTGAACGTTCCGGCCAGCAGGGAAGAACGACAATCGATAGACCTCGCCACGGCCGGCGGGATCAAAGCATTTCTCGGAGCCAACTCCGACCGCGTCAGTTTGAACTTGAAGACGACCGGCGGAATCAAGCTAGATATCGGCACGTTCAAGGACGATTCCGCCGACGATCAAGACTCGGTGTCCGTCGACGTCACGTTTCACGGGAAGATCAAGACAAACTATGCAGGTCTTCAAGGACGAGAAACGATCATTGCCGGCACCGAGTATGTGTCCGTCGGCGGGTCTCACGTCGTGATAGCCGGAAGCGGGCAAGTCGTAATGTGCGGAGGCGTTTCGGCACTCGAAGCTGAAGGTGCGCGTCGAAATCTCGGAACAGGAGGATATGCCCTTCGCAGTCTCGGTTCGTACGACATCACCTGCCTCGACAAGTCTTCCGAATCGTTTGCCAAACCCAGAATAATCACGAACTACCTGGGTTCCGCGAAGTTGGTCGTGGCGGGCTCCGACGCCACCCTCGTGGTCGCTGGCGCTCACACCACGACCGTCACCACGGGCGCTTATGCCGTCACTGTCGGAGCCGGAAACCTTTCGCTCACGTGCGGCACGAATCTAACTCTCGCCTCTGGCGTGAACATGTCGGTAATCGCCGGCGCGGCAATATCGCAAGTTGCCGCCGGAGCCCATACGACGATTGCCGCCGGAACGAATACGATGATCGGCACCATAGCGGCGGTGCAGGCTCCTGTGGTGAAAATCGGAATGACTGTAGTCGGATGCGTCATGGCCGGTATCCCTGGGCCGCCAGCCTTTGCCGTGGACTATGTGACGGGTCTCCCTTTGTTAGGGATACCCACGGCCTTAATAGGCCCCTAATGGGTTTTCCAACATGTGAATACAAAAATTTGCACTAAATGTGGTACTCGTAAATCGATTGGTGAGTTTTACGCTAGTGTACGCGGTTTACTTGGAGTTAGGTCAGACTGCAAACTTTGTGTCAAAGAACGACAGAAAAATCTGCAAATTGATAGGCTACCAGACGGATCTGTTAAAATTTGCACAAAATGTGGCTTTGCCAAATCAGTTCTTGAATTCCAAAAAACTAATACAAATATTTCAGGATACAGATCTGTTTGTACTAGTTGTAAACGAATGGCTGGACGAAAATACGCAAAAGAACATCCCGGTGGCAATCCGAGAAAACGTCTTCACGATTTGACAGGATGGACGAAACGTGAAAAAGCGAGGTCAAAGAGACGAAGAGACCGTGTTAACTCATACTTGAGTGGGTTAAAGGAATCGACTCCATGCTTTGACTGTGGACGAAAGCTTCCATATTACTGTATGGACTTTGATCACTTAGACCCAACAACGAAAGTCAAGAGTTTGAATCTTTTGAGACACGCACCATCAATGCTTCACATTGAAAATGAAGTGAACAAGTGTGAAATTTTATGTGCAAACTGTCACAGAATTCGCGAAGCTTCCTGTAGAACAGACATGTATGCTTCAAAGGTTCCTCAAAGAATCAGAAATCGTAATTTAATCTTGAATGCGAAGAATGTTTCGTGTGTTGACTGCGGAAAGTTTTTTGGGCCGAGTGTCATGGACTTTGATCATGTTCGAGGTCAAAAACTTGGCTCAATATGTCAGTGTGCTGCCAGGTTTGGGAAACTTAAACTAATGGAAGAAATTCAAAAATGTGACGTCATATGTGCTGTGTGTCACAGAATACGAACTCACGATAGAACGGTTCCATGACATGCCGCTCGACCCCATTTCCGTCGGCGGAATTGTTCGGACGGCTCTTTTGTCTGCCGGACTGGTGGGCAAGAGCAGCGGTCAGTTGTCTCTTGGCCTGTCGAACGCCCTATGCATGTACGGCAAAACTGGCATGGCTGTTTCGACGATCGATGTCGGAACTCTTGGCGTCGGAAAAGGAATAGGCGTTGGGGTTCTGCTCGCTCAACCGGTGCTCGCCGCGACTTTGGCCAGCAGTTTGTCGGCCGGGGGAATTATCGGATTGTCGGCAGTTCAACTCGTGTCGGGGATTTCCACCGGCTATTCTATGGCTTTGGCCGCGGCTTTGATAAACACGGCACATCCGTCAGTCGGAGTCGGAACTGGGAAATTGCAGATAATGCCAAACACGGTAGTTGCCATAAGCATATTCAACACAGCTTTTAAAGCTGCTGGACTGGTTGGTCCATCATCAATTCCCCTCGCCACAGCTATAGCTAAAGGGTTGGACATGGCGTTGCCTTCAGCAATAGGCTTCGTGGCAATAGCTGGTTCGCCGAACATAATCCCTAGTGCCGGTATCGGCAGCGGTAAGCTTCTATGAGGTATTGTCGAACATGGTTTTAGACACTAGCGGGGCATTGCTTGAAGACATTCGTTCTAGCGTTGGAAACAACGTCTACACGTTCCCGCCAAACAGTTTGGTCGTGAATCGATCCGTGTTGGATTCCAGCACTACGGAGCGAGCCGAATACCTCGTGGCTGCTGACTCTTTGGATCTGACCAAAAAGCAGTTCGAAATTGCAGACCCTGACTTGATATTCAACTGGTCTCGTAACGAGCCGACCATCACCCGGTTTGACTATGACGGATACTCGAATCGGTGGTCTCCGATGCCCGGGACTATGCCAAGAGCTGTTGGGAAGCTATCTAACGACACAAGACTCATCATCCCAGTCCCAAATCCCGCCAAAGCGTCAAGCGCTCCATTTTCTCTATATCTGGATGAGACGCCTCGCGTTTCTTTCATGCTGGTTTTCATCGGGTCTGGAACCTTTACAGATCCCACGTTGTTGCCGGCTTTTACGGTTGAAGTGAACTCTTCTGGCGAGTTGAACTTTAGCGCGACCGACGTGGTCGTCAACAAAGACAAACTGGTCAGTTTCACTGGTCAGAGTTTCGTGTCGAGAACCCAATTCAAAGGAGACATCGGGGTACTTCCCGACATTTCTACAGCGAGTTACCGAATTTTCATGAATCCTCGGCCTGCGTCGGGACAGATTCCGCGGGTGCGAATCGGATATGGGCCATATCTGACTGCGCAGGAGATCGCTCTCGAGGCCCTTTTGACTCCGCCGCCCTCGGGAATCGTGCGTTGGTCTGCCGACACGGGACGTCTCGAATTTGCCACGGTCGACATCGCCGCACACGCCGGCGAGACCATATACTATGACGGAGTCCTTCTCGGATCGCAGCAGCTCTCTCGCTATCCTTTGACTGTCGCGGCCGGATGGCCTGGCGTGTCTTTCAACATTCCGGCGGCAGTCGGCCTCACAGACATGCGCCGATTCGTCGTGTTTGCGGAAAAACCCGGGAAGGCAAGAACATACTTTAGTCCACAAATTTTATTCCAGTCGTCCGCAGGCGGAATGACGAATCCGCCATCGGCAGGATGGTATTACATAGATTCTGACACTGGCAATTTTTTCTTGTGTGCTTCCGATGTGGCGAATTTCGCCGGCTGGACTTTCGGATATGTCGATGCTTTGCTGCAGATAGGGGCCCCCGGCGTCGGCGTTCAGATGCGCAGATCTGGCGCGAACGGCCCCGGTGTCGCTTCTGTTCCCGATTTCACGGTCACGTATGAAGTGACTCAAATGTTGTCAGACAATCTTGACTCGTTTCCTTTCCTGATGCTGCCGACGGCGCCGATCGTGGATAGCTATCTAAAATTTCAAGTTCAGATGGGCGCTGGAAAATTCGTCGGACAGTTGGTGGACTCTGCCGATCCGACAAAAACAGGTCTCGGGTATTTGTTGGACCTGGACTTGAAACGGATGAAATACACGACACGCGCCGTTTCGACCATGACTCTTCAGAGGGCATTGTCTTCCATCAAATTGGAAGGGGCGGCGCTCAGCGGTCGTGGCGTGCAAATCAAGAAAAACGGGTCGCTTTTGTCGCCGTCGGATTTCGATTTGGACGTTTCAGCTGGTTTGGTGGAATTCGTCGAACCGGTCGGCGAGGGGGATGTGAACTCGAGAGATGTGTCGGGAACCGCATCCGGGAACGCGTTCACGGCGCTCGTTTCTTCGTTTCTCGGTTCGGACGCCGGAAAAAAGCTTTTGGTTTCGTCGGGGAACAACGCCGGAATTTACGACATAGCGTCTGTCGTGTCCGGTTTTCAGATCACGGTGTCGCCGGCTTTTCTAGCATCGGAAGCCGCGGTGGCTTCCGTAAGAGCTACGGACGAGGTTTTGGCGGATCGGATATGGACGGTAGTCACGTCAGTTCCGAAGAAGTTTTCGATGTCCAGAAGCTCGACCGGTCCTGCTGGGACGTTCGTGCCAGTCGCTTTTAGCGACTACGTCGTCAAACAAAACGTCGGTCAGGTGAGCATCGCGCGTCCAGCTAGTCCTGGCGAATCGATCAAGATCAATTATGTGTCTCTAGACTCGACTGACGAGGGAGTGACGACAACGCCGACTCAACGCACCGAGTTTGCGTTGTTCAAAGTCGGACAAGAAGCGGTTACGTTCACCGTCGGGTCGAAAATTTTGACATTCAATCCGACAAAAAAGACGGTCAATCTTGGACGTCCCATGGTTTTGTATATAGAGGGCGTCACGCAGGATCCTGCCAGCTATTCTTTCGTGGCGCCAGGGATGATTACTCTAAAAGATGCGGTCATCGCAGGACCCGTCACGATCGACTATTGGATCGAAGAGGCGATAGGCGGAGAGACGACGATAGACTTGTTGCACACGCCGATCGACTATGACGGTCTAAAAGTGACCGGACCCGTTCCGGGACAATCTGACGGCCAGATCGCCATGAACGTCAGCGGCAATCAGACTGGAACACTGAAACCGTTCTGTGCTTTGCTTATCGACGATCGAGACATGTTGTATGTCGCCGCGTCGTCTTATGACGCAGCTTCAGATTTGACTCAGGTCACGTTTAATCAACCTGTCGTCGCCGACGGCACCAGCATAAAAGTGACTGGAATAGTCAACTCTTTCGGGGCAAACTCGCTGTTTTACGTTCCGTCTTCGTTCGCATATCTCGTCACCGAGACAAACGCTACGGAAATCTTCGTAAGCGGAACGAATACCGCACGCGTGCACGGCGACGTCACCTCGACATACAGAGCCGGCACAGTCATGGACTTTGACGGTGATCCATACTGGGTGCAAGGAACATCGTATGACGCCGCATCCGGCATCACGACCGTCACTGTGACCGGGTCGGCTAGGAGAAATTACATCACCCCGATTGTGAAAAGGTCCATTCGTCCGGTTTTCAATCCGGCGTCCGACTTTTCCACTTCGAGGCAAGCGTACATATCGCGCGGGTTCACCTTGGCGAAGATGGGTTTGACGAAGTCAGCTGTTCTTCAACAAGGCATTGATTACGACCTCGGCGACGACGGCATCGTTCAACTGAAAGTTCAAGTCGCGTACGGCGACACTCTGCGCGCGATGTACGTGGCGCGCGTCCCGCAGTCAATCGGGACAGCGTTCGAATTCAATTTTTCGCACGAAATCGCTCCGGACGACTCGAACGGACTTGTCGGACAGAAGTTCCAGGCAGTATACAACCTTCGGGCTCCAGACACGTTCTTTTACCGAGTGGAAACGGTCGTCACGATGCTTCCGGAGGCGAAAGAAGTTTCCACCAGCAGCAGCTCTTCGACTTCTTCCGGACCCAACACGGCCAGTCTTCCGTCCCAACCGACCAAGGATGCCGGCATTCCGAGCCCTATGTATGACAGCGTCCACTACGGAAATCTTGACGTGGTTGTGCAAAGGTTTTTGAAGTATTACCACGATCTCATAGAGACGTATGAGGACATTTTCTCGCACATCGATGGTCGAATCGTCGGCGGATCGTCTAAAAGATTCCGATATGACGGAAAGCTCGGACGCGTCGTACAAGATTATTCTCAGATTTTGAACGACATAGACGATAGCGCCATTTTGTACTACGCAATCACGATGAAACCGTTCCCGCCGTTCCCGCCGGGCATCATCAAGACGCCCGTGTACGGAAAGATGTCGGACCCGAACGTGTTGTCTCGGATTTTTCAAACGGCGAAAATCGGAACGGCTTTCATCGGCGACGTCAGCGCCGCCGCAAATGGTGACCAAGTCGGAAGTTTCAACACCAGCAACATGATTTCTGTCGGGACCACGACGACTTCTTTGGCGAATGCCTTCTTCACGTCCTCCGTCGCGATACCGGGCGGTATTCAGTTCACGTTGGACGCCGCGGCCGCAGCTCCGGACTTGACCAAAGTCCTCACCGGAGGGACCACGACATCCGGAACCAACGGGGATTCGGATACGTCGACTCCCCCATTTTTGACGGGTCAGAAAGTGCAAGTATTCGACCTGGACGGAATCCTGACGTCCAGCGGCGTCGTCGGCACCATCAACTCGGCTACGCCCCATATTTTGCCCGTGATTGGGGCTTCGACGACGCTGAAAGTGGGAAGCGTCGTTCAGACTCCAGGAGACTTTTCTTCAGGCGGAGACGCGAATCAACAGAATTTGTACATCCCCGGGACCGATTACACGGTCGCTCTTGATTCCGGTCAAATAGGATATTTCGAATTGCCCGGGATGTTTCCCATTTCAAACAACCCGTTGAAGGGGAATGAAACTGTTCAAGCCTACATCGTATACAGCAACGTCAACTTGGCTCCGAAGCGGTTTCCAGCCTTGGACGGCAAAGAAATCGACGATTCCGGGCATTTGCTGATTCCCCGAAAACGATTGCCTTGCGAGCTCCGGTATTACCTGCAAGAGTTGGCGTACTCTCTCGGATTTGCCAAGTATTCCGGTGCCGGGCTAACGTTGACTGACGTCGTCGTTGCTGGCGTCTTGGTTCCTGGAGATCAGATCCAATTCATGGACGGGCCCAACGTCGGATTCGCTACGACAGTCGCCACCGTGTCGGGCGGTTCAATCACGGTAACTGTCGCCCCGCCGAATCCGGACGTGGGCAGCAATTTCGTCGTGGGACAACTGTCGAATTTCACTAGTTTGTTGTCGGCAGAAATTGCGACGTTGAACCAGGAAATCGCCGATTTGAATGCTGCTATCGGGATGTTCGGGACGGTCAAGCAGACCGGGTCCGGAACGGCTGTCGCGACGGACACATGGTCGGACCCTTCTTCCAATTTCGCGGGCACTGAAGGCATGTTGCTGCAAGTGACGGGCGGAGCTAGCTCAGGTCTTTACAGGATAATGTCCGCCGCTACGCACTCTGTCATCGTGGACATTTCGAAATACCCTCCTTTGATTGTCGGACCTGGTTCCTATGCGATCGTGGTGCCTTGGACTTTCTTGAACGAAGCGGAATTTCAATTTGTCGCAGGGTTTTACAGAACGACTTCGGCCTTTCTTCAATCGACGTCTGCATGGGCTGCTTTCCCCTCCGTCACGGGAGCCCTCGCCAGAACAACCGCAGTTGAACAAAGGCAAAGCGACCTGAACGCCGTCATAGGGGACTCTGGCTCGTTGACCAATTTGCTCCGAAATGGTGACAATCTTTATGACACGAGGTTCATGTGGATAGACCAGAGAACGAACAAGCAGAACGGGTTGGTTCAACTTCAAGCCAGAGCGTACCTTCAGGGAATGGAGACGCTGTCGAAGGTGACGACGGATCAACGCAAAGCGTTCATGATGCAGCAGTTGACGATAGCTCTGGCGTGAGTTGGACGCACAATAAGACGCTTGCGCCCAATCCGGCTCTGAAGACGTTTTTGCTTTCTCTTCGCGACGGGCTCGAAAAAATGATCGACATGGAGAAGGCAAAAATTGAAGAGCTCACTGACGCGCAGAAACGAATGGGTGGCCGATAATGTCTGCTGACTCGTGGGTCAACCTGAAGATTCGCGTAGACCCATTTGCCACTCTGCGTCCGCCGCTGAAATCGATACTCAGTGTTCTGGAGGCCATAGAAAAAGTCCTGGAAGCGTTGCTTGCGCTGATCAAAGCGTTCATGCTCGATTTGCTGAACCCTCTCCGAGCTTTGATCGCTTTGTTGCTCGCCGCCATTCGCGCAATCATTGCTCAAATTTCCGCGACAGGATTCGCGGTGTTGTTGGTTCGTCCCGACTTTCGCAGAACCGATCTGCGCGCCGTGTTCAACTCGGTGTCCGGGGGATATCGCGCATTCGAGTCGAAAGTAATTGGTAAATTTTACGACGACAGCGACCCGTTTCGACCCCAGTACGGCCCCGGCATGAATGCCCTGATGCTCGTTTTCTACATCGGTGCCGAGTCCCCGGGCAATCTGATGTCCGAGATCATGGCGTTGTTGAATCTGATCAAGCATCCGATGGACGACGTCACGATTGCGGCGCCTGTCGGGCTAAAAGTCAGCACTCCTTCGGCGAGCGGAGATCCGGCTTCACAATTTTGGAAGTTGTTTCAACCCTCTGATGCCAGCAAGTCGCTCGTTTTGGAGTGGAAAATGCCCACGTCCGCTTCCGGAGTGGGTTCTCCGACTCTCGTTGGTCAAATAGCGTCCTCTTTGCCGTCTTTCAATCTCGGGCAGAAATTCATCGTGGAACGCACCACGGATGACAATCCCGCGGGAGAAGTTGTTTACGTTCAACCGGAGTCCAAAACTCAGGGTGCCAGGGTTAAAAACACGATCAGGAAGTATAACGTCCCGTCGGTGTCCACGAAA
>Ga0315284_10013304_pt1 | contig 11713 bp, 17 predicted proteins | sample YL17G09_16_MG_FD_203696 | JGI IMG/M metagenome (GOLD analysis project Ga0315284, IMG submission 203696) | Sediment microbial communities from Yellowstone Lake, YNP, Wyoming, USA - YL17G09_16 | ecosystem: Environmental > Aquatic > Freshwater > Lake > Sediment | place: USA: Wyoming | collected... | reverse complement strand
CGAAAGACCCCGTGGAGCCGGGGGACCTGGCCGTAGTGCAGATACCCAATGGTAAGTCCGAGCATGATCACGAAGGCCGGAATCAAAAGCGCGAGGAGACAGACCGTGGCGCCCGCCCAGCCTCGTAGCCTGTAGCCGACGTACACCGCGGCATCGACGGCGATGGGCCCGGGAAGGAGGTTCGCCAGGGCAAGGCCGTCGGTGAACTCCTGTTGGCTCAACCACGCGCGGCGTGTCACCGCCTCTTGCTGAAGGACTCCCACCATGCCCATGCCGAAGCCTGTGGCCCCGACCTTGAGCATCACCTGCGCGAGGGAGAGCAAGCTCACGCGCGACTGGCCTGCCGTTTCCGGGACGGTATCAGGTACGACTTCGCGGTCTGACATCGGGAACCTATCCTGACTTGATATCCAGCACCGGACTGCCGTCTCGGGCGTCCAGACCTTCGACGTGCAGCCGGTTACCCTTGCGCTTCAGCAGCTTGACCCGAGTCAGGCCGATCGGGTTCGGTCGCATCGGGCTGTGAAGGGCGAAGACCCCTCGCTTGGGCCGATCTCGGTCGCCCATCGGGTGGGCGCGGAGGGTCTGCCTGTCCTCTGGGCCGAGTTCGTGCATCCAGTAAAGCACCCACAGGTACTCTTGCTCATCCACTCCCTCCAGGCCGTCGACGAACTGCTCGTGCACTTCAATCTCGCTTGCGCCATCGGCTTCGCGCACCTGGACGCGCCCGATCGGGCGCAGTTCGATGGTACTGCTCATGCCCTACTCCTTCGGCGCGACCGCGATCTCGATCTGCGGGAGGCTGCAGAGGGTGTTATGGACGGTGCAGCTCGTTGCCACCTTAAGCAGGGCCTCGCGGCGCTCCTCCGGGAAGTCCGCGGGCATGCGGAGGCTCACCTTCATCACTGGCACGCAGTGGGCTTCGCGGTCGTGCACATAGTCCATGTCCACCTCGAAGCCCTCGTGAGGGACGCCCGCCTGCTGACACCAACGGGCGACGTAGAAGGCGATGCGGGTCCCCAGGGAGCCCGCGAGCAGATCCACAGGCGTCGGCCCTCGATCCTCGCCCCCCATCGCCGGAGGCACGTCGGCCATCACCTTGTGGCCGCGCACGTTGATACTTGAACTCATCCCGCCTTCGTGCTTCACAACCAGAGTCGGCATGTGGTTCTCCTCTCGCGTCCGTCTCAGTGCCTTACGCTTGCAGCAGCGCGGGATCGGAACGATCTCGCTGTCTGGACCTTGAGAGTCAGGTCTCTTGTTCTGATCCCGTGGTCAACACGCAGCGCCGCTCAGAGCCCGCCGCGTGGCCCTTCTCCAGCGCGGCCAGGCGTGACTTGAGTGCCTCCACCTCCTGAGTCAGGGTGTCGACTCTCTCACACAGCGCGGGCCGTTCCTCGACGGAATTGCTCGCTTCGTCAGCGGCCGCTCCGCTCATGGCGGCACCGCCTCGGCCCCGTCGCCAGGCTCGGCCGAGGCCAGCGCGCGCTTGCTGACGCACCTCACCCGCGGCCCCGTGACGGAGGCATGCGCCGCTCGTCCTTCTCGACATGCAGCCCGCTCCCGTCGGTCCGGTTTCATCTCCACATGGCATCGTATGCCTCCTTCTCCTGGTCGCCTCCATGGCCTCGACACGTCGTGCCCAGTGACTCGCGGTAGGCGCTCTCTTTGTATGCGACCTACATACACACCAAGGCAACGCCCTCCCGAAAGGCGCGCCCGAATGGTCGGTGATAGTTACCGGTGGCGCGCGTCGCTTCCGGTCGCGCGTCGCGCTGCTGGCGATAGCCGTCGCGACTCGCGCGCCAGCGAGGCCACGGACGAAGAGACTCCCTCCAATACCACGGCCCACTCGGCCAGGTGCTCCTGCCCACGCGGCGTCAGTTCATAGACTCGGCGGGCCGGGCCGCCGCTGCTTTCTTCCCAACTCGAGGTGACACATCCGTTGCCTTCGAGTCGACGGAGGACCCGATAGATGACCGCGCTGTCCAGACCCGCATGCGTAACCGCGAATTGCTCCGTCTCCGTGAGAAGCTGGTACCCGTGCGCGGTGCCCAGTCTGGCCAGGCAGATCAGTACGATCGGTTCGCAGAACCTGTAGAGATTCCCCATCTCACAAGAGCAGGGGGTTCCGTCCGTGTGGTTGTGCCGGTGACAGCGGCCTCGCGGCATGGTCTCTCGTGGCCCTTTGCTATCTGTAACTTGCAGTTACTATACCACACCGCGGACGGATGTCAACCCCGCATGCCGCGTTGTTACGGAGTCTGGTTGACACCGGTTCCTCGTCCGGACTACACTACCGGTGGCGATGGAGTACCGCCTGCGACGAGCTTTCTCGTCCGAACCGCTCAGGGCTGATGACTCCTACCAGCTGAGCATGTTCTCACGAGGAGGTAGGATCGTGAACCAATGGCTCGTTGCGGCTGTCTGGGTAGCGCTCGCGCTCGCCGCGGGTCTGATCTCGGTACGCACCGCCATCTCTGTGTCGCTGCTCGAACTCGTCCTGGGCGTCATCGGCGGCAACTTCCTTCATTTGCAGACCACCGACTGGACCAGCTTCCTCGCCGGCTTCGGTGCCATTCTGCTCACCTTCATGGCCGGCGCGGAGATCGACCCCGACTCTCTCCGCAAGCACCTGCGCCCCAGTCTCGCCATCGGCTTCGTTTCCTTTCTGCTCCCGTTCCTCGGGGCGATGGCCTTCGCCCGGCATGTCGCCGGATGGGATGCCCACTCCTCCCAGATCGCCGGCATCGCCCTCTCTACCACCTCCGTCGCCGTGGTCTACGCGGTGCTGGTGGAAACCGGCCTCAACCGTACCGACCTCGGTAAGCTGATTCTTGCCGCCTGCTTCATCACCGATCTCGGCACGGTGCTGGCGCTCGGCATTCTTTTCGCCAACTACGACCTCTGGCTACTGGCCTTCGTGCTGGTAACGGCGGGAGTCCTGGCCATCCTGCCGCGGGCCGGGAAGTGGTTCTTCGCACGCTATGCCGGTCGCGTCAGTGAGCTGGAAACGAAGTTCCTCTTCCTGTTGCTGTTCGCCCTGGGCGGGATGGCGGTGAAGGCTAACAGCGAAGCGGTGCTGCCGGCCTACTTGCTGGGGTTGGCAATGGCCGGCCTGTTCCTGCAGCACCGGGAGATGGTGCGCCGACTGCGGACGACGGTGTTCGCGCTGCTGACACCCTTCTACTTCATCAAGGCCGGGCTCCTGGTCTCGCTGCCGGCAGTGATCACGGGCGCCGCTCTCATCGGTCTACTCCTGGGGGTTAAGCTGGTGACAAAGGCCGTCGGGGTGTACCCTCTCGCCGGGGCCTTCCGGCTCCCGAGGCGAGAAGGCATCTACACGACGCTGTTGATGTCGACGGGCCTCACCTTTGGCACCATCTCCGCGCTCTTCGGCTACCAGCGGGGCTTCATCAGCCAGAGCCAGTACACCATCCTCGTCACTGTCGTCATAGGTAGCGCCGTCATCCCGACCATGGTCGCGCAGGCCTTCTTCCGACCCGCCCCGGCAGCCCTAACGTCTGTGCCAGAGAACGTACCCCACCTTGCGGAGGTGCAAGAGCATGCTTGATAAGATTCTTGTTGCGGATGACGGATCGGCCGGGGCACGGCGCGCGGTGGAGATGGCGGCCGATCTCGCCGCGCGCTATCAGGCGCAACTCCACTCTGTGACTGTCGAAGAGGAACTCCCTCGCTACGCCGCGACGATGGACGAAGTCGACGCGGTCCAGGAACAGAAGGCGCGCTTCTTCGAGCGAGTAACGGCCGAGGCGCAGCAGATCGCCGCTCGCTACGGCGTCGAGATCGAGTGCCACGTGATCTCCGGGCACGAAGTGGAGGCGATCATCCGCTTCTGCACGGAGGGTGGCTTCGATCTGTTGGTGCTTGGCTTCATGGGCCACTCTCGCATCTTCGAGCGCGTCTGGGGTAGCACCTCGCAGACGCTCACGCGTCTCGCCCCTTGCAGCGTCCTGGTGGCGAAATAGGACCGGAGCCCCCACGCGTATGCAGACTCAGCACCGCTTGCACCTGACCTCGACGGAGTCTACCATCCGACAGCACCTTGCGGAGATCCGCAAGGTGGTGACGACGGGCGAGTCGCCCGGTGGCGGTCGGAGCATTCCTCTTCCGGTATGCCAGCGCGACCAGTTGCTGGCCGTGCTCGATGACTTGGAGGCCTCGCTCAGGCAGATGATGCAACTCCTCGCGCTCGACGGCGAGGACGCCGACAGCAAGGGTCACGACCATGGGGGCACACAGATGTGGGCTTCTCTCCTGCTGCGGACGGTCGCAGAGCTGATGCGCGATCTGAGCCCGGAGGTCATGGAGCGGCACTACGGCGTTCTCGATCCCTCCGCCGCGGCCACATTGCAGCAGGCGGTACCACACTTGCTGCAGGAGGTCGAGCGGGGGCTTGATGTGCTGGAGTGATCGCCAGCCCAGCGGGTTCCCTGCGCCCCTACACCTGGGTTGGCCACCTCTGCCCTCGTCAGCGTTCGGCCTCGGCATCTCATTGCTGGGCATTCCAGCGTGCAAGAGACGTCCCGTGCTCATACCCCGCGTCCACCTGGTCAGAGTAGGTGAGTACCATGTCGCCGAGGAGCTTTGCCAAGCTCAGCCCGGTGCGCTCGGCGAGTTGACGCATCCTGGCCGCGAGTGGCCCTCGAATCGCCACGGTCAGCATGTCGCCGTGCGCACGCGGCCGCGAACGGCGCGTTGTGGGCGCCTGTGTGCGGCGCTCGGCCGCTGGTTGGGGCTGTGCCTCGGCTTGCTGCTGTTCGCGGCGCTGTCGCCGCGTTTGGGCGCCTCGTTGGGCGGCCTCCCGTCGGCGCTCGGCCTGCTCGGCCAGCCTCTGCTCAGTGCGTTCTGCTACTGCGTCCCGTCGGCTTCGTCGGGGCATCTTCGTCTACTCCTTTCCCATGTGCTGTTCTCGCTCACGACGACTGAGTTCCTGGATCACGACTTCGACTACCGGGCGCACGTCCTCGCCAGGCTCCTGCTCCCACCCACGCTCATAGACGGCCAGCGACTTCCCGCGCTTCTTCTTCGGCCCGGCCCACACGTAGAGCTTGCTGACCTGACCGCCATCAATGCCGTACTGGCTCGATTCCGCGAACACCAGCGCCTCGAAGTGGTAGCCACCTACGCGCCCCACATACCAGACGCCGCCGCCCAGGCCACCGTGCTTGCTCGTGATGCGGAGTTCCACCTCACACCTCCAACATATCGGCGAGAAACTGAACGGCCTCGGCCACCTCGCGCAGGTCGTAATCGCCCGGCACCAGGCCGAGAGGATAGGACTCGTCAGCTTCCTCCGGGTCTGGTATCAGCAGTCGCGTCCCCTCGCCGCCCTGGAGTTCGTTGGCGGCCGCCCTCAGCAGTCTCACGGCTTCACTCATGCTCATCTCTGGCTTCCTCCCGTCATCCGCGGTCATCGCCGCGCCCGTGCGGCCGCGCTGGCTTCTTCGTCACATCCACTTGCCCATCGTTTACCTCCATCCGGTAGACCATCCCCGGCTCTGCCGCGGCGAAGCGGGCACGCAGCCCCACCGCCGCAAGCGCCTCCCGCGCTATCTCCTCCGTCGAGGCCCACCACAGCGCAGACCAGCCCTTCACGCGGAAGGCCACCAAAGGCATCTCCCCGTTCGTCCAGGCCACCATCCTGCGTGTGCGTGTGTTGATGACGAGGACGGACTGCTTGCCACCGAGCGATAGGCACACGTCTGGGCCGGCGCGTTCGCCGTAGCGGCACAAGGCCTGCACCAGGAGTTCTGAATCGCATTCGGATGCAAGAGAGAGCCGGAGCCTGATCGCCTTCTCCTCGTGCGCAGGGAGGAAGCCGTTGTGCACCAGCGCCCAGTCGCCCGCGAGGTGGGGGTGGTTGTTCTCGTTGACGGTGGGCAGCCCAGTAGTAGCGAAGCGCGTGTGCCCGATGGCCATCATCACCCGTCGCCGTCGCAGCGCCCCGAACCCCCTCCCCGTGAATAGCTCCCGCGCAGGCCCAGGCTGGCGCTGCCAGAGCAGCTTTCCAGAGGTCGGGAGCGCGGCATACCCGGAAGCATCCGTCCCTCTGCGCTCGGAGGCGAGGGCCAGCGCGGCCAGCAGGCGATGGGCGAGAGGCCACTGCTCCTTGGGGAGGTCACCCAGATATCCGAAGACCCCGCACATGCTACGCCCCCCCCTGGTCGTACTTGCGGGCGAGGCGCGTCAGTTCACGCTTGACCGGCTTCAGGTCCTCCAGGTCCGCTATCCATCCCGCCAGGTGCACCTCGGGCTGCCCCACTTCGCGGCGGCCCAGCGTCCACCCCGTCAGGTACATCAAGCGGTTGAGTTCCCGCAGGCCCCGTCCGTTCGTGTGGTAGGTCTTCTCGGAGGCGATGCTTTCCCAGTCCATTCTCGTGGTCTCGGTAGCGCGCTCGGCGAGGGCGAGGCAGGTGCAGATGTGGCCCAGCATCTTGGTGGCCTCGGTGGTCCCTGCCGGGAAGCGAAACTCAACCGTGGCCTTAGAGGTGAACAGGTTGGTTAGGTTGAGCGTGTGATAGCGGTCGAGACCGTAGACAACATCGCGGAGGGCTTCGCGCTTGCGGCTGTCGCTGGCCTTGCGCACCTTGTCCGCGGCCTGCTTCTGGCGCTTCACGCTGCGGGAGTAGCTTCCGTTCTCTCGACGGTGGGTTCCGGTGGAGGCGTAGAGCGCGGTTTCGTGCATCGCCGTCTGGTAGAGCAGCTTGCCCACCCACTCCGCCACCTCGGCGTGGCTCTCTCCGGCGACACTGCGCGCGCCCACGTGGACATGCATCTTATGAGTAATACGCATAAGATGCATTATGTTGAGCGCGGGATTATGTGAAGTGATGGGCGGCGAGACCGGAATGCGGGCGCCACGCTGGCTCAGGAGGACATGGCGCCCGCATAATCGCATGTTAGAGCGACTCCAGCCAGGTCAGCAGTTTCTCAGACGGCCGCCAAGAGAGCCGCTTGGCGCTCGGCTGCAGATCACTGGATTCGAGCGCCTTCCGCTTCATGTCCAGGTCGATGCTGATGTAGACCTCCGTGGTGCGCACATCCACGTGGCCGAGGATATCTCTGATGGTGATGGGGGCGACGCCGGCCTGCAGCAGATGCATGGCCTTCGTATGCCGCAGTGTGTGCGGGCTCACCCGGACGCGCTCCAAGCGCGGCATCGTTTGGCGCGCAGCGCTCAGGTATCTGGCGAGCAGATAGCGCACCCCATGCCGGGTGAGCTGCTCCCCTCGCGGATTGCGGAAGAGCGACGCAGAGGAGTCGGTCGTCAGATCCTGCTCTTTCAGATAGCGCTGCAGCAGCCGTACCGTGGCTGGCAGGAGCGGACAGATGCGCTGCTTCCGGCCTTTGCCGGTGAGCCGCACGAAAGCCGGCGACTCCAGCCGCAGATCGAGAGGACGCAGGTCCACCACCTCCTGCACCCGCGCGCCCGTGTCGTAGAGCAGGGCGAGCAGCAGGTAGTCTCTGCGCCCGGCCGGCGTCTCCGTCTTCACCTGAGCCAGCAAGTGTTTCAGCTCGTCAGCCTGCAGGTAGCTGACCGTGGGCTTCGTGGTGCGCTTCACGGGGATGGAGAGCAGCCGTTGACAGCGCTCCGCCTGGTCAGGCAGACGCGTCATCACGTAGCGGAAGAAGCTGTGCAGCGCGGCCAGCCGCTGGTTGCGGGTACGCACCGCGTTGCCTCGCGTATGCTCCAGCGAGGAGAGGAAGTCCAGCGCCAGTTCCCGATCGAGGTCATCCAGCATCAGATGGTCTACCGTCTTGTGGCGCGCCGAAGCGGCGTACTGCAGGAAGAGCTTCAGCGCGTCCCGATAGCTGGCGGCGGTGTGGGGACTGACATTTCGGTGGGCCGCCAAGTAGTTCACGAAGAAGCCGGTGATCAGTTCGTGGAGTCCCTGCGGTTTCATGGCTGCCCCTCCGGAGCGAGGAGGAAGCCGTAATGGCGATCCGTCCGGTCAGTGATGCTTTGGAGGAAGTCCTCCGTGAAATGCAGATAGCGCTGGGAGGTATATACGCTGGAGTGGCCCAGGTAGGTGGCCAGCAGGGGCAGTCGCGCCGCGAGATTCGCTCCCTCCTCATACCAGCGCAGCAGCCGATGCACCGCGAAGGTATGGCGCAGATCGTGAATGCGCGGCCCCTGCCCCCGCCGGTGCGTGATGCCGATGGTATTGAGGATAAGCCGGTAGGTCTTCACCAACGAATTCCCATCGCACGGCGCCGCCGCATTCGTAGTGCTGGGGAAGAAGGGCGCTTGGGCAGGACGCGGGCCGCAGCAGCGCTCCACCTCCTCTCGGCACCAGCGCATCCGCTCCACCATGTCCCCGGCCATCGGCACCAGGCGATCCTTCCCGAATTTGGTGTTGAGGATCTGCAGGACCCCCTGTGCCAGGTCGACATCGGCCAGCGTCAGTCGCTGCGCTTCACCAAGGCGCAGACCGGTGGTGTAAAGCAGCAGCAGCATAGTGCCATGCACCGCCGGCCGCAGTGGCGAAAGGCCGTGCTGGCGCAGATTGATGCAAGCCTCCAGGAAGCGCCGCGCCTCCTCTTGGGAGAGAATGCGCGGCTGGAAGAAGTCCCGGGACAGCCCTCCGAAGCCAGCTGGCGGCATAAAGGTGCGCGGCTCATAGCAGGCCAGGAAGCGGCACAGCTGGCGCAGCACTACAGTGCGGTGGGAGCGGGTCTTCTCGTGCTCGTGAGGCCGCTTCGCCACCACCGCCTCCGCGATCTCACGCGTGATCACAGGATCGTCGGGCGAGACCAGCTCTCGAAAGAGCAGGTCCAGATTGTAGAGGGTGCGCTCCTCGCAGCCGTATCGGTAGCCGATGGCTCGCTTCTGAAGCAAGAATCGCTGCATGTGCGCGGCCAACGGAGAGAGGAAGGTGCGGTCGATCTTGTGGCTCATGCGCGCACCTCCCGGAGGCAGAGGGGCACCTCGCGAAGCGCGATCAGATCGTCCTGTCCGTACAGGTATCGCGTGGTCGTGGCCGCGGCCGCGAGGCTGGGGCGTACACGATCCCGCCAGCTCAGCGCGGCCGTACGCAGCGCCCCGAAATCGGTCTTAGTGTAGAGGAAAGTGGACCCGACCGAGGCATGCCCGAGCACCTCCGAAACGAGCTTGAGCGGATGATCCTGCCTGACCAGTTCGGTCGCCAGCGTGTGGCGCAGCGAGTGGAATCCTCGCTGGCCGGGCGGCAGGTCAAGCCTGGCGCGGCGCCGGTAGCGAAGCATCACATCATAGAGGTTATTATCTGGACCCAAAGCCTCATGCGGGGCCTGATGACGGACGAAGACCTCTCGCGCCGAAGAGCATGGCCGCCCGTGGCGCAGGTAGTCCACCAAGGCGTCAGCGACATCGCTCAGCAGCGGCAAGACCAGTTCCCGTCCTGTCTTGGCTTGCCGGAGACGGATGATCTGCTCCCGCCAGCCGATCTCCTCCAGGCGCAGGCGCCGGATATTGCTGACCCGCAGCCCATAGCGGCAGGCCAACAGGAGCATCGCGTAGTCGCGCTTGCCCAGCGACTGCGTGCGGTCCACCGCCTCCAACAGTCGGCCTACCGCTTCCGTTGGCAGGGGACGAATCAACGCGCTGTGCTGGTAGATGATCGGCTTCATGATGGCCGCCGACAAGTCGAGTGTGATCGCACCCTGTGCACGAGCCCAGCGCAGAAAGCTCCGCAGTACATAGCCGTACCCATGCCTCGTCCTGGGCTTGAGATGCGTGAGTCCAGCCGTGAAGTCGTGGATTTCACGCGCGGTGAGCTGCTCCAGCGCGGAGAGGCCGCACTGCTCCAAGAAACGGAAGAAGTCTGCCAGATACCGTGCCTGATGCTCTACGTTGCGAGCGACCAGACCGCGGTGTTCCCGGAGGAAATCCAGGTACGACGGCACCCACATCTCGTAGAGCGCCGGGCACGCTCTCTCGAGCAGCGGTCTTCGTCTGCGGAAATGACCTTCGCTATCGGCCTCGACGAAGATCCGCACGGCCATGCCGGCATGTCGGTAATTATTCGCCTCGATCTGCCCTTTCCGCAGACTCAGGTAGTCTTGCACCACCGGCTCATAGAAATCAGTGAGGCCCTCCAGCTTGCGCTCCTGCAGGTAGCCTGCGAAGTGCAGCCACTCCGAGAGATGCCTGGACAGCGTATGCTTACTATAGCGCTGCCCCAGCAGTTGTTGACCCAATTCGTCGATGCGCGCTTTGTGGTGGCACGTCAGGTAGGCTTGCCTGCGTGCTCGCTCGTGAAACCAGTCCCGAAACATCAACATCCTCCTGCAGCCATAGATTGGCAGCCATGCTGCCGGGCCGCAGGCTCTCATTTCGCCACGACCGGGCCATCGGGATTATGCGAGGCCTCTCCCCCGCCTGCTCCATATGGTGCTCGCGCGGGGCGATCATCAGCTGTCACTTCACATAATCCCGCGCTCAACATAATGCATCCCGGTGGTGTGGTTGACGGTGGCCTCCAGGCTCCGCAGGATGCTCGCCACCTGCTTCACCTGCTCGATGCCCGCCCGGCCTTGGAGGATGGGACTCACGATCTCAACCGCGACGTAGCCGCGGCGATCCGTGTGCAGGCTGCCATCTCGCTCCGCCGTCCAGCCCTGCGGGAAGGGAGCGGGCAGGGGATGTCCATAGTGGTAGGAGCCGATGCTGATGCCCAGCTCCTGGACCTTGCCTTGCGGGAGAAAGCACTCGATTTCGCAACCCCAGGTATAGCTCTCCGCGTTGCGGCTCGTCCTCTGCGTCTGGCCCATCCTCGTCCTCTCCTTGGTATCACACATCTGTTTGCATCCCCAGTCACATTCATGCCTCCAAAGGGGCCTTCAGTCAAGAAGAATGTGAGTGGTTTCTTGGGGAGGTGGGGCAGAAAGAAAGACCCCGCCGCGGCTGAGCGGGGCCTGTCCACTATCTGCTGCCGCGGCTGCTACTCGGTCATCGCGTCCAGCCCCCACACAAACACCGGGAGCCCTTCGACGAACCTACGCTGCTCGTCGGGCGACAGTCGGGTCAGCCACTTCTGGACCCCGGGGTCCTCCAGGATCACGGCTGCGGCCGGCTGGTACGACTCACTGGTCGTGGCCGCATCGCGCGCCTTGACACCCCTCAAGTTCTCCCAGAGGGTGCCGAGCCGGATGGCCAGGTACAGGTACTTCAGCGTCGACCACATGCTCTCACGTCCTTTCCGCCCATGCGGGCGATGATCTACCCCAGCAACGCCGGGGTGTACAACTCTGAGATCTTCGCGGCCAGGTTGAACGAGGGCCGCACCGGGCCGATGGTCACACCGTACGCGCGGCCGCGCGCTTCGAGCACGTAGCCGTTCCCGAGCGAGATCGCGACATGCCCGATGTGATGCGGCTTCGTCCGGTAGCTCTTCTCGGACTGGATGAACAGCAGCGCGCCTGGCAGCTTCATGCCTTCCGCGAACGGGATCGAACGCGAGCGCTCCCACTGGAGGCCCGCACCGTCGAACGCCGTGATCGGCGTGACGCGACCATCCGAGTCTGTGATCTGCTCGACGCCGACCTGCGCGAGCAGATGCTGCACCAACTCCGAGCAGTCCCAGGTCTTGAGCGTCTGCTCCGGGTCGCCTTCGCTGCCGAGCACATAGGGCTTTCCGACTTCCTTGAGCGAGAGCACCAACAGGTGCGCGGCCTTCGTTGGGGTCCATGGTGTCATCACTTGCTGTCT
>Ga0315284_10013301_pt1 | contig 11715 bp, 9 predicted proteins | sample YL17G09_16_MG_FD_203696 | JGI IMG/M metagenome (GOLD analysis project Ga0315284, IMG submission 203696) | Sediment microbial communities from Yellowstone Lake, YNP, Wyoming, USA - YL17G09_16 | ecosystem: Environmental > Aquatic > Freshwater > Lake > Sediment | place: USA: Wyoming | collected... | reverse complement strand
CAGCGCCGAACATGATCGCACAGGCTCGGGTCAACGCCGCCGGGCTGGGCATCGGGAATGCGTCGTTCGAGGTGGGGGATGCGTGCAAGCTGCCGTATGCAGATGGAGACTTCGATGGCATCATGCTCTGCGGATTGCTTGAGAGCATGGACTGGGAGAGCGTCCACCGCATGATGCCGGAGGTGCGCCGGGTACTCTCCCCTGGTGGACGCATCGCCGCACTCGACCAGGACTGGCAGGACTTCCTGAGCAGGACGCCGATGAGCCAGGTGAACATCCGGAACGAGAAGGGCCGGCTGTTCCTGCAGGTCGTCGAACGGACGCTGAGTCCGCACACGGAGACTGATGCCAGGTACTACATTGATCCCCACACTCCCACCGGCGGGAGACTACTGTCCGAGTTGGCCGGCAAGACGCGCACGAGCACCGACCTATTGAGCGCGGATGACCTGGCCACTGAGGATGTCTTGGATGCCACCTATGACGTCGCGGCTCAGTTCGACGAAGCGACATTCGCCGACCTGTTCGTATCCTATGGGTTCGCCAATGTGAAGTGCAAATCCGTGCTCGTTCCCGCGTGGGGACAGAAGATACTCTTCGCCACCGGGGACGGGTAGCACTTCTGTTCAGCGAGAAGGGAACCAGCTTCCCCGCAGCTAAACCTAACTCATCCCTATTCTCCGTGCAAAGGTTTTCCACATGTTCCGCGTAATCGCCACTGATCTGGACGGCACTCTGCTCCGAAGCGACGGCGCCATATCTCCACGCACCCGCGCGGTGCTGGACAGATGCATGTCCGACGGCATCAAGTTCATCATCGCAACCGGGCGGGCAAAGGCATCGGCGGCTCACATACTGCCGACGGATTTCCATCGCGGCATCTGGGCTTGCTGCAACGGCGCGGATATTTACGAGGACGGAGTGCTGATCGCTCAGAACGGCATCGCCCCCGACCTGGCGAAGGACATCTGCCGTCGCATAGTGTCGGTCTCTCCACAGGCTAATGTCTATGCCGTGGTCGGCGGCGAGCTGTACTTCATGCGTCCGGCGACCATCTCCGTGCCCTATCACGTGGTTCCTGATCTCGATTCAGTCATGGACGTGCCCGTCGGCAAGATCGCGTTCCACCTGAGCGATATCCCGGACATCGAGATGCTTCGGAGCAACCTCCCGGACGACTGCAGGTTCATCCTCACCGTGGGCGCGCAAATCGGCGAGATCATGGCGCCGACCGCCACGAAGGCATGGGCGGTCGCGTCTGTTGTGAAGCGCTGGGGCCTTGACCTGAGCGACGTGATCGCCTTCGGAGACGAGACGAATGATATCGAGATGCTTGCCGAATGTGGTCTCGGAGTCGCGATGAAGGATTCGCATCCCGATCTGATAGCCGTCGCGGACCGGATCGCCCCGTCGAACGACGAGGACGGCGTCGCCCAGGTACTGGAATCGCTGTTCATGGAGGTGGTGAAGTCCCCATGAAGGCCATTCTGTTCGATCTAGGCAACACCCTGGCCGAATACTACACGAGGGCGGAGTTTCCCGGCGTGCTGGAGCGGGCGGTGTCGGAGGTTCAGAGCTACCTTGGCCGGCATGGCGAGGCCGTTCGGTCGCCGGAGGAGCTATGGCAGCGAGTCCAGGCCGAGAACCACGAGGCGCGAAACTACCGGGTCAGGCCGCTCGAAGCCCGCCTGAGCCGCATCTTCGGAATCTCGGATGATCGGCATCCGGAGGGAATCTGCAGGGCGTTCATGAAGCCGATCTTCGCGCTCGGCAGATGCTATGACGACTCGGCGGCGGTTCTGAGGGAGCTTCGCCGCCGGGGTCTGAAGATCGCCATCGTCTCGAATGCCCCGTGGGGAAGCCCCTCGTATCTATGGCGCGAGGAGATCGAGCGCCTCGGGCTGCGCGAGCACGTGGATGACATAACTATCTGCACGGACATCGGGTGGCGAAAACCGGCCAGACCGATCTTCCTGCATACGCTCAACAAGCTCGGACTCGCGGCGGCGGACTGCGTGTTCGTCGGCGATCACCCCAGATGGGATTTCGAGGGGCCGCGGCGGGTCGGCATGGAAGCGATCATCGTAGACCGTGCCGGGACAGCTTCCGGCGCGGGACACATCGCCGATCTGAACGAGCTGCTGACGATGCCGCGCGTCGGAGTCTAGCGCGAGACCGCCAGCCCCTCGATACGTCCCGATGCAATCGGGGACTACTCGGGGTCAGACGGAACCCGCCAATCCGTCTAATCCCGAGTAGTTCGCCGCGGCGAACGTATCGAGGGACTGATTGTAGACTTTCGCGATACACACTTCAGCAGGAAGGCTCGACCATGAACAGAATCGCCATAATCGGATGCGGCGGCGGCGGGAAGTCCACGCTCGCGCGTCAGCTTGGAGAAATCCTCGGCATAGAGGTTTTTCACCTCGACCGCCTGCACTGGAAACCCGGATGGGTCGAGACGCCGAAGGACGAGTGGCGCGGCATCGTGGAGGACCTGGTGAGGGGCGAGTCCTGGATCATAGACGGCAACTACGGCGGCACGATTGACATCCGCCTGGATGCCGCGGATACGATCGTCTGCCTGGACCTTCCCAGGTGGATCAACATCTGGCGGGTCGTCAAGCGCCGATTTCAGTACCTGGGCAGGCAGCGCCCTGACATCACCCCCGGCTGCCCGGAGAAGATAGACCCGGAATTCTTCCGCTGGATCTGGACGTTTCCGCGCGAGAGGAGGCCAACTCTCCTGCGCAAGATGGAGCAGTACGCCGAGCAGAAGCAGGTCGTAGTGCTGCGCAGTCCTCGCGAGGTAAGGCGGTTCGTGGACCGGCTCCGGCAGCACCGTGAGCGCGGCGTAACAAGGTGATGGATACTCCCGTATAGTAATAGACTGTGTGTCCGCCTTCGCCAAGGCTACGGCGGGCATGGGAGAATCCGCATGCCGCCGAAATCCGCAGAGAAAACGGACAAGCCTCAGATGAGCTTCATGCGCCGCGAGGTACTCGCGGTCGCGCTCGTCCTCCTGGCGGCCGCGGTCATCAGGATCGTCTATCTCCTGCAGTACGAGGCTCACGCGCCTTACTACTCCGCTGTCATGTCGGATTCCATCTACTACGATACCTGGGCGCGGAGAGTGGCATCCGGCGAAGGCTATGGACCTCAGCCGTTCTACATGGCGCCGCTGTATCCGTATGTGCTCGCGCTCGTCTACAAGGCCGCCGGGCACGGCTTCGGGCTCGTATACGCGCTCCAGGCGGCTCTGGGGATCGTGAACCTGCTGCTCACATACCTGCTCGGGAGACGGTTCTTCGGGCACGCGTCCGGCCTCATCGCGGCGCTCGTGCTCATGATGTACGCGCCGCTCGCGTATCTCGAATCGAAGCTGCTCACCGAGACCCTCGCCGTGACTCTGAACCTGGCTTCGATGCTGCTCATCTTGAATGCGCTCTCAAGGCCATCCGCTCCGAGATTCGCCGCGGCGGGAATCGTCCTCGGCCTGAGCGCGGTCTGCCGACCAGTTGCGTTGATCACCATCGCGTTCGTCCTCGTGTGGCTCGCTCTTGATCGGAGACTCCGTGCGATCGGTTTCGGGCGTTTCGCCGCACTCGCGCTCGGGGTGACGGTGATGATCCTCCCGGTGACGGTCCGGAACTACGTCATCGGGCACGACTTCGCCCTCATCAGCACGAACGGCGGCATCGTATTCGCGCAGGGGAACAATCCGAGCACGGACGGAGTCTTCGCCACTATCCCCGGCTTCACCGGCTCGATCATGACGCAGCAGAAGCAGGAGATCGAGATCGCGCGTAAGGCGCTCGGTCATCCGGTGAAGCCGTCCGAGTCGTCCGCCTTCTGGTTCAAGGCCGGCATGAAGTTCATCCGCGAGCAGCCGGGCGCATTCGCGAAGCTCATCCTGCGAAAGATCATCTGGTCACTGCACAACAGGGAGGCCGACTGCAGCTACAACGTCTACCTGGAGGAGAGACTGGTCCCGGCGCTCAGAGTCCTGTTCGTGCCGTTCTGGGCGCTGGCCGGCCTGGCGCTCTTCGGATTTGTCGGTCGCCGCCGGGAAGCCGCTCCGCGCGAATCGGGCGTCCTGGGGGTTTACATCCTCTCGACCTTCGCGAGTCTGGTGATCTTCACAGTGAACTCGCGGTTCCGCGTTCCGGCGGTTCCTGTCCTTGCGCTTTTCGCGGGATGCGGTCTGGTGCGCGCGGCCCAGGTGATCCTGAAGGAGAGGGCCCACACTCTCATCGCGTTGGCGGCATGCGTTCTGCCGTTTGTGCTCGTCTCCCTCGTGCAGTATCCGATCGCCCCGATCACGCCGCCCGCGCTCGCGAATCTCGGATCGAGCTATGTCACGCTCGGCGACGCCGAGAATGCGGTACCGGTGCTGAAGGAAGCCCTGGCGGAGGATCCGGACTACGCCTCGCCCCACTCGACACTCGGCACCGCCTTAGTCTTGATCGGCGATCTCGATGGAGCGATCTCGCACTATCGGCAGGCGCTTCGCATCACTCCGGGAGACGCCTCGGTTCGCGTGAATCTCGGCCGCGCGCTCGCTCTTCGGGGACGGATCCGCGAAGCGGTCCTGCAACTCCAGAACGCGGTCCGTTTGGATCCCGACTCCGCCGAGGCGCACGCCGGCCTTGCCGAGGCTTTCTTCACGCTCGGAAGGCGGGAGGACTCCGTCCGTGAACGTGATATCGCCAACCGCCTGATCCCGGCTCTTGCGCAGGACCACTTCACCCTGGGCCAGGCTTTCCACGCGCGGGGCAGGCTCTACGCGGCGACATGGGAGTTTCAAGAGGCGGCTGTCCTCAAGCCCGACTTCGCGGAGGCGCACGGCGAGCTAGGGCTGGTGCTCAAGGATCAGGGCCGGATTCGTGAAGCCACCCGCGAATACCGCGAGGCGATCCGCATCGAGCCGAACCTCGTTCGGGCGCACAACAACCTGGCGATTGCTTTATACCTCGATGGGAAGTACTCCGAAGCCTGGCGCGAGGTGCACGTTTCCAGGAAGCTCGGCGGGCGTCCGCATCGGGGCTTCATTCAGGCCCTCTCGGCGAAGATGCCCGAGCCGCCGGAGTGAACGACGGAACAAGCTCCGCCTCTGAAACGTCCATGTAAAATGGGATTGTTGACAAACCGCTAGTCGCCGACATTCGGCCGGTATTGGCAAGCTCGGCCTGCCGATTGTATAATATCTGTTGCCAGGTTCTGTGCCCGGCTTTGATGGGAGAAGAAAATGTCAAGAATTGCGTGTGCGACACTGTTGGTTCTCAGCGTCGTCCTCGCCGGATGCGGCGGCGGAGGAGGTAAGGCTCCCGGGAATGATCCCGAAGTGATAGGCGTTCAAGTCTCCGCGGTGCCGGGGGCGTTGGTACTGCGGCCCGGCGATACATGTCGGTTCACCGCCAATGTCGCCGGCGCGACGAATACCGCTGTCACGTGGAGTGTTGACGAGGAGATAGACGGCGGTCTGGTCACTTCGGTCGGCCGGTACATCGCTCCGAGCACCGAGGGCGTGTGCCACGTCAGGGCGACCAGCGTGGAAGATCCAACCAAGAGCGGCGTAGCCCTCGTCACTGTGAGCGGCACAGGCGGGACCCCGCCCGGCCAAGACGGTGTCAGCATCAGGATCAGCCCGGAGGACGTCGCGCTGCCGCCGAACGAGAGCATGCAGTTTACCGCGATGGTCACCGGTCACTCGAACACCGCCGTTACGTGGATAGTGGAAGAGTCGGGCGGCGGGACGATCACGCAGAACGGCATCTACACGACGCCGAACCAGGACATGACTGTTCACGTGACCGCGATCAGCCAGGCCGATCCCACGAAGTGCGCCACCGCGACTGTGATCGTGATAACCGACCTGCCGCCGTTCCCGTTCCCGCCGCCTCTGCCTTAACTCATCAACCGTGTCATTCTGAACGCAGTGAAGAATCTCGACAGCGCGCGATAGATCCTTCACTGCGTTCAGGATGACACACAGTGCGTTCAGGATGACACAACGCGTTCAGGATGACACAACGCGTTCAGGATGACACAAATAATGCGGGCTAACACCCAACACCGTTTCCCAATGGAGGTCATTTCGTGCCACGCTTGATTAAGGACGATGCCCTAGTCTTGTTCCAGGGCGACAGCATCACCGACGCCGGTCGCAGCCGCGAAAACGACGCGGATCTGGGCCGCGGATATGCCGGCATGACCGCGGCGTGGTTCTCCGCCCTGCATCCCGAGCTGAATGTCCGCTTCCTGAATCGGGGCATCGGCGGCAACACTGTGAAGGATCTACAAGCTCGGTGGCAGGCGGATTGTCTGGATCTCAAACCGAGCTGGGTCTCGATACTTGTCGGCATCAACGAGGCGGCGCGGAGATACGCTCATAGCGATCCGATGCCGCACGAGGTCTATGAGGCGACCTATCGGGATATTCTCACGCAGGCGACGGATACCCTCGACGCCCGCCTGATCTTGATGGAGCCGTTCGTCCTGCCGACCGACGCGGATCGTATCCAGTGGCGCGAAGACCTCGATCCCAAGATACACATCGTCCGCAACCTCGCTCGCGAGTTCGAGGCGATACTGATACCACTGGACGGCATCTTCGCACAGGCTTCGGCTCTGCGCGAGCTCGCATTCTGGGCGCAGGACGGAGTTCACCCGACTCCGGCCGGACATGCGCTCATCACCCGAGTGTGGCTTCAGGCGGTTGGGGCGCTGTAGGTCGAATAGGACACATGGGTCGTATAGGTCCTATGTGTCCTATTGCCCGGTCGTCACCGCACACACATCCGCGCCGGATGAGAAGTACACCGTTCCATCCGGGCCGAGCGCCACATTCGAGACCCTGCCCGTCGCTTCCGCGATCCGCTCGAACTTCCTCCGCCGCACGTCCAGCTTCACGATTGACTTCTCGCTGCCGTAGTACAGGCATCCGTCCTTCATCGCCGTGCAGTAGGAAGTGAGCTTCGGCGTATCCTCGGGCAGAGCGATGAAATCACGCTTCGACGTATCGAAGAGCATCAGCGCGCCGCCGTTTGAAAGCACCAGTCGCTTGGTGGGTTCGTCGTACCCCGGGACGAGGATGGTGGACGCACCGTCGAAGATCTTCTCGAAGACGACCTTTCCGGTCGCCGGCTCGACTATCCCGAACTTCGCCGACTCTCCCTGCTTGGTCGGGAGGCCGTTCCCGGCGAGGGTGGTGCTCGCATAGGCGTATGCCGCATCAACCGCCAGCCCGTGAATCGCCTGCTCGCCGAGCGGGTTCTCGATCAGCCGTGTCTCGCCCGTATCGGGATCGGTGATGGAGATCGCGCCGCCGTACGTGCCGTATCGCGCCATCCAGCCGGAGTAGAGCTTCCCATCGGGGCCGAACCTCGCGCCGGCGATAGGGCGGATGTATCCCTTCTCTCTGCCGACGCTCGCGATCACTTTCGGATTCACGTTGCCCAACTGATCCCAGGGCTTCATCCGATCGTACATGACTATGTCGCCGCCCGCGTAAGTGACCGCGTAGACCTTGCCCTCCTTGCACGCGACGTCGTAGGCTTCTCCGCCGGCATTGCATATGACGCGCGTGTTTTCATACTTGCGCGTCTTCGGATCCATCCACCAGAGCGTCTGGCCGAATATGGTGCCGCCCCAGAGGATTCCCTGTTCGTCGCATCTGAGGAAATGCGTCGGGCGAGGGCTGGACTCCACGGGGATGCGCTTCGGATTCAGCTTCTTGTCGCCCGGTTTCACGACCACGTAGTCCTCGCCTTTGAAGCAGAGAAGCTCGTTCTTCTTGCTCACCCCTATGATGCGGGTACTGCTCAGATCGAGATCGGTAACCGGTGTCAAGGCCTTCTCGCCGTATCCGTAGGTGTACACGTAGTTCTTCTGCTGAACGATCAGCATATCGTCGTTCGAGGCCGAGGTGTTGATATACCAGGTACCCCGATCCGCCGGCGGCACGGGAAACGGCGGTTCAGCCGGTTCGAGCGAGTCGCCCTTGAACATCCTCGATCCTGCCAGGAAGTATCCGTGCCACGTGATGCCCGCCGAAATGCCCTCGATCTGCTTCGGCACGGGCTCGAACTTCTTTGTCGTAGGGTCGAAGACGAGGACGGTATCCTTCTCTTCTCCGAACTGGCTCAGTATCCGGCCGTCCGGCAGAGACGACACGTTTCTGCAGTACATGTTCGGCGGCGCTGGATTGCCCAGGTCCTCGACTTCATACGTCTTCAGATCGAGCGCGCCGAGCTTGCCGCCTCCGTAGGTGCCGCCGTACATCCTGCCGTCACCGCCCAGCGCCAGATTCCAGATATAGCTCTCGCCGGGGAAGTAGACGTCCTTGATGAACTCCATCTTCCTGAGATCGAATACCATGAACTTCCCGTCGTAGAACGTGCCGATCACGAGGCGGTCTCCGGGCACCTCATTCAGCGCCCAGGAGCCGCTTCCGCCCGGGCAATGGTACTTGACGCCCTTGTTCTTCCCGAAGTCCACGAAGAGCAGCTCAGCGCCGGTAGTCTCGTTCATGTCCACCATCGCGAGCAATTCGCGACCGGTCGCCCTGTCCGTGACGATGCGCCCGGAGAGGATATTCTTCCCGCGACACGGCTGGCCGAGGTTCTCGATCTGCGCCGACATCGCCGTCGTGACGAGCATCAGCGAGAGCGCGGCGCACAGCGACGCGGACACGATGTTGTCTGACCCAAGTGCCACCATTTCACTCCTTAGTTAGTCTCATGGCCGCCTGTGCGGCTTCCGTATCCTCGGTGTTCGTTCCCGCGAGGATGCTTACCTCCGCGGCCACTCTCCTGCATTCCTCGGCCGCGAGCAGCGCGCTGAGCTCCCTCGGCTTCGAGCCGACCAGCCGCTCGAAGTTGCCGCTGTAGATCTTTCGCAGCACGTCATCCGGCAGCGCCAGCCCCCGCATGACGCCGTCCTCCGGCGGGCCGAGCACGAAATCCGCGCCTTCCGGGACTCGGTATTCGTCCTCGGTCTCCAGCCATCGAGTCACGATGCCGGTTCGGAGGCGCGCCTCCTCGCGCGTGTGCGTGCTCGATATGTCCGTGCCAAAGAGTATCCGGTCGGAGTATTTGATGAAAAACTCCCGCGCCGAGTCCGGGTGCTTCGACATATTGTAGAGAAACTCGATCCCCGGGGCGAGGTCGAAATGGACGCCCGGGAATCTGTCAAAGAATTCCGCGGCGCGATGGAGGTCCGCCGACATGAAATAGAAGTGCGCGAAGATGATCTTCAGCATGGGATGGCGCTTCAGGACGTTCTCGACCTCCGCGTAGAGCGCCTCCTTCGGCATGAACGTCTCATCGTATCCCCAGCCGCGAACCTTCGCCCAATGCGGCGTCGTCTCCGGGTCCCAGAACTCCTCCGGATCGCAGACGTGCCAGAGAATGGGAAAGCCCGACGACTCCACGTAGGTGAAGTAGTCCGCGAAGTACGGCCCGTCTATCGGAATGTCCACCAGCTTCCGATGAGTGGGCTTATTCTCGAGCATCTTCATGCCGTCGCATCCGATACCGATCAGCCGCTCGAGCTGCTCCGCGAGCGGCGGCGTGGATATCCTGCCAGGCATGAACTGCGAGGCGTGATCGAGGCTGCCGAATACGAAGTACCGATCCGGGCGCTCGGATTTCGCCACGAATGCCGCGTGATTGTCGTTCACGTTCCCGCGGCTGAAGATGCAGACCAGGTTCATCCGCTCGGCGCCGACGTACTCCCGGATTGTCTCCAGGTTCTCTACTTCGCTCAGACGGCGCAGATGGACGTGGCAATCGAGGATTCTGTTTTCAGGGGCCATTCGGAACTCCGTCTATCCCAGGGTCTTCGCTACCTCGGCCAACTGCTCCATGATCGGCAGGTTGTTCGGGCACTTCGGCTCGCATTCCCCGCACTGGGTGCATGCATCCGCGCGCTTCGATTCCTCGAGCTGCGAGTATTCGCTCCGTGCCCATTCGGTGAGGCCGTAGACCTTCGCGAGATTGTACAGCCGGAAGTTCCGCCGGATGCTCACTCCCTGGGGGCATTCCTTGCAGTAGCCGCACATATTGCAGAACTTCTCTCCGAGGGCGGCGAGTTCGTCCAGGATCGCGTCCATGCGCTTGTACTCATCGCCCATGACGCCCTGGAACGCGTTCGTGGTCCGCACGTTCTCATCGAACATATCGAGGGTGCTCATGCCGGAGGTGGCGCAGCTCACGTCGGGGTTTGCCAGGACGAATCGCATCGCCGCTTCGGCGGTCGTCTTCGCGCCACCGGGGATGAGGCTCTGCAATTGCGGCGCCGGCTCGGCGAGCACTCCGCCGCCGACCGGGCACATCACGATCACCCCGACGCCCAACTCGCCCGCCCGCTTGATCGTGGGCGCGTACGACCGATTGAGCATGTTATACTGGATCGTCAGGCTGTCGAAGATGCCCGTCTCGATGGCCTCGATGCAGTTGTCCGGCTTGTCGTGTCCGGTGAAGCCGACGTGCCCGATCAACCCCTCGCTCCGGGCCTTGTTCAGTGCTTCGAGCGGGCCGCCTTTCTTCGTGAGCAGATCGAGCTTGTCCAGGCTGAACCATCCTACCTGGAAGAACTCCAGATAGTCCACGCCCAGCAGCTCCATCTGAAGCTCGATCTCTTTTAGATAGCTGTCCGCCGTCGTCTCCGCGTTGATGCCCGCCTTGCCCGAAACGATCAAGCCCCGACTGCGGCCCTTGAGACCCCCGGCGGTCAGTTGCAGGCATTGCCCGTTGACGTATAGTCGCGCCGTCTCGAAGTAGTTGATCCCGGCAGCGATCGCCGAATCAACTATCCGCGCCGCCGTCTCGGGATCGTTCTCGTCGAAGCGCATGCATCCCAGTCCGAGCGCCGAAACCTTCAGCCCTGTCTTTCCTAGGTCACGATACTGCAACTTCCGATGCCTCCGTACTTACCTCAGCCACTCGTCGCGATGCCGAGCGACGAAATCGTCGTCGTTCAAATGCGGATATGCCCGGTAGACGCGCTCGATCTCCTGCATCTGGCCCGGACTCAGCCCCTCGTTCGGGTCGAGACACCAGATGCCCTCCAGAAGCCCCTGTCTCCGAAGTACCTCGTGGAGTCCGGCGATGCATCCCGCGAAACCGTGCGCCGCATCGAAGAACGCCGCATTGCAGTCGGTGACTTCCACGCTTCGCCTGATCATCTCCGCCGGCACATCACCGCCGCGCTCGACGATGGCGTGGCACTCGTCCAGAAGCTCCACTGCGTTCTTTACCCACACCGACCAATGTCCGAGCAGCCCGCCGACGATGCGCCGCTCGATATGCCTGCCGCCGACCTCGAACCGATACGGCGTCAGAAGATCCATCACGATGTTGTCGTCGTTGCCGGTGTAGAGCGCGATATCGTCTCTACCCGATTCGGCGACTGCCCGAACCACGTCCAGCGTCTGATAGCGGTTGAACGGCGCGATCTTCACGGCGACGACGTTCTCGATCTCGACGAACCTGCGCCAGAAAGAGTAGGGGAGCACTCGTCCTCCGACCGCCGGTTGAAGGTAGAATCCCACGAGCGGGATGATCTCGGAGACCGCTCGGCAGTGGGCGATCAGCTCGTCTTCGGATGCGTCCTTCATCGCGGCGAGGCTCAGCAGACCGGCATGATAGCCCAGACTGCGAACCAGCGATGCCTCCGATGCCGCCTGCTCCGTCGGACCGCAAATCCCCGCGA
>Ga0315284_10013300_pt1 | contig 11715 bp, 14 predicted proteins | sample YL17G09_16_MG_FD_203696 | JGI IMG/M metagenome (GOLD analysis project Ga0315284, IMG submission 203696) | Sediment microbial communities from Yellowstone Lake, YNP, Wyoming, USA - YL17G09_16 | ecosystem: Environmental > Aquatic > Freshwater > Lake > Sediment | place: USA: Wyoming | collected... | reverse complement strand
TATAAGAGCCGCTTGACTTCTACGCATGGTTCGCATTATACTCACATCCGCCGGGGTGTAGCGCAGTTGGTAGCGCACCGCGTTTGGGACGCGGTGGTCGGCGGTTCGAGTCCGCCCACCCCGACTGCTTTCGCCGCCGAAGGAGGTGGTCTGCGGTTTCCCCTTCGGGGATTTCGCCCTGCGGGCTCAACGAGTCCGCCCACCCCGACTGCTTTCGCCGCCGAAGGAGGTGGTCTGCGGTTTCCCCTTCGGGGATTTCGCCCTACGGGCTCAACGAGTCCGCCCACCCCGACTGAGACCGCCGAGACCATTCAGGCTCTCGGCGGTTATGTTAAATCAGCCAAAGCGCAGTAAAATTGTAACGGAGGAATCAGCGACATGAAACATCCGAAATTCGATGCAGTGATCGAGGCCGTGCATTATGCACCGGATGGGAAGATCGCCCTGGCGCGCATCTACGAACGACGCGGCGCAACCTGGTCGGACCGCATCCTGCTCGACCGGCGGGATATGGTGGCGCGGTTGGAACTAGGCAAGCAATTCGTTACTGGCCAGCGAAAGGTATTTTGGGCCAGCACTTTCGAGGTTGGCGAGGCTGTGCAATATCTGGCGCGTGGTGAAAGAGGCGTGATCACCACCAACGACCAGGCCGCCGAGAATGATTTCCTGGCAGGCGTTCCAGTATTCTAGATTCTTGGATACTTACTGGTTTAAACCGTTGCATATCTTGGAACGTATATCACCTTAGATTACGGAGGCAAGCATGGGAAGAACTTTCATGTACATCAGCGCTGGCATTTTACTCCTAGCGTCACTCTGCCTGATCGGATTTGGCGGCATTACGCTCTATGGATCAACCGCTCCCAATGGACAAGCAAATTGGGCTTCCATTGGAGTCGCTCTGAGTTGCGTGGGGGTATTGATGCTGGCAGGCGGCATCCTCCTGATCTGGCTGGCAATCCGCAAACAGAAACAGGAAGCCGCGCAGAACGTCACCCTGAAAATTGACCTGCCCGGCGAGACCAAGATCGAAGCCATGAAATGCCGTTCCTGCGGCGGCGAGCTGACTGCCGACAACATCAAACTGGTTAATGGCGCGCCGATGGTCACCTGCCCGTATTGCAATACGATCTATCAACTGACAGAAGAGCCGAAGTGGTAAAAGAGCGTCAAGTGTTCAGGTGTCATGTACCACGCCTGCCCTGAGGGCGAAGCCTGAAGGGTGACACGTGACACTTGACATGAATTTCAGGAGGTAGCAATGAAACGACGAATTATTTTTCTTCTCGTCACCGTCCTCTTGCTGGTAACGACAACCAGCGCGGCCGCCCAGGAATATTCCTTCAACCTCAATCAGGAAATTGTCCACGTATTCTGGAATAGCGACGGCACGCTTTCATTGGATTATTACTTCGTATTTACCAATGACCCTGGCGCACACGTGATTGACTTCGTGGACGTGGGTATGCCGAATAGCAATTACGATTTCAGCAGCATCACGGCTGACGTGGACGGTAATTCGCTGTCCATTTCGTCGGACTTCCAGGGAGATGGGCCTTACGGGTTTTCGGTGGATATGGGCGCGTATGCCATCCAGCCTGGCAATATAGGCCACGTCCACGTTGCTGTCGGGCGAATCACCAACATGCTCTACAACGACACGAACGAGCCAAAAACATACGCCAGCGGCGAATTCGCGCCAGCATACTGGACTACGGCGCACGGCACAACCGACCTGACGGTTGTCTTCCATTTGCCGCCGGACATGCAGCCAGGCGAGCCGCGTTACCACAATCCGAGCGGCGGCTGGCCGGGGAACGATGCGCCCCAGGCGGCATACGACAACCAGAATCGTGTCACTTATACCTGGCACAGCGCGGACGCCAACGGCTACACCCAATACAGGTTCGGCATGTCCTTTCCCAAGCAGTATGTGCCTGCTTCGGCGATTGTCCAACCTTCGATTTGGGAGCAATTGGGCATCAGCGCGGATACACTCACCTCTTTCGCCTTCTTCGCCTGCTGCGGCCTGTTCTTCGTCGGCGTACCGCTCTTGAGCGTGATCAACGGGCGGCGGCGCAAGATGCAATACCTGCCGCCCAAGATATCCATCGAGGGGCACGGGATCAAACGCGGCCTTACCTCGGTCGAAGCTGCCATCCTGATGGAACAGCCGCTCGACAAGGTGATGACCATGATCCTGTTCGGCGTGGTCAAGAAGAACGCCGCCTCGGTCATCACCCGCGACCCGCTCAAATTGCAGGTCGTTCAACCCCTGCCGGAAGAATTGCACGAGTACGAAAAAGATTTCCTGAAGGCCTTCAGCGACCCGAACAATATCCCTAAGAAAGGCCTGCAAGAGATGACCGTCAACCTGGTCAAATCCGTCGGTGACAAGATGAAAGGATTCAGCCGCAAGGAATCGATTGCATACTACAAGAGCATCATGGAACGCGCCTGGCAGCAGATCGAAGCGGCTGGCACACCCGAGGTCAAGAGCCAGATGTACGAGGAGGCGCTGGAATGGACAATGCTCGACAAGGATTACGACAACCGAACACGGCGCGTCTTCACCGGTCCGATCTTCATCCCGATGTGGTGGGGGCGCTACGATCCGACATTCCGGCCTGTGACGACCGGCGCTCCCAAGATAGGCTCGATTACCCCGGCAGCAACCGGCGGGCGATCCTCCCTGCCTGGCGCAACTTTTGCAGCTTCCGTGGTCGGCGGCGTGCAGAACTTCTCCAGCAAGATCATCGGCGACGTGAGCGCCTTCACCTCCGGCGTAACCAACCGCACCAACCCGATTCCAAAGACCTCCTCCAGCAGCAGTTGGAAGGGTGGCGGCGGTGGCGGTGGCCGCGCCTGCGCCTGCGCCTGCGCCTGCGCCGGTTGCGCCTGCGCCTGTGCGGGGGGAGGAAGATAATAGCCAGTAATCAGTATTTAGTGACCAGTTATCGGTAATGTGATGAACTTGTTCAAGCCAGCACCTCGCACGCCGCACCCCGCACCCGGCCTGTATCATTACCGCCGCGAGGACGATGACAAGAAGAGCCGCGTCCATCTGCGCCTCGACGCGGATGGGCACGGCACGCTGATCGTCAACGCCAATCGCATCATGCACTTGAACCCGACTGCGGCATTGATGGCTTGGATGATACTAGAAGGCAAGCAGGATGATGAAATTGGCATAACGACAGTAAAAAAATATCGAGTAGCAAGGAAACAAGTAAACGAAGATATTTTATCCTTCCGCCTGCAGATTTCTGAATTGCTTCGCCCCGACGGTGCCTGCCCGATCCACGACCTGGAACTAGAGGTCACTGCTCCGTTTTCGGCGCGGCCCTCGGCGCCGTACCGCCTCGACCTGGCGCTGACCTACCGTTGCAACAACGATTGCGCGCATTGCTATAATGTGCGACCTATCCCTCCTGCGCCCCCCTTCCCTCACCCCCTTCGGGGGCGCTTCGCGGGGGAAGGGGGGAACGGAGGGTTATGTCCGGGCGAACTCTCCACCGCCGATTGGAAGCGCGTCCTCGACAAAGCCTGGGAGCTGGGCATCCCGCACATTATCTTCACCGGCGGCGAGCCGACCCTGCGTGACGATCTGCCCGAACTCATTGCCCTCGCCGAGCGCAACGGGCAGATCACCGGCCTGAACACCAACGCCCGCCGCCTCTCGGACTCGCGCTACGTGGAGAAATTGATCGAGGCCGGACTCGACCACGTGCAGATCACGCTCGAATCGCACGACCCCGTAATCCACGACCGGATGGTGCGCGCCAAAGGCGCTTTCCAGCAGACGGTCAAAGGCATTCGCAACGTTCTCGCCAGTCCGTTGTACGTGATGACCAACACGACCATGCTGCGGGACAACTTCTCCACGCTGCCAGCTACCCTCGATTTCCTGGGCGAGCTTGGCGTCCCGACAGTCGGCCTGAATGCGTTGATCTACTCCGGCCGCGGCGCCAAAGTTGGTACTGGCCTGCCGGAGCGCGAACTGACGCCGCTGTTGAAAATCGCCCGCGCCAAGACCGAAGCGCACAACCAGCACCTGATTTGGTACACGCCGACGCAATACTGCGGCTTCGACCCGATATCGCTGGATTTGGGCGTGAAGGGCTGCACCGCTGCTCTTTACAACATGTGCGTCGAGCCGGATGGCGGCGTGCTTCCCTGTCAGTCGTATTATCACCAACTGGGCAACCTGCTCACGGATGAGTGGGATACCATCTGGAATCATGAACTGGCAATCAAGCTTCGCGAGCGGAAAGGATTACCCGAAAAATGCAGCGGCTGTCTCCTGCTGGCCGAGTGCGGCGGTGGCTGCCCGCTGCAGTTTCCGAGTAATAAAAAACAAGTACCGAGTTGACCTGACATTCATTTCCCGTCACTCGGCACTTATTACTCGTTACCCATTTCCGTTTTGGAGAGTCCATGGCCGATCCACACCACTCCTGGGCCAAAGAACTTCCCGCTGAGATCATGGTCTGTGGCGCGGACTGCGTCATCCTCGAAATGAATGCCGAGGCCGAGTCGCTCTTCGCGGTGGACGGCGGGCGCGGCCTGCTTGGCTCGAATGTGCTCGACTGCCACCCCGAACCCTCACGCGCCAAACTTGAAGGCATGATGGCTAAACATCTCTCGAATGCCTACTACAACACCGAAAATGGCGCGAAACGCTTCTTCTATCAGGCTCCCTGGTATAAGGAAGGTCAATACGCCGGGTTCGTCGAAATCTCCTTTGAAGTACCGGAAGAAATGCCGCATTACATGCGCAAGTAGCCTCAGTAAATCACTAAAACGTAGTAACGACTTCAGTCGTTCGGCTAAGAAGCGACTAAAGTCGCCACTACATTTATCAGGAAAAGGTGATTATGAATGCTAACGATAGCCCCTGGGTCAAGGAATTCCCCGCTGCCATCACCGTCTGCGATCTAAATGGCATCATCCTAGAGATGAACGACAAGGCGGCCGGGACATTCGCCGAGGATGGCGGGCGCGGTCTCATCGGCAAGAACGTGCTCGACTGCCATCCCGAACCCGCCCGCAGTCAACTGGAACGCATGTTGGACAGGCAGCAGAAAAACGTGTACACCATCGAAAAGAAAGGCAAGAAGAAACTAATCTACCAGACGCCCTGGTATAAGGATGGCGTCTATACCGGTTTTGTCGAGCTATCCATTGAAATCCCCTTTGAAATGCCGAACTTTATCCGCGAATAATCATCACTCGTAAATCCGAAATCGGAAATCGGAAAAGGAGCACCTATGGCTTCCATCATCAATTTCCTGCGCGAACAATTCACCCGCACCCAACCGCTGCCGGCCGGCACGCACCATTACCAATCCCAACCTGACGAACCCGCCTACCGGCTGCATCTGCGTATGCAGCCGGATGGCTCCGGCATTTTGATCGTCAACGCGGCGACTGTCTTGCACCTCAATCCGACCGCAGCCGAGTACGCCTATCACATGATCAAAGGCACGACCCCCGACGAGGCTGTCAATCATATCGCCAGGCGTTATCGCGTCAGCCGGGCGACGGCCAAACAGGATTTCTTGGATTTTACGGAACGCATTCGCACCATGATCCACACCCCTGACCTCGACCCGGTCACGTACCTCGACTTCGAGCGGGTCGCGCCGCATTCGCAAGCCCTGACTGCCCCCCTGCGCCTCGACTGCGCCCTGACCTATCGCCTGCCCGCCGCGACCCAGGCCGAATACGCCCCCACCAAGCGCGTCGACCGCGAGTTGACCACCGAGGAATGGCAGACCATCATGGACAAAGCATGGACAGCCGGCATTCCACACGTCATCTTTACCGGCGGCGAGCCGACCCTGCGCGAGGATCTGCCCGCGCTGATAGCCCACGCTGAGAAGAACGGTCAGGTCTGTGGCCTGCTTTCGGACGGGCTTAAACTGACCGATAAGAAATACCTCCAATTGCTGCTCCAAACCGGGCTTGACCACCTGCTCTTCATCCTCCAGCCCGAGAACGAGGCCTCCTGGAAGGCGCTGGAGACGATCATACCCGAAGACCTGTTCACCACCGTGCATTTGACCGTCACGCCGCAGAACGTCAAGAAGGGGAGGAGTATCCTCGAAAGACTGGCAAAACTGGAAGTCAAGAGCCTCTCCTTGAGCGCCTCCGATGCTTCCCTCAAAGATGATCTCGCCAGGCTGCGCCAGCGCGCTGCCGAATTGGGCCTCTCGGTCAAATTCGATCTGCCGGTTCCTTACTCTGCCGATAACCCGGTGGCGCACGAGACCGCCGAGGACAGCGTTATAGATGGCGCGGGCAAGGCCTGGCTCTACGTCGAGCCGGATGGTGACGTGCTCCCGGCGCAAGGCAAGGCGGATAAGATCCTAGGAAATTTCCTGAAAGACCCGTGGGAGATGATTAATAAGCAATAACACTCATCGGCGGGATAGCCCCCTTCGGGGATGCTTCGCGAAACTCCGCAGAAAGCATAAGGAAGAAACATGACCCCTGCCATCCGTAAACGCCTCATCCAGATTGGTTTCCTCGCCCTGCTCCAGGCCATCGCCCTGTTCGCCTCCGTCTGGAAATGGGACTGGTGGAATGCCTGGGCGTATCTGGGTGAGTACTTGGCATTCCTGATCTTCAATGTTTTCGTCCTCCTGCCGCATCATAAAGAGCTAGTGGAAGAACGCTCGCAGATCGGTGAGGGGGCCAAAGGCTGGGACAAAGTCATCGGCGGTATCGGCGCCTTCGGCGGGCTTTTCATCCTCATCCTGGCCGGGCTGGATGAACGTTTCGGCTGGCCGGGCGGGATCAGGATCGAGGTTCAGATTACCGCTTTTGTCCTGCTGGGGTTGAGTTACCCTCTCTTCACCTGGGCAATGGCTTCGAACAAGTTTTTCTCCACTATCGTCCGCATTCAAAAGGAGCGCGGCCATACCGTCCAGACCGGTGGACCGTACCGCTTCGTCCGCCATCCCGGATATGCCAGCCTGCTGGTTTCGTACATCACCATCCCAATCGCCCTCGGTTCGCTGTGGGCCTGCATCCCGATGGCACTACTGGTGGTCAACCTGTTTGTCCGCACGGCATTGGAGGATCGCACGCTGCAAAACGAACTGGAAGGTTACAAGGATTACGCCGCCCGCGTCCGTTACCGACTCCTGCCAGGAATATGGTGATGATTATGCCAGTAAAAGGTCTCGACCCGGAAGAAGTCCGCTTTTTCAGCGGCAGTTCTCATCCTAAGCTGGCTGGCGACATCGCCGACTACCTGGGCTTGCCGCTCGACAAGACCCTCATCACGCGCTTCAGCAACGACAACCTGTACATCCAGCTCGGCACCAGCGTACGCTCGCGCATCGTTTTCATCGTCCAGTCGCTCACCCCGCCCGTGAACGACAATCTTGTGGAACTGCTGATGATGCTGGACATCGCCCGTTCAGCCTCGGCGAAGGAAGTACACGCCATCATCCCCTATTTCTCCTTCGCCCGCTCGGATAAGAAAGACGCGCCGCGCATCTCGATCACCGCCCGGCTGGTCGCCGATCTGCTGGAGACGGCCGGCGCGACCCACGTGATGACCATGATGCTGCATTCGCCGCAGGTGCACGGCTTCTTCAACATCCCTGCCGACCCCCTGACCAGCCGCCCGGTCTTTCATCAACATTTCGAGGGACATGACCTGACCGGCACAATCGTGGTCGCGCCGGACATGGGACATGCCAAGTCGGCGGCTCGTTTTGCCAAGAGCCTGGGCATTCCCGTCGCGGCGGGGAACAAGGAACGCGTGTCAGATATAGAAGTGGTCATCAGCGGCCTGGTCGGCCACCCGATCCAGGGTTACCGCTGTGCCCTGATCTACGACGACGAGATCGCTACGGGCGGTTCCATCCTCGAACTCAGCCGGATTATGATCGAGCAAGGCATCCAGGAAATTTGGGTGGCCTGCACGCACGGCGTCTTTGTGCACGGAGGTCTGGAGCGACTGGCCGCCGTCCCGCAGATCACCGAAATCGTGACCACGGATACGGTATACATCCCACCCGAAAAGCGCCACCCGAAACTACACGTTCTTTCGATCGGAGCGGTCTTCGGCGAAGCGATTCTCCGCAATTACAAGCGGCAATCCATCAACGATCTATTCGTCTATGGGGAGGAGCTTGCAGAAACATGAACGATCAAACCCTAATTGCCCTTACCCGCTTTAGCCAGGGCTTTTCCTGTTCGCAATCCGTCTTCTCGGCTTTTGCAGCCCAGTTCGGCATCGCAGAGGATTTGGCGCTCAAAATTGCCTCGCCGTTCGGCAGCGGCGTTGCCCGCCAGGGCGAGGTGTGCGGCGCGGTGACCGGCGCGCTGATGGTCATCGCCCTGAAGCACGGCACGACCACTCCTGAAAAGAAGGAAGAGATCTACAAGATTTCACAGGAATTCATCCACCGCTTCGAGGAAAAACACGGCTCGATCATTTGCCGTAAGCTGGTTGGCTATGACATCAGCATATCCGAAGAATTCCAAAAGGCGCGCGAAAAAAAGGTCTTCGAAAAGAATTGCCCCGGCCTGGTCAAGGACGCGGCCGATATCGTCAAGTTGCTGATTAGATAAACTCATTCCCAGACCTTTTCAACGCGAATGCCGCGAATGGTAGCCATTGGGCTACCAGAATTGGCGAATGACGCGAATAAGTACAAGAATATTCGGTAGCAAGTGAGTGAATACAGTTATCCTGATGCCGAATAGAAGATTCTCGGCCTTAATCCTGGCGGTTGCTTTTTTCGTTGTCACCGCATCAATAACTTCTACCAGCGCTTCTGGCCAGACATCTATGCCCAATAGGAACAGATCAACGCGATAGAAAACGATGAGACGCGCGACAATCACCTCTACAATTTCTACAAAGCCCATCGGGTTCAATTCGTGACCGACTACGCGGTGACCAGCCCGGAGAAAGATATCGCTGAGTCGTGGATGTTCTTCATCCTTGACCCCAAACCGGCCGGCGAACCCATTGCGGAGCAGAAAATCCTGTTCTTCTACGATTGGCCTGAACTCGTCCGATTGCGGGACGTGATCATCGGCCGGGTGTGCACCTATTTCAACCAGCCATAAATGACCGACCTCTACCGTCCCACCCCCGCATCCTACTGGGTCGTGCCGGGCAAGCTCCTGGCCGGAGAGTACGCCGGCAGCCGGGACAAAGAGCAGACCCGGCAACGCCTGGCCGCCTTCCTCGACGCCAGTTTCGACACGTTCCTCGACCTGACGACCGAGGGCGAACTTCCTCCTTACCCACCCATTTTGATGGAAGAAGCGAATAATCGTGATCGTCGCATCCACTACCAGCGCTTCCCGATCCAGGATAAAGGCCTGCCGTCTTCGGAAACGATGGCTGCCATCCTCGAAGCCATTGACACAGCCATCGCACAGGGGCGCAAGGTTTACATCCATTGCCATGGAGGCGTTGGTCGAACCGGTACGGTCGTCGGCTGTTACCTGGTGCATCTAGGGCTGGACGGCAAGACCGCTTTACAACGCCTGAAAGAACTCTACCGTTCCTCCGAGCAATTCGATTTTTTCCCATACGTACCAGAAACCGACGAGCAGGTGGCATTCGTGTTACATTGGGGAACGCCCTCACCCCTGCCCCTCTCCCTAGGAGAGGGGGGAGAGGGGTGAGGAAAATGGATTGGCACGCGCGCTTTTCCCAACAGGCGGATTGGACTCGCGAACTGCGTGCGTATGCCTTCGATAAGGTAGGACTGAAGCGCGCCGGACGCATTCTCGAAATCGGCTGCGGGACGGGGGTGCTGTTGGCCGAGCTACCGGCCCAGGCCACCGTCCACGGGCTGGACCTGGAGCCTGCTCGCCTGGCCGAGGCGCGCATCCACGTTCCAGGTGCGACACTCGTCGGCGGGAATGCCTTATCGCTTCCGTATCCTAACGGTTCTTTCGATATCACCTTCTGCCATTTCCTCCTGATGTGGGTGCATGATCCCCTGCAAGCCTTGTGCGAGATGGGACGCGTGACGCGTCCCAAAGGATTCGTGCTGGCGCTGGCCGAGCCGGATTACGGCGGGCGGGTTGACCAACCCGAAGAGCTGGCTCCGGTAGGCCGCTGGCAGGCCGAGTCCCTGCGGCGGCAAGGGGCTGATCCCGATCTGGGGCGACGGCTGGCTGACCTGTTCGCCGAGGCCGGGATTGCGGTGCTCGAAACGGGCAGCCTGCGCGGGCGTGGAACGCATCCGCTGAGGCCCGGGGAATGGGAACTGGAATGGGCGGTGCTGGAAGCCGATTTAGCGGGATTCGTCCCGGCCAAGAAATTGCAGAGAATGAAAAAACTGGATGAAGAGGCCTGGCGGCGCGGCGAGCGTGTGCTCTACGTGCCCACCTATTACGCCTGGGGCCGCGTTTGATTCTTCCCTTGCCGCAACCCCAAAGGGGTCTTATAATGGTAGCCGAAAAGGCTACCATAATGGGTGCCGGAGGTAATAATTCTTGTCTGAGATTTCCCCTGAGATTTCCCCTGAGATTTCACCTGAGATTACAGCCCAGCCCGCGGCTGGCGCAGCGACCACATCATGGAAAAGTTTCATCTTCGATATCCTGGAAACGCTGCTCTTATCGGCTCTGTTATTCGTGGTAATCAACATCCTCACGGCGCGCGTTCGGGTGGATGGATTCAGCATGCTCCCCACGCTAAAAAACAATGAGCTTGCCCTGGTAAACCGGCTGGCCTATCGCTTCGGCAAGCCGGAACGCGGCGATATCATCGTGTTTCATTTCCCGGTCAACCCGAAGGAAGATTTGATCAAGCGCGTCATCGGCCTGCCCGGTGAAGAGGTGGTTGTCAAAGATGGGAGAGTATACATCAACGGCACAGCGCTCGAAGAGTCATATATTGCTTCTGCGCCCGCATACACCGCCCAATGGAGTGTGCCGGAGGGCTATCTCTTCGTGCTTGGCGATAATCGCAATGATTCCTCTGATTCCCACTCTTGGGGCTTGCTGCCACTCGATGACGTGGTCGGCAAGGCTGTGCTGGTATATTGGCCGATAACCGATTGGATGATCCTCAAGCACGAGCAGCCAGTTCTGGCCGCGCCATAGGAAGCCATGTCTGAAAACATCGAAGAGGTCCTGGCACTTGCAAAAGAATACGAACGGGAACTTCCCGCTCCACCCCCGCCGTTGAGAGCGCCGGTCGGCGCGGGGATCGCGGCCTGGATTGACCATACCATGCTCAAAGCGGATACCACGACCGGCCAGATCAAGAAGCTGTGCGAGGAGGCCCGCGAACACCACTTTGCCACCGTATGCGTGAACCCGGCGTACGTACCGCTGGCAGCTGGCCTGTTGAGAGGTTCCTTCGTTGGTATTTGCGCGGTGGTTGCCTTTCCATTGGGCGCCAACCTGCCAGCGTACAAGGCCACCGAAGCGCGCGGTGCCATCGAAGCCGGCGCCACCGAAATTGACATGGTACTGAACATCGGCGCGTTGAAGAGCGCGGCTTACGTCATGGTATCGAAAGACATACAGGCTGTCGTGGACGAAGCGCACGCGCGCAAGGCGCTCGTCAAAGTCATTATCGAAGCGGCCCTGTTGAGTCGTCGCGAGAAGATCCTGGCCTGCCTGTTGAGCAAAGCCGCCGGCGCGGACTTCGTCAAAACCTCCACCGATTTCGGGCCGGGCGGCGCGACGGTCGAGGATGTAGAATTGATGCGCCGCGTG
>Ga0315284_10013298_pt1 | contig 11716 bp, 12 predicted proteins | sample YL17G09_16_MG_FD_203696 | JGI IMG/M metagenome (GOLD analysis project Ga0315284, IMG submission 203696) | Sediment microbial communities from Yellowstone Lake, YNP, Wyoming, USA - YL17G09_16 | ecosystem: Environmental > Aquatic > Freshwater > Lake > Sediment | place: USA: Wyoming | collected... | reverse complement strand
GCACACTATGAATCTAAAACAAGAGCTGAAACATATGCGCAATTAGAGAAATTGCGAAAAGAATTAAAAATCACTAAAGCAACAAAAAAACCAGAAACTCCACAAGGCATACTTGGAACTGCTATAGGGGCAGTCAAGGGTGCCGCAAGCGCCGCGAGTAAATGGTGGTATGGAACAACAAGCTCTACCACATCATTAGAAGAGGATAAAGAACGACTTGAAAAATTTAATGCACTTCTTGCAGTTATGCCACTAACCGACAATGAGAAGAAATTGTCTGTAGCGAATTGGAATACCTTCATAGCAAACTTACGCTCAGTACCTCAACTTTTTGATAAAACTAATCTAGAAGCTAACAAAAAATGGATAGCTACCATAGGACAAGCGCTAGAAGCATTAATAATGCGATATCATGTAATATCGCTACCAGATGCCCAAGGTATTGTGGCAGATATTCTTGACGAATCTCCAAATCGCACAAAAATTATCAAAGAAATAAAAAACTATTTAGAAGGAAAAAAATTAAAAATAATACAAGAGAAACAAGAAAAAGAAGCTCAATTTTTAAAAAGAACCCAAGAAGAAGAGGCCAGAAAAAAAATAATTATGCTGGAGAACCAAAAAATTAAGGCTGAACAAGAACGAGTAGAGGAAGATAAGAGAAAAAAACTATTAGCTCTTACTTCATATAAAGATGCTAAAAATCAATGGAACCAACTTTTGGCACAATTATCAGAAAACACAAAAGCAACTGCACAAGAAAATAATGCCCAGATGCGTGAAGCTGTTAAAAAGTCAGAATCATTACTCAATCTTGCAAGCAATATTCCATCAAAAAACAAACCTGCAATTTCTCAAAAATTAAAACAAAAATTTACCGTAGCTCTTTTGGAACAGCAAAAACCTAATAAGTATAAAATAAATATTCATCAAACAATGGATCAGTTTAATAAAGCAATTAATACAATAGAAGAGTAAAAACCCTTCGATAATTTTTGCAAGCAAAACACTCAGGGCGAGCGGGGAAGGAGAACAATACATATTCTTTCCTCCGGTCATCCTGAGTGTTTTGCTTGCAAAAATTATCGAAGGACCGCTCATCCTGAGTGCCCCGTTAGGGGTGTATCGAAGGATTATTCGTCTTCGCTACCAACTTGTAATTCATTATCAATAATCATCACACGTTGGATTTTAAGCGCTTTTCCGCTTTGTGTATCAATTTCTATCCACGCACCACTCATCACAATAGGAACGGATGAATCTGGTGTAAACTTTACCGGCAGAGCAGTAAGGAAATTATGAATAATTGGTTCTTTTTTCATCCCAAGCATTGAATTAAATGATCCGGTCATACCAAGATCAGTAATATGAGCAGTTCCACCAGGTAGAATACGCTCATCTGCTGTTTGAACATGAGTATGAGTACCAACAACACCGCTTACGCGGCCATCAAGGAAAAAAGAAAGAGCCATTTTTTCCGAAGTAGCTTCTGCATGAAAATCAACCAAGATAATATTTGTTTTTTCTCTCAGTTTTTCAACAATAGCATCTGCTTTGTAAAAAGGACAATCAATCAATTCCTTCATAAATACACGGCCTTGTAAATTAACAACACCAACACGATGACCTTCCACCATGAATGTTGTTACCCCAACGCCAGGAGTTGCTGCAGGAAAATTTGCTGGACGCAATAAATCACTATTCTCATCAAGATAAGAATAAATTTCTTTATGACGCCAAATGTGATTGCCACTGGTTATAACATCAACACCATTATGCTTAAAAAAGCGCACATTTTTTGTGGTAATACCTCTACCATGGGCACAATTTTCGCCATTAACAATGACTGCGTTAATATTATGTGTCTTTTTTACCTTATCAATATGTTTTTGGAATATTGCTCGCCCAGCTGCGCCAACAACATCCCCAATAAGAAGTACGCGTAGTGTATCCATGCTTACCTTGCATATTCAATTGAACGTTTTTCACGAATAACATTAACTTTTATTTGACCAGGAAAGGTCATTTCTTGTTCAATTTTACGTGCCAAGCTATGAGCAAGTAAGTTTGCTTGTTCATCACTAAGGCTATCTTCTTCAACAATAACCCGTAATTCTCGACCAGCTTGAACAGCATATGCTTTTTTAACGCCATCGAATGATCCGGCTATTTCTTCAAGTTTTTCTAATCGCTTAATGTACGCTGTTAATGTTTCTCTACGTGCACCAGGACGAGATGCTGAAATAGTATCGGCTAAAACAACAATAATTGCATAAATTGATCCGAATGGTACTTCTTCATGATGAGCGGCAATAGCGTTAACCACAATAGCATTTTCACCACAGCGCTTTGCTATATCTCCACCAATTGAAGCATGAGGACCTTCTATTTCTGCGGTAACAGCTTTACCAATATCATGCAATAAACCAGCACGCAATGCCAAAGCCCCATCAAGACCAAGTTCTTCTGCGATCATACGAGCAAATACACCAACTTCTTTACAATGCACTAAAACATTTTGCGAATAACTTGTTCTGAAGTGTAGTTTGCCCAGCAATGTGATAATTTCTGGGTGAATACCCTGCAAGTTAAACTCAAGCACGGTATTTTTACCATACTCCTGAATAATTTCTTCAATATCTTTTTCGCATTGAACAACAGATTCTTCAATACGTGTTGGATTAATTCTACCGTCGGTAATAAGCTTTTCTAATGTACGAACAGCAACTTCACGACGTATCGGATTAAAACCAGAAACGGTTATATCTGAAGACTCTCCAATAATGAACTCCATTCCGGTAGCCATTTCCAATGCCTTAATATTTCTACCTTCTTTTCCAATAATTCTCCCCTTCATTTCTTCATTAGGAAGGTGAACTATCCCAGACAGATAAGGAGCAACAAGTTCTGCTGTGTATCGTTGCATAGCGCTTATGACGATATTAGTAGCTTTTTCTTTAGCAGTTTGCCGTGCTTCTTCTTCAACTTTTTGTATAAACTTTTGACTAGAAAGACGAACTTCAGATTCAATTGTCCCAAACAATGCATTTTTTGCATCATCCTTTGACATGCCACTGACGTATTCTAATCTCGTTATTAAATCAGTATAAAGAGTTTTTACTTTAGTATCATTTATGCGAACAGCATCTTCAAGACGAGATAAATTGCGCTCTTTTTGCTGTAATTCAATACGTAAATCATCCAATTGAGTTTCACGTTTTTCTAAATGTTCAGACTTTGTACCAAGTTTTGTTTGTAGACGGTCAAGTTCGATGCGTTCACGCTTAAGCTCTAACTCAAATTCTTTTCTTTTGTGATACATTTCATCTTTAATTTTTATTAAAGCGGATTGCTTTTCAGCATCAATATCACGTTTTGAGTTTTTCAATCGATCTTTTGAATCATTGAGAAGAACAGCCGCTGCTGCAATTTTTTTATATGCGAGCAACAAAAAAACCAGTGCTGCAACAAAAGTCGCTACACTAGCACCTATAAAAAGAATAGACATATCTATCATGAGCATTCCTAAAAGCTAAACAGGCATAACACCTGTAGCGTAATTAACGATAATAAAAAATTAGTGTCGCAAGCAGAATATGTTAGCTTACACTAATGGAATGCACACAACAAGGAGATTGCTTCCAATTAAGATTGTTAAATTATTAGCTCAGCAATTGCCTACATAATATTACAAGCTTAACAATGATAATTCTTGATCAATATAATTTTTAAGAGCCATTATTCTTTTTTCATTCATATCATGTTCACGCTCGCAATGTAGCAATTGATTTGCGATTCGTAACGCTGATAGTACCGCTATCTTTTTTACATCGGTAATAGCAGAATGATGACTAATTTCTTTCATAGAAACATCCACCAATTCTGCAGCTTTTAGTACTAATGCTTCAGACTCATCACTTGAAAGAACATAGAGCTCTTCAAAAATTTTTACCTTATAACTCTTTTTTTCATTCATCATAGTTGATTTTCATTCTCAACAATTGAATCAATACTTTTTATTAAATCATCAAGGGCTGAACGTGTTACAGAGCGTTCTTGCGTAAGCTCTTGAACATGACCAGTCTCTTTGAGTATTGATTTTTCTATTGCATTTAATTGGAAAGTCAATTGTGCATTACCTTCAAAAAGCATGTCATTCTCTGCTTTTAACTCAGCAAATTCACCTTTTAATGAATCATACTTTGACTGCAAGGCTTTATGTTGTTCTTTTGTGTTTATAGCCATTGCAATCAAAGCTTTTATTTTTTCTTCTAAAACTAGTACTGCTTCCATAAGTCTCCTTTTTAAACTTCATTATTGAAAGTAGTCTAATGATTCACGCAAAGCATTGTCAAGAAAACTATTGTTTACTTATCTCAACAATTTGAGAAAATGCGTTTGGCTCAAAGATTGATAATTGACTTAACATTTTTCTATTAAGACCAATATTAGCAAGCTTTAGACCATGAATAAATTTACTGTAGGATGTTCCATGAGGTCTTACAGAAGCGGTAATACGAGTAATGAATAGTGAGCGCATATCACGTTTGTAAAGTTTTCTGCTTTTGAAAGCAAAAGCCCAAGCACGTAGCAATGTTTCGTGAGCTCTTTTGAAAATATTTTTACGTTGGCCCCAAAAACCTTTAGTTTGTTTGAGTAGACGTTTATGTCTTTTTTTCGTAACCGTACCGCGTTTAATTCTTGACATTGTTAATTCCTAATTAATTGTTTATTAATGTTATTTGTTTGGCAATAAAAGCTTAATTCTTGGTAAATCTGCTGCAGTAAAATACGTTGCTTGACGCAATTGACGATTTGTTTTTGCGCTTGCTCTTGTCATCAAATGACGTCTATATGCTCTGCCACGTTTAATTTTAACAACTTTTCCGCCTGTTTTTGAAAAACGTTTTTTAGCAGAAGAATTTGTTTTCATTTTAATTTTGGTCATTTTTGCCATTGTCTATCCCTAATAGTATGTTTATTTTAAATAATAAATACGCGACCACATTTTACCCATTTTTGAATCTTGCTCTTGAACCAAATTGCTCGCCCAATCTTGTTCCTCAAAGCTTTTTTGTATTTTGGCAAAAAGTTCTGCTCCACGCACATCTTTAGTTGTCATTTCGCGACCCCTAAAAGAAAGTGTTATTTTTACCCGTTTACCTGAAGTCAAAAACTGGATTGCTTGCTTGATTTTTGTTTGATAATCATGCTCGCCAATCTTGGGACTCATTTTTATTTCTTTTACCTGAATAACTTTTTGATGCTTTTTAGCTTCAATAGTTTTCTTTTTCTTTTCGTATAACACTTTGCCAAAATCCATGATTTTAACAACAGGTATACCATCTTTACCAGTTTGGGCTATGAGCACAAGATCAAGTCCCGCCTCTTCTGCCTGACGCAAAGCCTGGCTTCTGCTTATAGTACCGATGTTTTCACCATCTTGCGTTATAAGCTGAACATTTTCAGCACGAATTTGCTGATTAATTAACGGAGCGCTTTCTCTTCTTTCTTTCAACGTGTACCTTTTTTCTAAATCAATTGTTTATTCAAGTTCTACAGCATCGTCTTTCATTTGAACATCAAATTCTGGCTCAATTAAAGCATTTTTTTCTGCTGTAACCGCCTCCATAACTTTTGCATAAATCACATCAAACGCCGCTACCGTTTTAAGGTATTGTAATACCTGATCACGACCTTGCGCTATTTTTTCATTATTAAATGCAAACCATGAACCCGATTGAACAATAATTTTAAAATGTAAAGCTGCGTCAAGAAGATCAAGCTCTCGACTAATGCCTGCGCTAAACAATAAATCAAGTTCAACTTGCTTGAATGGCGGAGCTACCTTGTTTTTTACAACACGAACCCGAACGCGATTGCCAATATTTACATCATTTTTCTTAAGGCTTGCTATTCTACGTACATCAAGCCTGACTGATGCATAAAATTTTAACGCATTACCACCAGTAGTTGTTTCTTTATTTGCAAATGGCATAGCACCAATGTTTTGTCGGATTTGATTAATAAAGATAAGTACGGTTTTTGATTTATGAATCACGGGGGTTAATTTGCGTAACGCTTGAGACATAAGTCTCGCCTGTAAGCCCATATGTGAATCACCCATATCACCTTCAAGTTCTGCCTTAGGAACTAAAGCGGCTACTGAATCGATAACAATAACATCTATAGCACCTGAACGAATAAGCATTTCTGTAATATCAAGAGCTTGTTCGCCATAGTCCGGCTGAGAAATAATGAGCTCATCAGCGTTAATGCCCAAATTTTTAGCATAGGTAACATCCAATGCATGCTCAGCATCTATAAAAGCGCAAATTCCACCACGTTTTTGTGATTGCGCAATAACATGCATAGCCAATGTTGTTTTACCAGAAGCTTCTGGTCCAAATATTTCAATGATTCTACCAACAGGCAATCCGCCTATTCCAATAGCACGATCAATGAGAATTGATCCCGTTGAAATAGCTTCTATATTGTTGTTACTAGACTCTCCAAGTTTCATAACAGCGCCGCTACCATACTGCTTATCTATTTGCGAAAAAGTTACTTCAAGCATCTTCTTCTTCATAGAAAGTTCAGTCTGATTTTTCTCTTTTATGCGCTCATCTTGCTCTAAAGATGTTTTTTTTATTTTCATTCTGAATATTCTTCGCCTGCTATAAGTATTGACTCATTAGTTTCTATTGTAGCATTTCTATGCAAAGAAGCAACAAAGCTCTCTACTTGGGCTTTCATGCGACTAGGCACGATGTGAGATTTTACCTCTTTTTTTGCATCAAAAAGGTCATTTTTGCTATATTCTTCAAGCGCATCTACTTTTATCAAAAAGCTTGTTCCTTCGCCATTATGAGCAAGGATCGCGCCTTTTTTATCCAAAGCAAGCATAGTTCTTGCCGGAAGACCTTTTTTATCAAGTTCTTGGATTTTTTTGCTATCACTTGGATCAATCATGCCAGTGTGATGAAGCAATCCGCCAAATTTCTTAGCCATACTATCAAAGGAAGAACCCTCTGCGGCAGCTGCTTTTGCCTGTTGTACCATGTCAAGCATCGCATTATATGCGCGTTCTTCACGAAGATCGTCTTTAACTATTTCTTTAATAGAGATAAACTCTGGAAGATTACGTTCTGCGATATTTGTTAATAAAACAGCAACACCCATTTCATTTTCTACAAAAAAGCCATATTCACCTTTTTTTAGCCCAAAAAGTTCTTGTGATATGAGGGTATCATTTTTGGCAATCCCTAAAGCAATTTCCTTTTTGCCTGCTTTTTGTGCAATTAATGACTCTATTGCTTCAACATTGCCTTTTAGCGCTACAGCCTTTAAATCTTTTACAAAACTTTTTTTAAACTGCTTTTCCATCAATATGTTTTTTATTTCATTTTTAACAGAAACAAGCGGTTTATAGGTACGTGGAACTCTTTTAACCAATTGTATAATGACTTTTCCATCTTTTGTATCTATTGCCGATGAAATATCACCAACATTTTTCAAAAGAAATGCAGCATTTTCAAAAGCACCTTTTTTTTCACCACGAGCAAATGGCTCAACTAATTCCCATCTTTTTGTCCATGATGACGATGAATCATTTTCTATTTCTTCTTTTACCATTTCAAGAGATAGATCAGGAAACTTAGACAACTGTTGTTCTGTTATTTGTTTGACGTGTATCTTAATGGGGTCAAGAACATATTTACTTACTTTATTGTCTTCGTAATATTGATTTATTTGTTCTTCAGAAATAGGAGCGCCATAATTTTTTGCATTAAACTTCCACACTATTCCGTCACGTTTTTCTGACACCCAATAACGACGACGAAGATTATTTTCTTTGGTATAAAAAGCAAGTGCCTCTTCATCACTTATTCCATTTTTCTTTTCTGCTGCTAAGAATGATTCCAAAGAAAACGTAAGATATGAAAACTCTTTACCAAGATTTTGTGATATAAATGTTTGTTCAATATCAAAAGAAGGAACATAGCATGAGGATGAAATAAATTGCATCGCATGCAATTGTGCAAGACTCAATTCAACTTTGTTTTCAAAATCACGAATAGACATACCTTTTTGTTTTAAGAACATTGTAAGATTTTCAAGGCTTAATGTTCCAGCAGAATCAAAAAGAAACGCAGGTAAAATTCTTTGCAGATGACGACGCGCAAATTGTGCATCATTAATGCTTTCAGCAATATAATCAGGATGTATTTGTATTCCCAAAGACTCAACAAATTGATTAATCAATGCTGTTTTAACAAGCACTTCAAAGGCTAATGCCTTTGGATCTGTAGGCCAATTCATTGCTTGCATCAAAAGATCTGCATATTGACCATATTGAGCACGAATTTGAGTAAGAAATGAACTTTGTTCAGCAATTTCTTGTGCAAACTCTTGATACGATACTTTTTCATTATTAACTTTTATTGCCCACCCGGCGGCGCCACCTTCATGCCTTAGTAATGAAGGAATAGAAACCATACCAACGCCCATAACAATAACAATAAATATAGCAATGTACCGAAATGTTGACTGTTTAAACTGGTTGCGAATAGTGATAATCATACTAAATACCTTTCTTTGTGATCTTCTTTTTTTTATTACTTAATGACTAACAATTGCGTATGCAAGCATCCTTGATATTTTCTTCTTTTGCAAGTCTATCAACAAGAGCAGTTAAATCATTTTTATTGGTGTATGGAGCAGTTACCACTTGATACCAATAAGAACTATGACCTTTTACTGTTTTACTTATACGTTTTTTTACTTCTGTTTCAATTCCTTTTACTGACAATTTTTTTACAAAAAGCTGCGCGGCCTTTTCCGTTCCAAATCCTATTAACTGAGCGTAATAATGCTGAGCATTGTCCTCCAGGACAGCATTATCCAAAACAATCTCATCATGACTAACCAATTGAGATGGCACAACATCATCATTAAAACTTGCTACTAACAAACTATTTGTTGCCGGCTGCAAGTCTTGAGTGGTAGAAAGCACTGTTGTATAAATTTGATCAGCAAAAGCATCTTGTTGCATTCTTTCAGTAAATTGCTCAACTGCTTTTTTCTTACCTAAAAAATAACCCGCCATAAAAATAGAAAATACCAAGAATAAAAATCCAGCTACAGCAACACTCAGTTGCCTATTAGGCACAAAGAGACCTTGGCTATCAGAACAATGACATACTTTACTGCCGTTATTATCGATCGGTGTTTTTCTAAAAGAATCTTCCCACTTACTCATTTTTTTTACCTAACAAAAGGGGTAATCGTTTTAATAGTTCACTAATATATAAATGAATTTCCATATTCGTCAAGTTTACGGCCTCAAGGCTTGCTTCATTTGTACTAGTATACTGATTTTCTTTTTTTATTTCACGCTCTAACTTACGCCAAAAGGTACATTGTCGTTTTGCGTACTGCCTTGTCTGAGCGCTTATCCTATCAATCATAACAGAAAATGCTGTAGTATTTTTTTCACTTAATAAATAATCAAAGATTTCACTATATCCAATAAGGTTTTTATGCTGAATAAATTCTTTCCATGATGTTTTTTCAAGCTTTTCTGTTTCGGCAATCCATCCTTGCTCAAACATTTCAAGCACGCGAGCATTAATTCTTTGTGTTAACTCTTGGCGATCGCGCTCCAAAAACAATATCATAAAATCTGCTTCAGGCTTATACACGGGAACATATGATGAAGGTAGTTTTCCTGTTGAATGCCAAATGCTTAATGCACGCTTAATGCGATATCCATCTGCTTTATCAATGCTCAATGCACGTTTTGGGTCAATAGCATAAAGCTCATTCCACAAATTAGTCTCTGCTGAATATAACGCTGCTATATCAACATCGGGAATTGAGACTTGTGGCGGAAATAACAATGAATGCAAATAAAAACCGCTTCCTCCAACCAGGATGGGAAGGTTTCCTCGCTGCGTAACTTCTTCTACTGTTTTATATAATAATGTTCGGTATTCAGATACGGTATAATTAATAGGGGTATCAACAATATCAAAAAGATGATGAGGGACTGAATTGTTTTGCCAATCGGGTTTAGCAGTACCAATAGATAAAGGAGTATAGAATTGCCCCATATCCATATTAATAATTTCAGCAGGCATTGATTCAGCAATAGCAAGTGCAAAATCTGTTTTACCTACTCCCGTTGGTCCATAGATAATGAGCATAAATGGTTTATTTTTTATTGTGTTCTTCATAATACTATAAGCATACACGAAAGTTACTGTTATCGTAACCTCATGTATGCTTATACATAGTATATTCTTATGCAGATCGAGTTGCCTCACTGCCTTGTTTTATTTTATATCCAACTAATTCTTTTAATTGTTGTGCCGCGTCAGCAACGTCTATTTTTGTGACTATTGCAATTTCCTCAATAAGAAGGCTTTCTGTTTGCTGTAACAAGCTCTTTTCACCAAATGAAAGCTCTTTATTAACTTCAATGTGTCTAAGATCTCTGTAGATTGCACATAACTCTAACAGATTTCCACTGCGAAGTTTTCCTTGATATTCTTTGTTGCGCTTGTTCCAATTACTTACGGCAGCATCAAGCTGTTTTGCCATAACTGGTTGAGCTAACAATTTAAAAATATCATTAATATATTCAGCGGAACTGAGATGCCTAATTCCCACAGCAGTTGCATTATCAGTTGGAACAAGAATGGTCATGTCTTTATTAAGAAATCGTAATTCAAAAAATTGCAATGATCGTCCTGCAATTTTTTTTTCAATAACACAGCTAATAATAGCTACTCCATGACCCGGATAAACAACTTTCTCATTGCGAGCAAACATACACTACCCTTTCACAAAAAGGTAAAGCTTCTCGCAAGAATAGCTTTTTTACACAGATAATAATCGTACCATAAATTCACAAAACAATTAAGTCCCAATATTCATGATAAAGATTTTATAGCCTAAGAAATTATACACGACAACGCACGAGGAATAATACTATTTTTTTCTTCTTCACTATCCATCGCTATTTCTATAAAAGTTTTTGCCCCATACTTTTTTAATAGGTCAGCAATAGCATTATATTCAGAATCTTTTTCTGCTAGTTCTAAAACTTTATCAAGAAGCAGCAAAGACTCCATACCATTATCACAACAAAAAAAGAGCTCTTCATTAAGATCAAAATGGTTGATTACCAATAATTCTTTTAAAGCTTTTGGTTTTTTTTTAAAACACGCATGGTTCAAAAGTTTTTTATTCAGTAATGATCTTTTATCTCGATCATGAGCCATGATGTCACCGAGGTTACTATCATCATATAAATCATCGAGCAATACCTTAACACATGCGCCATGATCAGCATCTATTGCCACACTTAAAGCAGCTTCTTTATATTCATTGTCATAATGTAAATAATCAGGAATACAATTACTATTTCCCGCAAGACAGGCCATTACTAAATGTGATGGCGTACCTTTTGGTTTCTCTGGCTCAAACTGAGTGATATTATACACATTCAACAGTATCTTCATTGGAATATCCATATGATAGTGAACAATAGAATAAAGATCTAATGTAACCTCATCACCCTCATAAATATCGGGGCGATAGCAAACAATAGTATCTTTAACATTTTTTAAGACATTACTGTTTTTTAAAATATTTTCGACACCTTTATAATTTCTCTCATATGCAGCATTCAACAGGATACGTATCATTC
>Ga0315284_10013297_pt1 | contig 11717 bp, 34 predicted proteins | sample YL17G09_16_MG_FD_203696 | JGI IMG/M metagenome (GOLD analysis project Ga0315284, IMG submission 203696) | Sediment microbial communities from Yellowstone Lake, YNP, Wyoming, USA - YL17G09_16 | ecosystem: Environmental > Aquatic > Freshwater > Lake > Sediment | place: USA: Wyoming | collected... | reverse complement strand
GAGGTTATCGTAGGTGAACTGCTTGGGGGTAATTTTCATGGTCGTATCCTATCAGACTCGGCGGTGAATGTCAAGCCGCTTTTCGTGGGATAACCCATTCCTCTGATTGGCGAACTGAAAACATTCCCTGTTTCCAGAGGCGAAGCTCGGTGTCGGTGACCCAGTAGTAGTATTGCCCGTTCTTCACTTTCTGCAGTCCCTTGAGAACAAACGGATCGATAGGAACCAGATGCCATGAGCAGAGGAGGACGCAATCCAGCCTCGCATCACCCGAATCAAGGTAGGCATGACCCTTTTCGACCCTCAGAACCTTAACCAGAATGACGCCATTGCTGAGTTGCCCACCGCCGCAAAGCCATGCCCGCTGCCCGACCAGCTTGCGGGCGGCACGGACGTAGGACGGATCCGGCTTCCAAGTATTAAGGGCCGGCGATACTGAAGTCGGTGTATCTTTTGCCTTCATAAATCCAAAATCCTAAATGGTTCATCTCCGCGATGCACTCGTTTCTAAGGAAGATTCGACCGTTGCTAACCGTCAAATCCCTAGCCAAGCATTTGAAAGTAACCGTGCCTCTGTTAAGGCTATTCAAAAACTGATAGTGAATAGATTTCATTTGACGAAGGGAACTTTGCGATTGAAGGTCTTGAAGTTCTTGAGGGCGGAGAACGGATTGGATAGTCCGGTCACCAGAAAATCCTCGCCCAGCTCCGGCTCGTAATCAATGCCGAGCGTCGTGACGATCTTAGTTTCGTCAGGGATCATCTGGCTGTCATAGGCGAACATATAGCCGTCAAAGCCGTTGCTGTGACTATGGATCGCAACTGCGAAGTTCGTTTTCATGGTTAAGACTGTATCAGATTCCGTGTGGGATGTCAAGAGCGTTTTACCGGAATCAACTTTGCTCCATGCTGGATCGACCCCATAATAACGCCCATGACTAGCTGCGGATCGTCCACCCACTCCTGCTGATCGTAATAGAGAAGCTCTTTACCTGTTCGGGCGTCCACGAACCTAACGTATTCCGTGCCGCCCCTGTTTACTTCATCGCTCTGAAAGCAGAGCAGTTGTTTGCCGCCGAGGATCGGCACGGCGCATTCGCCGATCCAAACGCCCTTGATGTTCACTTGTTTAATCTTAGGCATGGGTAACTGTCTCCTGAAAGAGTTGATTGGCAAGATTGAGTTCTTCTGGTGTCAATTCGGCAACTTGAAGCAACGTCTGCCAGTTCTGGTTGAGTTCGGATTCAGCCCCGATGAAGTCATCATAGCCGATATGTCCGTTGTTCCTTGCCAATACATACCCGTCACTCGTAACGGTAAGTTGGGCGATAGACGGAGAGGCATAAGATGCGCCGAGAATACAGCCAACAATGGCTGCCATCTTACCAGACATGGAAGTAAAGCGTCGGGGAGCGAGCTTTTGCTTTAGGGATTCCAATGTTTCGGTTTTCATGGAAGACAACCTATCAGATTCCACGAACAATGTCAAGATCGAACATCAGCAACAAACCTCAATCGTTCGGATGTTGAAGATTGTCCAACCCCATTTCTTGAGAAGTTTCTTAATGTCATTCATATTCCAATCTTCGGGATGATCGGTTTTCACTTGCGTAAGTGCGCCCTCCCAGTCTTTGCGGAAGCTACTCCCGTTCTTGGGATGCGATGCCACCAAAGTGACTTCATATACGTCAGCGTTAAAAACATTAACGATTGCTTGGGTCATGCGATGTCCCTCCAATGCGTTGCTTCCAACTCGAACTTGTAGTCCCGATACTTCGCCGGGATCTTCAAGCGCCGGAGGATGCTAAAGCAGGTATCAATGCTGTCGCAGCAACACATAAAGCAACCGTAGTCGTCAGCGTCCCAAGCGTTGTCGTGCCATTTCCGTGAGGCTTCGCCGGGAGTTCCGGCTAGTTGGAGCTGGAGATTGGTTATCGCCGACTGCATCTGGACGTACAGAACCTTAACCACTACCGGAATGTTAATGGTTGTTTTCATTCTCCTGTGTAATACTCCCGGAGTTTGAGGGCATTGGCGACCCTTGAGGCGGTCGCCCGCTGGAATAGAACTTGAACGACCTCCTGTTGGAAGAAGTCCTGTTGGTCGATGCGCTCTGCCGGAGTCTCGGCGGTAACATAGTGCATCTTAACGTGCTCGTAGAGTTGGTCGCCGAGTTTCTCAGCGTCCTTGCGAAGTTCGGTCTGTTTTTCTGGGGTCAGCATGGTTGTCCTTTCACTTCATGTCTTTGGTTTGATCTTCGACTTCAAAGCCCCGATCCGTCTTCCGGGCGGTGCCGTAGAACGCCAGCTTGCCGGTCTTGGCGTCTTCGACTTTAACAGAAATTCGTCCATGTGAGAGCGTTTCAGCCAAGCGCATCGCCATATATTTTGCTCGGGAGATCGCTCCACTGCGCCCGAACTTGAACTCCTCAACATAGTTGAGTTCTTGCCCTTCATTGAGGGGCGTAATCAGATAGGACTTTCTCATTCCGTGACCTCCGACAAGGGAAATTCGGCTTGGCAGGCTTCGCATTGCACTAGTTCGCGATCGGTATCGCCGCCGTGCTTTTCGTAGAAGCGTTCTGGAAGTCCGGCATAGAAGCCATCTTTCTCCAGCGGCGCATCAGGATAGCGAGGCTTGCCAGTCGCATCCTCGAAGAAAACGACGATTAACTGATCCTTCGCTTTGCATTTGGGGCAAGTGGTCTTAAACATGATAGGACTATATCCGATTCCGTGTGGGATGTCAAATCAAATCCGGTGAATTCACGCCCTTGCGGGTATTCCGTGGAGTCATTTGGACTCCTCGGCTAACACTTTCTTATTGAGTTTCTCGACGATCTCGAAGGCGACAGTTTCGGAAACATCCATTTCTTCCAGCATGTTCTCGTCCTGCAAGCCCCGCCGACCCGCCTCCATGACATCCAGCAATTCACCCAAATCCAAGTTCTTAGCGATCTTGTCGAGGAACGCTTGGTAGTCTTTGCTAATCTTCATGCGTCTATCACCAGATAGGGATGGTTGTCGTCCAGAGCCGCCGAGCCATGCTCGCCGGGATCGTTGAAGGCCGATGTCGTCACCTTGTAAAATTCATCCGATTGCGCCTCAAAAACCGTGACCTCCGTTCCCCGCTGCTCCGGCGTCCAAGTCTTGATTTCTTCAATGAGTTCGTTCCATGTCATAATCTTGTCCGACTGTATCAGATTGTTCTCAATATGTCAAGCTCGTTTGAATGTTCGCACGGGCTGCCGCTGTTCGTTGATGACATAGACCTTTTCCCGCTTGCGGAACTTCGTTATGTGTCGCCCATGAATTTCCTTGGCTTTTCCCAATGCTTCCGCAATGGAATCAAACCAGCGAGCCGCATTTAAGTCAAAATCCCAAGCGTCATAGACGTGCCGGTTGTCCTTCAGGTCTTCCTTGTAATACAGCGGGCGGGACGCGGGCTGTCCATCTTGGAGCAATAGTGTGAATTTAGTCATGTTTTCCTTAGTATTAGTTGCAAATGCGTGCGTTCCTGTAACTGCACGCCGAAGTCCTTCCAAACCTCGTCCCGCAGGAAGGGCAAGGTATAGTGATTGATGTAATGCGGGAAGTATTCCTTGGGTACCAACTTCAAGAGAGCCTCTTTGTTCAGCGGCAAATAGTTCTCCTTCCACTCCAGATCACTGTTCTCCACATACCGGTAGTGAAGAAAGAAGTTCGTCAAGCTCCAATTTTCTTCGAGCGTCCCCCACTGAGCTTCCCATGCTGTCAGTTCATCCGGATGAGTCTTGCCGAAGGTCTGCCGAATGCGGGCAACAATGATGTCGTCGCTTGGACGGGACGCCGTTTGACTCACGCACATGTCCCGAATCGCAATGAACTCAGGAGCTAACGCCCAGATTCGATCCCAAAAGCCTTTGACTGTCTCCGGCCCGTAAGAATAAACTTCATGGATGACGCTCGACAAAATAAGGCAGACCTTCAGTCCTTGTTTCTTCAGTCCTTGAAACACCATCCAGAGTTCGAGATGATCTGAGGTTAGGAGGACATTCTTCTTCGCACGGAAGGAGATAACTTTTTCATCTCCTTCTTCTTTCTTCACTCCAAACTTGTAGGCTGCCGCACGGATCATCTCGGCGTTATGATCGTACCCGATGTATTGTTTGTCAGGGAATAGATTATTCAGGACGTTGAGTAAAGTTCCATCAGCGCACCCGAAGTCTACAAAGACATCCGCCTGAACTTTGTCCATCATAAACAATTTGTCTACCAATGCTTTAGACATAGAGGCATTGTAGGCGTCGAGGTTTTTGATCTTGGTCATGGGCGAGGATGGTTAGTCGGATCAGTCGGAGTTACGATCTCCGCCAACCGATGAAACTCAATGGATTTACGAGGAGCGTAGTTGCCTTCCTGCGTGATGATTACGGCGTTGTCGTAGATTTTCAGTTCAAAGCGACCGTTCTGGATGGTTACGACGGATCGAGTCCGAATCGTTAAGCCCTTCTTATCCTGAATCAGAACTTCCTGACCATCGGCTTCAAGGTTAATAACTCGAATTGGATTGTTGACGTTGTCCATGCTCCCGACTATATCAGAAGCATCAGGGTAAGTCAAGCCGGATTTAGATTACCACTTTGAGCAAATGGTATGATCCCCGTCGTCCTTATCCCCGCCGCAATTCGGACAAATATTGTCGTCTTCAAGAGGGAGTTGCTCGTCTTCCATCGCTTCCATTGGGGTGAAGAAGAAGGTATCTGCCTCCTTCTTGATTTTGGGTGTGTGCTTCGGACTTCTGCGGGGAGCCGCATGGGACCGGCACCGAGCTGGCTTCTTACCTCGCTTCTTGGGAAACTTGGACTTTATCACGTCGTCAGTTTCTTAACCGACGAGGAAATCCCCTCTTTTTTGTTAAGGTGCGGAAGATCAGCGAAGATCAGTCGAGATCATAGGGTGCCGGATGTTACTTCTCACCCGAAGTCATCGGTTGTCTTCGATGAAGCTATAGTAGAGTCGCGGGCTGTGCTGGAACTGAACGCTGCCTTTTTGCCGTCTGACTTGCGCCGCACAACAACGAAGGGAGCCAAGAACCCAATTACCTCGAAGTCCCGTCCAAGTTCGTCCGTATCCCAAACCGTTCCATGCTCGGCTTCCAATGTCGCCCGATTGCCCGCATTAGCGTTGATGTCGGCTACCATGCGACGACGAGTTGATTCTGTAGGGTCTTCCATAGTTCTCCTAACTCCTAGCGACGACTTCGATGTTATCGAAAACTTCTTCCGGCCCGCACGCATCCAGCTTAGTAAGAAGCTGATCATTCAGTAGCTCGATCAAGTTCCGGACATACGCCTTCTTATCACAGTAGATGGGATCGTTAGGATCGGGGGCTAGCCCGACAATATCATGGACTTTGACCGCAATTGAGTAGCAGGTTTCTTTCTTGGGCTTGGGCAGGAGCTTAACTTTCATTATGATTTCCTCGCTTGTTCTTCTCGGTGCTTCCGCTCGTCATCGAGGGCAGATTTCAGTCCGTCCCGACTCATGTTCCAACAGCCTTCATGTCCGAAGGCCGTTCCGATATTGATGTATCCGTTCGCCGTATCTCCACTAAGATAAAACTCCGAAGGGAAAATAACCTTACAGCCCATTTTCATCAGCGTCAGTAGGGTTGGATTGTTCTTCATAGCTCCTCAAACTCCAACCGATCGTAGTCCAGTCCAGCGAATCCGAGATCGCCCATAATCCGATCCGCAGTGATGTAGTCAAACTTCGACCCGTCCTTGCTCTCGATTTCCAGAGCGACGACCAGCCGCACGGTTCTTCCGTCCGGCAAAGTAAAACCAACAACCCCTCCATCATGGGCTACATAGGGCTGGAGAGTTTTGTCAATGTCAAACCCGCCCGTTACATTAAATTTCCACTCTTTAGTTTTCATTTGGAGTCCACCACCCTCCAAGCCGTCAGCTTCGGATTCTCGACCTTGACGCCCTTGAGATTGGATTTCATTCTCACTTTCAACCGCCGGAACATTTCGTCGGCACTCGCCCCTTCGTCAATGGCGACGATGATCTCTGCTGAGAACTTGATTTGCTTGCCATTGCTAATTCCGAAAGTTAAGTTTGAACCACTATCTTCCAGCGTTCCAACCGAGAATGGCAAGGTCAGCCCAAATTCGACTTCATCGGCAAACTCGCCCAAACCCCGATTGGCGAAGATTTCGGCTGGATCGGTAGTTTCCTTCTGCCGAACGCTAAAGACGCCGTAAATGGTCAAATAGACCTTCCGGTAAGCCATTTTAGACATCTCCGCAGGGTAGAGGTTCAACGATCCAAGATTTGCCCCTAATGGTCAGCTTCCCAACCTGCCCGACGCCATTACGGGTAACTTCCTCAACGATGGCCGCTTTGAGTTGTTCGGGCAGGAAGGAAACGATGTCGTTAGAAATCCGCCAAGTTCCGTTGCTATATCCAGAGGGAGTCAGGTTGCAAACAACCTTGCGAAAGTGGATGTGGACTTGTTCGCCCTTGCGAACTTTGGAGTTAGCCGCTTCGGTAACTCGAACTAGAAAACTCTTACTTACTTTCATGTTGCTGACTATACCAGAACTAACACGATATGTCAAGTATTGTTGTCAATCTTTGTTAAAACTTCTTCGAGAGCCTTGACGAAACGAGGGTCGGTGAGGTCATAGCCCTCAATCGCCAAAGACAAGATGAAAGATTCAACCGTATCCACCGCCGCCTTAAAAGCAACATCCTCCTCCTCCATCGAGGGTGGCGTCTTCAAGGTTGACGTAATTGTTCCGCCGCCACCCGCCAGCCGAACCGTAATCTCGCCAAAGGAGGTAGAAAGATTGATGGTTTTCTCACCCGAAGTTAATTGGCTGATCAACCAATCGTGATCTTTCGGCCCGAGGTTGAACTGTTTGGCCGCCTCATCAATAGCTTTATGCTTCGGGACTTTGGTGGCAATAAGGTTATCCGCCAACGTGAGTGCCTTCATCAAGGTGTCATAGGAGAGTTGGCTCATTCAGTATCCTCGCAGGTTGGGCATTCGGTTTGTTCGCTGTCCATCTTAAACCGGCCATGTACCCCTTCGCCGGTATCCTTTTGGCAGTACCCCATCCCCAAGCCATGCCGTTGTGCCGTCGTGCCTGAACTGGGGCGATGTGGAAAGCACAAGGCTCCACAATCCGGTGCCGGGCATTCACCCGAAGGAACTTTGCTGCCTGCTCCGACCCGCAGGGAGTATTTCTCGATGTCGGCGAGATCCCGGCCATTCCAGATTTCCCTGCACCCATCGCAAAGATGCCAGCCGTCGTGAGCAAGTTTAGGTTCGCGCATTGAATCTTTCGAGATCGCTGTTTTTAACCAGCCAACGATGTTTGTCGGAAGGCGCACCCGAAGCAAGTATCTCGGCGAGCAAAACCCATTCCGGGTTGACGTCAATAATCTCAAAGGATTTAAGCGCCAAGGATTGCTGGAGCGGCGCATCTTGGGTATAGATGGCAATGGCTTCGGTCAAGTCCCGCGGCCAGACCAGATAGTAGCCCATCAGGTTCTTCGCACAAGCTATGTCGCCAACTTTCATTGTCTCGACTATACCAGAGCCACGAAGCTAAGTCAAGTCAATAAATGTGATTTCCCTACGGCTGCGTTGGTCGCCTGAACAATTCGGGCAATCTCATTCATCCGGTTGACCAGATCAACTTCGTCTGGATTAACCGACGTGGTGGTGATTGCCGAGCCATTGTCCTCGTAAGCAAACTCATTCAGTGGAACAACAACGAATTGGGATCCGTTATTGCCCTGCCGAACTTGCAGACCTTCGAGGTCAATGCCGAAGTGCTTCAGACGCTTCTTCAGCTCGTAAGGACTCGCGTAACGTGTCATTCCGTGAGCCTCATGGTTGGGGGAGATTCTTCAAGGGAAGGGAGTCGGTGAAATTTTGACCGTTAAACATCCGACAAAGTTCGAGCGCCTCATCAAACGTATCCGTAGACGTCGTATCCCGATACGCCATGTTGGGATCGCTGACCTGTGACCGGAACGCATCAATGACGAAGTCATCCTGTTCCAGCCGGATGTGGAAGTCAATGTCGCCGCCGTCCACATCCCATTCAATCGTCGATAGTTGTTTAACGGTTATCTCACGCATCAGTAGTTGATTCTTTAAGGATTATACAACTTCCTGTCTATTTAACAAAGCGATGTCCCCATTGGGCATAGCCCTGTTGGTCGCCAATCCCCTCAATAACGACATCATTCTGATGCACGGTAATTGACAGAACCTTAATGCTTTCGTTGGTCTCTTTGTCGATCACTTCGTCTCCATTGTGAAGGCGTATGGCGTCACGGTATTTCATATTAATCCGCTACATCTGTATCATATACCAGCGACTTGCCATGCAGAGGACACTGGACGTAATTCGAGTAATAGACCGCCACCACTTCCGGGCTGCAATAGCGATGTCCGGCATCCTTCCAATTCTTGCCGAGCAGCGGCGCAGGAAAATGGAAACTATAATACTCACCCAACAGATTGTCGATCTTCCAGCCTTGCGGCTTTGCCCAATCAGCTACCGCCTTAAACAAGGCGGGCGCAACATCCTTCTCGCACGCCTCGCAGTCCCAATCGGTCAAATGGTCTTTCTTCTTGCCGCTTGGATTCTTACCAAAGAACATGATGTCGTAGGTTCCACGACGACTCGGTATTGACCCGTCATCGTGCGAGAGCAGAAGCTCGCCGCGGAACGGCACGCCATCCGCCTTGAAGCTGCATTGGAAAACCTTGGCTTCCTTGCGCCAGCCGTGCTTTTTGATTCTGGCTAACGTCAGGTCGGTAATCGTTCGTTTCATTGTCTGGACTATATCAGAAGCCTATTTCAATGTCAAGCCTATCGGCATTCCGGGCAACTGTCATCGCAAGTCGGGCAGCCGTAAATCTCCGGCATATCCTTGGCTTTCGGACAGTTGTGCATGAAACTCTTTTTCAACTCACCACATTCCGCACAGCAATCGCCTTCCCGCTTCGTTTCTCGCGCCCCTTCCATGTCAACTGCATGGGTCGGGTCTTCGTGATTGATGTCCGACCAGAGCCGAACCGACAGCTTGCCATCGTAATGCTCGATGTAGATCGGACACCCGTAGCCATTCTCGGTGCCGCAGTCCCCGTAGCCATCCACCCGAACCGAAATCGCCTGCGGTAAAATGCGGATTTCACCCTTGATCGTGCCAGACTGACCCTCGCCCTCTCGATTCAGGACGAAGGGAATAATCTGCTCGCCCGGACATGGTTTGATTTCTTTCATGTTCGATACCTATAAACCTTTGACGTCATCCCATCCCGACGCATCTGGCGGTCATTGAGCCGCTCCGCTTCATCGGCAGCAAGGTCTTCAATGGTGATCAGATTACTCTGAATCGCCGAAAGAGCCTTCGACAACACTCGCCGGGTCTTGAGCTTCATCCCTTCCCGCTTGAGTTCGTAGATCAAATCCGACAAGCCGTTATCAATCTGCTCCTGACGGACATCCTCGGCAGCGTGCTGGATGTCATCGAACTTGTCGGCATTGAACTGCTCCGCCTTGATCACGAGTTTAGCTGACTTGGTGAGCTTTTTGACGTTTTTCATATTGCTCGATCAACTCCTTCATTAAACGCCAGCCAGCACATATCCGAGCATTTCGCCGAGGTTTGAATGGTTGTAATCTTGTTCATGGTTAGGAGTCTATCAGGTATCCAAAAGAATGTCAAGCCGGTTCGTGAATTAAATCCAACGCCTTGAGAAGCTGCAGAACCGAAGGGCGGTTCTTCTGAACCCAATGCAGGACATCCCGCTGTTCCAAATTACATTCAAACCCCATCTCGCCACCATTTCGCCGCATGATATGGGTATGATCGAAGACCGCCTTGGTTTCACCCTTCTCGAAGAACTCGGCACAGTGATCAGCGGCGTAGTCCCCGCCAAACCCGCACTTGAAAATATCGACAATGGCAATATCGGTTGCCGTCTTCAGGTACGGCACGGCGTCGAAGTGAACGGTAACCAAATGGTCGTCAGAGTAACAAGTTGCCCGCACGCCCGTCGTATGGCAGGTGCATTCCGTGGGCAGCCCCTCCACAGTCGGATGCTTGGGATGTCCCGTCCATCCCAGTTGGCAGGACTGCCAATGGTTCTCGAACGGACAGGTCTCGTCAGTACAGAACCCATTCTCCAAATGAGACTCGCAACGCTTACAGCTTTTTGCCGTTTTCTTCAAGGCTCTCAACCTCCCATGTATCGGTTTGGTATTCAGATCCCGGAACATCAATTCGGATCCCCGCTGCGGCATCTTTGATGTGCGTCAGAGTTGCTTTGTCGGGAACTTTGATAACCGTTTCATAAACGGCTGTCCAGCGTACAGTAATCGTTCTCATTTTCTTGGATAGTCCTCCCAATTGCCCGGAAACGCTTCGCCCGCATGTCTGCAGAGTATGGCGAGGAGAGCCTCATGTCCATCCGAGTCGGGATCGGGGAAATGTTCACCCGTAAGTTCCGCCGCCAGTTCGTCGGCTTCTTTGGCCGTCGTAATCAAACCCTTGCCAATCTTGCCATCCATTTCGGCAAGGCAGAGCTTAATGGCTGCCGACAATGTTTTCCGTTTCATGGTAGGACTATATCAGGTCTCGAAAAGAATGTCAAGACTGATTGACGTATTTCTCCCATGCCTCTTTGGAGTACCATTTCTTCCACCAGATAGCTCGACAGTCCAGACAAACAACAATCCCTCGGCCCGGCCCATGTCCCAAGTCGTTTAAGTTCTTCGACCGACATTTTCCGCAGAGCTTCATTCCTCGAAGACCAAACTTTCCGCCGAAGCCGAGACCTCAATGAATACCGATCCTTCCTGTTTTCTAGTCCCGTTCTTACATCCTACGACCCGATAATCCAGACCTTCCAGAAGTTCATCAACCCCAGCGATGTTCCCGATGAGTTTATCGACTTTATCGTTCAGCCCATCAATACCACCACAGTTGTAGAGGTCACTCAACTCCATCTCGAAGACAAACTTGATGCGCTGATCCCGGTTAATCAATGCCTTGAGTTCTTTGGCGGTTCGAGGAACAGTAATCATTTGTCATCCTTAGTAATCATTGGTTGTCCTTCGGATAGACCTCATCGAGTCCACCGTGATCGGCTTCTTCCCATTTTGCGTGAGCGAAATCTTCAAACGTCACTTTTGCGTCCGTGTGTCGCACGAAGTCTTCATGCAAGTCTTCCAGTGTTTCTCGGTGATATTTCAACCATTTGCGTTCGTCATTGTCATCCTCTTTAGGCAACCAGAACACATGTAAACAGTTCGTACAGCCAACGCCCTCCTGAACATCTTCCGGGATCGGCTCGGCGCAGTCCGGGCATTTCCCCTTCGAATAGGAAGAAATGATAGTCTGGCTGATGGTCTTCTGTCCGACCACTTTCAAGGCGTGCAGGTACGTCTCGTAAATATCCGGCCAGTCTTCTTGGGTGTACTCCTCGCCGACCGATTGAATATCCCGAATGAGTTCCTTGAGAACTTCTATGGCGGGCGGATGGGCGGAGCGAACCAGCTTGTTGCGCCGCGCCAACTCTTTGATATGCCGCTGGTGCCGGAGTTTTACAATTCGGGCGATTTCAGCTTTGGTCATCGGCGACTCAGCTCCACGACGTTTCCCTTGTCCGAAACCAAGGTCGAGGTTTCACCGACATCCGTAT
>Ga0315284_10013295_pt1 | contig 11717 bp, 11 predicted proteins | sample YL17G09_16_MG_FD_203696 | JGI IMG/M metagenome (GOLD analysis project Ga0315284, IMG submission 203696) | Sediment microbial communities from Yellowstone Lake, YNP, Wyoming, USA - YL17G09_16 | ecosystem: Environmental > Aquatic > Freshwater > Lake > Sediment | place: USA: Wyoming | collected... | reverse complement strand
GCGACCTTTACTCCATCAAGTAGCCTCGCATACAGCACCACCTATACCGCCACGATTACCACCGGGGCCAAGGACCTGGCCGGCAATGCCCTGGCAAGTAACAAAGTCTGGAGCTTTACCACAGGTGTAGCACCAGACACCACGCCGGACACCACCCCACCTACGGTGAGCTCTACCATCCCGGCTAATCTTGCCACGGGTGTGGCCATCAACAGCGCAATCACCGCCACCTTCAGTGAGGCGATGGGCTCCTTAACGCTCACCACCGCCACCTTTACCTTAAAGCAGGGGACAACGCCTGTTTTAGGCGCGGTGACCTACGCTGGTGTCACGGCGACCTTTACTCCATCAAGTAGCCTCGCATACAGCACCACCTATACCGCCACGATTACCACCGGGGCCAAGGACCTGGCCGGCAATGCCCTGGCAAGTAACAAAGTCTGGAGCTTTACCACAGGTGCGCAAATAGCTCAATCGCCAGTACCCCTTGGGTCGGCCGGTAGTTTCGCGATTCTGGCAAAATCAGGAATCTCAACCACTGGAACCACCTCAATTGTTGGAGATATTGGAGTGAGTCCAGCCGCTGCGACTTACATAACTGGATTTGGGTTAATAATGGATGCCTCGAATCAATTTTCAACATCATCCCTGGTTACTGGAAAAGTATATGCGCCTGGCTATGCAGTTCCTACTCCAGCTAACATGACCACGGCGGTAAGCGACATGCAAATCGCGTACACCAACGCCGCTGGAAGAACATTGCCCGATTTTACTGAACTGGGTGCCGGAAATATTAGCGGGAAGACACTCGCTCCTGGTCTTTATAAATGGGGCACCGGGCTTCTAATAGACAATACCGGTGTCACTCTCTCGGGCGGCGCAAATGATGTCTGGATCTTCCAGATAGCGGGAACTCTCACCGTGAACAGCGGCGCCATTGTTACTCTGAGTGGTGGCGCACAGGCCAAGAACATCTTCTGGCAGGTCGCTGGTCAAACGACCCTTGGCACGACGTCTCAATTCAAAGGAAATATATTGTGTCAAACGCTGATTGCGATGAACACCGGCGCAACGCTGAACGGCAGAGCGCTGGCACAGACTGCGGTTACATTAAACGCCAATACCATTGTAAAGCCTACCCCGTAAGGCATGAGGTATTCGGTGTGAAAGCCGGACAAGTTAGGAATATGGGAAGGTCCCCTCTTACAAAGGGGAGCATCAAAGAGGCTGGGGCTTTAGGCCGCCCCAGCCTCTTACCCACCGTGCGTGTGCCATTCGGAATACTGGGGCCAGTGGGTGGCAATAAATAGGAGGTCAATATGCTCAATTTACTCTGGGTCATCGCCATTATCATCTTGATTTTTGGGCTGCTGGGTCTAGTTCTCCACTTCATAGCAGCAGGCCCGTTCCTCTATATTTTACTCGTTCGTGAAGAGAATAGGAGTAGTAGTGAACTGTGACGATGATTCTGTCGACATGTGGCGAATATAGGTGGCAGCCGATAAACATTCTATATTGCAACGTAAACATGTTTATTCGGTCCATTCCACAAGTTCTAACTAAACATCCAACTTTAAGCCAGAACAGTTTAGCACGAACGTCACCGACCGTACTAAAGCCATCTCCCTGGAGTTTTGAACTACCTTGACGACCCGGTCGACCGGACGGAACTCAGGATATGGGGCAAATTCAGCCGCAAAAGAATCGCTATTCACAAAGAATCCGGCGGGTTATTACTGCCCCAATAACGCAATAGGGATATAGGGCCAGGTCCTCTCCGTTATTCCAGATAATCCCTGAGTTTGCGGCTCCGGCTCGGGTGACGCATTTTACGCAGTGCCTTGGCTTCAATTTGCCGGATGCGCTCCCGCGTAACGTGGAACTCCAGCCCTACCTCTTCAAGCGTCCGGCTTCTGCCATCCTCCAGCCCGAACCGGAGTTCTATGACGCGCTGTTCTCGCGGCGTCAGGGTGGAAAGTACCTCGCCAATCTGTTCCTTGAGCAATTGCTTGGCGGCGCTATCTACCGGCTGTACGGCATTACGGTCCTCAATAAAATCTCCCAGGTGACTGTCCGCTTCCTCGCCCATGGGCAATTCCAATGAAATCGGCAGTTGGGCAACTTTGATAACCTCACGCACCTTCTCCGGTGAAAGACCCAGTTGTAGGCCGATTTCACCAGCGGTAGGGTCGCGGCCGTACTCCTGTGTGAGTTTGCGGCTGATTCTTAATAGCTTATTGATGCTCTCGATCATGTGCACCGGGACGCGAATGGTGCGCGCCTGGTCAGCGATGGAGCGGGTAATTGCCTGCCGTATCCACCAGGTGGCATAGGTGGAGAACTTGAAACCCTTGTGCGGGTTAAACTTCTCGACGGCACGTATGAGACCGATGTTACCTTCCTGGATCAGGTCAAGCAAAGACATTCCGTGTCCGATGTTCTTCTTGGCGACACTGACGACGAGCCGCAAATTAGCCTCGGCAAGGTGGTCTCTGGCGGTTTTTTCCTCTCTCTGCAGACCGTCAAGGTATTCACGCAGGTCAGCCTCGTGTGCCTCAAGTTTTTTAATGAACTCCCGGTCTATTACCAGATTGGGAATGCTTGCCAGCGAAGCTTTGCGGCCAATAGCTGTCAGGACTTTTTCCGGCAGGAGCGCGCTGTCTACTGAAAGGGCAATCAGACGGGACTCAACCGGCTGCGAAGGCAGTTTAAGCTTTTCGGCGATACCTTGCACCATGAGCTGGTCAATCACGCCATCGATTGCCCCCCTGAATTTCTGATCGGTAATGGTCTTATGGAAACTGGTACTTTCCGGTAGACCAACATTCTCCTGAAGCTTATGTATAATTTCCCACGATAGCCCGAGTTCCCGTATTATTTCCTGGAAGACCTGACTGGCAGTGGTATTTTTCCCCTGTTTTTCAAGCCACCGTTTGATCCCGGAAACACGCTTCCCCATCTCGATCCGGCGCGCAGTGGTCTTTTCATCGTGTGCAGAAAGAAGCGGCACACGGCCGATTTCATGGAGGTAAAGACGCACGGGGTCATCGCCCACCTCCTGGTCGTCAGCCGCGAGAACCGGCACTGCCGGTTCTTCGAGTTCGAGGTCTTCGACGGCCGGCTCTATTTCCAGCCGAATCCCTTCTCCGACAACTGTTTCCGACTCTTTCATTGCGTCCGCTTCTAACTGCTGCGATACTACGGTCAGTGCGTCAAGGGTCATCTTATCACCTTCCTTGCTCCGTGGGTCTAGCTCGCCGGGTGGCTGTCCAGTATCTGCAAATCCGCGGGAGAATGCCTATCACGGAAATGCTGGAGAGGTACCAAGTGTCTAACCATCCAATGCGGACTCCGGGGCAGGACGGGTCTGACTGTCATTCTTAATGCTCTCCCATGGACCACCCGGTCAAGAGCCGGGACCGGGTTGCCGGATGGTAGGGCGTTCCACCATCGTGCGGATCCGGCTTCGTGGCAAATCGAGCTCTACGACGCTTTAAGCACTCTACGGAAGTGGTAGCCGTAGATTGCCATGACTATGGAAGTGGGAAACTTCCTGGGCTGACTCAGCAGTGTGGAAACGAACATTTTCCAGTACTGCCATCGTCCATTCTCTTTACAGCCGAGATACCACACCGATTTGAAGAACGCCGCAAAATGGTAGAAATGGATGGTGCCGGTGACTTTCGGTGGCCGGTATTCTTTCAAGAACGTGCGGACCCGTGCGTAGAAGGGCTTGGGCGCATAAATGGTATTCAAGATGTGTTTGTAGCCGTTAATAAGCGTATCATGGTCCATCTTCGGAATGAAGTTCAGCGAAAATTCGGTGTTATTGCCACTGAAGGATTTGACCAGCCGATTTTCTCGTTTCAGGCGTTGATGCAGCCTGGTCCCGGGAGGGGCATTCAACAGCCCTACCATTGCCGTGACAATGCCGCTCTTCTGGATGAAATCTATCTGGCTCTTGAATATTGACTGCGGGTCGCTATCGAAGCCCACAATAAACCCGCCCTGGACTTCCAGCCCGAATCGCTGCATCTTCTTCACTGAGTCCACCAGACTACGGTTCCGGTTCTGCGACTTGGCGCATTCAGCCAGGCTTTCGTCGTTGGGAGTCTCAATGCCGATAAACACGGTGCCGAAGCCGGCTTCAACCATGAGCCGCAGCAATTCGTCATCGTCCGCCAGGTTGATAGATGCCTCCGTATTGAATGTGAAAGAGCGTCGCTTTTCAGCGCGCCATTGAATAATCGCCGGCAGTATTTCTTCTTTGAGTTTCTTCTTGTTGCCAATAAAGTTGTCATCGACCACAAATACGCCGCCGCGCCAACCGGTGGCGTAAAGGGCTTCCAGTTCGGTTATCAGTTGCTCTTTGCTCTTGGTACGCGGCGTGTGGCCGTTTAGCCGGATGATATCACAGAACTCGCAATCGAACGGGCATCCCCGCGAATACTGGATATTCATGGATGAGTAGTTCTTCATATCAACCAGCGACCACATGGGTGTGGGTGTCTTATTGATTGGGGGACGTTCATCCGAATCGTAGACGTGCCCGGCATTACCCTGGGCAAGGTCATTTAAGAAAGGCGGTAGCGTTGTCTCCGCCTCACCGAGTACAAAATGGTCTACACCTTCGAACTCTTCATAACCGGTGGTGAAAAGGGGCCCCCCGCATATGATTTTGGTCCCGAGCTTATTGCACCGCGTAATGACCTCCTGCACCGATTGCCGCTGGATTGTCATAGCGCTGACCAGCACGTAGTCGGCCCATGCAATGTCCGCATCGAGCAGTCTGCTCACGTTCATATCGACCAGCTTCTTCTCCCACTCCGAAGGCAACATGGCCGCCACTGTCAACAAGCCGAGAGGAGGGAAAGCCGCCTTCTTTGATATGAATTTAAGGGCATGTTTAAAGCTCCAGAAAGTGTCAGGGTACTGTGGATAGACGAGCAGCAATTTCACTGTTACCGCACCTTTCGGGCAGTTGCCCCTTCTTTCGAGGCAACCCTATGCGTGGCGTAACTTGCGGGACGCTGTCGACGAAACCATGGTTGTCCTGATGGCCGCTCGGCTCCACCGGGGTTTTTTGAACTTGATGCGGGTCTGCCTACAGCAATCGGCCGTCTCCCTGCGGATGAGTTTCTGCCGGACCGGTAGGAAGGGCGGGATATGCCTCCCGCTGGGGCGGGCGCATCGTAGTCGAAATTCTCCATGGTGCGGCGATCGAGGGGAGCTTTGAGAAGGCGTTCCAGAGTGCGCACCATGGGTGCATCTTCGTTCGTGACAAGGGTGAACGCTTCTCCGGTGTTGCCGATTCTCCCTGTGCGTCCGATGCGGTGGATATAATCATCCGCGCAGTCAGGCATGTCGTAATTAATGACATGAGAGATGTGTGAGACATCGATGCCGCGGGCGGCGATATCAGTGGCCACCAGCACATTGACCGTTCCCTCGCGGAAGCCATCGAGCGCGGCCTGGCGGCGGGACTGTGTCAGGTTGCCCTGCAGCGAGGTGGCTCTATACCCGCGTTTCGCCAGTATCTGGGCAACGTTTTCCGCGCGGTACTTCGTTCTTGCAAACACCAGCACCGATTCAGACTGGATGCGGTGCAGGATATCCTCAAGCAGTTCGATCTTGAGATGCTGTTTGACCGGATAAATAGCGTGGGATACCGTCACCGCCGGCTGCGTCAGGCCTATCTGCACGGTCACCGGATCATGAAGGATTTCCCGCACCAGCCGCCGGATGTCTTCAGGCATGGTGGCGCAAAACAGCAGCGTCTGACGTGGTTTCAGCAAGCACTGCAATATACTCCGGATTGCCGGCAGGAAACCCATGTCAAACATCCGGTCAGCCTCGTCGATTACCAGTATTTCTATGTGTGACGGGTCAACGGTGCCCCGCCAGAGGTGGTCGAGTAAGCGGCCCGGGCACCCTACGACGATTTCGGCGCCGTTACGGACCCCGCGGACTTGCGCGTCCATGCCCACGCCGCCGTAGATAGCGACACTCCGCAAGCCGATGCGCTGCCCTAACTGGGCAAAGGTTTCATTCGTTTGCTCGGCGAGTTCGCGCGTGGGAGAAATGACAAGCGCGCGGAGCTTGCCCCGGGGTTCCTTCATCAAACGATGTAGAATCGGCAGCACAAAAGCGGCGGTCTTGCCCGTGCCAGTCTGCGCTTGGCCAATAATGTCACGGCCCTGCATAATCTGGGGGATTGCCTTTTCCTGGATTGGTGTGGGGGTCACGTACCCGAGCGCCTGTACACCTGCCATGATGCCCGGGTGAAGATTGAAACTATCGAAATTCAACTAACTAACACTCCTCATAAATCGGCGGGCCTGGTTAAAAAGCCAGCCGTGTTACTATATTACTTTCTTTAATCGTGGTGCCCACCGGGGCCGGCTGAGCGGCTTCCCTGAAAGCGTTTCCATTTTCTTGCTGGAAAGAGGGAGAGCTTCAATGGTGTTGATTACCCGCCCTCCTATTATCGTCCCGTTCAGGTTACTGATTGCCGCCGCTCCCTCGGACTTTATTGTCATCTCAACGTAGCCATACCGTGCAGCTTCATGTCCGCCCGCAGGTTCGTGACACATAATGACAACGTGTTTGACCTCACCGTAGACGGTGAATGCCTGCTTCAGTTCGTCCCCGGTAGTCTCGGGAGAAAGATTACTCACGTAGATATTCATTTACAGGTTGTCTCTTCGGATGTTGAAACGCCGCTACCGACTCTGCCTTCGTTTTCTTCTGGCGTTGTTTTTGGCTTTGATAAGGTAGGCGTCACGTTTCGACATGAAGCGCCGGCGTGACCTGGCCTCCCGCAATACGCCGCTTAACTGGACCACCTTCTGAAAGCGGCGAAGCAGAGATTCCTGGGATTCCCCTATACGAAGTGTTACGTCAAAAGGCACATTGAGCCAACCCTTTCTGGTCAGCGCGAACGAAGGTGTGGGACCATTCCCCCCCCAGTTCTGCGCGCAAATGCAAATGAAGCCGACATTGATCTGGAAAAGCCGGATGTTGCCGGTTGCCTGTGGGCTTACTTCAAAAATGGGTATGAAGTGCCGGTGCTTTTACCAGGACCTGGAATTGTAATCCCTGCCACTGTCCCCCTGACGCTGCGACTTCCTTTTGGCGCGGCATGCGGTACAGCGCTTGGGCTCCTCGGTGAAACCTTTAGTACGAAAGAACTCCTGTTCTCCCGCGCTAAATGTGAAAGTTGAGCCGCAATCGGAGCAGTGAATGGACTTGTCTTGAAGACTCATGAGATGACCTCCTCTCCTGAATAGTTGGTAAGAGTCTGGTCACCCAATACTTGAGATGAATCTTTAGTGCGGAGAATTTGACAGGAAGATGCAGGAAAAGTACAAATGACCCTAACTTGAACCAATAAATTATTATAATCTGAAACAATTGTCCATGTCAAATTCGGGAGTACATGACGCCTGAAGCATGAAAGATAATTGCACAGGGTGACGGAAACGTGATCCCCGGACTGATGCGGCCGATACTTGCGGAAATTATACCTTCAATATCTCCTTGTGCCGCAGTGCCCGCTCCAGTGACGGCTGCATCTTCATGTCCCGGAACTCTTTAATAGCAGAGTCCAGGTGGGCGACTGCCTCCGACTTCTCCTGCGGGTAGTGTTCTAGAAGCAGTTCGGCAAGTTGAAGGCGACTGAGCGCCAGTTCCGGCCGGAACCTCATCTCCGTGCAGACCTTGATAGCTTCATCATAGTATTTGCGGGCTTCGTCATGTCTACCCAGGAGTGCCGCTGCTGCACCCAGGTGTCTCACGATACATGTGGGATACCAGAAGCCGGTTGTCTTGAACGGCGTGTCGGCAAGATGGTTAAGTAATAGTTCTGCGGCACGAGTATTGCGAACCTGCACCGCTGCCTCCATGTAGAGAAATTCGGTTGAAAACAGATCCTTGATTTCATCAGAGGAAGCAATGTACGAGCCCACAACGTTATCAAGTATAGCCCGGGCCTCTGCTTGCCGTCCTGCATGTGCCTGCAAATAGGCCTTGTAGGGCTGGCCTGCACTGACGCCGGTTGTCTTTTCCCACTGTTCCGTTTCCTCAAGAGCTCCCGCGGCCTGACCCAGATAGGCCACCAAGCGTGTGCCAGGAAACCCCCTTAACACGGCCGCGCCGGGCCAGTGCGCCTCCTGGCTAATACGGGCGATACCCCGCGCCGCTTCGGCAGCTTCCCCCAGCCGTCCATCAATTATGTTGAAGCAAGCATCGCTCATCAGCAGCGATGCTGCGATACGCGGTTCATTGGCCGGGTGTATCAATTTGGCATACTCGCGCACCATTTCTTCGGCGCGCTTCCGGTCCCCAATGCCGAGCCAAAAAAAGGCTACGTAGCCCATGGCCCGCCCCATTACCCGGCGACTAGCCTCGACCCACATCGGTGCCATCTCGTCAGCCAGCCGGCGTGTTTCCTCCACGTACGCCGGCATCGAGGGGCACAAGAACACGCGTAGCCCACCAAGCCAGAGGAAATATCTGATTATCCCCGAACTTGCGGGCCAGCGATGCTCCCTCGCGAAACAGGTGTACCGCCGTGGAACTTTCACCTGTCGCTATCTTGACTGCCGCGAGTCCTAAATCAGCCCAGGCACGTTCCGGTGTGTCCGGTAAGGCATACCGGTCAAGGACATCCACCCATTTCCTTCCCTCCGGTGTCGCAAACGGAGGGATCCCTCCGTAGCTTGCCATACTATTGATTGCCAGGATACCTACACGACATACCCGCCGCCGGTAGCAGGCGCCACGGCACCCATTGGAACCGGCATGGACACGGACAATGCAATCCGTTTTGTTGTCAGGGTAACGGGCGAACCATTCGCTCCATAAGAAACTATGGATAAGGTTGCATTCAGGAGGGCACCGTGACCATCGGAACAACCGGCAGTGGCGGTGCCCTCTTTCGTTTGGGGATTGCACGATTGTCCATTTCGTTCAATGTGGCTGCCCAGAACTCACCGCAAGCCAGGTCAGCACCGTCGGTTGAAGGCAAGTAGTGTTCTGCGTCGCCGTTTCGCCGCAGAGACTACGGCACAACAGGGCAACGCCATAGGGCTCGTGCACGGCCGTCATGCAGGCGGGCGAGAATAGTGGTTTCTTCAGTATGATTAGGTGGGTGTGGATAGCTAACTCAGGGTAATATCATTACCATTATGGTGGGCGGTACAAGGCTCGAACTTGTGACCTTCAGTGTGTAAAACTGATGCTCTGACCAACTGAGCTAACCGCCCGTGGTAGTACGCTTGGAGGGGCTCGAACCCTCGACCTCAGCCTCCGCAGGGCTGCGCTCTATCCAAACTGAGCTACAAGCGCATAAAAATGGTGCCGAAGGAGAGATTTGAACTCTCACGCCCGTTATGGACACTACGCCCTGAACGTAGCGCGTCTGCCATTCCGCCACTTCGGCTCTCCGGCACCGGCGTCCGGGAATGCCCCAAACTACTACCTTAATGTAGCCTAACGGAAGGCTTTTAGTCAACCCATTCTGCCCACCTGCGAGCTGTTTTGCCGGTGTTTTACCTGACGGGACGAAAATGCATGTCTGAAATTGCACGGCGTTGACATTCTGTGGCATGCGGATTGACCAAACCGCACTCGTACCGTAGAATTGAATATGGGGGTGCGAATTTGTACCAGAAAACCACGCTTCACAACGGCCTCAGAATCATTACCAGTTCCATGCCCCATACCCAATCCGTTTCCATCTGCATTTACCTCGGTGTCGGTTCAAGGTATGAAACCGATGGGCAGGCGGGCGTTTCTCACTTTATCGAGCACCTGTGCTTCCGCGGCACACAGAGAAGACAGGCGGCCAAGGACATTTCCACAGCGATCGAGGGAGTGGGCGGAATTCTCAATGGCGGCACTGACAAAGAACTGACGGTCTACTGGTGCAAGGTGGCTGTGCCGCATTTCCAACTCGCGCTCGATATACTGGCCGATATGGTCATCAATTCGCGTTTCGATGCCGGGGATATTGAGCGGGAGCGGCGTGTCATCATTGAAGAAATCGGCATGAGCCTGGATTCACCGGCCCAGGTGGTGGGCATGCTCATCGACGAGCTGCTCTGGCCGAAGCATCCGCTGGGGCGGGATGTGGCCGGCACGCGTGAGTCTGTGGCAGGTATCGGGCGCGACCAGATGCTCGATTTCCTTGCCTGCGAGTACACTCCGCAGAACGCCGTGGTGAGCATCGCCGGGAATATTCAGCACGATGACACGGTGGCGCAGGTGGCAAAACACCTTGGTGATTGGCCGAACCAGAAGAGGTGTCTGACCTTCCCGCGGTACGAGGAAAAGGAAAATCCCCGGCTCAAGGTAGAGAAGCGTGAGACCGAAGAGACGCACTTTTGCCTGGCTGTGCCCGGCCTCTCATTAAGCGACCCCGGGCGTTTCACGCTCGACCTGCTGAATGTAATCCTGGGCGAGGGCATGAGCAGTCGGCTGTTTACGGAGGTAAGGGACAAGCTGGGACTGGCGTACAATGTTCACAGCTACCTCGACCATTTCCATGACTCCGGGGCGCTGACAATCTACGCCGGCGTGGAGCCAAAGAACCTGGCGGTTGGTGTGCACGCCATTCTCGAACAACTGGGGCTGCTTAAAGAGACAGTGCCGGCGGAAGAATTGACAAAGGCGAAAGAGCTTTCCAAAGGCCGGCTTTTGCTGAGGATGGAGGACAGCCGGAGTGTGGCGGGGTGGACGGGTGGACAGGAGACGCTGAACGGCCATGTTATGAGTGTCGAGGACGTGGTGGCAGCTATTGACAGCGTTACGGCGGCAGACATGGCGGAAATGGCGCGGCGGCTGTTCACCGAAGATAAGCTCCGCCTTTCCGTGGTGGGCCCGGTCAAGAAAGACGAAGACCTGCTGGGACTGCTTAAGATATAGAGGTTGCCTGCGAGCGTCCGGTTGCTGTCTTTCATATTCCTGACGATTTGCCTACTGCTTCTTGTTCTGTTGGAAGCCTCACTGTATAATCCAATCAATTGGTTAGGAGTGACAATAAAATGATAACCGAATATATTAATGCCGCACTACAGAGAGCGAAATTTGAAATAATCGATAATGAAAAACCCTACTATGGTGAAGTCCCAGAACTTGAAGGGGTCTGGGCAACTGGTAAGACGCTGGAAGAATGCCGGCAGGATCTGGCGGAAGTCATTGATGGCTGGCTGGTCGTTAGACTTAGGAGAGGATTGCCCAGAGAGTCGTGGTTGGAGAGATAGACGTGAGAAAGGAACCCAGGAAATCACTCACACACACGAAGAAGTTTCAGCGCGAGCTTGAAGAAGGCTATATAGTAATGGCTCAAATAAACTTAAAACTTGCCAAAGAGAGCTTTGAGTTACAGCGGGAAGTTATTATGAGAAAGGAAGAAGATGGTGAATCAGGATGGAACGATATCTAAGGTTTCATTAGAAGTGCGACCTGCGTTTGGCACCCGATTAGTAATTTCTTTTAAAAAGGACCATCTTTACTGTGAAGGAAACTTAGGACTAGAACAACGATTTATTTACCCAGGTGTGTATTTCGAGTCCGCACTGTCTTCTAGTGTCACTTTTCACGTTATTGACCCAGGTGGTTTTCAAACATATTGACCACCCTGGGTACCGGGTAACTGCCATTTTACACTTCAATCACCTCCTTAGGCAACGGTTGCTCTTCCTGCCCTGGTTTCA
>Ga0315284_10013294_pt1 | contig 11718 bp, 8 predicted proteins | sample YL17G09_16_MG_FD_203696 | JGI IMG/M metagenome (GOLD analysis project Ga0315284, IMG submission 203696) | Sediment microbial communities from Yellowstone Lake, YNP, Wyoming, USA - YL17G09_16 | ecosystem: Environmental > Aquatic > Freshwater > Lake > Sediment | place: USA: Wyoming | collected... | reverse complement strand
AACTTAGGAACCGCCCGCCGTCGGAAAAGCTGTCGGGTGTGACGTTCAGGACGCCCATTACCATCGGCCTGCCTGTGCGGTGAGACTGCAATATTTCGTTAAGCGATGCTCTTGTCATGCGATGGCTCGCCGAATGGCGGCGTTTGAAAGATCAGGTGGGTTCGGGCATAGGCGAAGCCTCCGGCGGATCGGTCGTGGCAGCAGGAGCTTGTACAGCAGGAGAACCTGCCCGTTCGGTCTTGGCGTGTTCGCGATCGAGCAGGTCGCCTATCGTGGGTTTTTCGAACGGTTGACCCTGGATTATCCGCTGGACGTCCTCGCTTGTTAAGGTTTCGTATTTCAGCAGCGCGTCGGCTATGCGGGTGAGCGTGTCGCGATTGGTTTCGATGAGTTGCCGGGTGGCTGTGTAGGCTTCGTCGACCAGGTCGCGGACCTCGTGATCGATCAGCTCGGCTGTCTTGTCGGAGTATTCCTTGCCGGCCAATTCTCCCCATATGGTCCTGCCGTCGTCGCCGGCGTAGCGGATCATGCCGAGTTTGTCACTCATTCCCCAATCCAAAACCATCTTCCTTGCCAGAACGGTAACCTGGGCGATGTCGCTGGCTGCCCCGCTGGACACATCGTTGCAGAATACAGCCTCTGCGATCCGCCCCCCCAGCGCCACGCGGAGCAGGGCCTTGCAGTAGCTCCTGGTGTAGAGGTATCGGTCCTTTTCGGGCAGGGAGAAGGTCGCTCCTCCCATCTGGCCGCGGGGGATGATTGAAACCTTGTGCAGTGGATCAGCCCCGGGCGTGAGGACCTGGACCAGGGTGTGTCCTGCCTCGTGATAGGCGGTTATTTCTTTTTCCTTTTCGTCTATGGCGCGATTTTTGCGAGCCCTGCCCCATCGGACCTTGTCGCGGGCCTCCTCCAGGTCGGACTGATCGACGGATTCCTTGTCAGCCAGCGTGGCGGCGATGGCGGCTTCGTTCACCAATGCCGCCAGGTCCGCCCCGCTGAACATCGGCGTTCCGCGGGCTAGGCGCTCCAGGTCGACGTTCGGTGAGGCCTTTATCTTATCGATATATATGCGGAGGATCTCAATCCTTCCCTTCACGTCGGGCAGAGACACGTTGATCTGCCTGTCAAACCGGCCCGGCCTGGTCAGCGCGGGGTCAAGAACGTCCATCCTGTTGGTGGCGGCGATTACGATAACCTGATCCGACGAGTCAAACCCGTCCATCTCCACCAGAATGGCGTTGAGGGTCTGCTCGCGTTCGTCATGCCCTCCGCCGTTAAAGCCCGCGCCGCGGCGCCGGCCTACCGCGTCGATCTCGTCGAGGAAGATGATGCAGGGGGAGGAATCCTTGGCCTGCTTGAAAAGGTCGCGCACACGCGATGCGCCCACGCCGACGAACATCTCCACGAAATCGCTGCCGGATATGGAAAAAAACGGCACCTCGGCTTCACCGGCAATCGCCTTGGCCAGGAGTGTCTTACCGCAGCCTGGTTCGCCTACCAAAAGCACCCCGCGGGGGATCCTCCCGCCAAGCCGTTGAAACCGGCGGGGATTCTTGAGGAACTCTACCAGTTCACTAACTTCTTCCTTTGCCTCGTCGACCCCCGCGACGTCGTCAAACGTGATCTTCACTGTTTCCTTGGTATTAACGCGGTGGCGGGATCTGCCGAAACTCCCCAGAAACCCCGCTCCTCCACCGGCGGCGGAGCCCAGCCTGCGGAACACCAAAAACCATATCACCAGCAGCATCAAACCCAATGTCAGGACCTGGGGCAACAGCCCGTGCCACCAGCTGGGTTGGCGATATAAGGGCGTAACTCGTCCGCGCTGGCCCTGGATGAGATTATTGAGCCGCGATTGAAAGCCCTGGTCGTCCTTGTAGGTGTAGACCACGTAAAACCTGCTCGGTGAGTCCTTAGCTGCCCCTTCCATGCCGGCTAAGAGCTGCCCTTCGATGCGGGCATCACTTATCAAAAGCTGTCCTGTGACTTGGCCATTTTCGAGGTAAGTCCAGAAATCTACTATAGATATCTCTCGGCTGCGCTCGCGGATGCCGCTTATAAAGCTCATCATCAGCAGCACCAGACCGACTACAATCACCCAGCCCATCAGCGACCGGCTGAGACGGTTGGGCATCTGAGGCGGAGTCGGACGGTTTGGTTTATTATTGGGTGGATATTCAGGCATATTTTGTCTTATTGCTTAGCTTGCCTAGCCTGGGGCGATCCTGCTGCATACATAACTTTACCCTATAACAGGCCCCTCGACCAACTCAAATAATAATAAATAGCCGACCACAGCAGGTTTCAGTCAAGTGGGGATTGCTCGTTATGCGTTTGTAACGGATAGTGCGGGGCGGGTTACCAGTCCGCTTCCATGTGTTCTACGATTCTCCGAGCCAGTTCGTTGATAACTTTTTCGCTGCCCTGGTAAAAATCGGTTTCCAGCGGGCCTGTCCGGGAATACGCCCCCGCCGCCCGAAGGTCCGCGACATCAAGCAGGATTTCGCCCGTCCGGAGGTCTTTCCACGTGAATGACACCCGAAATGTCAGCTCAAGTTCGCGCGATCCGCCGGTGGCAGGCACGTAGCTGAGCACTTTTTGCTCGATGCTCTTGATGGTTCCGGTAAGTTCGGTGTCGGCACGGGCCGGGGTCGTTACCTTGTAGGGCGTGTCCATCTCGATGCGTTTGACGAGCGCCTCGGTCAGCCGATCTTCTACCCCTCGGCGGTAGACATCCTGGCCTACGGTCCAGACGGGCACAGCCACGCTCTTGATGCCGGTTTTATACTGGCTTTGCAGCGAATAGCCGGCTGAGGGATCGGTTGAGCAACCGCCAAGCCCCGCAAGCAGGACAAGGATGGCTGTTATTCTGCATGAGATGCCGTTCATGGGCTTGCACCTTCGTTATCTTCGGTACCGGTAGAAGTATTACTTTTACTAAAAACTTCCGCTGAGGCAAAGTCCCGCATTGCCCGGTTGACCTGGCTGTTCGTACCCGGAGGGAGGGGTTCAAGCGGCAGCAATTCCATCGCCTCGCCGGCCCGTTGTGCCCATACGGTGTCCCCGTAGCGGCGGATGACCGTAAGGTAATACCAAGCCGCCGCCCTTGGCTGGGAGGTGCGGCGGTAGAACTCGCCCGTAAGGTAGGTCTTGTGGGCCAATGTCATGTCGATGGAGTTGATGATCTGCGGGACGTTTTCCGCCCGGCTGCGGACGGGGTATTGCTGGGTGTATTCGCTGTAGCGCTGGCGGGCCTCGATGAGCGGTGAGTGGTCATAAGGCAGGTCTCGAAACGAACGGTGCGTGGCTGAGGCTGCCTGAAGCATCGCCTCCGGCGCCTGGGGCGACGATCTGAACATGATTAGATAATTGTCGTAAGCCTCGGCTGATTCGAGATAGTTTTTCCTGCAGAAATGATAATCGGCGATCCTCAGCAGCGACCACTCAGCCATCGCGGTGCCGGGCGAGCGCTCGACTATCCGCTGGAGGATCTCAATCCCCTCCTCACGGGCGGGCAGGAGAAAAATGCCCAGGGCGACGCGTTTTTTGCCTTCCAAGAACGCATCGGCGATCCGGTATTGACGGTCCATCGCGCGGTCGAAGTATTCACCGGCGGGAAATTCGTTGGCCTGCCGGTCGAACCACTCGTACGCCTGGTAGTAAAGCCCTCGATTCATCTGTGCCTGTCCGGCGAGCATCAGGACTTGTTCTCTGTTCGGATCGTCGGGGTAGCTATCCAGGAATTGTTTTGCGAGCTTCACCGCCCGGGAGTTCCTGCCCCCTTCGACTGCCCGGCGGATCAGTTCCACCCGGCTGGGCGGGCTTGAGGGATCGGATGCATCGATCGCTATCCATTGACCCTGGCGGTACTCATGGCCGATCTCAGCCAGGCCGGCAGGGCTGGGCAGCAGGATCGCCCAGCCTACAAGGACGATCGGCCAAAGCATGCGCAGGTTGAGGTATTTTTTTATCGACAAGTTGTGCACCTTGTGTGCTCCCATAGATTTGAGATCATTATACGTTACGCCCGCCCGGCTGCAAGGCAAGGTCGGAACCGATCTTTATCAGCCGGCTGAGGTGTGTTTGCAGCGGATGCGATAAGTTTTTACTTTTGGCCGATTAGGCCAACACGTGCCTTGCCATTCGCATAGGCCTGCCGAGCTGCTGGGCGATGTGATACGCAAGCAGCCTGTTTACGCCAATCGCCTGTGGGCCCGGGAGTGAAACCTTTTTGCCCACCTCGGCTGCCAGCATGGCAGCCAGCCCAGCCCGGGTGGGTCCGTCGACTGCGATTTTCTCTGCCTGGTCTGCAGAGCAGGGGCGGCAAACAAGCCCTCCCACCCGTGATGAAAACCATATATCCCTGCCCTCAGCCTTGTTCAAATCCCCCCCGCAGGCGGCGCATCTTTTCAGCTCGCCCATCAAGCCGACATGCTTGAGCAGGCGGTATTGGAAATATGCAAGCACAGCCGGCTGGGGTGGCTTCGGGTCGGCCAGGCGGTCCATCGCGTTGTGCAGAAGGTCAAAGACCTCCGGATGCGGGTCTGCCTCCGCCAGCATCGAGGCGGTCAGCTCGAGCATGTAAAGGGCAGCCTGAATGGAGGTTTTCGATTTCCTCAGGGCGGGCCTGGTGGTGCTTTCGCGGAACTCCACCAGTGTTCCCAGCGACTGGCGGGCGCTTGAAATATAGACAAGCTCACCTTCGCTGAACAGGTCGATCGCACCGCCCGACCTGCTCCTTGGGCGTTTGGTTCCCTTTGCAAGCAGCCGGACGACGCCCTGCTGGCGGGTCAGAAAGCAGACCACCTGCGAGGTTTCGCTGTAGTCGATTGTTCGAAGACAGATAGCCTTCTGGGACAGTTGCATTATTGCTTCATGATACCTGATTTGTCGGCCAGGCCGACAGGCCTCAGCAAACAGGAGTTTTATACTTTATACTTTATACTTCGCGCTCCTGTGACTGTTCGAGGCGTTCGACCCGCAGCCTGGTGATCTTGCGGTTGTCGGCAGCCAGCACGGTGAACTTCGCTCCGAAGGCGTCGAGCTTCTCGCCGGGGGAGGGAACGTATCCAAGCTCCGAGAAAACCATCCCCGCCACGGTGGTGTAATCCCGGTCGTCGGGTATGTTCAGATCCATCGCGTCGTTTAGGTCGTCTACGTACATCCTGCCGTCGACCTCGCTGGTCTGCTCGTCGATCCGCTGCATCAAGGCCGGTTCGGTCAGGTCGTACTCGTCGTCGATCTCTCCGACGATCTCCTCCACGACGTCCTCGACGGTGATAAGCCCAGCCGTCCCGCCGTACTCATCCAGCACGATCGCCAGGTGCACCTTTCGGGCCTTGAATTCCGTAAGCAGGTCGTCGAGCCGCTTGCTTTCAGGCACGAAGAAGGGCTTTCGCAGAATGCTGCGAAGCGTAGCGGGCGGGCTCTTGCCGACCACGCCCAGCAGGTCCTTGACATAGACGACGCCCACGATGTTGTCCAGATCGCCCTGGAAGACCGGGACGCGGGTATGGGCGGCGGCGGAGATATTTTCGCACGCCTGCTCCAAAGGCATGTCTACGGGCAGGGCAAAGATGTCGGTCCTGGGCGTCATGATCTCTCCCGCCTGGGTCTGGCCGAACTCTATGATCGAGGCGATCATCTCAACCTCGTCGGCATCGACAGCCCCCTCCGCTCTGCCTTCGCTGGCGACTTGGAGGATCTCCTGCCTTGCCGACTCACCGTCGGTCGGTTCCTCTCCGTCCGCACCGGCGAGCCTGCGGATCAGAAAGCCCACGCCCTGCATCAGCAAAACCACCGGATACAGGATGTATCGCACGGCAAAGAGGATTTCCAGCGTTACCGAAAGGACCTTCTCACCCGCGTATGAGGCCCATGCCCCCGGGACGGCTACACCGAAAACCGCCAGGATTCCCCCAGCCAGCGCCGTCGCCTGGACCGCGCTGGCCAGGCCCTTGTGGGCGGGATCGAACAGGTACATTATCGCCACCACCAGCACCAGGTTTGAAATCGCCCGGCAGAACGAGACTGACATCTTCAACGATGCCAGATGCCGGTCGAGGCGATCCAGGCGCCTGCCGCCTCCGGGCCCTGCAAAAGCCTCTTCAAGCTTAACACGGCGAAAGGATTGCAATGCGATTCCATTAAGCGCAAAAAAGCCCGACAAGGCCGTCGCCGCCAGCACGACCCACCAGAGAGGATTCACGATGTCTATATGCTCCACAAGAATCGCCCGTCGATAACCTGTCTGCCCGGTTTGCGTGATTTGCGCTGGGCGCTTGGCGCTAGGGGCCTGTGAGTTTCATGCCCGCCCGGTGAATATAATCATAGCGTATTGCCCGCCCGGGGCAAGGATGCTTTGCCAGCCGCCGGATAAGTACGTGCCGGAACGACATTTGTTGATATGGGAAGACTTCACCGAAATGATGCCGTAAACCGGGTCGGCTGGTGCGTAACCATGAGTTCTGCACTCGGCCTTGACTTATGCGCCGCTGATGCGCAGAATCGTCCGAGGCAAAAGAGATTGATGTCTGAAAGTTGCGCGCGTAGCTCAATTGGATAGAGCATCGGTCTACGGAACCGAAGGTTACTGGTTCGAGTCCAGTCGCGCGTAGTTTTTTAATAGGGTGCTAACTTGACATAATAAAGCAGGAAGGCGGTTTCGGGGAGTACAAGTGAGTATCATGTCCCCGCAAGATCAGCAATTCTCAGAAACCGCTATTCTTCCAGATGGTTGGCAGCCGACTCGTTATCGCCGACGGTTGTTGGCGGCTTTGGGGGTTTCTGTTGTTACAGTGCTGGCCGGCTATTTGAACATTCTGCCAATCTTCCGGGGCCAGCTCCAGAGATATCTCAATATAGATGATCCCCAGTTCGGCCTGCTGTTCGGCCTGGGCCCGCTAGCTGCCACCTCCGTTATTTTTGCTGGGGCGCTGATAGGCAGGCTCGGAGCCATCAGATTGATCCGCTTTTCGCTTATCGGCATTGCCTTCGGCATGCTTATCGTCTCTGCATTCGGGAACAGGTATGCATTTGTCCTGACAGGTTGTGTCATGAGCAGCCTGTTCATTGCCTCGCTTTACCTTGCGAACCAGGTGTACCTGGTCAGGCTGTTTCCGCGGCATCGCCGGCGGATCCTCGCGATAAGCATGGCCATCATATATTGCGGGGGAATAGTTCTACCGTTGCTGGCAGAGGGGCTTTTGGCCCTTCCGGGCAGATATGAAGGCATAGTTTTTGGCCACATCCTGCGGTTACCGACGCTGGGGATCGCTGCGATATTGCTGGTGGTGAGTTTTTTCTATCGGTCCAAGGCTCCGATCAGGCGTCAAAGAACCGTCAGCCGCGACGGATTGAGGCGGTTCTTGCTTCCCCTGCCCGTCGCCTGGCTGTTGGTCCTTCTTGCGATGCACGGGTCGGTCGATACCGCCATCAATATCTGGATGCCCAAGTACCTTGCAGGTCAATCGTTTATCAGCCATCCTGTGGTTCCGGGACTGGTGTTGTCTGCGTTTTCGATGGCATATTTTGTCTCAAGGGGCATCCTTGCCTTGCTGCCGGAGGCATTGGGCAAGCGGGCGCTTATGGTGCTGCCGGGCTTGGTTGGCGGAGGAGTGTTTTTGTTCGGAGTGCTAAGCCGAAATTTCTGGTTATCGGCAGGTGGGTACGTTTTTGGCGCATTCTGCTGGTCGGTTGAGTATCCAACAATGATGGGCATACTGGCAGGATGCAGCAAAGAGAAATTCGGTACTACCCTGGCTGCCTTGCAGGTACTTACGGGAACCTTGATGCCGAGTTTGTTATACGGAGTCGGGCTCGCTTCAGGAGCGATGGGTGAGGAAAATCTTTGGTTGGTTATGTCGGTTCTGGCATGTGGATTTATTTTTATAGGCGCTGGCGGGGGGCTGTGGATAATGCTGTGGGCACGAAGTAAAGGCTATTTCAGCTGAAGATCGTAGTGAGACTGAAGTAGCGAATATCAGCGAGGAAAGTTAAAAATCATGATGCCACTCAACATCGCAAATCGGCGCGAATTGTTCGTAGACGATTTTTTGATCGAATCAATGCAAGACGCCAGTTTGAAACTCCATCGTCCTCAGAGGGGTGAGATATCTTTCACTGCCGACGCTGCCTGGGAGGACAACTGCGCATTTCCCGACCGGGTGCTCGAGTGGGAAGGAAAATGGCGGATGTACTATCGGGCATCTATCCTCAACTCAGCCGACGAACAAGGCTCATGCGTGATGGCAATGGCTGTCAGCGATGACGGTGTCTACTTCACCAGGCCCCAGCTTGGGATTGTCGAGTTCCAGGGCTCGCGGCAGAACAACATACAGCAGATCGGCGGGGCTACGAACGTCCCGCCGCCGTTCGTGGATACAAACCCCGCCTACCGAGCTGACCAGCGTTTTAAGGGAATATTCGGAGGCAATTGCAAGGGTTACGCGATGGCTTCACCGGACGGCATCGGCTGGAAGCCAATGCAGCAGGAGCCGCTCGATCTGCCCGGGCATTTCGACACGATCAACACCGCCTTTTGGGACGATCTGCATGGATGCTATCGCTGCTATACCCGCTCATGGCACGACCGCGACAGCGGGCGAGTGCTTTATAATTGGCAATTCAAGAACACCATCCCTATCCGCGCGATCCAGCATGCGACGTCGACGGATTTTATCCATTGGACATCGCCCGAACAGTTGCAGTATGAAGACGGCGATTCCGGCACGCACCTGTACACCAACGCCATCCTGCCTTGCCCCGGTGCAGAGCATTTATATCTGGGCTTCCCCAACCGTTTCATCAGCGACCGAAAGCCCGATCCGTCCCATCCTCACGAGGGAGTAAACGACGCGCTTTTCATGACCAGCCGGGATGGTGTGAGCTGGAAACGCTGGTTAGATGCGTGGGTCAGGCCTGGCCTGGACCAGCTCAACTGGACGGAGCGGAGCAATTACCCGATCTGGGGCATCGCCCAAACCTCACCAATCGAGTGGTCGATGTATATCTCCGAACATTACAGGCGAAAGAATGCCCCTTCCAGGATACGCCGGCTGGCGATCAGACCGTGGGGGTTCGTATCGGTTCATGCAGACCATCGCAACGGACAGATGCTGACCAAGCCGATAACGTTCAGCAAGCCCCGGCTGTTCTTGAACATGAGCACCTCGGCCGCCGGTTGGATTAGAGTTTCGGTCTGCGACCAGAGCGGTAAGGCTTTCCCCGGCCTGGACGGTTCACAAAGCGCGCCATTATTTGGCGACGAGATCGAACTGATGGCCCACTGGGACCAGAATATGGACTTATCAAAGTTCCAGAATAAACCCATTCGGCTGAGGTTCGAATTGAACGATGCCGACCTGTTCGCCATGCGGTTTGTCCAATAGCGCCGGTGCCCGCATGGATTGGCTGATTAGCGCTTCAGGACGATCACTCCCCGGGCGCCCTGTAGGGCTTGATGGTGGAGATCGCAGGACGGATCGGGCACTGAATGATCCTCAATCGCACCTGGTCCGCTTCCACCGCGGCAAATCGGAGGATGCGTCGGGGCGTGGCGGCTGAAGTCGTGTTCAACTTGTCCCGTGGAGTAATTTTGACACAAACCAGCGCCGCTCCATCGACTTGAGTTCGGCGGCCGGTATGGTCCGGTCCCCGTTTTGTTTTCGCATGTAGTCCAGTACCGTCGAGACCGGCGCGAACCAGCCGGGCCGGTCGGCGAGGCATTTCATGGTTTTTTCAAACAACGGATTGATCTTGTTTTCCCTGACGAAACCGTTGGCAAAATGCGTATACAGGATGCACAAGCCTCCCTCATCTTCCAGTCGCTGCTGGTTTGCGGGCACAAGGAGCCTGCAGAACTGGTCAACGTCGTTGGCTTCGCATGAGCTGAACCAGAAATTGACGTATGGCTTGCGCGGATCGTAATAGGGTGTTGTGGGATTGATTTTCAGGAGATTTATTTCGCGAAAAACGAAATTGCGGACGTAAGTGATATGCTCCCTGCAGAGGTCTCCCCAGAACATCGGGCTATTCGGTATGTGGCCTGAGAACTTGACGTTCCTGCGGGCGGTCGCCAGCCGATAGCCGAGTTTGCAGATCGCCGATGCCTCCAGCCGCGCCAGGCCCCAATAAACATTTTCGGCGTTGTCACAGTGATTGCAGTGGACGCTGGGGTACTTGCCGAGAATATCGCGGAACCTCAAAAGCCCTGCCTCCGTTCGAGCCCGCTCGCTGTCGTGGCAGGTGGCGCCGTGGAAACCGATCTCGAATCCCTTGTTTTGCAGATTCAGTACAAACTCACGATATCGCGGATTGTCCAACGTATCCCCGCCTATTTTGGGAGTCTTTACAGGCGCCAAAGGCCAGGCGCTCTTGGTGGTCATGATTCCCAGTCCTGCCAGGAAGTCATATACGGGACCGACATTCTCCACCGTGGAATGGTCCGTGTCGTCAAAGATTGTAAAGGCAAACTTCTTGCCCATGGGCCAGGAAAATTCGTTCAGCATTTGCCGCACCTGCAATTTCGACTCTTACGATCGACTTGTCGAACAAGTTGATCCACCACCAAAACTATTGGCAGAACCGCCGGGATGAAAATTATATTTTATTTATTGAACGTATTCAACATGCGTTGGCCGTTTTAAATGCATGCAACCAGCTGTCGGGTGTATTGCAGCATTCGGGCCTGGCCTATCAGTAAAAGCGATTGGCGAAAAGGGAGTTTGTCAGGCTTTGATTGCCGGAGGATTTCGTCGAACAGGTGAGGCCTTTGCCTGGTCCGGCCAAGCGTGTACGATATTTTCTGCGTGCCCCTTGAATCGAACGGCGTTGTTTTATGAAAAATCATAGCCCTTACAACCGTCTCAGCCGGGAGATCGTGGAAAAACTTCGACGGATCGTCGGGGATAAAAACGTCATTTTCAACGATCCTGACCGTCTTGAACCATTCAGCCACGACCAGACGCCGGGCCGACAGTGGGCGCACATGCCCGAAGCCGTCGTCCGTCCCCGTACCGCCCGCCAGATAGCCCGCGTCATGACGCTGGCAAACCGCAGCCGGGTTCCCGTTACCCCTCGCGGGGCGGGCAGCGGGCTTTCCGGCGGGGCGGTCCCGCTGCATGGGGGCATCGTCCTGCTGGTCGACAGGATGAACAGGATCATCGAGATTGATCCTGCCAACATGATGGCGGTTGTCGAACCGGGGGTGGTCACAAACGACATCAACTCCGCACTGAAGGAACACGGGCTTTTCTACGCCGGCTACCCGATGAGCATGGAGACGTGCTTCATCGGCGGGAACGTAGCCGAGAACGCCGGCGGAGCCAGGGCGGTCAAGTACGGCGTGACGGGCAGATACGTGACCGCCCTGGAGGTGGTCACACCGACCGGCCGGATCGTCGAGCTTGGCGGCAAGCTGCTCAAGGACGTCACCGGCTACGACCTGGTGCACCTTTTGGTGGGCTCGGAGGGGACGCTTGGGATATTCACCAAGATCACCCTCAAGTTGATGCCTCTTCCCCGGGCAAGCGCCGATCTGCTTTGCCTGTTCCCTTCGGTTCGGCAGGCAATATCGGCTGTCCCTGCGATAATGACCGGCGGGGGTGTGATACCGACGGCAATAGAATTCATGGACAGCCTGGCGGTGCGGGCGGCGTGCGAGTATCTGAACGAATCTTTCCCTTATCAGCAGGCTGAGGCAATGTTGCTGATCACCGT
>Ga0315284_10013293_pt1 | contig 11718 bp, 10 predicted proteins | sample YL17G09_16_MG_FD_203696 | JGI IMG/M metagenome (GOLD analysis project Ga0315284, IMG submission 203696) | Sediment microbial communities from Yellowstone Lake, YNP, Wyoming, USA - YL17G09_16 | ecosystem: Environmental > Aquatic > Freshwater > Lake > Sediment | place: USA: Wyoming | collected... | reverse complement strand
AAGGTTTCCTTGAAGTCGAGACACCGAACCTCGTCAGGAGCACACCCGAGGGGGCGAGGGACTTCCTCGTGCCCAGTCGGATCCATCCTGGCGAGTTCTATGCACTTCCGCAGAGCCCGCAGCTCTACAAGCAGCTGCTCATGATGGGCTCCGTCGACCGCTACTTCCAGATCGCAAGATGCTTCAGGGACGAGGACGCGAGGGCGGACAGGCAGCCCGAGTTCACGCAGATCGACGTCGAGATGTCCTTCATCGTCGAGGAGGACATTATGAGGCTCGTCGAAGAGATGCTCGTCGAGCTCTGGATGAAGATCAAGGGCCAGGACATCAAGACGCCCTTCCCGCGGTTGTCCTACGACATCGCGATAGAGAAGTACGGCACGGATTCTCCTGACACACGCTTCGGTCTGGAGATCACAGACGTCACCGAAATCTGCAAACGCTCTCAATACGCCGTCTTTCTGTCGGTCATCAAGAAGGAAGGTCGGGTCAAGTGCATCAACGCGAAGCAGATCCTGAACATCGACTTAGAAAAACCGGAGGACCAGCGCAGGTTCGGTCGGAACTGGATCGACAGGCTGATTCAATGGACTAAGGACCAGGGCGCGAAAGGCCTCACTTGGATGAAGGTCGTCGGTGGAAAGACAGAGTCCAATATCGTGAAGTACTTCGACGACGACGTCCAGAGCGCCCTCGTGAAGGCGATGGGCGGGGAGGACGGCGATCTCCTGCTGTTCATTGCTGACGAACCGGCGCGCGTTTCCGATATGTCCGGAAGGCTAAGAGAGAAGCTCGGTGCCGAGATGGGCCTGATCCCGGAGGACAAGGACGAATTCCTCTGGATAGTTGATTTCCCCCTGTTCGATATCCCGTCCCCGGGTGCCCGCCCCCAGGCGAAGCACCATCCTTTCACCAGCCCGAAGGAGCAGACCGTCGAGTATCTGGGCATGCTTCCCGCAGAGGTGAAGGCCAGGGCATACGACGTCGTCCTTAACGGGATCGAGATCGGGGGCGGATCCATCCGTATCCATAGGCCGGACGTCCAGGCGAAGGTGCTTGAGATATTGGGCATCGGCGAGGCCGAAGCCGAGCAGAAATTCGGATTCCTGCTGAAGGCTCTCAGGTACGGCGCGCCGCCGCACGGCGGCCTCGCGTTCGGTTTCGACAGGCTGGTGGCCAGCCTCCTCGGGTTGGATTCTATCAAGGACACGATCGCCTTCCCGAAGAACAAGAAGTTCCAGTCGCTGGTCGATGGTTCGCCGAGCCCCGTCAGCGAGGCGCAGCTCAGGGAACTGCAGATCCTTTCGTTGGCTTCCGAAGAGGATCAAGAGAAGAAGTGAGGGATGAAGATCCTGTCATCCATTGAATCAAAATTGAATTGTGCCGTTGTTGCGGCACTATTGCTGTCCCTCACGCTTTTCACGACCGTCATTTCGAGCAATGCCACCGCCGCGTCTCCCATTGCGGATTTCATCTTCGAGCCGGCTGTCGGCAACACATCCTCCATCATCAGATTCAATGCCTCCTCCTCATCGAACCTAGGAGGCAATTTTTCTGATCTATCCTTCCGATGGGATTGGCAGAACGACGGGACCTTCGATACATCCTGGTCGGGCAACTACACTGCCGAGCATCAATACACCTCTCCGGGTATCTTCCGGGTCAGACTCGAAGTCAAGAACCTGATGGGGCAGATCGGCAATACGACAGCGCTGATCCCGATAGACGGTTCCCCCCCGGTCGTGACCCTCCTCCTCCCAGACGACACCACGTTCAAGAACGGGTCTAAAGTCAACCTCGGCCACGCAAGCATTGTCTGCATATCGATCGACGATCTGTCCTCGATAGCCATCGTGGAGTTCAGCCTGGACGCTGCCGACTTCAAGAACATTTCCTCGTCGACCGGCCTGAACCGGACGACCATTACTATGAACGGTCTTGCGGACGGGGATCATTACATCATCGTGCGGGTTACAAATTCCGTCGGACTGACGACAGTGGTGGGAGTAGCTTTCAAAGCTTCAGCCACGGTGGTGGAAGAGCCACCGCTCGATGCAATGTGGATCGTCGTCACCCTGCTCGTGGTCATCATCGGGATCGTCGTCTCGCTCCTTCTTATCAAGTGGAGATGGAAGACGAACCCTCCTGAAGGATTGGATTTGACGCCCCCTGGATTGCCCCCGGTCATGTGAGCACAGACAGAAATATATCGCTCCAGCGCTTTTTCCACCTGTTCCGATCACATGACAATCTATGAACTCAGTCTGAAGGACTACAGGAGGATAGTCGATATCTGGGCTCAGGCCGGAATGCCCGCCAAGCTCAAAGGGCGGGACAGGCCGGACAACCTTCGGAAGCAGGTGGCATCGGGGACGGTCTTCATTCTGGGGGACGTCAAGGGAGGACTCCTGCGGGGGGTGATCGTCGTCAGCAACGACGGACGAAAGGGGTGGATGAACCGACTCGCGGTCCTTCCGAAATTCCGCGATCAGGGGATCGCCACCGGTTTGATCAAGGAGGCGGAGAATAGGCTCAGGAAGACGGGCATCGAGATTTTCGCGGCCCATATAGAGGCGGAGAACAAGCCGAGCCACCAGCTGTTCGAAAAGCTTGGTTATGTGCCGGCCACCGACATCATCTATTTCGTGAAGCGCCTGCGCGACGAAGTGTGAGTGCCTCACTTCGAATCGATCTTGCTTCTGATCACTTCCGCGATTCTGCGCGCATCGTACCGTCCCTTCGTCTCCTTGATTATTCGACCGACAAGGAAGTTGATCGCCTTCGGTCGGCTCTCGATCTCCTTCTTCAGGGCAGACTCCTCGGATAGTATCCTTGAGACAATCTCTTCGAGATCGCTTTCCGATTCATCCAGCTCGACGAGCTCTCCGGCTTCTCCCGTCTCGAATATCCTCTTGATCGCCGATTTTACTACGCCGTCAGAGACTTTTCCAGCCGCCTCCGCCGCGATTACCCTCTCGATTTCGGGAGCGACCTTCTTCAATTCCACCTCAAGATGCTTGTAATGCTCCGCCTTCACTGTGCTGTTCAGCCAGCGGATCAGACGAGAGGGATCGATCCTCGCCGCCATGTCTTCGAAGAGCTCCCCGATAGGCTTCGAACTCAGCAATAGCGATTTCACTTCATTGATTGGAATTTTGAATTTCTTTTCAAGCTCAACCGCTTTCTCGGAGGCTGTCAACGGGAATTCCATCATGCCCGTAAGCTCCTTCAGATCGAATACAGGGAGGTCAGGCTCGAAAATGTATCCGTAGTCCTGCTCTTCCTCCTTTTCCCTGCTGGCCACGGTGACGCCCTTCTCCTCGTCGAAGCTCCTCGTCTCTCTCTTAACGCTCATCCTCGCTTTGGAAAGCTTCTCCTGGCGGCGGTGCTCGAATTCCAGAGCCCGCTCGAGGTTCCTCAGCCCGGTGACGTTCTTGATCTCGACCCTCTCGCCTCCCTTGATCGAGATGTTAGCGTCCGCTCGGATCTTGAGGTCCTCCCCCTCGACCACGACACCGACGTATCGAAGCTCGTCAAGCAGGGTCCTGAGGAACTCCCTGGCCTGGGCAGGGTCGTCCATTTCCGGCTTGGTGACTATCTCGATGAGCGGCACGCCGCTTCTGTTGTAGTCGAGCAGCGAGAATTCCTGCTCGGGAGCCAGATCATGTACTGATCTGGCGGGGTCCTCCTCCAAATGTATCCTGTATATCCCCACCCTCCTCCCGGATATGTCCAGGTATCCCTCCGTTCCGATGGGCGATTCGAACTGAGTGATCTGGAAATTCTTCGACAGGTCCGGGTAGAAGTAGGTCTTCCTCGAGAACCAGGTTTTATCGAGTAGCTCGCAGTGGAGAGTCCTTGCGGCGATCGCAGCGAGTTCGATCGCCTTCTTGTTCACAGTCGGCTTCGAGCCTGGCATCCCCAGGCATGTAGGGCATACCGTTGAGTTAGGGTCCTCCGAGACGGCGTTCGGGCAGGAGCAGAACATCTTGCTCCTCGTCGGGAGCTGTACATGAATCTCTAGACCGATCATCGTCACGGCGATCCCTCCAGGTTCATGGGGAACCGGTACTCCATCTGGTGCTCCCACATCCTGCCGACGGAGATCAACTTGGATTCATTCCAATGATCGGCCATGAAGTGAATACCGACCGGCAGATCATCCAGGTAGCCCATCGGCATAGACACTTGAGGTATCCCGGCGAGGTTCGGCGGGACCGTCAGGAAGTCCAGCGCGTACACCGTCGCCGGAGTCATCTCGGTTATCTTTTCGAACAAAGGCGGCAGGAGCGGCATCGTCGGCGTCGCGATTATGTCAAAGCCCTTGAGGACGCCCTTGAACTCCTCGACAATCTTCTGGCGGATCTTTAGAGCCTTCATGTAATACTGGTCCCGGTATCCGGCCATCCTTGCGAAAGTCCCGAGCATCAGCCTTCTCTTCGCCTCGACTCCGAAGGAGGCGGTCCTGACCTCGGTGAAGAATTCGTTGTACATCTTGTCGTAAGCGTTCCATGCAGCCCCGTATCTCATCCCGCAGAATTTGGCGAGGTTGGTCGAAGCCTCGGCGCACGCTAGGATGTAATATGCCGGGATTGAGTACCGCAGGCTCGGCATGTTGACTTTTGCAACCTCGACCCCAGCTTCCTTGAGCTTCTTCAAAGAAGCTGAGAACATGTCGATTATTCTCTTGTCGTGTATCGCCGAGATGAGCTCCTCGGGGACCGCTATGCTTCCGATCAATTCGTTGGATATGGATAGTTCCGGCTGAGCCATGCTGGTCGAGTCTCTCTCGTCCTTCCCGGCGATTATCGGCAGCGCGATTGCGATGTCGTCGATAGACCTCGCCATCAATCCGATCTTATCGAGCGAGTTCGCGTAGTCGATCAAGCCGTATCTCGACACCCTGCCGTATGTAGGGGTCAGACCTACGACGCCGCAGAATGATGCGGGGCAGGAGATCGATCCTCCGGTCGACTCCGCAAGGGCGACATGGTGGCTGAGTATCGCTGTCGTCCCGGCGGCTCCGCCGCTCGAACCGCCGCAGCTCATCGAGTCATCGAACGGGTTCCTGGGTGCTCCGAAGGCGCAGTTGGTGCTGAAGGTCCCGAAGCCGAACTCGTCCATGTTCGTCGTTCCGATGAACGACCCTCCAGCCGTCCTCATCCTTTCGACGACGGTGGCATCGAACGGCGGCTCATATCCTTCGAGTATCTTCGAGCCAGCGCGGGTCGGGAATCCTCTTACGCAGATGTTGTCCTTGACGCTGAACGGAAGACCGTGAAGAGCGCCGCCCTTCCCCGCCTCAAGATTCTCATTGATCTTCGAGAAGAGGTTCAGGCTCCTCGCATGCGGCTCAAGCTTCCTCATGAGACTGGAAAGGTAGGTCTTTGGATCGAGAACTCCTTCCTTCGCAGCTGAGATGTAGTGGGTCGCTCCGGAGATTATCATTGCATCCTCGGTCCTTTTATGAATCGCTGGTGCGTGTCCATGTTCTCAATTATCTCATCTGGAGGGATCTTCGTGTCCGGTTCGTCCTCCCTGACGTAGTTTCTTATTTCGATCGGATGGAAAGCCGGCTCGCAATCCGGTACTGCCTCATCCAGCATTGAAAACGCCGAGAGTATTTCCTTGAAATCCGAGAGAAGTCGCTCCTTTTCGTCATGCGTCAGGCGTATCCTGCTGATGCGCGCGACCTTCTCGATCATATCCTCATCTATTTCGATGCCCATGTCTCAACGCCTTCCTTACCCAGCATCTCGGATTATTTGCTCGATATTCAATCCTTTCGTCTCAGCGGAGGATGTCGTTACCGAGGTTCGACGACATGTTATAGATAGTTCTTGTACAATTGTTGGTTCGCGTATGGAAAATAACCACCGCTCGCCCCTTGACCTCGGCACCCCTGTCCATGGCTTCACGCTCTCGACGGAAATCGCAAAAGGAAGCCTCGTCTCGTTCCCGAAATTTCTGACCGAAAATTCTAGCTCCGGCAGGTTCGGATCAATCGCAGCTAGAGATTTTCATCAGATCGCCGGGGAACACGGAAAATTCCTGATTTTCAACACCGTCTGGCCTCAGGAGAATTACTCAGCCACGGTCCGTATGAAGCTCGAATCACCGCTGACCGTCGACATCTTCTCCTATTCAGGGAAGAACGAGAGTTTCAACAAGCGCCTGGAGGACTATCTGCTCCTGAGCCTCCAGATTTTCGAGGAATCCATCAGGAAGGACACGATATACATGGCGTTCGTCCCCGGATCGGATGCGACCTCAAGACTCGGCGGAAGGAGCAGCATCTCCGAGAAGATCTTCCGCGGGAACATGCTGAACGTCTTCCTTTTGTCGATAATTCTCGGCGTCCTGCTCCTGGTCCTGTTACAGAACATCGGGCTCGGCTTGATCGCTCCGTTCGTTATGATAATCGTACTCCTATCCATCGTGCTCAGTGCCGGGAAGATACTCGCGATCCGAAGCGACTGGAGAATCACAGAGAAGAACACTGACGTTGTCATTATCGAATGCAAGCTGGACAGCAGTGTTGTTCCCGCTTTCTTCAAAGACCGTGAGAGTGCTCTGTCTGCATTGAAACGCAGAATATACGAAATGATGACCTTCGAAAAACGAATTTTGAGTCACACAGATTTGGCTATGCTTTTTACAGAAGCTGGAATACCAGCGACTCCCGAGCAGGTGGTGGTCAGAAGGATCAACGTCTTTGAAATCGTCAAACGTGCTGCGAAGCGGTTTGAAATGCCCATTCCCGCGGTCGTTGTGACCAAGAACCCGAAACCGAATGCCGCAGCAATGGGATTTTCAAAGAGACTGGCCACGATGCTCATCACCTTCGGTCTTCTTGTTCAACTGGAGGAAAAAGAGATCGAGTTAGTAGTGGGCCATGAGTTGAGCCACCTCAGATTCGGCGACCCAGCTATTCTCTTCACGATTATTATCTCGGAGTATCTGCTTAGAGTCTACGTCTTCCTGCCATTCATGATTACATTCCCGTTTATTCTCCTGATATTCTATCTGGTATTCATTTTCTGGCTGATATTCTTCTTCGGGAAATTCCTTGAAGCGAGGGCCGATCTCGAGGCGGCCTATATCCTTCGCGACCCACAGACGATGGCCAACTCTCTGAAGAAGATAGGCTTCAAGCGCCTGTTGCTCGATAGCAATTTCATCGAGGGAAAACAGTCAAGTTTCGGTGACTGGATGGCGTTCGACCCTCATCCGCCGCTCGGGTTCAGAATCAGGAGGATGGAGAACCTGGATTTGAACGATGTCCCGAAACACACTCTGCTGAGATCAATCTCAGACGTCTTCAGCGGAATGTCATCATCAAGGAAATGACCTTGCTCACATTGCAAGGAGAATGATGCCCAGGACACCCGCCGCAATCGCTCCGTATTGCAGATAATCAAGCTTTTCCTTCAGAGCAAATCTCGCTAAGAGCACGGTGAATAGAGGGTATATCGAGGTAGTCGGGGTCACAACGGCCACCTGTCCGTTGCTGATTGCCAAGAATAGGCTGACCGTCCCGATTGAAGCGAGAACCCCCGCCGTCCCAGAAAACGAGAGCTTCCTGACATCCCTGCTCATCCTTCCTCTCTCGAAATAGAGCCAAAGCGGAACCCATGTCAGTACCATCGTGAGTCCGTCAATGAAGATGTAATCGCTCTCCCCGATCTGCCGCATCGCAACTTGCGAAGGAATTGCCCAGATTCCCCAGAATATCAGGGACAATACCGCCCACATGAGCCAGCGCCGAGATTTCTTTGGCCCGTTTTCGTTACCCCTTCTTTCCGCCCTGTCCGCTCTTGTCGGGAGCGAGATGCAGATTATCGCCATGATGACCAGCAGGATTCCGATCGTCTGTGGAATCGTGAGGACATCGCCGATAAGGGTTATTGCCAAAACAACCGAGACTGCCGGATATCCGGCCGTTATCACGGAAACAAGCGAGACCTTCCCGCTCTTCAGCGCGAAGATATAGAAGACGAATCCCCACGCCCCCATGATCCCTGCGAAGATGGCAATCAGGATGCCGCCGAGGTCATTCGCCTTGTCATCTGGCAGAAGCAACCAGTAGGTGGTCTGGATGCAGACGGAGGCAATTGTGTACATGATCCCCGTCTGGTATGACCCGATCAGCTGGACCCCTTTCTTGGAGAATTGCTGCCCCGTCCCGTAGCAGAGGATCGTCCCGAGACAAAAGAGCAGCCAGATCTCGATCAATGGTTTGCCTCCACTCCGGAGCCCGTCGGGGACTCACCTTGGCCACCGATTGGCTCTAATCATAGGTTCTGTGACCTTATCCGAGGATGGGTTTTAAACTATCGCCCGAACGCCACTCGTCCCATTCGGCTCAGACCGTGCGGCCTTTCGGCAGCAGAGGATCGTCACGGCGTCATGCTGGGACGCGCCGGGGCCGAACCGTAGGCCCCCTGCCGCCCACCCAGGGGCGGCTGTTTTCAGCAGGTTGATGCTCGCGTTGATGTGGCGGTCGATACGCCATCCGCATCCGCAGACAAAGTCGGTGCCCTTTCGGGATCGTTGTTGTATCCTCCCACATACCGGGCACCTCCTGCTGCTGTATCTAGGATCGACCTTGACGACTGGAATTCCTTTCCACGCGGCCTTGTACTCGATGATCTGATGCAATTTCCTTCTCGGCCACATGCTGATGCGGCGGTTGAAAGCCTTCCCTTTGTCGGGCCTGATGCCGGTCAAGTCCTCGAGGATGATAGACGATTTGTTATTTTCAGCTAAGGAAAGGATTATATTAGCTGTCTGATGCAGACGGTAGTCAATCCGATGATGCTCTCGACTACCTTCTTTTTTACAGAGCCTTTTTGCCATGCGCCGGTCGTGCGACTTCTTCTTTTGGAGCCTTCTCCGACGCTGATGATGTCTCTCCTGGATGATAGCGATTCCGGGAAACTCGACCTTGACAATCTTCTCTATTCCGTAATCCTTTGCCAGAACGCCATCGAGGCTGCGCTCGTTCGTATCCAAAGAAAGAACTGACTCAGGAGTGTAGAGTGTCGGAGGTTGCCTCCTTATCGCGATGATGGCTCTGTCAGGAAGCAATATCAGCGAGCCTAGCGACAGCGATTCGTCGTCGAGATACTTGCGATGATGGTCACTTAGGACGAGCTTCAGCTTGATGTGATGTCCAGCTTTGATCGGGAGGTCAAGGACGCCGCTCTTCCTTTCGAGCCTGTACGCCTGGTTCTCCGTCTTCATGAAAAGCATTCGTATGTAAGGTGCCCTTGCCGGAAGGTTATGTCTGAGTCTCCTCCGATAGTTCTTCAGCGTACTTGCCGCCACTTCGAACGCCGACACCAGGTGCTTAGCGTAAATGTTGGGATGATCTTTCCGGAAGTCATGATATGCTAGGCAAGTGAGAGCGTTCCTCGATGTCACCCTCGATTGAAGGCCCGCCCTTATCGCGTTGTTCGCGGCGAGGCGGAAGTCCTCCATCAGGAACTTCGCCTCCGAAGGGAGAGGTTCTTCGAAACGGAATACCAGGGAGCGAATAAGCATCGGAATCGCTCATGTCAATTAGCATATAACCTGTCAATCACTACATGTAATCCCCCAATTTGTTGCAGAACCATCAGTGGTCATCAAAGGTTATTCGTATCTCCTTGAGCAATTCCTGGGCGGATGACGGGACGAAAGAAGGTCTGTGAGGATCCAATTAAAGGTGGAGCCTGCGATATCGTAATAATCGGCGCAGGGCCGGCGGGCCTGGCTGCCGGCATATACGGTGCGAGGGCGGGGCTGAAGTGCTTCATCCTCGAGAAAGGGGCCGCGGGCGGGCAGGTCATGCTGAGTCCATGGATAGAGAACTACCCCGGATTCCCCAAGATAGAGGGAATGAAGCTTATGGAGACGATGGCCGCGCATGCCCGCGAATACGTTCAGATAATCGAAGGCGTGGAGGTCATCGGTATCGAACCCAAGGGCGAGGAGTTCAAGATCACCACTTCTTCAGGGCAGCTGACCTCTAGGGGAATCATTCTCGCGACCGGCGCTTCTCACAAGAAGCTCTTGGTTCCTGGCGAGGAGGAGTATTACGGCAAAGGAGTCAGCTACTGCGCGACCTGCGATGGATTCTTCTTCAGAAAGAAGAAGGTCGCCGTCATTGGCGGGGGCAACACCGCGCTGACAGAAGCACTCTATCTGCTATCGATCGGATGCGACGTGACCCTCGTCCACAGACGGGACGCTCTTCGCGCCGATCAGCATCTGCAGGACACAGCGAACGAGAAGAAGTTGAAGATCAAGCTGAGCACAATCCTTGAGAAGATAATCGGCGATGGGAATGCTGTGACGGCCATCGAACTGGTCAACCAGCAGACTGGCAAGAACGAAAGAATGGATGTCGACGGGATATTCGTCGCGGTCGGCACCGTCCCAGGCTCCGCACTTGCCAGATCCCTTTGCCTGGAGATGGACGCGCAGGGGTGGGTCAAAGTGGATCAGAATTATCGGACAAGCATGCCTTTCGTGTATGCCGCCGGCGATCTGGTTGGCGGGATTCTCCAGATCGTATCCGCGGTTCACGGGGGCGCAGTGGCTGCATTGTCCGCATTCGAGGATCTCGCAGACCCTTACTACACGCGGACAAGACTCGGTGACAAAGCAACTTGTCCTTTGCCGAACAGGAAGAAATAAGCATTTTCCTGCTCAGGCAGTCGACACCATTATTATGCCAGCAAGTACAACTGCAACGAGTACCCACTCTCTTCCCGTGAGCCTCTCCTTGAGGAAGCCGTATGCCAGTAGGACGACAACAAGCGGGCTGGAAGCCACCAGAGGGAACACAATCGACGCGGGGCCCTGCGAGATCGCGAGGATCTCAGCGAAGAACGCGATGTTGCCGATGATGCTCGAGGCTATTGCAATCTTCAGAGCGCGCGACCATTTCGGGACGGCGTCTCTGACCTTGACCTTCTTGAACCTGTAGTAGCCGAACGTCACCGGAGGGATGATCAACGCGTAGATGCCGATGAAGAGGAACGGATCTAAAGAATCCAGCGTGAGTTTGGTGAAGATCGCCCACAGCCCCCAGATGAACACCGTGACAATGCACAGGAAGTAATATTGTCTGCCCACGGGCGCCTTCTCCTGTCGTCCTCCGTGGAAGAAAGAGAGCATTATTATCGAACAAGTCACCAGCAATGCGCCCGCGAGCTGGAGCATCGTAATTTCCGCAGTTTCTCCAAGTATGAAGATTGCAAATGCTATCACCATGATCGGGTAGGCTGCGGTCACGCTTCCGACGATCGAGACCGGCCCCCTCTCCGCCGCCTCCACATATGTGTAGTAGCCTATCTGTCCGAATGATGTTGCGAGCAATGCGTAGACCAGCATCAACGGCGTGATCGACCAGATCGATCCATCCAAGAAGAACGGGACGAGGCAGATTGTGTAGAGCGGGACCCAGAATATGAGGGACAGAAATATCATCTGTGGCGCCGGCATGTTATTGAGCGCGACCTTTTGAGCGACCATCGAGACGCCGTAGAAGAATATGGCCAGAAGCGCCAATATGAGCCAGAGCGTTATCATTTTCTAATCTTCCCAGCATCTAAATATGTTTGCTGGATAAGACTCTTTCTGAGAAGCAGAAATGGAAGTGGGCCCGGTCGGATTTGAACCGACGACCAACTGGTTATGAGCCAATCGCTCCACCGGTCTAAGCTACGG
>Ga0315284_10013292_pt1 | contig 11718 bp, 7 predicted proteins | sample YL17G09_16_MG_FD_203696 | JGI IMG/M metagenome (GOLD analysis project Ga0315284, IMG submission 203696) | Sediment microbial communities from Yellowstone Lake, YNP, Wyoming, USA - YL17G09_16 | ecosystem: Environmental > Aquatic > Freshwater > Lake > Sediment | place: USA: Wyoming | collected... | reverse complement strand
CCGCAGGAGGGTAGACTTGCCGCAGCCGTTGGGCCCGATGACCGCCACCATCTCGGCGGCATCGATGTCCAGGCTGAGGTCGTTGATGACCTCCAGCGGCCCGTAGGCCAGACCCAGCTCCTGGGCCTGCAGCTTCATCGCACCTGCCTCAGCAGAAAGCGCCGCCCCAAGCCAGCCAAAATCCCTGCAAATCTCGCTGAAAGTGATGAATCTTTCGTGCTAACCTTCAGTCTCCATCGTACGCACGGGAAACGGCTGGTGTCAATGGCCGACCCGGAATGTCCACGCCTCACGTTTGCGGTACAATAGATAGGTGAGGTGAGGGCAGGTGGAGGTCGCGCTGGAGATCGCCATCGGCGAGCTCGAGCGGAAGCTTGCCGGCGGCACTAATGGCTTTCAGCGGTTGGCGCTGACACCTTCCTGGTGGCAGCAATACCTTCTCGGGCGGGCTAGCCAGGCCCCAGACTTCCGGGTGAGGCTGCTCCGCTTCGTGGACGTTCTCCCCACACTGCGCACTCCCTCTGCGGTCGCCGATCACTTCCGGCAGTACTTTCAAGGCTCGGGGCCGGAACCGGTGAGAACTGTCTCCGCCCTCGCCTCCCAGCCCGTCTTCCGGCCGATGCTCTCGCAGGCCATCCGCCAGGGCGTGCTGGCCATGGCCCATCGGTTCATCGCCGGCGCCACGCCGGCCGAGGCGCTGCCCGCCCTGCGTCATCTGGCGAGGCAGGGCGTCGGTCACACCGTCGACCTCCTGGGCGAAGCGACCCTTTCTGATGCCGAGGCGGATGCGTACGAGGGGCGCTATCTCGCTCTCCTACAGACCTTCGCGGCCGACATCGATAGGGTTGCGCCCCGCGGGGAGCGCTGGCGCGGGGTCCCGTCGATCAACGTCTCCGTGAAGTGCTCCGCCCTCTGTCCTCACTTCGAGCCGGCCGCCCCGGAGCATGTCAGCGCCGTGGTCCGCGCACGGCTGCGGTCCGTACTGCGCCTGGCCCGCCAGGTGGGCGCTTTCGTCAACTTTGATATGGAGCAGTACCTGTACAAGGACCTGGTCCAGCGGATCTTTGCCGAACTGATCCAGGGTCCCGAATTCAGTGACGTTGCCGATATCGGCATCGTCGTGCAGGCCTACCTGAAGGATGCGCTAGACGACCTGAGCCGGCTGGAGGTTCTGGCCAAGCGTCGCGGCGTGCCCTTCACCATCCGGCTGGTGAAGGGCGCCTACTGGGACGAGGAACGGATCGTGGCCAGCCAGAACTCGTGGCCTGTGCCCGTATTCGAGGAGAAGGTCGAGACCGACACTTCGTTCGAGCGCTGCACCGATGCCTTGCTTGGGGCCTGGCCGCATCTACGACCGGCCTTCGGCACCCACAACCCCCGCTCCATAGCCCAGGCGGTCGCCAAGGCCAGGGCGGCGGGCCTCCCGGATTCGGATATCGAGTTCCAGATGCTCTACGGCATGGCCGAAGGTGTGCGGGCGGCTGTGGCGGCGGAAGGCTACCGGACGCGGGTTTACGTTCCCGTGGGAGAGATCATCCCGGGGATGGCGTATCTGGTGCGGCGTCTCTTGGAGAACAGCTCCAATCAGGCCTGGTTCCATACCGGGCTGGGTCACGCTGCGCCTGCTTCTACGCCCACACCGAAGGTCGAGGCGCCGCCAGCGCCCGTGGACTCGGGATTCAGGAACGCCGGCCCCGCCCGCTTCTTCGACCCCGACACTCGCGAGCGCATGCTCTCGGCCCTCGCCGGGATGCGGGGCTCGTTCGGCGGCGCCTACCCGCTGTTGATCGGCGAGCGACGCGTCTCCGACCGGCCGGAGGCGGAGGTGCGCTACCCCGGCGAACCGGAAACTGTCGTAGGCCAGGTGGCGCAGGCCTCCCCGGCCGATGTCGACGCTGCTGTCGCCCTGGCCCGCGAGGGCTTTCCCTCCTGGCGCGACTGTCCGGCCGCCGAACGCGCCGCTGTCCTGCGGCGGGCGGCCGATATGGTGGAGGAGCGGCGGTACGACTTGGCGGCGGTCATGGTATACGAGAGCGGCAAGCCCTGGCACGAGGCCGACTCGGATGTGGCAGAGGCCACCGACTACCTGCGCTACTATGCGCAGGAAGCCGAGCGTTACGCACAGCCGAAGCCCATGGGCGCCGTGCTCGGCGAGCACAACGAGTACGTCTACCAGGGCCGGGGCGTCGCGGCCGTCATAGCGCCCTGGAACTTCCCGCTCGCCATCATCACCGGCATGAGCTCGGCGGCGCTCGCGGCGGGGAACGCTGCCATCCTGAAGCCGGCCGAGCCGTCTCCGATCATCGCCTATCGTCTGGTGGAGATCCTGCGGGCGGCGGGCGTACCGCCGAAGATCGTCCAGTACGTGCCCGGGAGAGGAGACCACGTGGGAAGGGCCCTGGTCGAGCATCCGGGCGTCGACATCATCGCCTTCACCGGGAGCACGGCTGTAGGCCAGTCGATTCTGGCGGCGGCAGCGCAGGTCCGGCCCGGACAACGCAACGTCAAGCGCGTCATCGCTGAAATGGGGGGCAAGAACGCCATCATCATTGATGACGACGCGGACCTGGATGAGGCCATCGCCGGCACCGTAGCGTCCGCCTTCGGCTACGCGGGACAGAAGTGCAGCGCCTGTAGCCGGCTGGTGGTGGTCGGGTCGGCCTACGAGGGTGTCCTCGAACGTCTGCGGCACGCCGTCGCCAGCCTCATCGGCGGCCCTCCCGACGACCCGGCCACCGTCGTTCCTCCCGTCATCAGCGCCGCCGCTCGCGACAAGATCACGGGGTACATCGAGGCCGCGAAGAGCACCTGCCGGGTTCTGGTGGAGGGAGCGGTCCCTCCTGGGCCGGGATACTACGTGCGCCCGACCGTCTTCACCGATGTCTCTTTGGACTCCCCCATCGCCCGCGAAGAGATCTTCGGGCCGGTGCTGGCCGTGTTTCATGCTCGCGACTTCGATGAGGCGATCCATGTCGCCACGGACTCCTCCTTCGCCCTCACGGGCGGCGTCTTCTCCCGCAGCCCTCGCCACATCGACATGGCCAGGGCACAGTTCCGGGTCGGCAACCTGTACATCAACCGTAAGATCACCGGCGCCATCGTCGGGAGGCAGCCGTTCGGGGGCCTGGCCATGTCGAGCACCGGCGACAAGGCGGGCGGCCCGGACTACTTGCTGCAATTCATGGAGCCCGGCGTGGTAACCGAGAACACCACGCGGCGCGGCTTTGCGCCTGACGACTAGGCGGTGGCACCATGGGCGCGGCAAGCAGCGCCCCTACGGCTTTGCCCCGCGGCACCGGGCGCATTGACAGCGCGGCCACGCTTGCGCACCATTGTCTTGTCCTCATGACGCGGACGCTGGAAGAAGGGGCGACATGGACAGTGAGTCGTTTCGGCGCGATGGGCACCAACTGATCGACTGGATTGCGGATTACCTGGCGCACCCGGAGCGCTACGCGGTGCTGGCGCAGGTCGAGCCCGGTCAGGTCAAAGGGAGTCTGCCCGCCGAGCCGCCCGAGAGACCTGAGCCCTTCGAGTCCCTGCTCGAGGACGTGGAGAAGATAATCGCGCCCGGACTCACACACTGGAACCACCCCGGCTTCTTTGCCTACTTCGGGATCACCGGCAGCGGGCCTGGCATTCTGGGAGAGCTGCTGAGTTCCGCCTTTAACGTCAATGCCATGCTCTGGCGGACGTCGCCCGCGGCGACCGAGCTGGAAGAGCTTGTGCTGGACTGGCTCCGCCAGCTACTGGGGCTGCCGCCGGAGTTCATGGGCATCATCAATGACTCGGCCTCCGTCTCGAGCCTGTGCGCCATCGCCGTCGCGCGCGAGGCTCTCGGCCTCCGCATCCGGGAGGAGGGCCTGGCCGGCCGGCCGGATCTGCCTCGGCTCCGGCTCTACACCTCGGAGCAAGCGCACTCTTCCATCGAGAAGGCGGCGATCGTGCTGGGGCTGGGCCAGGCCGGGGTCACGAAGGTCGCGGTGGATGACGAGTTCCGCCTCCGCTCGGACGCCCTCGAGGCGGCGATCAAAGAAGACCTGAAAACGGGTTGGAGGCCCTTCTGTGTCGTGGCCACCGTGGGGACCACCTCCACCACCAGCGTCGACCCCGTGCCGGAGGTCGCCGACGTCTGCCAGCGTTACAAGCTCTGGCTCCACGTCGATGCGGCCTACGCCGGCGCGGCGGCCATCCTGCCGGAGAAGCGCTGGTCGCTGGCCGGCTGCGAGCGTGCCGACTCCATCGTCATGAACCCGCACAAGTGGCTCTTCGTGCCCCTCGATTGCAGCGCGTTCTACTGCCGCCATCCCGGCGTCATGAAACAGGCCTTCAGCCTGGTGCCGGAGTACCTGCGCACTCCCGAAGAAGACCGCGTTCGCAACTTCATGGACTACGGGATTCAGCTCGGCCGGCGGTTCCGGGCGCTGAAGCTGTGGATGGTGATGCGGGCCTTCGGGTCCGAGGGCCTGCGCCAGCATCTGCGCGCCCACATCGCCCTGGCCGAAAGCTTCTGGGGCTGGATCGAAGCGAGCTCGGACTTCGAGCTGCTGGCGCCGGTGCCGTTCAGCGTCGTCTGCTTCCGCCACCGCCCCTGCGGCCTGCCGGACAACGGCGAGACGGAAGCTTACCTGAACCGGCTCAACGAGCGGCTCTTGGAGAGCGTCAATGGAACGGGCGAGGTCTTCCTGTCACACACGGAGCTCAACGGGAAGTTCACACTCAGGATGGCCATCGGAAACCTGAGCACGACCGAAGCCCACGTGCGGCGGGCGTGGGATTTGCTGAGGCAGAGCGCGGAGAGGCTGGACGCTGAGCTGCGTCCGGCAGCTCTCGAGGCCTAGCGGCAGTGATCTCGTGCCATGCCGGCGAATCTACCACCGCACTACCACGAAGTCGAGAAGAGGTACCGGGCCGCGCGCACTATCCCAGAGAAGGTGGCCGCCCTACAGGAGATGCTGGCCCTCATGCCCAAGCACAAGGGCACCGATCACCTCAAGGCCGACCTGCGGGCCAGGATCGCCAAGCTCATGGACGATCTGGATCACCCGACGGCGTCCCGTGGCGGGCGGCCCTACCCCTTCGCCATCCGCAAGGAGGGGGCTGGGCAGGCTGTGCTGATCGGCCCGCCCAACAGCGGGAAGTCCAGCCTCCTCGCGGCCCTCACGGGAGCAAAGGCAAGGGTTGGGGACTACCCCTTCACCACCCAGGTGCCGGAGCCGGGGATGCTGCGCTTCGAAAACATCCACATCCAGGTCGTGGACACGCCTCCCCTGTCCGAGGGTCGGCTGGAGAGCCGGCTGTTCGGCCTTATGCGCAACGCCGACCTCTTGGTGGCCGTCGTGGATCTTGGGGCGAACCCGGTGATGCAGGTCGAGGCTGTCCTTCGGCTGCTCCGCCAGTGGGGAATCAAGCCCCTGGGGCCGGGCGACGATGCGGAGCCTGACCGTGAGCAGGCAGACAAGCGGCTGGTGATGGCTGCCAACAAGGCCGATCTGGGAGGGGCGTTGGACGCGTTCCAGCGGTTGCTGGCGGGCTACGGGGAGCGCTTCCCGGTGGTGCACACCTCTGCCAGCCAGGCGGTGGGGCTGGAGGAGCTCGGGCGGGAGATCTTCAAGTCTCTTGGGGTGATCCGGGTATACACTTCGGCGCCGGGCGCAGAGCCGAACCTGGAGAACCCGCTGGTGCTCCCTCAGGGCAGCACCGTAGAGGAGGCGGCCATGGATATCCACAAGGCTTGGCAGCAGAAGCTGAAGTACGCCTTGCTTTGGGGCTCGGCCAAGTTCGAAGGCCAGCGTGTGGGCCGCGAACACGTCCTCGTGGACGGCGATGTTGTGGAGCTGCACGGGTAGGCTTGGTGCACAGATGAGCACGACAGTGATCGACCCAGTTCGGATCCGGAACGCCTGGGCAGGCCGCATTTCGGGCTGTCAGCTCGGAAAGGCGGTCGAGGCGCTCTCGGTCACCCGTGGCCGCAAGGCGCTGACCTCGTACCTCCGCCAGGCCGGTGCGCTGCCCCTGCGCGACTATGTTCCGCTGACGGCGGGCACGCTGGTCGAGCTGACGGGGCGGGAGTCGTGTCGGGGTCAGTTCTCGCGCAGCGAGCCGGATGACGACATCAACTACACGGTGCTGGCGCTGATGCTGCTCGAACGGCATGGTCTAGAGCTGTCGACGGCTGACGTGGCCCGCGCCTGGTTGCAGCTTCTGCCGGCCGCCGCGCTGTGGACGGCGGAGCGGGCGGCGTACCAGACGCTTCTGGAGCGTGCCGGCGAGTTCTTCGCCCATGGGGCGCCGCCGGGCTTCGACCTCGCGGAGTGCGCCCGTAACGAGTACTCCGACTGGATCGGGGCGCAGATCCGGGCCGACATGTATGGCTGGGTCTGCCCGGGACGGCCAGAGCTGGCTGCCGATCTCGCACGCCGTGACGCCTCGCTCTCCCACAGAGGAGACGGCGTTGAGGCGGCGGCCTTCGTTGCTGCGTTCGCCAGCGCGATCCCGACTTCGAGCGGGCTGGACGAGGCAGTCGACGTGGCTTCTCGCGAGATTCCGCGTGAGAGCGGCGTCTCAGAAGCGATCAGTTTCGGGCGGTCGCTTGTGGGGGTGGAGTGCGCCGTCGAACAGATCCACGAACGGTACGCAGGCTTGCCACCGATCCATAGCTTGAACAACCTCGCCCTGGTTGTGTGGGCCCTGCTGTCGTATGGAGACGACTACTCGGCGGCTATCGGCGAGGTCGTCGCCGCGGGCTGGGACACCGACTGCAACGGCGCCACGGTCGGTGGCCTGTGGGGCCTTACCGGCCGCCCAATCCCCGAGTACTGGACCGCGCCGTGGCAGGGCCGCATTGCGGTGGCGCTGGCGGGTGTCGGCGAGCTCCGCCTGGACGACCTCGTCGACCGCACGGTGGCGGTCGCCCAGCGAATCAACGCCGCCGCGTGATTCGGACGCCTACGCGGGCCTTCCCTGGAACGTGGGATCGTTGCTGTCCAGCCACACGTCAGCTCTGCAGTAGATATCGCCGAACCAGGGGGCGTACTGCATGTTCTTGCAGTAGGGCCACCTGGTGCCCCGGTTGATTAGCGATACGTAGTCCAGTCGAGCCACAACGTTGTCCAGCAGATAGCGCTGGATGTCGTACACCAACTGCTGGCGTCGCTCCTGGTCGAACTCCTCCCGCTGGGCTTCCAGCATTTGGTCCAGGGTAGGGTCCGACAGGTTGAACGAGTTCTTGGGCCCGGTGCTGTGGAAGTACGCATGAAGGTAGTCGTCCGGCTCCAGGTAGCCGTTGTCGAGGTTGAAGGAGAAGACCATGCGCTTCTGAAGGGCGGCTTGGCCGATCTCCGTGTAGCCGGTGGGGTCCAGATGGCCCTTGACTTCAAAATCGAGAGCCTCCTTGAGCATGCGCTGGAACTGGGGGAAGGCCGCCTTCATCATGTCTGGGATGGCGGGGTACATCAACTCCACGGTTCCGATGGATGGGCCCCCGCCCGCCTCCCAGAGCTGCCTGGCTGTGGCCAGGTCCTCCTCCCTCTCTTCCCGCTTGAACCGGAAGCCCGGCCTCTTGGTTAGCTCCTCGAGTGGCAGCGACCAGCCGACCAGCGCCTGAGCGACCGGCGGCACCAGTTGGCAGGAGCCCTGGTATATCTGTTGGCCCAAGCGACTGCGGTCGACGGCGAGGTTCAGGGCCTGGCGCAGCCGGACGTCCTTGAAAGGCGACTTGGCCGCCGGTGAGTCGGCCACCAGCAGGCGGCTGTTGATCCAGCTGCCCGATATGCATTCGTCGATGAACGCACCCGATTCCTGAGCTACCCTATCAGGGGCCGTGTTGTCGCTGAACCAGGTCATATCTACCTGCTTGCTCCTGAAGGCAACCTCGACAGAAGTATCGTCCGCGGGCTGCCAGATAAACTCCGCGGCATCCACCAAAGGGCGATCGGAGATCCCCTGGTCAGCCAGGTCGTTTTTCGCGAACCAGTCGGGGTTACGCGCACAACGCATCACCTGGAGACCCACGAACTTGTCCAGCATAAAGGGGCCGCTGCCGATCATCTTGTCCAGCGAGTTCATGTCGTCTTTGGCGGGGTCCACCAGTTCCTTGGCGATGATGTAGGCGTTGGAATCGGCCAGATAGTGCAGGAAGGGGGCGGTCGGCTTCTTGGTAGTGATCCTCAGGGTCAGAGCGTCCACCAGTTCGATCTTGTCTATCGTCTCCCATTGGGTCATGCGGTAAAAGAGACTGCTCCTAGGGCTCTCCTTGTTCATCTGCCGTTCGATGCTGTATTTCACGTCTTCAGCGGTGAGCTGGCGTCCGGCTACCTGAGGGAACAGCTGGCGCCCCTTGTCGGTGTCGTGGAAGCGCACGCCATCGCGGATCTTGATGACATACGTCAGGTTGTCCGGCATCTCGGGAATGGCCTCTGCCAGGTCGGGCTGCCTTATCCCGTGATAGGCGTCCCAGTACTTGAGGAGCTTGCTGAAGACGAGCGAGTGCATACTGTAGGTGGGCCCGAACTGGGTCTGGTGGGGGTCGAAGGTGTCCAGAGTCATGGGTTCGTAGCCGAAGCAGCGGTTGACGCCGCCCCTGGCCGTGGCCGCCACCAACGCTGGATGCGGGCCGTCACCCCAGCGATGGAACAGCTTGCCCGGCTCACCCGCCGTCGCGGTGGCAGTGGATCCGATGGGAGATGCGCCCGGGGACGCTCCCGGCGATGGGCTCGCCCCATCCTCTCCTCCACCGCAGCCCACCAGGGACAGAGCGGCCAGCCCCGTCCCCACGCCGGCCGCTCCCGTCAGCAGACGCCGACGAGAGAGGCGGCGCTTGGCCCATCGACTCCAGTAGTCAGAAGTCTCCATCGTCCTGCCTCCTCCCGTTACCACGGTCACTCCCGGAATTCACCGCAAGAATACTCCGCGCGCTACGTGGAGGCAAGGGAACCGGCGCCCACGGTGGGAAGTCACTGCGGCCCAGTGGGAGGATATCGAGCTAATTCGCCGTTTTGATCAGGGGTAGCACATCTCTGTCCACGTCGGCGTCGTCTTGCGGTGTGGGCACGTCGCGGAAGAGGTGCCAGCGCTCGACATGTTCCACGGCGGCGCCCGGCTGGAGGTCTACGAGCGGGCCCAGCGTCTCCAGTTCGAGCATGTCGGCGTTGGTGAACGCCTCGACGGAGCAGCCAAGGTCCGGGTAATTGGCGCCCTCGACATAACTGAACTGCTTGACGAACAGGTGACCGGCCCGCGCGTAGGCTGCGCAGCCGTCGTGGGCCATTACGCCTACCTTCTGCGGTGTGTCCAGGTTCGGGTCCTGCCTGAGGAGGACGTATTTCTTACCCCAGTGCCAACGGGGGTCCGTCATGTCGGTGTAGGCCCAGAGGGCCATGGTGTTGGCGGGCAGAAGGCTCTCCTGGTGGAACCGGCGTGGGGGCAGCGGGATGATCGCCGTGCCTGCCGCCGCCATTACGGACAGCGCCCACGGAGCGAGGTTCACCGCCCACAGGTTCGTGTTGCGCAGGCGGTGGGTCACTTCCACGTGCGCTTCGGCAGCGGACAAGCGGATGTCGATCTCCTTCTGAATGCCGGTCGTCGCTTCTGTGGGCTGGATCAGGCGCACGAGGTCCCCATGTTGCTCCAGCCCGACCGGCGAGTTGTCGGGACAGTAGGTGCGAGGCTTGGCTTCGGGGGCGTGCCAGAGGCGATGGCCGCCGTAGATGCGCCACTCGTCGCCACCCACCTTGCCCGCGGTGTCTTCGTACTCCTTGAACTCGTTCTCCTCGCCCACGAATCCCAAGCGGATGATGCGCGGGCCGACGTCGGTCGTGGCGATCAGATCGATCAAGCCGTTGGAGAGCCGGTAGCAGTTCGGCCAGCCGTGGTAGCCAGTCTTCTGAAGATCCACCGAACGCAGATTGCCTCCGCAGCTTCCGGTCTTCATTCGGCGAGCTGGTCGGCCAGGGGTCGCAGATCCAGCTCCACGTCGCGCGTCTGGCCTCCGAGCTCGAGGAACTTCCGCATGCGCTTTCGGGCGGCGTCTGTGGCTACGGCCTGGTCGAAGTAGTGAGCTTCTTCCAGCAGGCCCTCAAGCGTGGGCAGGTCGGCGCAGTTGACGGAGGCTTTGGCCAGGGCGATGGCCTCTGGCGAGAAGCCGGCGATCCTGTAGGCTAACTGCTCGACAAAGGGGCCGAGTTCGTCTGGTGGGAGGGCGCGGTTGATGTAGCCATAGCGTTCGGCCAGGTCCGCCGGGAAATCGTCGCAGCCCAACACGACCTCCAGGGCTCTGGAGCGGCCCATGAGGCGGGGCAGGCGTTGGGTTCCGCTGCCGCCGGGGATTATGCCTACCGCGACCTCCGGCTGACCGAGGATCGCCCGGCCCAGCGCGCCGAATCGCATGTCCAGCGACAGAACGAACTCGCTGCCGCCGCCGCGGGCGCGGCCTTCGATCTTGGCGATGCTGACCTTGGGCATCGTTCGGAATCGGTCGACCATGGCGTGGAAGAACTTCAGGGAGTCTGCCTTGGGAGGGGCTACCGCCGGGAGCTGCAGGATCAGGTTGACGTCCGCATGGGCGATGAAGAAATCGGGGTTCGCGCTGTCGAAGACCAAGACCCTGACGGCGTCATCCACTTCGACCTCTCTGCCCAGGCGGTCGATCTCCCGCATCAGGGGAAAGTCGAGCAGATTGATGGGAGGGTGATCGATGGTAACGAAGAGGACTCCCCGGTCCAGCCTGGTCTTCAGGCAGCTGTAGCCGGCGTATGCCATTTCCATGCTCCTAAGGAGTGCGGTGCGGTCAGCGCTGCTTGGCGCGTTCCTGCTCGATGAGTTCACGGCGGAGGATCTTGCCGGCCGCCGACTTGGGGATCTCCGCCACGTACTCCACCTCGCGGATCTTCTTGTAGGGCGCCACCTTGTCAGCCACGAAGGCCATCAGTTCTTCGGGGCCGGCCTGGAAGCCCTCCCTCAGCACGACGAAGGCCTTGGGGATCTCGCCGCCCTCCAGGTGGGCCTTAGGGATGACGGCGGCGTCGAGGACGGCCGGGTGTTCGTGGAGGATGGCCTCCAGCTCAGCCGGGGCCACCTGGTAGCCCTTGTATTTGATCATCTCTTTCTTGCGGTCGAGGAGGTAGAGGTAGCCGTCCTCGTCCAGCCGACCGACATCGCCGGTGAGGAGCCAGCCGTCCTCGCTGAGGCAGTCGCTGGTCTCTTGCGGGGCCTTCCAGTAGCCCTTCATCACCTGCGGGCCCCGCACGGCCAGCTCGCCGACCTCGCCGGTGGCCAGCTCCTGGCCGGTGTCCAGGCTCACGATCTTCTCGAGGGTGTCGGCCATGGGCGGGCCGCAGGACTCCAGCTTGATGCGTTCGAAGGGGTTAGTGTTGACTGCGGGGCTGGTCTCGGTCATACCGTAGCCCTGCGACACCAGGCAGCCATAGATGGATTTCGCTCGCTCACCGATCTCCGGAGGCAGAGGCGCCGCCCCGGACTGGATCACCCGCAAGGAAGAGGTATCGAAGCGAGAAAGGTTCGGCACGTTGGTCATGGCCAGGATGGCCGGTGGCGCCAGATAGACGTTCGATATCCGGTGCTTCCCGACGAGATTCAGCATCTGCTCCACGTCGAAGCGCATCATGACGATGCCAGTGGCGCCCAGGGCGACGCCAATGCTCAAGAGCACCGTCATCCCATAGATGTGGAAGAAGGGCAGCACGCACAGGGTAATAGCGT